>Ga0222713_10000781_pt1 | contig 36071 bp, 43 predicted proteins | sample C33_649DmetaG_FD_165061 | JGI IMG/M metagenome (GOLD analysis project Ga0222713, IMG submission 165061) | Estuarine water microbial communities from San Francisco Bay, California, United States - C33_649D | ecosystem: Environmental > Aquatic > Marine > Unclassified | place: USA: California... | reverse complement strand
CTCCGATATTATGAAAAAAAATGCAGATTTACTAAATATGCCCATTGATGGTGGTAAAATTCCACTAAAATTTGTGGGTGGTGACACGGTTTGCACTGGTTATGATCGTGTTGTTATAGGTCAGCGTGGTCCGTATGTTGAGGTATCGCCATCACAAATGTTGCTGCGTAAGCTATACATTCCTAAAAACCAATTGTATAGACTCAGTGATCCCAAAGTATATTACATAGAATTCAGAACCAACGATGAGGCCAACGCATTGGTATATTATCAGATGCGTAATGTAGCATATGCTGACTATAAGATTGGATTCTATTACATTTCCCCAGACAACTTGTTATACACCATCGATAATACAACAAAACTTTGTATGAAAAAGTCAGTGATACACGTTCTACCCAACGAATTTTTTGAAACCGTTTGACAAACACATAAACATACAGTACACTACATAGATATGAAGAAAACTACACTGAATACGTTCCTCGATAAATACTCTCTTAATGGCACCATTGAATCAGTCAAATGGGTTGTTGACAGTAAAAATAAAGTAATCACCACCAGTTCCATCAGCGACGACTCTGGTGTATTGAGCTTTGTAAGCATCAAAGATAATGCTGGATTGGATTCAATTGAAATCGGCGTAAATGATACAGCCAAACTCAAGAAGTTGCTCACAGTTCTGGGTGATGATGTTGAGATTGTACCCAACAAGACCAATGATAAGGTTACCTCGTTGAGTATTGTCTGCGGCGAAACCGACGTACAGTATTGCACTGCCGATCTGGGAGTCATTCCACCAGTTCCTCCACTTAAGAAGTTGCCACCATTCAATTTGGAAATTCCGTTGACCAAGGAATTCGTGGCAATCTTTATCAAAGCCAAGAGTGCTTTGAATGACATTGATATTGTGACACTAAGCACAGATAAAAAGGGCAAGATCAAGATGACAATTGGTTATAGTAATGTCAACAGCAATCGTATCAATCTTGATATCAAACCGGTTGATGGTAAAGATAAGCTGGGTAAGACGCTACACTTCAATGCTAAGTACTTGAAGGAAATTCTCACCAGCAACAGTGATTGTGAAAATGCGGTCTTGAAGGTGAGTGACGTTGGATTGGCACATGTTGAATTTAACAACGACATGTTTAACAGCAATTATTATTTGGTTGAGATCAAGAACATTGACTAATATTGTTAATATATGAGTTTTTTTGAAGAAACACCTAAAGTGGCTACCAACGATCACGGAGTTTGGGCGGAAAAGTATCGTCCCGAAACTCTGGATGGATATATTTGTGATGAACGGGTTCGAGCAATCATTTCAGATTTCATCGATAGAAAGGATGTTCCTGGACACTTGTTGTTTCATGGGAGTGCTGGAACTGGCAAGACAACGTTGGCAAAGATTATTACCAGAAACATTCCATGCGACGTAATGTATGTCAACGCATCCGACAATACTGGTGTTGACTTTGTTCGTGACAAGATCAAGCCGTTTGCATCAACGATGGGTTTCAACGATTTGAAGATTGTGATTTTGGACGAATCTGATTATATGTCCACAAACTCACAGGCATCACTGCGTAACTTGATGGAGACATACAGTAAGACAACACGATTTATTCTTACTTGTAATTACGTTGATAAGATTATTGCGCCGTTGTTTAGTAGGACTCAGGTATTCAAGTTGGAACCACCTACGATGAAGGATGTTGCAATGTATATCGTTAAAATTCTTGCCGCCGAGAATATCACATATGATATGCCAACAGTGGCAACGGTAGTCAAGGAGTATTATCCAGATATTCGTAAGATCGTCAATGTCGTCCAGCAAAGTTCCACCAGTGGTAAGCTGGAGCTAGTCAAATTGCAGAATGCCAATGCTGATGTAAAGAACAAGATGATTTCTATTCTTAAATCTGCAAAGACCAACAAAAAGGCATTCACCGAGATTCGACAATTGGTAAATGATGCTGGTATCAAGATGTTTGAAGAACTGTACACTGAGTTGTACAACAACACGTCTGAGTATTCCAATGGTCAAGATATTGGTGTGATTATTGATATCTCAGAAAGTGTATATCAGAATGCTATGGTTGTTGATAAGGAAATTACGTTTATGGCGTGTATTGCCAAATTATTGAAGATCATCACAAAGTAATTTGATAACAAAAGTATAGTCAGACCTGTTAATATTTATTCAATGATGCACAATAAACAGGTTATATATTTTGGTGTTGATGGAGTTAGTGGATATGCTAATGCTGCAAAAGGTTATATGTATGACCTTTTGCAGCAAAATTCTTTGGTGTATTTTGTTCCAGTGACTGGCATCAAAAATAATGATAAAACTAACTTTGGTAAGTATTTTGATAAAAACCTCAAAAAACTGCCGATGTTTGACCGCAATGAAAAGTTGAAGGGTGCGGATATAGTGTTTCATGTGGCGCCTGAGTTTTGGCAGATAATAACCAATGAATATATTGAACTGATTGGTAATTCAAAAGTGATTGGTAGAACTGTGTGGGATTTTGATAAATTACCCGACGTTTGGGTAAACAATATCAACAACAGCATTGTAACAGTGGTCAGTGTACCATCGGAATGGAATCGGAGTGTGTTTATTAACTCCGGAGTCACCAAAGAAATTATTGTTGAACCCCACACAGTACCCAACATAGATTACAAATTATTACCATTTGTGGATCTATTGGACAATTGCAGGGTTTATTCTCCAACACATATTGACTATGATTGCATCAATAAACGCACCAAATATCTGTGTGTAACATCGTTGGTGACACGAAAGAACATTGAATTTTTGTTGGATAGCTATTTGGACAGTTTCAATTATGATGATGAAACCATATTGCTGTTAAAAATAACATGTAACGCAAAGCAAATTTTGGAATTTGATACCATCATCCAAACCATCATTACAAACAAAGTAAAGCATAAATCTAAATCATATTCGCACGCACCAATAGCGGTGATAGCAACTGCCATGAATTTTGATAGTATACAGAGTTTGTATGATCACTGCGATGTTTATGTCAATGTATCACAGGGTGAAGGATTTGGAATTCCGTGCTACAATGCGACATTAAAAAACAAAAAAATTATTAGTGCCATTCATGGTGGTATGGCTGATTACTTGTCAAAATATCTAAATGTGTATGTTTTGGATTATAAAATAAATGCGGTGGATAATTACAGTATCACAAAAAACAAAAATTCACCGTTGTGGATTGATGTAACTACAAAAGGTATTGCTATGACTTATGATAGCTTATGCAACGCATTCAAAACTACACACATGGAATCTGCCACAGAAACCGTATATTTTGAACCAGTATCAGTTGCACATACCAATGATGTGGAATCAAATTCGATATTTCCAATTTATTTCAAGAATGGTTGGTATAGACAATCCGATGATAGTTCTGTTTGGAGTAAAGAATGTGCCGAAGTAGTGGTGGGAGATAGAATCTACAAGTTAGAATTTGTAATAGAATGTTTGAATGCCACAACATTGTGGGTGTCAGTCAATGATAAAAACTACATGTTTTCGGCTAACCGAGGACAGCATTGTCTAAAAATTCTACAACGTGGTGTAAAAAATATTGTAATTAAAAGCCATGGATTTTCTGGGGCATTGATTAATCGTGATCCAAACATGACATTTGGTATAAAAGTCAATGGGATATATGTCAATGGATCAAAACTTATTACAAGCAGAGTGCAGTTGAGCAGCATCAATTTTGATGAACAAATTCTTAATCTGGATGCTGTCAAAAACGTATCAACATACGTTCGTCGAGATTTGGATGGCGGTGCCATACAAAACTTTCATAGTATCAATGATGACAACAAATATAGTAAAAAAATCAATCTTGGTAGGCAGTTTAGTCAAACATACCACAGGTCTGGTTGGAATTACATTTTGAACTCGTTGGTGGCACTCAATAGCTCCAACGGAGTACATTGTGATGGATACATTGAACAAACATTTGGTAAGAGGAAGTATGATGAACTGAGCATCAATACAATACCATACGATAAAAATTGGATCGGATTTTTACACAACCCACCAAATATACCTGCGTGGTTTGATGATAACAACGTGGTGTGCAATACAATTTTCAATGATCCAGTGTTTATTAAAAGTTTAGACACATGCAAAGGCATTTTTACATTTTCAGAATATCATGCCAAATATGTACGAGAATTACTTCCAGATGTTACTGTAGAAACATTGTATCATCCCACTGAACTACCCGATATTCAATTTGACTTTGAGGCATTCAAGAAAAATTACAACAAAAAATTAATCAGTGTTGGTTGGTGGCTCAGAAAGCCCAATGCGATGTATACGCTCAATGTTCCTGCGTATAGCAAAATACGCATACTACCAAATGATGCATGTCTAAAGACTGTGACTCACCTTGAAAAAGTTGATGCGTTGGTGTCCAATCAAAAAATTACTGATAAGCAACGGGAATCGGTTCACACTATGATCAACATACCAAATGAACAGTATGATGCGTTATTGTCTAAAAACTTGGTATATTTGGATTTGTATGATGCCAGTGCCAACAATACATTGCTGGAATGTATGGCTAGATGTACTCCAGTATTTGTGAATAGATTACCCGCAGTTGTTGAGTATTTGGGCGAATCATACCCTTTGTATATTGATAGCCAATTTGATTTGGTGGAAAAAATCAAAAATTATGATCTTATTCGCAGTGCGCATTTATATCTAAAATCTACCCGATTCAAAGTGGATGTGGGCAACTTTATTTTAGATTTGACCCGCAGCAATATTTACAAACGATTGTAATTTTGCCAATATTTGTATATTGATTGTGCGTCACTACTCACCATGTTTTGATGCTTAATGATGTTGAGCCAAGACTCAAAACAAATAACGTCTGTTGGTGTTCCCAAACAAACATAGTTATCTGTGGTATAATGAGTTACTTTCAAACCATCGTTGATCATCAAATTGTAGGGAACTGTGACATAGTATTCACCATTCACCGACAACTTTTCAGACATCAAACGTTTGAAATACTTTTTAAGTAATGCGCCGGATTTGAAATAATAGATACCGTTTGATGCTGGTTCATCATGCTTTACCTCATGCATAGGCTTTTTTTCGTGTATGTGCTTAACGATATCACCATCCACAGACAAGAATGCAAATGATTTGTTGTATAATTTGTGTGGGTGAAACCCGACGTGCGTCACCACACATCCATCCGAATTAGTGTTTCGGCAGTATTTCAAAAATGCATCAAAATCCCACTTTTGCGTCAAGTCACAATAACTCACAACTACTTCTTCATCGTCTGGAATTTGATCAAAAATATGGGAAATTGAAAATACTGGACCCAGATTGTTTGGGGGGACGGGTAATATTTTTGATGATTTGTAATCTCTAATTACACGATCAATGCCGTGAGTAGACACATCGCTGCTCTTTACTACAAAAATAAAGTCACAATCAGCCACGGTGGGATACATATCCAAAGCATACTCCAATAACCGTTTGCCGTGTACACGAATTAGTGGTTTGATTGGATAACCTTGCGAGGTAAATCTTTCACTGTTTCCCGATAGAGTTAAAACAATTTTCATAAAATTCTATATTATCACTTATTATACCATCAAACTGAAGAATTTCATTGATGGTGTATTGAGATAGTTCAGGCATCATTAATATGCCACGTCTATAATTAGTGGTGGTATATGGATTTACCATAATAATATTTTTGCTGGTTGCCGCAAAATCTTCTTTGGCGTGGTAAAATACGTTGAGTGTTTCAAATTGTCGCAGATGAAAAAATGCAGCATCGTTTTTGCAATGAATCCACAGTCGGGCATAGTTTGATTTTAAGAACTGTGGGTTGATTTGCCATTCTGGAACATCATGACCCAGAAACAAATTGTCGGTCTGTAGCCACACATCAATTTCAACATCGTAACCTTTATCCAATACAGATTGTATTGTGCTCGGCGAGTTTTCGTGAACTTTATGGCGACCATTGAGGTTGCCACGGTGACTTATAAACAACATACCAATACATATTTATATACAACAATTCAAAAACTAAGAATTTCAAATAAAATAAATAGCGGTGTTGCATGTGTGACTATTTATGGTAGGATATATAAAAGATCTATGCAAACTGTTAAAACTATATTTATACGACAGCCGTTTTACCTCAAGCCTTTGTCTGCAATTAAACAAGCTATACGCAAACTATCACTGATTAAAAATACTCCGAAGTTGGAAAGAGTCGGTGACACTTGGTTTGGATTGGAGCAAGCGGTGGATGTGCCGTTTAGATGGTCCCACCCGATTGCCAAATTGAACATTCAAAATTTGAGTAAATTGACCATACGAGTCACCGATCCGCTTGGTCGAGATTTACACATTTCCACCAAAGAAGTAATGACGACCGTCAAGTTGAATCCTGGTGAAACGTATGATATTGTGTTGAGTGTGTATGATGCTGAGGATGTAGTGCTGCGATGTGACCCATTTAATCCCGACAGTGACACACGTTCTTTGGGAATGCAATATTTGTTTATTACCACACAGCAATGTATGGTATTGAATTAACACATGGAAAAGCACAATCAAAATAAAATAGATTTTTTGAGAGAAAGAATTGATTCCTTGGTATTGATATCCAAGGACAAGAATCTATTAGACAACCTAAAATCAGATGCCGACGTTGAATTTTATTTGATTGATGATATGGATGCATTGAATGGTATTGGTATCTACACCGAACTCATCAAAAAGATGGGAAAAACGTTTGTGTTTATCAATAGTAGTTTTGAGGAAAACAAGTTTCTTAAATTCATTGTGAACCGCACACTCAATGTTTTTGAAAAAGAAAAGGTCTTCTGCAATATCATTGTATATTCCAAGTACGACTTTCCCCGCAAAGAATCTATCAAAAAGATTTCTTTGATTAAATTATTCAATCGTTCCAATATTGAATTGGATACTATTGATAGTGTATATTATGTTGGTCAGTACGGTACATCCGGTTATGCATCGGCGTGTAAAGGTTATGTTGCTGAATATGTCACCAAAGGTATTCCTGTCAGTTGGAATACGTTGAAGTTTGATAGCAGTAAGTTAGATCTGACCAATTATGTCAATGCATTGGCGGAAAGTGCTATTGGACGGCCCTTGTCTAACAAGGATCAGATTACGTTACATTCTACACCAGACTTGTGGCCTGAGTACATCAGAACTTACGAATGCAATAAATACAAACGAGTAGTTGGATATTGTGCGTGGGAGAGTAGCAAACTACCAGACAAGTGGGTGGAGTGCATCAATTTACTACCAGAAGTATGGGTTCCCAGTAATTACAACAAAACTGTTTTCAAAAACTGTGGTGTTAAAAGTAAAATTCAAGTAGTACCCCATGTTTGGTTTGACCAACAGTTGGTGGCTAAACACAAAATCACAATCACAGACTGCTTTGGAACAGAACTCAGCAAAACCAAGTATACGTTTTATAGCATTGGTGAATTAACAGCAAGAAAAAATATCGAAGAATTGGTACGAGTATTTGACAAAGTTAACGATTCGTATCCAAATACTCAATTGTTGCTCAAAGTACATTACAAAGATTACACCATCCAAAACATCAATTACATTGTCAACAAACTAAATGTGTTGACAAATAAGCTAGGTAAGAGTATACATTTATTGTTGATGAATTTGACCGAACGTGAAATGTTGAGCTTACATGGATTCGGTGACTGCTACATCAGCCTTACCAAATCTGAAGGGTTTGGTCTGACTATCTTTGAAGCATTCAAGTTGAACAAGGAGGTTATCACCACAGGTTATAGTGGTCATTTGGATTTCTTGGGTAACGATTATCCTGGACTTGTAAAATATAAACTCGGCGACATCCAAGGCATGGAATCGTTCAGTGGTAATTACACAAGTGACCAACAATGGGCTTATCCTGATTTGGATCACGCTTATACACTCATGGAACAAAAAGTAAAATAATTTATGGACGATGTAATCATAATCAATCAGCCGTTTTTGAAAAGACTCAGAAACGCATTTTCAGTGCGAACATTCAATACTACCGGCACACTATCGTTGACCGGCGTGGATTGGTATGACGTTGAAAAAGATTTCGACGGCAATAAGTTTCGTTGGTCACAACCAAAAACTAAAATCGAATTCGAAAATATTTCGGCACTTCGAATAAAGTTGCTGTGTCCAATTGGCCGTGAAGTACACATTTTTAATGATAAAATTAACTTCAAACAAAAACTTTCAACAAATAAACCATATACGTTTGTTATCAACACTATCGGTTCTATGTATTTGAACATCGAGACCGATCCATATATGCCTGAGAATGATACACGCCAATTAGGATTCTGTTTTACTCAAGTTTGTGAATACCCAAGTTTGTCTTGCCTATAAAATGAAAAAGTTACTATATCTATCTTGCCACTGTGTTTTGGAGTATGATGAACTGCGTCTACTCAACGATCTTGGCTATGATGTGTTTACCAACGACGCATATCATCGACCACGTACACCAGTTGTTAATCGTAGACCACCACTAGATATTCCCGATAATGAGGACTATCTCAAGAGGTTCTACGACATGTGTCACGTCAACAGCATCAACCCCGATGTCAAGCCTGAGCAATACAACAATTTGCTCACGGAGGCCATGATTGACGCATTTGATGTTATTATGGTGATGCACTTACCACGATTCATCGAACAAAACTGGGAACGTATCAAGCATAAAACGGTGATCTGGAGAACTATTGGGCAATCCACACCCGACGTAGAAGCCACAATCACACGATATCGTGATCAGGGTCTCAAGATTGTACGCTATAGTCCCAAAGAACGTGAACTACCAAATTACGCCGGTGAGGATGTTATGATTCGTTTTGGTAAGTATGAGAGTGATTATTTACCATATGTTGGAGATCAAAACTATGTAATGACATTTGGACAGAATATTATTGGTAGAAATGATCACTGCCGATACGATTTGATTCGTAGTGTTGCCAGAGACTATAATTTCAAACTGTTTGGCCCAGGTAACGCCGACGCACCAATGAGTTATGGCGAATTAGATTATTCTAATCAACTATTACAGTTGAGTAAAAACAAGGCATACTTGTATAGCGGCACATGGCCTGCCTCATACACACTCAATTTTATTGAGGCATGGATGAGCGGTATTCCAGTTATAGCTTTGGGTGAAGAACTCACCAGTAAAGTTGGTAAGTTCCCATATGAAGTCAATAGTCTCATCAAGCATGGAGAAAATGGATTTTGTAGCAACAATATCAAAGACCTCAAGGAATGTATTCGTGAAGTCATGATTGATAGCACTTTGCGTAAACGCATCAGTGAAAATGGTAAAAAAGATGCCAGTGAAATTTTTGGTGCCACAACAATTAAAGCGCAATGGAAGTCGTTTCTTGAAACTCTATGAAAATATTTTGTGATTTTCATCATAGAGATTTGGTTAACTCAATGTGTCACTTATTCGAAAAACGAATGGGTGGTGAATTGTTTGTTCCATGGGAACTAGACTATTACAAACAAGGATATTGGGGAGTTGTGGATGCCAACAAGGATGCCGTAGCAGAACAATTTTTAATCAATACGTTTATAGAGACCGACAAACAAACGTTCACAGATCGTGGTGATGGAACTGTTCTGGTAAATACCAATGATGGTAAACTCCCATTCAAAGGTATAAATTTTGATGCTTTTTGTAAAACTAAGTTTGACATCATTATTGCGACCGTACCGGCTCATATCGAATTGTATATGAAGTTGCAGCGGGATCATCAACCACAAGCCAAGTTCATTTTTGAGGCTGGTAATAATTGGGGACACATACCTACCAATGTTCCCAACTTTTTGAACTCTACAACATACACATTTATTTCTGGAGAAGATATTCATGGGTGGACCATGCAATCTTTGTATAAGAAATACCAAAAGAAAGACTTGTACAAAGGTCTACACAAAATCTTTCAGAATCGTAGAACTGGCAAGAAGTGCAACATGGTGTTTTTTCATCCAGAGTTTGACTTAAATATTTTTAAGAACGATAATAGCATAAAAAACATCAAGAGTATCAGCAACCTACGACATGGATGCAATACATTGGGTGGATTGTATGAATTGGAACGACGACTTCCAGATTGGACCATCAAAGCATATGGTATCAACAACCGAGATGGTGAACTACAAACAGATCAGGATATTGCCAGAGTGATGAACGAGTCTGGGTTTATTTATCACGTCAAACCTGTTGGTGACGGTTATGGATACAACACACACCAAAGCTTTGCTGTGGGATCAATTGTAATCACCGACAGTAGTCATATGTGTAGTGGTGGCAATCCAGATGAATGGTTTACATCACATCTGTTGTTGGATGTTGAAAATTATCATACTGCTCCTACATTTGTTGATTGGAGTCGTTACAATTACAATAGTATTGTTGATAGATTGAACTGGTGTGCTGATAACTATCCTACTCTGCAACAGAACGCAATGAATAAATTCAAAGAAGTAGTGGATTTTGATGCTGAATACCAGAAGATCCGTGTATTTATTGAAAGACTGATATGAATGTTTTATTAGATTACCACCACCTTTCCTTGCTGCGGTCGCTTTATATACTGTTTAGAGAACGCTTTCAATTCAACGTAGACATACCATCTGGATGGGATTGGTATTACGAGGGATCGCTGTACAGTTCATATGCTCCAGAAGTAGGTGCATACACCATATCACCCGAATTTAACAACGCATATTTTCATCGATATTTACCAGATCTTAAACCAGGTGCATATGAAAAGTTCAAGGACAATCATTACGACATCGTGGTGTGTACACTGTTGGAAAACTATGTTGCTTGGAAAACGTTGGTACGCCAATATAACCTCAAAGCCAAAGTAATTTTTCAAATTGGTAACAATATTCCGTTGTGGTGTCAACCAACTCAGTTTGAAAACATAATGAGCAGTTCTTGGCCATGTTATGTTAACTACCCATGCAAAAACAAGGTGTTTTATCATCAAGAATTTGACACCAAGTTGTTTAAGCAAAACGTGGACTGTAACAGAAAAAGTGTGGGCAATTTACAACATTTTATGCAGATGCCTGAGTTGTTTTATGGTTTGGAAAAAAGCATGACGGACTACACATTCCATTCACATGGTGCTGGTAATCGTGACGGTTTTATTCCAAATGGCGAACACGAAATGAGCGATTTCATAAAAAATATAGGCTTTTTGTTTCACTGCAAAGTGGTGGACGAAGGTTATGGACATAATATACACAATGCTTTTGCGTGTGGAAAACCAGTTATCACCGATAGCAGCCATATGGGTGTTGATTGGAATGGTTGGATCGGCAACACCGCATCATTGCTGTTTGAAGACGGTAAAACTATTATTGATGTAAATGGCAAAACTATCAAGGAAGTCGAGGGGGCGATCCGAGATATGACTGACAACTATGCGGAAGTCAGTAATTATGTACTTAAGAAGTTTCAGACAGTCAGTGACTTTGACGATGAGTTTTTAGCTATTAAGTCGTTTTTATCAAACCTTGTATGAACAACCGTGAAATATCGCTACTATTGCCTACTACAGGCGAGCCTTTAATTCTGCACTTCTGGCTTCAAAACTTAAAGAAGTATAAACATTTGGTGAGCAATGTATTTGTTGCTGTGGACTGCATGGGTAAACTCAACCCTATGGAGTTTATTTTTATTGAAAACTATTTGCGTAGACAGCTTAGTAGAATTCCCGATCTACGTGTACACTTCAATCATTGTTTGGGTGAGCATGGACGAAACATAGATAGTCTATTCAAAAATTATGAACCTGACATCAAAGAAAATGTGTTGTTGATGGAAGAAGACGATCTTATCATTAATCCCCAGCTGTTGGAAAAGGAAATCAACAATTATTTTGATGATAATTACGACGTAGTTGGTTGTCCCCGTGGCTCATGCACTCCTTATTTGGGAGAAACAATTCGTGAGTATGTATGGACCAGACCCAATTTACATCTGGATACTAAACTACGTCGATACGAAATTACTTACAATTTTTGGCCCACACTTTTGTTGACCAAGAAACAACACTTTCTCAACAGTTCCCGCAATTTTGGTTCCAAGACATGGGAGTCTGGATCATTGCTGAAATTGGGTGAATCTGAAACCGTGCTACGAGAACAATGTAATGGTGACACATTGGTAGCATTTTCAATGGAACTATACCAAAAACCTGAGATCAAGAAGGTAAAACTGTTGGACAACGTTTACCATTCACGATTGGAAGACAACGAATTTATTCCGCAAATCGTTGACACAAGCATAGACTTTCACGTTGGATCTTTATCGGGTATGTTGGTCAACCGACTGTGGAAGCCCTTCACGGGTACATGGGCCACGAATTCATATGTATCATATATTCGTGAAATTAAAAATGAACCATATGCTCGTATAGAGATTATGGAAACATATCGTAGATTGTTGATGTTGCAGCAAATGTTGTATGCACTTAAAGATCCCAAGGAATTTGAGTTCTTCAACAATTATGAAGCCAATCTGGAACGTATTATCAACATCTATGAAACTGAAAATGATATGCCTGCTATATTGGATTCATTTTGTAATGCTGCCTTGAATGGTGGTATTGATATTGACAAATATGCGCTGGCCTGCAAAAAAATGTTATGAATAAAGTTGATGTTGTAATCATATCCATCCCAGAGTTTGATAGTCCATTGATTCGTGATTTTATTCATCGATATCACACACGTTTCAACAAGATCTATTACGTTTTCAATTACGTTTTTGCAAGTCCATTGACAGCCAAGGAACGCTCGTTTATTGAATTTATTGAGAACGACCTCAAAGATAAATGTGAAGTATTACATCAAGCAACTGAATTACACGGTGTTCATGATTGGCGCAGTTTGTCTATGAACGCTGCCTTGGTCAAGAGCAACGCCGACTATATATTTAGTATTGAACCCGATTTTGTTGGTGATTGGGACAAGATTGTGGATAAAATGTTGAATGTTGAGTATTCACTATTTACCAATTATTCTGCCGCAACAAAAATTAGCACGTTTCGATTTTGGCCTAGCTTTTGGGGATGTAAGCGGAGTTTGTTGAATAAGGTTGATTGTAACTTTTCGTCGATGCCCAATGATCATGTAAAATCATTGTATAACATCAAATACGACAAAGTTATCAAATATTCTCCGACATTTTCTTTAGCAACAGATTTGTGCGCATCTGGCACCTACAATTTAACCAATAAAATAGTTAAAGTAGAAACAGATGTTGAGAATGCATATTACGACCATTTCGATTATGTTAGTACTCAATTGATGGATTTGATTCAAGACGATGGTAAACAATTGTTATTTTTGAATCGAATGCCGGATGTTTGGTATGAGCATATGAGTGGTATCACATATGACTTCCGAGAAGTATCAAATGGTAAATCAATGCCTAGAACAAACAACGCTTACAAACGTTTTTACGAGTTATGTTTGCTTTGTACTGTCACGTTTTTTAATGAGTGGCGACAGGTATCCGAAGTTATTGTCAACACAGTATGAAAGCCCTCATAGTTCCATTTGTTAAATATAATTATTCGGATCATCAAATTGATCGTGTGTTGATGGATTATTTGTTGCTCAATGTACATCGCATACCTGTTGATTGTATTATTTTTTGCGTATCTAAATTTGATATAGCTACACACAACACAGTTATTAATGGAAAACAAATTAGGTTTGTCAATTCTGGTGATGTGTGGCATCAATCCAATATAGAAGCGGGAATAGCTACATTGCAAGCTGGCGATAAGTTTGTGGTGATGGACAATGATTGTTTAATCTATGACTATTCCATATTCGACGACATGTTCAATGATTTAGATACTCATGATATTGTGTGTAATTTAGATGGTGGTACCAGAATTGTACCCACCCACGTCGAATTTAGAGATAGTCACTTGGCAGATCTGAGCGACCCCATTAATTTGATGTATCGTATACCCATCATGTATCCCACAGCAGAGCGTGGTGTCAGAACTCGTTTTGCAGCAACATTGTTTGGCTGCACATATGATTTTTATACAAAGCACAATTGTGATGTTCACAATTCTTCCGCAGAATCTATGGAAACTTTTTCTAGGAACGTCGCAACACTTACACCAAATGTTAGAGTCAAAGAACTATTGGATTTCAGAAATGGTATAATCGTTGACGGAATTGGTAAATTACTGACACATGACGTGTCTGACGATTCTAGAACCGATGAATTACGGTTTGGTGTCAGCAAATATTATCACATTAGAAATTTTGGAGAAACAGTCCGGATGGTTGACCCACTCAATACATCACAACCAGCAATTTCGCAGAACATTTCTGAAGGATTAAGATTGATCAGTTGGTTTACAACAATTGCACAAAAAGTTTCCAAATTTCAATCTAATTATTCCACATGTATTGACAGCGTTGAATCATTGTTGGAGAAACATAACGTGCCAAATAGGTTATATCAATCACATTTGTCACTGACAGCTAGATATCACCGTACCCATTTATTATGACCAATAGTACAAATGAAAATAGAGCAGTTGGGCTTGTGTCGATTGGTAATCCGGTTGCATTGATTGCCAGTCTAGACAAATTCAAAACTGTGTGTCCAGGTTACAAAATATACGTATGCATCAACATTTCACAGGAACATATAACTGCTGAGAATTATCAAAAGTTGCTAAACAACTCATACAAAATTATAGCACACTATGAACCAAATTTTAGAGAAATTGTTGTGATTGAAAATACAGCAAAAGTTTGGTTGACACACGGAATGTGTTTGGATATGTTGTATAACTTTGCCACAGAAGAAGAATTGGTAATGTTTGAAGAAGACGCATATATATTTAGCAACACTGACTTTGAAGAAAAGTTTCGTAATTTACAAACCAAGGATTTGTTCTGCGTAGTGGCACCAAAAAATCCAAACAACTACAATGCGCTGTTCAGTAAGTTGAACATTTTTCCCAATACAATCAACATGCCTGGTAAAGAAAGCATTTTCTTCATCAGAAAATCTTTGTTGAGCAAATATGATTGGGCATCATTTGATTATGTAAAATGGAATTCTGGTGTGATATATACACGACCCGAGGGTACACAAATACATTTTCAAGAGGAAATTCATTTTGATACATTTGAATTTTTTAGCTTCATTTGCTGGATGAACAAATCAATCACAGTTGGCACTTATGAAGAACAAAACTATGATTATTGGGTGCCTGAGGGTAGGAATGCAACTCATGAATTTTATCAACAAATGACGAACCCAACGAACTATATACATTATTTCAATAGTGGATTGTTTCAGTATTTGGACTACCATGGACCCAACAACAGTAAGTTCTATAAAAATATGATGTACACTGCTCCACATTTTGGGCAGTACCTGTATCATATGAGTACATATGTTATCCAGATTGGTATTTTGCGTGCGGTCAAAAAGAAATACGTTGAAATTTTGGGCAGTGTGGAGTATAATCTAAACAAACGTTCGATCAAGAATTCGTTGAGTATGTTGATTAATTACTTTGGGCATTTTAAGATTCGTCACCAATACAAATTGGCGGCGTTCATCAAGTTTACCTATAAGTTTACAAATCGACACCATGGTATTAAGTAAATTATGACCAAAAATCTAAATATAGAGATGGTGCAAATTTTGTCGGACGTTAAGTCGTCATACAAAAATTGTAATTATTGGATCAAATTTTACAACCAAGTTATACAGTCCCAACCCGAATTGATTGTGGAAATGGGATTGCTAGACGGATATTCGTTGTTGAGTTTTGCCATGGGATGTCGAGACAACAACAAAGGCAAAATTGTTGCTATCGACTTGTTTGAAGATTATCCGTATAATCATGCAAGCTACGCTGGTATACAGAAAAAATTGGAAAGTCATAATCTACAACAGTATGTGACTTTACAAAAAAACAACGCAATGTTCTCAGATGCTCAGTTTGAAAACAACAGTATTGATTTGATGCATATTGACATCAGCAATACGGGTGACAAGTTGGAGTCGTTGTTGAAAACATATCATAGTAAACTCAAGATCAATGGCATCATTTTATTTGAAGGTGGATCTGTTGCCAGAGACAATATACCGTGGATGATCAAATATCAATGTCAACCAATAGCTCCAATATTAGAAAAACTGGATTTGTTGAATCTATACACATTCTTTGTGATCAACAACTACCCATCATTAACAATTTGTTACAAAAACCATGAATAGTCCAAGATTTTATTTTGACATATATAAGCGTTACGTTAACACTCCAGACATTGCGAATCTGAAAGTTTTGGAAATCAACACCACCGGCACACTATCTTCACAGATGTGGAAGCAGCTGTGTACTTCTATTACTGTTGAAAGCGATTTGTCAAAGGTTGGTGACCACGAATTTGACTTTTGCCATATCAATCTAACAGATTACAACAACTTGGTTGCCTTGATCAAACAATTGAATCTACAAAAGCGACCACACGGAACGCATTACATTTTATTGGGAAATAAAGTTGCTGCGTGGGAGAACATCAACCTGTTGCAACAAGATGAAGATCTACGCAAAGATGGTAGAATGTTTTATACTTCTGCCGATCTGGGTATTTTACCATATAAAATTAAAAAGCCAGATCAAACCGTGATCCGTGATGTTGTTGAACCAGAGGCTACCTTGTTAGAATATAGATGAGGCTGTTGGCTCCAATTACTACCAAAGCAATAGGATTGACCAGCATTGGAAATCCTATTACGCTTATTGCGGCACTTGATAAACTTAGCAAATTAGCGTGTGGATATAAGTTGTATGTTTGTCTGAATGTTCCTCAACAACAAACCACCACCGAGCGTTATGCAGCATTGATAGCCAATAGTCATAAGATACTGCAACACTACGAATCACGGTTTGGTGGTATTGTCATTATTGATCCTCAAGATGAATGTTGGGCTTCACATGGATATTGTATCGACCTGATTTTTCATGCTTGTGAGGAACAGGCCATTGCTATTTTTGAAGAAGACGCATATATCTTCGACCAAGAAGTATTTAATGATTGGTTTGATAAATTGAATTCATATCATGTTGTTAGCGGTATGGATTATTTACACCCCAACAACTTTTGGTTTTTTGATAGTATGTCTAAGTATGGATCAACAACCAATAAACCAGGCAAAGAGAGCATATTTTTCATTCGCAGAGATATTGTAAACCATTACAACTGGTTTTCGTTTGACTATCTGATACTCAACGAAGGAAGCACAATCAAGATACCATTCAGAGACGACTCATTTGTGTTACAAAAATGGATGGGATTTGATACATTTGAATTCTTTTCATGGGGATGTATGTTGAATACCAATATTAAATGGTTGACTTACCAAGAAAAGACGTATAATTATTGGTATTATTATGTCAAAGAACAATTTGATGCATTCAAAGAACATTACTCACGACCACAACCATATACACATTATTTCAACAGTGCTATTTTTTATCACTTATCGTATCATGGCAAAAGCAACGATGTTAATTATAGAATTACAACGATGCGTGAACCTATGCATGATACATTTTTGCCACATTTGACCACATTTATGGTACAAATGATGTTGTTATTGACGATGCGGACAGTGTATATTCAGTTGTTGGGTAAACAAGAATATCAAATACATAGAAAGTCATTAAAACAAGCTCTGCGGTATCTTTTACAATACTTTGGTTATGCTAGATGTAAATTTGGGATTAAAATTTTAAGCTACGCCAAGTTCACTTATAGTTACATAAAGACACATCATAGTCCTATTTTGTTATGAATCCGATCTTCCAATTCAAAGAACTTAGAGTGGAAATGTTGAAGCAATTCGACGGCACCACCAATTATTTTAACTGCGCACATCTTAATGGCAAAACCATTTTCCGCAAAGAATACAAGTTGACACCTGATTTTCACGTCAATGATATTGTGGATCAAGATGGAAACACCATTCTTCAAAATTATGCCGATGAAGAATATCATTACAATTTTGAAGATGCCCGATGGGTGGATGACAAAACAATTAGTGTTTGTGTCAGCAAGTGGGATATCAATGATTTGGCAAAGTTGTGTGGGGTTGTATATAAGAAATACGATTTGGAAACCAAAAAGCTATACCACTTTTTGACGCAGCGTAGTCATTTTGAAAAACATTGGCAGTTTTACAACAATTACATCATTTATCACGTCAATCCATACACAATTTTTGATCAAAATGAACAAGAAGTATTCAGCAAGAAAATCAATTGGAAGCCGTGGATAGATAAATTTGGAAGTCCAGGCCTTAGTACCAATGTATTTGATGTGTACGGTGAAAAGTTTTTGTTGTACCACAGTTATGTTCATCAAGGACCGTTGTTGATGAAATACTTTGTGGGTGTGATGAAATTAAATAATGATATTACACCAGTTGGTTATTGTGCCAATCCGTTGTTGGTGGCAGATCGAGACTACAGCAGCAACTACGTATTGAATAATTTGTGGAATTGGAGGGCTACTGCTCATCGTAAAGCTGTTAAGTATGAAGTGTTGTTTCCAATGAGTGTCAGTGTGGATGACAGTGCCATTCATATTTACGGTGGTCTCAATGATTGTAGCTCGGTTAAAATGAGTGTGGACAAAATTGAGTTCTTGAATAGAATCAGACAGCAGCCGTTCATCATTTATTGAACATGACAACCGTAGTTGTTGCTCGACACAATGAAAATATTGCATGGACTGATTCTTTGCACCACAATGTCGTCATTTATAACAAGGGTATTGCACATCTAAAACAAAACAACATACAGCTTCCTAACTTTGGACGAGAGGCTGACACCATGTTGTATCATATCACCAAACAATACAATTGTTTGAGCGAACAAACAGTGTTTCTACAAGGCGACCCATTTGATCATTGTTGGAATGTATTGAAACTCATAGATGACAACTTAGATTCGGATCAATTGGTGTGGTTGGGAAGTAATTGGGGACCTGTGACCAAACGTTTTGATAGTATGCCTGGGGCTTATTTACCTATATTGGATGTGTGTTATGAATTGTTTCCAAATTGCAATTTTGACGCAAATACTAATTTTACATTTAGTGCCGGAGCGCAATACATTGTACCCAGACATTTGATCACCAACAAGAGTCTGAATTGGTGGAATCATTGTTATGACGTATTCAAACGATATATCAATCATCAACAATCAATGCAAAAAAGTCCAAGTCCTTGGATCTTTGAACGTATTTGGCCATTGATTTGGAACTACACGACCAACGACTGATACTTATTGTCATGAGCAGAACGACCATTGTTTCGCCAGTTTATTTGGGTCAACCCCATCGTATTGAATACTTCAAGACATACATGAAGTCATGTTTGGAACAGCGTAATTTTGAAAATCTAGATTTTGTATTTTTTGTTGAACCTGACTTTTTGGATTTTGCACCAATTGACAAACTGCGTAGTTATCCAAATGTACGTATAATGATCAATCCGTTTCGATATGGTCTACTTGTAAATCAATACATGACCATGTTCTATTGCTTTGAACGGTTGCGATTGGAGCATGTCATTTATACCGAGGACGATTGCATATTGAGCAACGACATTGATGCTGTCACTCAATTTTATATCAATAGTAAGTACTATGACAACAATACCATTCTTACGTATCTGAACAAAGATAATTTGGTGGAGCCTCCAGTTGATGATAGTGGTAAAAATATTTTGGAAGTGAAACAGAACTATCACCCAATTCATAAAGATATGGTGTATTTTGCTACATGGGGATATTTGTGTACCGCCAAGATGTGGCGTGACTGTTTGCGTAAATGGGACCATCAATGGTGTTTTTCACATACCATTGTACCATATATTAAAGATGATTTCAAAACTGTTACACCAAAATTGTCGAGGTTGAACCACATTGGTGTTGACGGTGCATCTTACAATAAAGAAATCTACGACGCACATCAATTTGTTCGGTATATGCCGCAGAATTTTCAAGGAGCATTACAATATCAATTCAATGAACTATGATTATGTCATTGTAGGATCAGGTTTATTTGGTGCAACATTTGCTAATTTAGCTAAAAATGCCAACAAATCTTGTTTGATATTGGAAAAACGCAAGCAGATTGCGGGTAATTGCTACACCGAAAATGTACATGGTATTGATGTACATAACTACGGACCACACATATTTCACACATCCAACGTGGATATTTGGAATTATGTTAATAAATTTGCCAAGTTCAACAACTATGTGAATAGACCAAAGGTTCGTTACAAAGACAAGTTGTATTCATTCCCAATCAACTTGTTTACATTGTATCAGTTGTGGGGATGTTCTACACCCGAGGATGCTCGCAAACGACTGGACGAAGTACGAGTTAAAATTGAAAACCCAAGCAATCTGGAAGAATGGATATTGAGTCAAGTTGGTGAAGAACTGTATCACACATTTGTCTATGGGTATACCAAAAAGAAATGGGGTACCGATCCCAAAAATCTACCATCGTTCATTATTAAACGTTTACCAATACGATTGAACTTTGATGATAATTACTACAACGACACGTATCAAGGAATTCCAAAGGGTGGTTATACACATATGATACAAAATATGATTCGTGATATACCCATTGAGATGGATGTGAATTTCAACGATGATATTGACTATTGGTGTAAAAAGGGAAAACATGTAATCTATACAGGAGCACTTGACGAATTTTTCTGCTATACTCTGGGCGAATTGCAGTATCGTAGTCTGCGGTTTGAACAAGAATTACTACCGATTGATGATTTTCAAGGCAATGCTATTGTTAATTTTACCGAAGAAAGTGTGCCATACACAAGAATCGTAGAACACAAACACTTTGATACACGTCCATCAACACACACAGTTATCACCCGTGAGTATCCTCAAATGTGGAATCGTGGATTGGAAAGATACTACCCGATCAACAATGAAGTCAATAACACCAAACACGATCATTACAAACTGATGTGTCAATCGGAATACCCCAACATCATATTGGGTGGTCGATTAGCCCACTATAAATACATGGACATGCATCAGGTCGTTGGTCAAGCTATGCATAAGTTTGCCAAGTCTGTGGTCTGACGTAGCAGATTCAGTTTTTCTTGTTGATCTACACAACAAATTGCGTGAAACATCAAAGATTTGTTGTTGACTTGATTGCTGTGTATAAAAGATGTTGTGGTAAATTCTAACGGTAAAACTCCCCAGTTCAAATCGTATGTTGGATCACCAAACAGTATTTTGTTGACCACTGTTTGGTCCATTAGTTTGGTTGTTTCAATGATTGACAATACATCTTGAAAAAATTTGCGGGTTTTGTCGCACGATTTTATAACACAAAATCCAAAGTTGCAATTACCAGGCACACCTTCACCACCTTGCCATGGTACAAGTCCAGCTGGAATTTCTCGTAAGAACAGAATGTCTTTGTCTCCCAGAATGTTTTTGATGGTTGATATTATTGGTTTGAAGAATACTATGTCGATGTCTGAGTATATGAAATATTCATTGGGTTTGCATCGATCCATTATGCGCAATAAATATTTGGGTTTTTCCAACCAAACATCAATACCACCACCATAAAGATCCGACATATTTGGGTTACTTGAAAACTTAGGTTTATTTAATACCAAAGAAATCAATTCAAAGTCATCTTTGATGCTTGCAAGAAAATTGTCTCTTAGTGGTATAAACGCATCATCATACATGTAACACAACTTCATATGCTACTAAAGAAATCAACAAGTGCTTTTTTGTTTCTATTCATGATATCTAGATACATCTGTCTACGCTCTTGGTCACGACCCTTGGGTACAAAGTTGTTGAGATAGTCTGAAAATACTTGTGGTTCGATATAATAACTCTTGCGCAACGGAAAGTGACTACTGATGTTGTCCGAGTCGTACCAGTATGACATATCCGTCTTTTCCACAACGGGTAAAATGTGTACTAAATCTGGGTCCAGAATTTCGGTGAATGATGGAATGCCACTACACACAATTTCGGCACCAGTTGACAATCCTTCAAACAAATAGTGTCCCCAACTTTCATACATGCTGGGACACAAATGCACAGTGTGACTGTTCAACATCTTCTTGACTTGACGACGAATCATGTAGGTAGTTATGTAGTTGATATTGGCTGGCGCAGGATTAAATCTACATGTCAAATCAACCACAGTTATGTTTTGTTTTTGCTTTACAACCAGTTCTGTGTTTTTCTGAATCGCTTTGCCATTGAAATGTAAAAACTTGTCGGTGCGTGCTACGCTTGGGTCGTAATAATCATAGCTCAATAATGGTAAGCATATAACGTCACTTCGATATCTACCCAACAAATCTTTGGCGAACTTATTTTTACAAACCACATAATCAAACTCGTTGATGTTCTTCAAGTCATCGTTGGAACACCACTCTTCATTGATGAACCACACGTTCTTTTTGAAGTTATTCAAAAGATCATAGCGAGGATTTTGAATCCACACTCCCACGTCACCACCCGTAGATGATATACCCATTTGTGGGTTATTTGGATTCTGACTCAATGTATCTGTAAATTGAACGTCCGCATCCTTGGTGACATTGTTATAAATCAAATCTTGCAACAGCATTGCGTCATTGACAATACCAGCACGATTATTGTAGGTCAGAATTTTGAATGTCATAACGTTTTAGCAACATACATATATATAGAGAAATAGTGTTATGTTAAACCAACTGTGTGAAAAAATATTTGTCATCACCACCGTCGATTCAGACAGAGTGGAATATATACAAAATCATCTGGATCAAAGAGGTGTCAAATTTGAATTTTACGTGGCACCATTTTATGGACTCATCAATCCACAACACGCTTTACATAGTCCACCGCAGCGTGAATCAAGACCATCCATCAGCTTGACATGTGCTTATTATTCTATATTTGAAATGTGTAGAATTAATCGCATTAAAACTGTGGCTGTGTTGGAAGACGATTGTTTCTTACTGGAAGATTGGGATACCAAACTACAACGATTCTATAACAAGCTACCTCCAGATTGGGATATGTTGAATTTAGGATATCATCCGATGCATCAACATCACTCGGTAAAAGATATTGTTAATGATTTGGTTGCAAAGCCATTGGATTGGCATCACACAGCACATCTAATGGTTGCCAGAAACACGGCGTATAATCCTTTCAAACACATGGTTAATCATTGGAACTGGCACATTGCCAACGACTACGTATTCAATGAGTTGTATAAGCGCAAAGAAATCAAAACATACATTCCCACAGAACACATGGCATACCAATTAAGCTACAGAAAATCATTGGATGAGCTTCTGCACGTCAAAAATACCTACGTAAACTTCAAGAGCCATTTATTCAATGAATTCTAACATTATCAACAATTACTTTCCACATGTGTTTTTGATTAGCACGGTGGAGGACACTGGTAGACAACGCCATACCATGAATTATTTGGATAGTTTGGGAATCAAATACAATCTTCGCATTGCTCCGTATAACGGACGACTACAAGGTGTTCATTGCGATGACTTTGTTCGTGGATGGAATCCAGAGCATTATTTACATCCAGGAGCCGAAAGCTTACGGTTGTGCTATGCCAGTATTTTTGCTGAGTGTATTTATACCAATATTGATAGCATACTGATATTGGAGGATGATGTGGTGTTTGAGCCAGACTTTGAAATCAAGTTTGATCGTTTTATGCAACATCTCCCCGACGATTGGGACACCCTTAATCTTGGATATCATGAAAGTAAAGATCAGAATGCGTGGACATATACACCAGTAAATGAATGTGTGCAATTGGCAGAGGCGTCCTATACATCACACTGCGTGGCAATCAGAGGATTGCAGAACATGAGGGCTATGGCAGATAAAGTGATGACCAGCTTGATTCCTATAGACTTTGTGTTTGTTTACTTTTCTCATGTGTTGAAATGTGAGAATAAACGGTTTTGGCGATATTACATTCCAAGTGAAATATTGTGCAGACAAAAATCATACAGAAGCGACACCGAAAAACACCCGCACCAGATGTTTGAGAGTTTGATATTCAAATAGATGTGTTAAAGAATAACAAATCAGTCTGTGTCAGTTTTTCTTTGATGTAACAAAGGTTTAGGGTATAGTATGGTATAAATCCCAATTGCATCATACGACACACAACGTCTGGGTACAACGGAGCACCGTGATTGTATGGTAGAACGGACAACTCCAATAAAACGTGCTTGGCTTGCTTTATGGTTTGAATTCCACCGTTGATGATGTCCAATTCAGATCCTTGTGTATCGATTTTTATGAAATCAAATTGTTGATTTATAATAGAATCCAACGTCACCATTTGTTTTTCCACAGCGTCATATTGATCATACACGATTTCTTTGTAGATTGAATTACCCTGTCCGTATGGATTGTTACGATCAATGTAATAATCAATTTTTTTAATGCTATTCCCAAGCAATGTGATATTATAGCTGTCACACCGAAATTTTAGATCTGCTTCGCAACATTCGTTGGTCTCGATGCTGTGAACGTAAATGTTGTGCCATTGTTGTTTACATAATGCAGCAAAGTGTCCGACGTTTGCGCCTATATCCAATACTCTGTTGGGGCATGGTATGAGGTTCAAGTTCATAGAAGTGTTTGAAACTTGGACATGATGTTTTGTGGTGAGAACTGTTTGTAGAAATTGTAGTCACCGCTTGGGTCTGGTACAAACGAAGTTAAAATATTTTCTAAGTCACATTCGTCGTTGTAACCATGGTATTGTTTCAAATACGTAAGATGTGCTGACCAGTGTGGCTTGTTGTAGGTGATAATTGGTTTGTTGCACATTGAAAACTCAGCTATGGATATCCCAAAACATTCACCATCTTTTCTAGCGTGAATCATAGCATCACATGTGTTCATGAAACTCACTAAGTCGTGCTTGGATAGAAAATCAAAATGCTTGATGTTTGGATGATCATAGAATCGCTCGGTATTCACAAACCAAAAATGCATGTTTGGATGTTGATTCACCAGTTTGGTGATGCTTGCTTTGACAAATGGTATGTCAAACGCATCGTAGCCACCAGTTCTACCAAACACAACGTCTCCAGAATCAAGATTGTAGCGACTTCTCCAATGGTCTGTATGAAACATAGAATCATCAATAATTGGTTCGAGCCATTTATTGAGTTTGGCTAATTTAGCACAATACTCCGATATGTGAAAATATTCATCGCCGTGCGCACATGTGTATGGAAAAACAGCATGAATCAATGTTTTTGGACCATACATCATAACATCGTCTACTTCGCCGCTCTTACACGCATAAAAGACATCAAACATATCTGATAATTTTTGCAGGTCGGATGTAATATCGAGTTCGATAACTTCAAACTGTTTTTTTGTGTTAGCAAATACAGTCTGATTATGCGAGGCTTTACCCACAAGGGCCCGGTCCGTCATGGTAATGATTATACTTTGGTTGTTGAGCAGCGTTTGGTTGTATTTTGCATAATTTAGTACAATGTCGGTAGTGCCTCGACCACATATTTGATTTGTAAAAAACGCCACTCGCTTCATATTGTATCTATATATGTATTGATATACAATGCAAATGAATAACATAGGAATGTATAGTTGTGCGCAACGCAATATCCGTGCCGAAGTTTTGGACTGTCAACAAAAAGTATTCAGCAAGTTTGGTCTCACTATTCAGCAAGATATTGTTGAATTTTCACATGGGGAGTATTTGAACCATATAGTCAATACTACCACCAAAGACTATGTGATTTTTTTTGATATTGACTGTATTCCCCTTACCTCAACATTCTTCCCAATCATCAAAGCCGACATGGAAGCTGGTTTTTTGAGTGGAGCTATTGGTTGCGCCAATCATTTAGCACCAAATGAGGTGTATGTACATCCGTGCTTTATGGGATTTAGCATGAAATTCTATAATGAATGTGGCCGACCAAACCTGGGTGCATACGGAGATTGTGATGCTGGTCAGAGGTTTACAAAATACTGTGTGCAATTAGGTAAACCAGTTAAGTATTGGGAAATTACGGATAGTGGTGATACTACATGGGCAATGGCTCCTCGAAACATACGGTTTGGACATCCCACTGTTTTTGAAAACATGATCTATCACCAATATGAGTCAAGGGGTGAACTGTATCAAGAAATGTTTATCAACAAATGTCATCAACTTCTACAGTGAGTCTGACGTTATATCTTATGTGGTTATATCTGTAGAACGGCATGTTCCAATCCTCGACGTATACTTTCGAAGCAAATCGATCAAACCATTCTTTTGTAAAAAAACCTATATCTGGTTTTTTGGATACTCGAATCATTTGATTTTGCTCAACACAGTGTGCGTTTGGAACGTCAAAAAAACAAACGTTTTTCTTGGCCAAACTCATAGCTTTTTCTACAAACAATTGGGTTTTATCTGAGTCAATGTACTGAAGTGCGCTAAAGCATATCACGGTGTCAAACTTTTTCTCAAACTGCATGTCCAAAAAATTTCCACATATGAACTGAACGTCGTGGTGTTGTTTGGTTGCAAACTCTATTTGTTCTTTTGAAAAATCAACCCCAAGTTTGTTTTGGCAGTTTAATTTACTGACTAACATACCAGTACCACATCCAATATCCAAAACCGAATCCGAGGTTGTGATGTTTGCAAAGTGATTAACATACGGTATTCGTAGATCGTTAAATGCCGTGTCCATAATTTCCCATCCGTTTCGTTCAACTTCGGTCACGGTCTCTGGCTTTTGTTTGTTCCAAATATTGTACCAATCAGTCATATACGAATTATTGTTTGAACTGAAATACTCCCACCGATTCAACAATTTTTAACAATTGTATATTTGGTCCCAACACCATATCAATTAAATCAGGTCGAAATCCAACATCGTGAAATGCCCAAACACACTCGGGTTTACTCAACGAAATTATTTTTGGAAGATTGATTCTAATCTCGTTTTCATCGTGGGTAGCATCACAAAATATCAATTCATATTGTTTGTCGATGATTGTGTGAAAGTTTTCGCAATGTAGGTTCACATATTGGAGTAGATTGTAGCGTGATAAGTGCTCGGTTGCTACCTCCAACACACTTTTATTTGTGGCAAATACATACTTATTAAGCAACTCATTGTACTGAACATTACCATGAATTTGGTTGTAAAATTCCACAAATTGTTCTTGGGTTTTGAAGTTGATATCATATGAATCAAACTCTATGTTTTTGTTGGCAATAGCGTCACATATTACCGATGTGCTTCTACCAAAAAAGAATCCTACTTCCAATATTGACCCAGTTGTTTTATTGGCTAGATCCCACAAACAATCCGCTTCTACATCTCCAAACCAACCTGGTATTTGTTGATAATATTTATTCATAATTCAATTTTGAATGTTTTTTTGTAAAACGCACACGACTGCCAAGCAAACACATACTCACCGATCATGTTATATGGGGGTGTTGATAAATCGACGGGTGTATAATCTCCGTCCAAGATGATACCATTGACTGATTTTGATATGTCATTTGTAAACAGACACAGTTTTTGGTTGCCGACCAACCGCAGCAACTTTTGAACATTTGTTGGAAACAAGTGCTGACACACATCTTTACACAATACCAAGTCAAACTGCTTGGTTGGAACATATTCCAAAATAGAGTTACACATAAATTCAACATTGTGTTTTCCAAAATTATTTGTGTTTTGATCAATTACGCTCTGAACTATGTCGATGCCCAAATAATGGTCTATTTTATCAAAATTGAAATGTTGCATCAAATTAAAATCACCACAACCCAAATCCAATATGGAGCGCACATTGCGTATTGCACAGAACTCTTGTATAAAGTCTAAATATGGTTTAGAACATTCGACACTGGATCCAGGTCCACTCATAGGTCCATTTCCACGTTGCCAAGTTTTGTTTTTGTAAATTTTTTCAAATGCTTCTTTCATATATATTTTTTAGCATAATGTGCATATGTGCAGTTCGAATTACGAATCCAATTTTCATCTATGTGTTGAATATAAGACCACGCTATGTGTTCCCACAAATGTAATGCGTAACCGTCGGATCTGTCAACGTAGTGTTCATATATTTTAGCAAGCTGTGTATTGTTGCAGTCTGGAATGAAAAATGCAGAACTGTCCAATTTTGTGATCAAGTTAGGATGGGTTTGTGACAATAAGTCTGGAACTATTACACTGTGCTGGTCCCACTGTTGGTGGTTGAATGATCTGTATTCGTTGTACCATATCTTACCAAATTCAGACTCTTTTTCCGATAACATGATGGCGTTGCACAATCCACGATTGACTTGAGTAGCCATTACAAATTTTTCGGTGAGTAAGTCATCAAATGGTTTTAGACACAAAGTGTCGCAATCCAAATAAATACCACCCAACTCAATTAATTTTGTCAATCGTACAATATCGGACTGATGAGCATAGTGTAATATACGATTACCAAATATTTCTGTTGGTGGCTCAACTTTTACTATTTCAACAAGATGTCGAATACCTTCCCAGTGTACATTATTTTCGGGTTCGTATTTGCAATACATGTACATCTTCTCTGGTTTTAATGTTGCATGTGCCGATCTGATAGCTATGTTGTGAATCAAATGAAATGGTTTGCCCCCAAAATCGGGGGTCATTCCAAAAACAAAGTGGACGATCTTTGGTATCATAAATATTGTGTAATTTCGGTGCCTAAAACAGATTTAAGTTTGCTGGTACAAATGTTTTCCGTTCTATCAATCAAGTGCAATCTGTCATTACTAACAGGATACATTTTGGCAATATACTCGGGTGCTTCTCTTCCAGCAACAACATAGTCGGCACATTCATCGTCAAGTACTGCGTCCGTTGTTACTAATGGTGCATTTTCCGCCACACGATCCACATACTTACATGATCTTACCATTTCTAAACGTTGTTCATATGGAATAATTGGTTTTGGTTTATGGGTAATAGCATCGTCGGAATGTACGCCCACAACAACCTCATCAAAACGTTCTTTCATACGCTGAAATAAACGTACATGACCAACATGCATTAAATCATACACGCCGGATGTATATGCTACAACTTTGCGTAGAGGTCTGTTTACATTACGAGTTACGTGTGACCAAGGAGTGTTAAGTTTTTGGCAATGTATTTCCGCAGTCATTAGATTGTCTCCATAACGATACCTTAAAAACTTTTCAACGTGCCGTGGTGCGGGCAATGTTTTGTCGCTCAATCGTATTGTTTCCAATTCATCAATAAAAAAGTTGTGACATTCAAAATCAAAAAACTTCAAGCGGGATTTGCAACCGATGGCATCTGCATATACCATATAAATGTCAAATCTAAGTCCCGCATTTGTTGCGTTGTTGACACGATCACGATTTTCAATCATCAATTGGTATATTTTTGACGGATCACGACCAGCACATACATTTAACCAATATTTTCCAACTTGGTTGTATTCTTTTATTACACCATCTACTTTTTCAATTACCCAAGGTTCTTCCACAAACACACACAGATCTATATCGTAGTCGTGCCCAATAATTGTACCTTCTCTGAAAGCTCCTAGTAGTGTTCCAAAATCTATCCAATTTTTGACACCATTTTTGGTTAGTGCTGTGGAAATATCATGTAGAACCTCAATTGAGGCGTCCGTAATTTCGGCGGGCGTCTGTATATTCATAACTACTTATAAGTAGAAAGAAATACTGTGCGGATTTCATTACAACATACCAAATGCGTATTATTGACCGTCGAAAAATACCATCAACGATATTTGGAAGTAATGGACCGTATAACGGGCAAATTAACAGCAACACCTTTTTATGGATTTGATCTGCCTAGACCGCACGGTTTCAATAATTCAATAATCAAGCTTTACAATTCGGTTGTGCCTCCAGTTTTAATCATTGAGGACGATGTGGACCTAACAGAACATTATATCAATGAATTTGATGTTCCTGATGATGCCGATGCCGTGTATTTGGGTACATCATCGTGGGGAGGAAAAAATGGAATAAGTGCGTGGAAAAATATTGAATTAATTCCACACGATGATTTGCTTTTTAGAGTTGATGGTGTGGCAACAACCCATGCAATATTGTATTTATCTAACCGATATCTCGATCATATTTGCAACATCACGTTCAAACAATATCCTCAAAACACTGACCGATGTCTTGACTATTATATTGCTCAAGAACACAGTAAGTTTAACATTTATGCGTGTCGTAAACCCATGTTTTACCAAAACGACGGTGGCAATGTTTTTTTAACTAGGTATAGTTTACAACAAGTTTATCAAGATAAGTATGGCACGTAGAAAATTATTTACATATTGGGAGGGTCCAAAACCTGAGTTCGTAACAATGTGCGAGGAAATTATTGCGCACAGAGTTCAACACACATTTGATTATATACGCCTCACACCGGAAAATTTGTATGAGTATATACCATATGAAGAATTTCCTCCAAATTATCATCTTATCAAAGTAATTGCTCATAAAACAGACTATTTACGTTGTCTGTTGATGATCCGCCACGGTGGTATTTGGTTAGATGTAGATCAAATTCTATTGAACGATTTGTCTTGTATCGGTGAGTTGTTGAACATCCACGATTATGTATCTTATGAATGGGCACCACATTGTCCGTCAATAGGGTTTATAGCTGCTAATCCACAAAACATATTTTTTGAACAATGGCGAGATAGTATGCGTGAACAACTGTCGGCTGACTACCAATTTCCATGGATAGGATTAAGTTATAATCTTATGTGGCCGATGTTGCAGCAGCTATTACGAGAAGATAAACTTAAATATTACGCATTTCCAGCAACAAGTAGTTTTGCACCGTTGAGTCATGAACAGTTGGATTGTTATTTTGAACCCAACCATTGCAACATAAATACTCAACGGTTATACTCAGTAATATTGTATAATTCTCAATTTCCACAATGGTTCAAAAATGCATCAAGGCAAGAGATACTACAAAGAGATTGTTGGATATCACATCTTTTTAGAGAGAATTTACCATAGAGCATCATATTTATATTTATGCCAAACCTTAAAGAATTGGGTGATCTAGGTGATAGAATGATGCAAGGACTTCCTTTTGGTCAAGGAGGTGCTGTTAGTGGTACATCAAATCTGGATACATTCAGCAGCCCAGATGTTACCCAAGACCCCAGTAAATTCGGTACTTTATCCGACAAAAGTAATCTTACAGCCGCTGATACACAGGCTGCGGTTACTCCATTTGGACCTTTTACTAGTCAAAATCCATGGGACTATGTTCGTGATGTAGAACAAATTAAGTACAAAGTCACTCCAGATGAAGTTATTACTGGTATGGATTACGAAATGAAAAAGTTGGTTTTGAAAGATCGTCAGGTTGCCAGAACCAATGTGGTTAAAAATCTAAAGAAAGATCCCAAATACTATAGTAAGTTGCATATGTTGGGAGTATTTCCCGACGAAAAAGATGAGGCTTTGATGGAAGTGATGGTCACGCTCAAAGCACAAAAATACGCAATCCATAGAAGAGAATACTTCTGATATGAGTAATAATTTTGCAAATAGTCAAAAGCCACAGTACCGTACCCCAAAAAATCTACCAGGTAACTGGGATTATGTGGGTGATGGTAAATTGCACGACCCAACCATAAATAATCCAGCTATGCATGGTCGTAGATGGATGATTGACTATGGCTACAATAGTGGCAAAACCTATGACAAGTTTGTACAAGGACTAAAGAAGTAGTCATGGATTCTGTAAAAAGCATATTTGAAAACATTTATGTTAATAATGTTTGGGATGGTCCAGAGAGTAGGTCTGGAACTGGATCTAGTTTAGACCAAACACAAAACATTCGTGGTTGGTTACCAAAAATAATTGAACAGTATCAAATTACATCAATGCTCGACGTTCCATGTGGTGATTATTGGTGGATGCCACATGTTGACCTAAAAGCTGTACGATATGAAGGATGGGATATTGTGGATGATATTATTACCCACAATTCTCAAAAATATAAGAATGTTACGTTTCGAGTAAACAACATCATCGAGACTGTACCATATGGTTTCGATTTGATATTGTGCCGTGATCTTCTCAGCCATTTGTGTTTCAATGATGCGCTGTGTGCATTGAACAATTTCAAAAACAGTGGTGCGAAATATTTGATGGCAAATACATATGGAACTTCGGATGTTAACATTGATATTGTCACTGGCAAGTGGTTACCAATTAATTTGCTAAAGTCTCCATACAATCTACCCATGTATTTGGATTGCATTGCTGACTGTGCAAATGGTATAAGCGATAAACAGATAGCAATATGGAAGTTGTGAAAGAAATTCACTCGTAATCAAAATATTGCAATATTTATCTATATGATCAACAATCTTACCAAAAATATTAAGTTGTCGGGTGGTGTTGGTGACAACACACCAACTGAAAAGGTTGATCCAAATCAATTGAGTATTGGTATTCAAATAGAAATGGAACATACCAACAATGTCGCTATCGCACAACAAATAGCTATGGACCATTTGACCGAAGATCCTGAATACTATACAAAGTTGGTGAAGGCTGGTTTGGCAAAAGAATTTCAACCATCAACCGGTAGTACTGGCCTTGGCGATCCTGATCAAAGTATCAATAATGCCGCTCGTATTGGTAAATCTCGGTTAGCCGGTTCTGGCAACAACATTGTTGGAACCATTGGTGGCACACCAGATGGTCGCAGCAGCGAACCGTTGGGCAATAAAACTATTGATATTGAACTGGAATCCAAGAAGAAATCTGTGCCGAACAACTCCAAATTGTGGAGTAGAGCAAAGGCATTAGCTAAAGCCAAGTTTGATGTATATCCATCAGCTTATGCGAATGCTTGGGTATCCAAGTGGTACCAACAACACGGTGGTGATTGGCATATTAGTGAAATTGATGATAGACTCAACAGAAACCCCCTACAAGTTTTCGACGGTCCTGAGCCCGCTAAAGTCAGTTCTGAAGGATCTGGTACTTTTGGTAGTGGATATGATTTTGTCGGATATGCAGAAAACAAGACTAATTCTATGAAACAACAAAAACTCAAGGAAATTATCAGACGCCTTGCTCTACAATATTTGAGGGAGCAAGAAGAAGTTGGTGCCACCTCTGCACCAGAAACCGAAACCCCCGATACAACTCCAGATACAGACGCACCAGAGGCAAGTTCCGGTGAATCTGTCACTTTGACATTGGATCGTGACACCGCACAAAAATTACACGATTTGTTGATGCAACAGTTGCAATCTGGTGAAAGTACTCCGCCAGTGGATGTTGCCGACAGTGAAGTTGAAACTGACGCAAGTCAGAGTGTTCAAACTCCAAGCTCAGATGTTCCATTTGGCAGTGGCGAGGGTTCAGATGAAACCGCAATTGGTGAAATCACATATGAAGAATCCAAGGATATCGGTGAAGCCAAGAAGAAGTTTATTCAAAAGGCAATTCATACAAGCAAAAAAGGTGCGTTGCACAAGCAATTGGATGTACCACAAGGAGAAAAGATTCCAGTAGCCAAGCTCGCAGCAGCAGCAAAAAAGGGAGGCAAGTTGGGTCAACGTGCTAGATTGGCACAAACCTTGAGCAAGCTGAAAAAGAAGAAGAAGAAATAATCCAGTATCTTGACCGGTGCCAGCCGATCAAAATAGGGATCTCATTAACTCTCAATCTAAATCTGAATATGGCTGATATTGCTAACATCTACGAACAGAACGTCAAAGGTAAATACTTTGTGGACAACCAGTGCATTGACTGTGACTTGTGTCGTGAAACCGCACCCGATAACTTCACTCGCTACGAAGAGGGCGGCTACAGTTACGTGAAAAAACAGCCGGACTCACTAGAAGAGGAAGCAGCCTGCAAAGAAGCCAAGGAAAGTTGTCCGGTCGAGGCCATCGGCGATTTCGGCACCTGAACGATCTCCGATCGGATGTTGATAGTCTGATCGGAGATTTATTCTAAAAACATTTTATTTGGGTCTCAAAAGAATATGAACGAAATAAGCACAATGCCTGGGTATGCTAAATGGTATGACATGGCGCATAAAATAATTCCAAAGCTGCAAAAAATTAAAGCTGTTGGTAAAGCTAAAACTGCCGCAAAAGATATTGTAACGCAGAGTGCGGTCACCAATATTCTGGTTGCAATTGGTAAAACTGCACCAAAAATATCCAAACAATTGGAAGATTTATTGAAGTATACGTTCACTTACCAAGATTTAACTAAGTTACACCAAAACGGTCGTATAGACCTCCAGATTTGGAGAGATCCATCCTACGACGGAGTTCTCAATAACAAAGAAATTGAGGAGGCACTAGCTATGAACGAAGGCTGGAAGGATTTGGTAGCAGCGGGTGCAATTGGCTTAGGAGCATTGGCTGGCAACAACCTTCAAGCTGACAAGCCTGAACCCAAAGCACCAACTACACAATCTGCTATAAAAAGTAGTGATGCATCATTGTTGAATCGCAAAACTAGCGACTATGTTGGTCATTGGGAAGGTAAGAAACATTCGGTATACAAAGATAGTAATAATTTAGATACGATAGGTATTGGTCATTATATGAATAATACTGCTCAAGATCGTCAATTATTTGCTACACTATTTGGTGACAAAGTAAACTACGATAATTTGTTGAGTGGCAAACAAAAACTCAGCGATGAACAAATTGATAAGTTGTTCAATGTTGATGTAAAAATCAAAGAGAAATTGGCCAGCAAGAAAATTAACAATTTTGGTAGTCTACCAACCAATGTTAAAAATGCCATTATCAATGCTTTTTATAGAGGCGATATTGGACCCAAAACAATTGGTTTTATGAATACGAATAAATGGGGATCTGCTGCGAAAGAATATTTGAATCACGCCAATGCGAAAAGTGGTCCTGACCAAATTCAACGCAGAATGCGCACCAATGCTTTGGCACTTGCTCAATTTGCACAAACTCAAAAAGAGTATATAACGCAGAGTGATTACGTAATCGGATAAATATGAACGATTGGTCCACAATTGATCTGGGTCATCTTCAAACAATGACTCAAATGTCGGCACTACAATCTGGTGCTGGTATACGCCGTCAAGCTGCACAAATCGACACAGATGGCTTTGACCCATATGAAGTCATGGTACGTCGTAAAAAACGTCAAGACGACCCACAAGCGTTCCAAGAACCGGCCGTGCAACAACATCATACCCAAGACATTGTTGCGTTTGAAGAGTTTTGCCAACAACATGGCATTCTTGGATTTAACTGTGGCACCATGAGTCCCCGAGCAGCATTACAATTTTTGAAATCAAAAATGGGTATACGAGAAGAACCCAAAGTTACAAACATAAATAAAAGTGTATTATATGGATAATTCAATTGATGCGTTAGCCAAAGAACATAATTTCATTACCGATAAAACGATTTATGGACACAACTACAACAAAACATATTGTCGTTATTTTGATCAATTGCGCAATAACCCTGTTAAGCTACTAGAGGTTGGAGTATCAGCGGGACACTCAGTGCAAGTATGGACAAAATATTTTGCCAATGGAACTGTTGTTGGATTTGATCAAGATATTCGCATCAATCAATATGGTGCAACTGACAGACTTACTTTGATTCAAGGTGATCAACAAGACGCTGAATTATTAACAAAAATTAGCAACGTCCATGGTCCATTTGATATTATCATTGACGATGGTAGTCATATTGATGCTGTTAC
>Ga0222713_10000780_pt1 | contig 36075 bp, 45 predicted proteins | sample C33_649DmetaG_FD_165061 | JGI IMG/M metagenome (GOLD analysis project Ga0222713, IMG submission 165061) | Estuarine water microbial communities from San Francisco Bay, California, United States - C33_649D | ecosystem: Environmental > Aquatic > Marine > Unclassified | place: USA: California... | reverse complement strand
CGTCGGGTATACGCGGCCGCGGCCGCTGACCGGGTTGCGCATCAAGTCGCCATCTGCCAACACAATCATGGCGCTTTCACCGGCCTCTTTGAAGGGCAGATTGCCATAGTGTTTTTGGTATTTATAAGGCGATTGAAATTGACCTTCCAAAAGCACACCGGCGCTGCGAATGTCTGAACTCACCATGTTCGACCGGTATTGAGCGTCAATTGACTGCATGCGTGCGGTTTCCAAATCGACCTCGGCTGGGGCGTTGATCACTTTGTTGTAAGCACTAGAACTCAACAAGGGGGTAGCGCGCATGCCTTCTCGAGGCTTCACTTCGAGGGAGCTCGGGAATTGCGCCCACACGGCCCCAACATTTTTGTTGATGACATGCGGCGTGCTAGGGGGTACAAACAAGGGGAAATAAAAGAAATCCATCATCTCCATGCGACCGCCCACGGGTACTGGGATTTGGTTGCAATTTTGATCCAGCAGCAAGGTGCTTTCGAGTTTGACCCCGTAGCGGAATAGATTTTCGCTGAGGTTTTCCAAATTTCGATCGAAGGCAAAATTGGAGCTATTGGATTGGAAACTGTCGATTTCGATGTTCAAGGCGTCGAGCAGCATCAATACCCGGCCACCGTTCATGATGTATTGGTCGATGAGGTAAAGGTCAGCGGGTGAAAAATCGTTCTCGGGTTTGATGATCATGAGCAAGTCACTCATGCTCAAGCGGCGCTGAATGCGTCCTAGGTTTTGCCAGAATAGGCTATCCATGCTACCACCGGCTTGAGCCAGTTGTTCAGGCGTCGGATTGAAGTTGCTGACATCGGTTGTGCTCAGATTCAAGGCTGAAACCGAATAGAATTTGCTCAACTCGGCCGCGAAACTCTGCACTTCTGCCCCGATCATTTCACCATGGCCATCGCTAACGGCAATGACGGGACGTTTGTCGCGAACGCATTGGCGCAACGCATTGGCAAACTCGTACTCCATGTTGTCAATGGCGGCTTGAATGTTGGCTTCAGGGCTTTTGGCAACGTCGTATTCAAAGAAATTGACGGCCACCGTTTTGCCCGCGTAATTCATTTCACCGCCGGGTAACAGGTACTTGATGCGGGTTTCGTCGGGGTTTTCTGAATCTATGTCGCGAACGGGCTCGATGCCGCGGTTGGCAAAGTCTTCCAGGATCCCGCTGATGTCTTTGACCTGTTGTCCTTCGAAAGGATCCACGACTTCAATTTCGATTTTTCGACCGCTGGCTTCTCTGAATTCATAGGCCATGTCGCGCAGTTCTGATTTGAGCTGTTTGAATTTGGCCGACATATCGCCTTCCAGGTACAATCTAAAGTAAAGTGTCTCTTTGAGCGATTGGGCCAGTTTCAAACTGGTTTCGCTCAGGGTGTAGCGTTTTTCGCTGGTCAGATCAATGCGTTGGTAATACAACGAACCCAGGGCATTGGCCAATACCACGACCAGCAAGGTGACGCCCAAGTTGATCCAGCTTTGGCTTCGTTGATTCCGTCTTGACTTTACCATTTTCTGCTTTCGAATTGGGTTTTGGTGAAGGCGATGAACAGGGTGATGAATCCGCCGAAGTAGAGCAAATCACGGGTGTCCAGCACGCCGCGGGAAATGCTCTCGTAGTGAAAGTTCAGACTGAACCACTCCAAACTTTTTCCCACTTTGTCGAGCCAGTCGAGATCTCCCAGCAAGCTCAGCACTTCAAAGAAAAACAGGGAAAGCACCATGCTGATGATCAGGGAGACGATTTGATTGTCGGTCGTAGAGCTTGCGAAAAGCCCAATGGCCGCATAGCTCGCAGCGAGTAGAATCAGGCCGAAATAGCTACCCCATAGCGCACCGTAATCGATGTTGCCAATCGGGGTTGCCAATTGAGCTATGGAATAGGCGTAAAACAAGGTGGGCAAGAGGGCAATGGCAATGAGGGCCACAGCCGCCCCGTATTTCCCGAGAATGATGCCCAAATCAGAGACCGGGCGAGTGGTTAAGGTTTCCAAGGTGCCCAAGCGTTTTTCTTCGCTCAAGCTTCGCATGGTTACAGCTGAAACCAAGAAAATGAGCATATATGGGGCGAGTCCAAACAAGGTAGGAAGACCGGCAATGCCCAAGTCAAATACATTGTTCCCTTCAATGAACCAGGTGAACAAGCCGCTGAGAACCAGGAATACACCCATGACGATGTAGCCGATGAGCGAGCCCAGAAAACTTCGAATTTCTTTGAGAAAGATGGCGTACATATTAAGCGGTTAATTGACGGAAAACATCTTCAAGACTGCTGGATTCGCTGCGCATTTCCAGAACGGTCCAATTGTGGGTTTTGGCCCGCTCGGCGATAGCCGAGCGCAGGTCCAAAGAATGCCCATGGAACCGAAATTGAGTGGCCCCCAGGGATTCCACGCGCTCGCAATGAGGCAAACCCTGTAGGTCGTCTATGGAAAGGGCTTGGCTGAATTCGACCCATACCGTGAATCGATTTTGGCCTTGAGATTGCAGGGAGGCGATGCCGCCGTCGGCCACAATTTTTCCTTTGTTGATGATGATGACTCGGTCGCACATGGCTTGGACTTCCTGCATGATGTGCGTGCTGAGCAGTACGGTTTTTTCTTGGCCCAAGGTTTTGATGACTTGGCGCATCTCTTGAACCTGATTGGGGTCCAGACCTGAGGTGGGCTCGTCTAAAATGAGAATTTCGGGGCTGTGAATCAAGGCCTGAGCCAAGCCCACGCGTTGGCGATAACCTTTCGACAATTGCCCAATTTTTTTATGCCTTTCGGAGCCGATCTGGGTCAATTCCATGGCTTGGGCAATGGCTTTGGGGACTTGGGTTAGGCCATTCAAGTGGGCAACAAAACCCAGGTATTCCTGTATGTACATGTCCAAATACAAGGGGTTGTGCTCGGGCAAGTAACCGGTGATGCTTCGAACCTCTTTCGATTGAGCTTCTACGTCCAAACCGGCCATGTACGCTTTTCCTTCGGTGGGGGGAATGTAGCCGGTCAGCATTTTCATGGTTGTGCTTTTGCCGGCACCGTTGGGGCCCAAAAAGCCTACAATTTCGCCCTTGGGGATGTCGAAACTAATGCGGTCAACGGCCCATTGGGACGAATATCGCTTGGCTAGATTTTCTACGCGTATGCTCACGGTTTGAAGAAACAAAAGTAACAGATTCAGCGGCTGTCTCACAGCCGATTTTACTCAATGTCCTTGACGGCATTGAGCCACATCTTCGGCGATTTGGGCCGATAGCGCTTCCAAATTATCAAAACGCTTTTCAGGGCGAATGTATTGTGTGATGTGAAATTCCAGGTGCTGGCCGTACAAGTCTCCCTGGAAATCCAACAAATGCGCCTCTACGCTGAGTCCCCGGCCTTCAATGGTGGGTCGTATGCCTATGTTCATGACCAGTGTGTAAGGCTGGTTTTGGTACTCGCAATACCCTGCGTAAACCCCATAGGGAGGTATGAGTTTGTGCATCTCGTTGAGCTCGATGTTGGCGGTTGGGAATCCCAATTTGCGGCCGAGTTGCAGCCCTTTGATGACAATGCCTGAAAGGGAATAGGGTTCGCCCAGCAAGGAGTTTGCAACGTCCATGTGCCCTTCTTGCAAGGCCTTTCGAATGCGGCTGCTGCTCACGGCAATGGCTTCGATTTCAGAAGCGGGTATTTGCGATACGACAAAGCCGGCTCGGTTGCCGATGGAGGCGAGTTCGGCCAGTCCTCCCGCTCGGTTCTTGCCAAAGCGGTGATCATAGCCCACGACCATTTCTTTGACGCGAAGCCGGGCCAATATCACATCGTGTATGTAGGCGGCGGGTTCCAGTTCAGAGAGGGCTTGATCGAAGGGGAGGACCCAGATGTAATCGATGCCTTGCTGAAAAATGCGGCGGCTTTTTTCTTCCAGGTTGTTGAGCAGTTGAACGGGTTTGTCAGGCTGTTGAACCACATGCCTCGGATGCGGATAAAAAGTCAACAAGACACTTTTTCGCTGGGAAGAGCGGGCCCGGTTGACGACCGACTGCAACACATGTTGATGACCCAAATGGACCCCGTCGAAGGTGCCTTGGGTTAGCACAACCTCCTCCAGGGGGAAGGGGGCGTTCAGGCCTTGCAACAAGATTCCGCTCATGAAGGCTGCAAATTTCGCTATTTATATCGGGGATTTGCAGGGCATTCAGACCTTTTTTTGGTTGTACATTTGAAGCATGTACCGGTGGGCGTTTTGGGCACTGACACTTGGCTTATACTCGGGAGCGCATGCTCAAACGGGAGGCTCGGGTGTATTTTCCATTCTCAATCAAGCGGCCGATTCGCGCACCATGGCCTGGGGCTCCTACATGCTTTCGCATCCAGACGGCGATCCCTTGTTGTCCAATTCCAACCCTGCTTTGCTTCGCGAAGGAGATGCCCGTGTAGGGGGGCTGTGCTATGGGCATCTGTACCCCGCGGTCTTAGAAGGATCTGCCATCAGCCAAGCGTCTGCGGCCTATGCCCTCCAATTTCCCAAAGCCCCGGCGTGGACCTATAGCATGCAGGTGCGCTACATCGACTATGGGGTCATGGATGCCTATGACCCTGGTGGAAATGCCCTGGGCACCGTGTCGGCAAACGAATCTCAAATAGGGGTGGTAGCCGCTCGGTCCTTGCAGCGGTTCCCCCAATGGAGAATGGGTTTTCAAAGCGGGGTCGTATACAGCGTTTTAGGCCCCTATGTTTCAAACGGCTGGTACAACCATGCAGGATTGTATTACCAGCGACCTGATTCGGTGTTGCAATTTGGCATTGCGGCCCGAAACATAGGAACCACGCTAGTGAGTTACCGCGATGCCGGCAAGGAGCCCTTGCCCTTTCAGATGCACGCGGGCGTTACTTTTAAACCTGTTCACATGCCCTTTCGATTTCAGTTTGTCTGGCACGATTTGCAGCGCTGGGATTTGACATACGACCAATTCCTGGATGGTGGGGGCCAAATTGATTTGAACGGGAATCCCGTGGTGGCCCAGCCCGCCTCATTCGCTGAAAAGGCCATGCGTCACCTGAGTTTCGGGACAGAATTGGTCACCGGGCCCTTCGGCGCCGTCTTGTTTGGGTACGACCACCAACGCCGCATGGAAATGAGCAGCGACATTCGCCGGGGTACTGCCGGTTTCAGTTGGGGGCTGCGTTTTCGCGTATCTAAGTTTCGCTTGACCTATTCATCGGCTTCGTACTTCCCATCGCAAAACTCCAATTTACTGAGCATTACCATCAATCCTGCCTTATTCTCCAAGCCTTGAAAATCAACATAGCCATAGATGGGTACAGCAGCTGCGGTAAAGGCACCTTGGCGAAGGCCTTGGCGGCCAAGCTTGAGTACCGTTTCATTGACAGCGGTGCCATGTATAGAGGGGTTACCCTGGCTGCCTTGAGGGCGGGCTTGGATATGCGGCAGGAACAGCCACTGCTGGATATGCTGCCTAACGTTGAGTTGGAATTTGCAGCTCATGCGGGCCGGCAGAATGAGTTGTTTCTGAACGGCAGTTGGGTAGAAGAGGAGATTCGCAAGCCCCAAGTGGCGGCTCATGTTTCTTGGGTGGCTAGCCTGCCCGCTGTTCGTGAGCGTTTGGTTGCCGAGCAACGTCGAATGGGTCTGCACAAAGGCATCGTGATGGATGGGCGGGACATTGGTACGGTGGTATTCCCAGACGCCGAGCTGAAAATTTTCATGACCGCGAGACCCGAGGTGCGGGCTCAAAGACGGTTCGATGAGTCCCAGAAGAAAGGCATTGAGGTCAGCTTCCAAGAGGTGTTTGACAATTTGCAAGAACGCGATCGCATCGATTCATCTCGGGACCACAGTCCTTTGACCTTGACCGATGATTATCGGGTTTTGGATAATTCAGATTTAAACCCCACACAGCAATTGGAATTGGCCCTTTCCTGGGTTGATGCCATTTTGGTCAACCTTCGTTGATATTTTGCGCATAACCTCATGCTGCATAAGGCGAACTTCGCAGCACTTTAGAAAAGAGTTATGGCAAGAAAACGCATAGTCGCTGGCAATTGGAAAATGAACAAGAGTTTGGAGGAAAGCCAAGCCTTGATTACAGAAATTCGTGGAATGGTGCGCGATGAGCACCGCGGTCAGAGCAAGGTGGTTTTGTTTCCAACCTTCCTAGCTATTCCTTCGGCTACTCGTTTGCTCGAAGGAACGGGTATTGGTTTGGGTGCCCAAAATTGCCATTGGGAAGAAAGTGGCGCCTACACGGGCGAGCTAAGCGCTTCTATGCTTCAGCGGGTTGGAGCTCAATATGTATTGGTGGGTCACAGCGAGCGCCGTCAATATTTCGGTGAAACCAATGAGACCTGCGCCCAAAAAATCAAGTCAGTGATTCGCCAGGGCATGACAGCTGTGTACTGCGTGGGTGAAACCTTGAGTCAGCGCGAAGACAAATCCTTCTTCGCCGTGATTGAAAAGCAAATCTCAGAAGGTTTGTTTGGCCTGGATCGCAAAGAATTTGGTCAAGTGGTCATTGCCTATGAGCCTGTTTGGGCCATTGGTACGGGTCTGAACGCCAGCCCCAGTCAAGCGGAAGAAATACACGCGCACATTCGCCGCCTGGTCGCTCATCAGTATTCACAAGAAATAGCCGATGACACCAGCATTTTGTATGGAGGTAGTGTGAAGCCTGACAATGCCCAAGAACTGTTCATGTGCCCCAACATTGACGGGGGCCTAATTGGAGGAGCTAGTTTGAAGGCTCGTGATTTTATAGATATCGCCAAGGCCCTGCGATAATTCAGGGTTTGGCGCGTTATTTGAGTAGGTGCGCACAATGGTTCTACGAGCATTGAGATTAGGGTTCTTCGCACTGGCCTTTTGGGTCAGTTCTTTACAGGCTCAGCAAATTCGCAGTTTTTCGAGCGATCCTTTGGTATTCATTGCCGAGTTCGAAACCTTCATCTCTCGAGCTGAAGACCGTGACTTGAACAAAGATTTCGGGGTATTCAAGGAGAGTTGGGAGATGGGGAAATTCACTCCTACCCAGCAGAAGTTTATCATCGATATCTCCAACCAAATGCTGGCCGAAGAAATGTCGGTTCAGCCCCATTTTCAATATTTCTTGGGCTCGCTGGCGGCCTTTTTTGAGCACCATTTGCCCGATCGAAATTTGCAGCAATGGCAGCAGGTCACCAGCAGCTTATTGGGTTCCAGCAATACCGAATACCTGGCATTTCTGAAGACTTCCCAAGACCTGTTTGCCAACAATGTATTGTATCGTTCCAGCACCAAAACCTGGAAGGCCGATACCGCCAACTTTGACATCCTCTATCGAAATGGGGCCATCGCCATTGGATTTGATGAGGTAGATTTGATCTGCCAAGGGCCCATCGATCGAATGGTGGTCAAAGGAGCCAAGGGGGCTTACTTTCCCGGCGATAAAGTCTGGAGGGGTGAAAAAGGGCAGGCCGACTTCAGCCGAGTGCTGAAAAACGAAGCGGCCTGGGTAGATTTCAAACGCCACCAAATTGACTTTGAGATCGCCTCTTACCGCATCGATACGGTTCAATTGAATTACAGCCGCTTCTTCGCTTCACCCATTTCAGGTTCATTCATCGATAAACTTTCGGCTGCTACTGATTCCTTGCGAGTGCAGTCTGAGGGGTATCCCAAATTCACCTCGTTTCAAAACGATTTGTCCATTCGCGGCATTGTCGGGGAGAATTCCACCTTCGTGGGTGGTTTTTCCATACAGGGCAAGGCCATCAACACGGCTACCACAGACGGCAAACCCACGATCATCCAGGTTCAATACAAGAACAAAGACGCGGTGACGCTGACCGCGCAGTCCTTTAAAATTCAAGACGGGGTGGCCGGTTCGAACAACTGCTCCTTCGTACTCCATTTGGACAGTGGAAAGACGATCTCACATCCCAACGTGGGGGTGAACTTTTTATTTGCCGAGAATCAATTGACCATCAACCGCGGTGAGCAGGGTTTGCAAAGGGTCCCCTTTGCCGATAACATGCACAACATGTCGATCGATGTGCAACAGGTTCGCTGGAAAGTGGACGGTCCATTTGTCGATTTTGATAACGTGAACAACGACCGCGAAGCGCGGTTTGAAAGCAACGACTTTTTCAAAGACATTTTGTACTTGCGCCAGCAAGGGGCATTGAAGACCAATCCGCTGCAAGACATTTATGCCTACTATTTGAAATTCAACCGCAAGAGCAAGTCTTTGACCTTTGCCCTTGACGACTACGCCGCATTTTTGGGTACCGAAGCCAAGCACTTGGAATCGCCCTTCATCGATTTGCATGACCGCGGATTCATCACCTATCATCCCGAAGTAGACAGCGCCACGATTGAAATGCGTCTGTTCAAATGGGTTCAGTCCCACCAAAAGCTGCGCGACTACGACGTCATTCGTTTGTCGAGTGTCATTGCCGGTCGACCCAATGCAACCTTGAATCTGCTCAGTTATGAAATGAACATCGAGGGGGTTCAAAAGTTCTACTTCTCTGATTCACAGAACGTGATCGTTCTGCCTAAAGAACAGCAGGTGGTGCTGGAGAAAAACCGAACCATGCGCTTCGGGGGCATGGTGCGCGCGGGGCGATTCGACTTTTACGGAAAGGGCTTCACCTTCAATTACGATCGATTTGAGGTAGACTTGCCCAACATTGATTCCATGCGCATGTATTTCCCTGATAAGGAAACCAAGCGTTTGGTCCCCATTCGGTCGGTACTGAGTAACATTTACGGAACCCTTTACATTGACAAACCGACCAATAAATCAGGATTGATCGACTATCCTGAATATCCCATTTTCGTATCCAAAAAAGGGGGAGATATCTTGTACAATCAGCCCTACAACCACAATGGGGCTTATCTGGCAGAGAAATTCAAGTTCACGGTTGACCCATTCACCATCGACAGTTTGGATAATTTCACCATCGATGGACTGCGCTTTGATGGTATGTTTTACAGCAGCGGGATCGTGCCCGATTTCCGTCATTACGTGACCATTCAGCCCGATTACTCCTTGGGTTTTGTCACGCGTACTCCCACCGGAGGATACCCCCTGTACAAGGGAAAAGGCAAGGGTGAGTTTACCATGAATTTGTCGCAGCAAGGCTTTTTCGGAGATGCGGGATACATCGATTACCAAACCAGCCGCAGCACCTTCGACAGAACTTTGTTTCTGTTGGATCAAGCCAGTGGCCAACTCAATACCTATGATTTGGCCCAAAGCGGCAAATACCCAGAGATCCACGCCCTGCGTTCTGAGTTGCTTTGGAAACCCTACGATGACCAATACAACGTGACCAGCCAGAGCATTCCGCATCGCGTATTTTCTGTGGGTCATGACTTCAAAGGGACTTTGACCCAGAGCCCGGTGAATGTGAAAGGGAATGGTTTGTTGCAATGGGATGCGGCGACCTTCGCCTCCAAGGAGATGGTGTTCGGTCCAATGAAGAGCACGGCTGCTGTGGCTTCTTTAGACATATATGCCGCCGATTCTAGCCAAAAGGTGTTCCAAACCAGCGACATCAAAGGCACCATGGATTTTGCCATGCGCATGGGCACCTTCTCTTCGAATCAGCCCAACGCCTACACCGACTTCACTTACAACATGTTCAAGACCAATCTCAGCGATTACGTCTGGGACATGAACAAGAAGACCATCGATGCGATACAGGGGGCTAGCTTTCGCGGGGTTCGTCCCAACATTGAGACGGGGCAATTGGAGCCAGGTACTGATTTCGTTTCTACCAATCCGACGCAAGATTCGCTGCGTTTCGAATCCAAAAAAGCCACCTACAGCCTGACTGATTATACCCTGAAAGTGTCGACCATTCCCCATGTTGACATTGCCGATTCGCGCATGTATTTGGCCGATGGAAAATTGACCATTCGCAAGAACGCCGACATCGATGAGGTCGATAGCGCGCGCATTGTGGCCACTCGCAAGAGTCAGTTGCACAGCATTTACAAAGCCCATTTGAAGATCTATGGGCGCAATAAAATTCGGGGCAAGGCCTATTATCAGTACGTCAATAAGAAGGGTGATAAGCAAGAGTTCTTCCTAGACAGTGTAATCGTAAACCGAGACAAGCAAGTCGAAGGGGTGGGCTACATTGCCGAAGAACGCGGCTTTACCTTGGATACCAAAATTGGCTACAAAGGCTTTGCTCAAGTGATTTCTGTAGAGCCCTTGATTCGATTTACGGGTTACGTAAAACCCTTGCACACCTTTAAGAATGTGCTGCCCAGTGAGTGGTTGAAATTCAGCGGTCGGGTCAACCCCAAAGATGTGGTCATTCCCTTGTACGATCCCCGTGATAAGTTGAATAAAAAGCAATACGTGGGTTTGTTCTTGGCCAGCGATTCCAGTCATGTGTATCCCCTTATGTTCTCATGGAAACGTCGTTACAGCGATCCTGCCGTGACCAGCGATACGGGAATTCTGTATTGGGATGACGCCACGAGCAGCTTCATGATTGGCGATTCAGCACGCTTGCGGGCCGGAGCCCCCAAAGGTTCTTTCATTCAATTCAACGAATCCAACCACAGCATTCATGCCGAAGGGCCTTTGGAATTCGGGTTGGAAACCGAGAATGTGCGCATGGTCAATGCCGGTGTGGCCGATTTGAAACCTGGCGATTCGAGCTTCAGCTTCAACATGAGTTTGATGCTCGACTTCCCGATGCACAAAGATTACATGGCGGGTTTGCTGCGTTTGATGGAAACCAATTCACTGCCCAACGCTAACCTCAACAACCCTGCTTTCAAAGCCGATTTGCTGGAAATGATGGAAAATCCCAAGACGGTGAAGTCGGCGGTTGAACGTTTGGACTTCGATGGAACCCTGGTGTGCAAAGATGAGTTGGCCTACACATTCGTCATCAGCGATGCTGATTTTCGCTGGGATTCCCGCATGCGGGGCATGTGGTGCAGCGACGACATTACCTTGGCCGCCGCCGGAGGAGTTTCGCTGGGCAAACGCGTTTCGGCTACTATGATGCTGGAACACAAGCGCAGCGGTGAGAATTTGCACCTGTATTTGGATTTGGGCTCAGGTGAGTTTTTCTATGTCAACCTGACCAAGACCATCGCCTATATCTACTGCAACAATGCCGATATGAAAATGCTATTGGCAGAAACGGCAGATAAAATCAAGGCTGACAATTTCTACATCAGACCCACGACCGAGCGAAACGTTGAACGCTTCTTGCGCCGAATTGGAGATTGAGGCAGGCTTGGTAGTTGATCCTATTTTACTGTTGAACGCATATTGCGTCGAATTGGAGATTGAGGCAGGCCTGGCAGTGTGGATACTGCTTTTCTTTTCAATGGGCATGCTGAGGCCCTGAGAAGCCCGGTCAATAAACCAAGTGACTCAGGCTTAATCCTTGGGGAGGGACGCTGTTTCCCGCTTCGCTTCGCTGTTCTCGGGCCAAAATAGCGGGCAGTTCAGCGGCTGAAATTTTGCCCATGCCGACTTCTAGGAGCGTGCCTACAGTGGCTCTCACCATGTTTCGCAAAAAGCGATCGGCGCGCATGCGAAATTCCAGTCCTTGAGGAGTTTGGATCCATTGGGCTTCGCGAACTTCGCAGTAGGGATTTCCCTTGGGGATCTCGCCTTTGCAAAAGGAGGCAAAACTTTGCTTGCCAATCAAGTGCGTGCAGGCTTCGTTCATGGAACGTACATTCAGTTCATAGGGGAAGTACCAGCTGTTGCGGGCCAGGAAAGGGTCTTTCTGCTGGTGCATGCGGTACGTGTATCCCCGTTCAAGGCAGGAAAATCGCGCATGAAAGTCAGCGGCACAAGGCTCCCATTGCTGTATGGCAATCGAAAGGGGTAGCAGCTTGTTCAATCGATAGGCCAGGTCAGTTGGAGTCTTATCGGGTAGGTCGGCATGGGCGCAGTAGCGCTGCGCATGCACGCCGGCATCGGTTCGACCGCAGCCCACCACTTCGATGGGGGCTTGGCACAAACGACTCAAGTGGGTTTCGATTTCCCCTTGAACACTGGGGGCATTGTCTTGGCGTTGCCAACCCGAAAAATCGGTTCCATCGTAAGACAAGTCGATTCGAACCCGCGGCATGGGTTAGAGGTTTTCAAAAATGATGGCAGCGCCTTGGCCTACGCCAATGCACATGGTGGCCAAACCGTATTTCAGGCTTTTGTCGCGATGCATGCGGTGCAGCAGGGTGGCTGAAATGCGCGTCCCTGATGCGCCCAAGGGATGGCCAATGGCAATGCTTCCCCCTTGGGGGTTGACCTTGTTTCGGTCAATGCCCAGCAGTTTCATCGAGGCCAGTACTTGCGAAGCGAAGGCCTCATTGAGTTCAAAGGTGTCGATGTCCTGAATTTCCAATCCCGCCTTTTGAAGGGCTTTTTGAGAGGCGGGAACAGGGCCAATGCCCATGATGGCAGGGTCTACACCGGCAGCCGCCATGCTTTTTACTTTGGCCATGGGCTTGAGCCCCAGCGACTGCACAACCGCAGCCGAAACCAACAGGCAAACCGCTGCACCGTCATTGATGCCGCTTGAATTCCCAGCTGTTACCGTGCCACCGCTGCGAAAAGCAGGTTTTAAACCGGCCAGTGTTTCAACATCGCTCAGGCGAGGGTGCTCATCGGTATCAAAGATCAGGTCTTCTTGTTTTTTGCGGGGAATTCGAACGGGTACGATTTCGTTTTGAAACAAACCTTGGGCATGGGCATGCGCCCAGTTGCGTTGGGTTTCGAATGCAAATTGGTCTTGCGCTTCCCGGCTGATTTCGAATTTTTCGGCCACGTTTTCAGCGGTTTCTCCCATCGAGTAGGGATGGTGCAGCGCACTCAAGGCAGGGTTGGTAAAGCGCCAACCGATGGTCGTGTCGTGAATTTCCATGCTGCGGGCCCAGGGAGTTTCGCTTTTAGCCATTACAAAGGGCGCCCGGGTCATGGATTCGGTGCCTCCAGCCAGCACAATTTCGGCTTGCCCACTGGCAATGGCCATGCTGCCGTTCATGATGCTTTGTAGCCCCGAGGCACAGAGGCGATTGACGGTGTATCCCGGAACTGTCTCGGGAATGCCGGCCAGTAAAGAAGCCATTCTGGCTACATTTCGGTTGTCTTCTCCGGCTTGGTTGGCCGCCCCCAAGATGACTTCGTCGATGTTGGAAGGGTCGATGCTGGGGTTTCGCTCCAACAGCGCGCGCATGGCCATGGCCGCTAAATCGTCGGGGCGTACAATGGCAAGGCTGCCGCCGAATTTCCCCACTGGGGTGCGCACGATATCGAGCACGAATACCTCATTCATGCCGCAAATTTGGTCATTTTTTTGGGAATGCATAGGCCCGCCTTGGAGTAAAACATAGATTTGCGCCTATGCGGCGCTTGCGGCCTTGGTTCGCCCTCGTATTTCTCTTGTCCACTTTGGGTACTTCCTGGGTGGAATGGAGCGGCATGTGGTCCAAGGCAGAGCGAAGCCGAAAAGGCTATATGCACCGCATTGAAGCCGATCAGGGCGTTGAGCTATGGGTCTCGAAAGCCGAATATCGGGATTTGGAAAAAGGCAGTGAGATTTGGGTGGGCCAACAGCTGTATGATGTTTTCAAGGTGGAAGACGAAGGAACGGGCTTTCGCGTGCAAGCCATTCGAGATGATTTGGAGAAAAATGCCCTGCTTTCGTTTTATCAAAACCAAAGCGGCTCTCAACCTTGGGCGCCGACCAGGAGCATCGTGCTCCCCCATAAGCATTGGGTGGCAGAATCATGGGGCTTAATGGCGTTCTTTCCCATGGAAGAAAAGCGGGTATTTCCCGCATTTGCCGAACCTGAATACGAAGTTTACATCACTAGGGAATCCCCTCCTCCAGAGGAATTGCGTCCGATATAATCGCGCAATAACCCATCATGTCTGGAATTTCCAGTCCCTAGATTAAGATGAAAAAAATCAACAGAAATATGCCTTTATGGGGCTGTTTCGTCGCAGTATTGGCTTACTGGCCAGCGCTGAAAGCCCAGGAGATCGATAGCTCGAGGAGCGAAATCGAATCCTTCGACGAAGTTCTTGTTTCGGTTAACCGCTTAGGGGGTTCCCGCCGAAATGCTGTCGGTCAGATAGAGTCGATCGATGCTAAAAAAATAGCGGCTGTTCAAGCGCCTACGACCGCTGACCTGTTGGCCCAAACCGGTCAAGTCTTTGTGCAAAAAAGCCAAGTGGGTGGGGGCTCGCCTGTATTGCGAGGTTTTGAAGCCAGCCGTGTGCTCCTAGTCTTGGACGGCATTCGCATCAACAATGCCACCTTTCGAGCCGGTCATTTGCAAGATCTCATTACCATTGACCCGCATTCATTGGAAGGAGTCGAACTGTACATGGGCTCAGGTTCGACCTTGTACGGAAGCGATGCCCTGGGCGGTGTGGTGTATATGAAAACCAAGGCGGTTCCTTACAGGGAACAAACCCGCCTAGGAGGTTCAGTGAACTCGCGTTATGCTTCGGCTTTTGGGTCCATGGTGAATTCGGTGGGCTTACAGGCCTCGGGTAGCCGCTGGTCTTGGATGGGACAATACACCCAGAGTCAATTTGGCGACTTGAAAACCGGCTCTACCCGCAGCTACACCGATGTGGAAGGATTTGGATTGCGGCCATGGTATGTGTCGCGTATCAACGGTGTAGACTCGATGCTTCCCAATGCTCAGCCTGCAAAGCTGTTGGGCTCAGGCTACAGCCAACGCGATGCGCTGTCCAAATGGAGCTATGGGTTTGGAAAGCACAAATTGACGGCCTTGGCCTCAGTTTCTCGCTCTTCAGCTGTGCCCCGATTCGATCGGCTCAGTCAATTCAGTTGGGGCCCTTTGGATCAAGTCATTCCCAAATTTGCCGAATGGAATTACCAACCCCAAAACCGCAGTTTGTGGGCTCTAAGCCTTCGAACCTTTGCCAATGAGTCAGATGCGAGTGCTGATCGCGGCGTCGTTCAAAGCCTTTCTCTGGCTCGACAAGCTTTTGAAGTGGGGCGTTATTCGCGCCGATTCGGTCAAGATTGGGGTCAAACGCAACTGGATCAATTGCAACAATACACCCTGAATTGGGATCGACAAGCCCGTTGGAACGGCCTTGGAATCCAATTTGGGGCAGAAGCCGTGTACAACGACCTGCAAAGCACAGCCTTTGAAACCGAGGTGTCTACGTCTGAAGTCAGGGCCAGCCGGGATACACGCTATGCCGATAGCTTCGCCTACACGGGCAGTGCCGCGCTGTATATGCAATTTCAGGCGCACCTGGGCGGCCATACCCGCATTCAAGGCGGTACGCGCTTGACCCATTATCAAGCCCATGCCCAGTTTACCGACAATAACATCTGGGGCCTCGATTACGGGGTGGCCAAGGTGAATACCACGGCCCCTGTTTTCAATCTGGGTCTCAATCAGAGCATTCACACCAATTGGCAATTCAAATTGTCTTGGAATACGGCTTTTCGAAACCCCAACCTCGACGATTTGACCAAGCTGTTTGAATCGAATCCCGGTGAGAAATACATCATGCCCAATACCCGGTTGCGCAGTGAATTCAGTGAGACACTTGATGCAGGCATACAGGGCATTCAGGTGGGTCGATGGCAGCTAGAGGCGGGAGCCTACCGCACGAGAATCAAAGGCTTGCTGATCGATCAACCGGCCCCGCTCGATTATCAGTTGCCCGTGGCGGTCATGTACCGAGGGCTGCTTACCCCGGTTTACGTCATGTCCAATGCCTCAGGCGGATGGGTGCGCGGCGCATATGCTTCGGGTAAGACGCTTGTTTTTTCTCGGGAAAAAGGAAGGGTGAAGAGCCTGAGCCTAGAAGCTCGAGTGGCCTGGACAAAAGGCCGTTACCGAAACAGCGAAAACAGGTACGAACCCCTGGATCACATTCCTCCCATCTATGGCTTAGTAGGGGTCAAATCCCAAACAAAGTGGGGACAGATCGAGTATTATGCCTTGTTCCAAGGTCAAAAGCGAGCCGAAGATTATTCCAATAGCGGTGAAGACAATCTCAGTGCAACGCCCAGTGGGCAATTCAATCCTGCCTGGTGGACTCATAATCTTCGTTGGACGAGCGCTCTCGGAGAGCATTGGAACGCTGTGGTCAATGCCGAAAACTTGGCTGATTTGCAATACCGCACGTTTGCCTCAGGCGTATCAGCGCCCGGGCGTTCTGTATCGATTGCCTTGCAATTTCAATTCTAAACCCGAGTAAAAATTTGCAAGGTAGAGGAGGGTCCGTCGTGGTACGGGCCCTCTTTGATTTGACGGTGGGCTTGCTGAAAAATAGCCGTTGACCACGGATTTCCTAATTCCATTTTCAGGGCTTCCTCGGTGTAGAGCAAATCAGGATGCCCAGGCCCCCCGGTTTTGAAGTTCAATTGATCCAGGTGATAGCCTTCCATGCACAATACGCCACCGGGTTTCAAAGCGCCATGCAATTGGGCGTTCACCTTTCTGCGAAGGGCAGAAGGCAGATGCCCGAATATGCTCAGGATCCCGTCCCAAGCGTTGGGCTGAAAAACATAATGGGTTAAATCGGCCTCTAGGGTATGGACGTGTACGTTTTGAGAGGCCGCCTATTCTTGGCAGCGCTGCAAGCCTGCCGAAGAATAGTCCATGGCGTAAACCTCGTAACCCAATTTGGCTAGGTAAACGGCATTTCGGCCTTGCCCTTCAGCCAGGCATAAAATTCGGCCTTGGCCTGGTTGAGAAAAGACCATGCGCACAAAATCATTGGGTTCTTGTCAATAGGCCCATTCTGCCTCTGAGAAACGCTCATTCCAAAACTCGGCATTCATGTACGTAAATATCCTACTAAATTTGCGGCACTCTATGGGACGCGTATTTGAAAAGCGAAAGCACAAAATGTTTGCTCGTTTCGACCGCATGGCGAAACAATTCACGAAGTTGGGAAAAGAGATTGCCATTGCCGTAAAACAGGGCGGTGACAACCCTGATAACAATCCTCGGCTTCGCACAGCTATTCAAAACGCAAAGGGCGTGAATATGCCCAAAGACCGAGTTGAGGCGGCCATCAAACGCGCGACCAGCAAAGGCGAAGGTAATTTTGAAGAGATTCGATACGAGGGTTACGGTCCCCATGCCGTTGCCATTTTGGTGGAGACAGCGACCGACAACGGCACGCGTACCGTTGCCAATGTGCGCATGCACTTCAATAAATGCGGAGGAAGCGTAGGAAAGACCGGTTCGCTGGATTTTGTGTTTACACGCAAAGGGGTATTTGCCTTCGATAAGGCCGGTTTGGCCGCTTGGGATTTGGAAGAACTCGAACTGGAACTCATCGATCACGGTTTGGAAGATTTGGCGGTTGATGACGAGTTGGTATACCTATATACGGCCTTTACCGATTTTGGTACCATGCAGAAAGCATTGGAAGAATTGAAGTTGGAAGCCAAGTCGGCCGAATTGCAATACATTCCCAGTACTTACGTCGATCTAGACGAAGAACAAGCCAAAGATGTATTGGATCTCATTGATCGCCTGGAAGGCGATGACGACGTGCAAAACGTCTACCACAATCTGCGCTAATCTAACGGGGGCAAGTCAGGCATTCTGGAGTCTTGGGCTCGGGTAAAATAGCCCCAACGCGCAAGCGAAACTCTGGATTTCTGGGGTCATTGGTTACCACCCAAATGCTCTGGTTGCTATACCCCGTCTTTTGAGCCGTATTGAACCGCACCAACATGTCTAAGGATTCTCCCGGGGCCAGAGTAGCCGCTGGGTAGGTTTTTTGGGTGCCTATGATTTTGAATTGGCTGGATTCAAGGCTCAAACAACCGCATTCGGGAAATAGCTCTTTGATCTGCAGGGGGCCTTTTCCCATGTTCTTGAATACAAAGTGGGTTTCTACAATGTCTCCGGGTACCACGGGGCCAAATTGATGCTCAACCGTGCTCATTTCGAGTTTTCCCAGTTTTTTCAATTGGCGTTCGCTGTAGGTGGGGAAGTATTGCTTGCGGTTGTAGGTCACATAGATGCCGGTATAGGGCATGACAGGGTTGTCTGTCATCAAGGGAATTTGCGTAGCGCCAAAACCATAGGGGTCCAATGCGCTGCCATCTACCGCGATCAAAATGCGAGCCGATTGGCCGGGTTCAATGCCACTGGGCAATTGCACGATGCGTATATAAGGTGGAAGTTCGCTCTCATTGGGAGCTGTGAAATGAGTGCTGTATGGGGTGCGGTTGGTGATGCGAATGCTTTGGGTGTCGATGCGGTTGTCAAACAGGGGGTCAAAACTCAGGCTGGGTTTGTCGAATTCCAGACGTCCCAAGTCAGGGATTTCTACGCCACTATGTTGAACGCCCTCCCGAACCACTTCGCCGCGAATGTCCAAATGCACAAAAGAGGTATTGACCGCATTGCAATAAACCGTTACCGATTTGCTAAAGGTGCCAATTCGCCCGGTAGTCTCATAGGAGGTTTCTACAAAGCCTGACCCGCCGGGAGGAATGGCCCCTTCGGTCCATGCCGGGGTGGTGCATCCGCAGCTGCTTTCTACGCGTTGTATATAAAGGTCCTTGTCGCCCGTATTCGTGAACTCGAATCGATGCACCGCAAAATGGTCCTCTTCCTGAATCTTTCCGTAATCGTGCATGCGGTTGCTGAACTCGATTTTAGGGCCTGGACCAAAATGGGGAACTTGGGCCAGTAGTGCCTGAGCCGAAAAGACCAGGCTGCTCAGAATCATGGAGGTGATTGTACGCATATATACAAAGGTAAGGCTGCTGGGTTGAGACGAAAATCAAGGTTGAAAAGTTGCCTTGGCGAGCCCATTGAGCGAGGTGTAAGACTCAAGTGACTCATTATCAATGAAATTTCGACTGTCCTACGGGTTCATTTTGCATGGAATGCTCCCGGCTCGAACCCAAGCAGGGCGGGGCGTTTCAAATTGCCCGAAAAATTTCAGGAACCTGTTGATATTGCGAAATAATCGGCGTACTTTTGCCGTCCTTTTTGGGAGAACTATATGCCTACCATACAACAACTGATTAGAAAAGGACGTACGGAGATCATCGACAAGAGCAAGTCTCCGGCTTTGGATTCTTGCCCTCAGAGAAGAGGGGTTTGTACGCGTGTTTATACCACTACGCCTAAGAAACCGAACTCCGCGCTGCGTAAGGTGGCACGTGTTCGTTTGACCAACGGAAAAGAAGTGAACGCCTACATCCCTGGTGAAGGTCACAACCTTCAGGAGCACAGCATCGTTTTGGTGCGTGGAGGTCGTGTAAAAGACCTTCCTGGTGTGCGTTACCACATCGTTCGCGGAGCATTGGATACAGCTGGTGTAGAAGGCCGTAACCAGCGCCGCAGTAAGTATGGAACCAAAAAGCCTAAGAAAGCTTAATATCAATAAGACATGAGAAAGACGCGCGCGAAAAAACGCATACTTCTGCCCGATCCTAAGTTCAACGATACCATGGTAACCCGTTTCGTTAACGGCATGATGTACGATGGTAAGAAGTCGACTGCCTTGACCATTTTCTACGATGCATTGAATATCGTGGAGAAGAAAGTGGCTGATGAGTCTGGCTTGGAGACTTGGAAAAAGGCTTTGAACAACGTAATGCCCTCTGTGGAAGTTAAAGCTCGTCGGGTAGGCGGAGCCACTTTCCAGATCCCTACGGAAGTTCCCCCTCGTCGTCGTTTGGCCGTAGGCATCAAATGGATGGTTGGGTATGCGCGTAAACGCAATGAAAAGAGCATGGCTGAGAAATTGGCTGGCGAAATTGTAGCAGCTTCTAAAAACGAAGGTGCTGCTGTTAAGAAAAAAGAAGACACTCATAAAATGGCTGAAGCGAACAAGGCGTTCGCTCACTTCAGAGCCTAAGCACGTATTCCATGTCACGCGATCTTAAATACACAAGAAACATCGGTATTGCCGCTCACATTGATGCCGGTAAAACCACCACCACTGAGCGTATTCTTTACTACGCCGGTGTAAACCATAAAATAGGAGAGGTACACGACGGTGCTGCTACCATGGACTGGATGGCCCAGGAGCAGGAGCGTGGTATCACCATTACCTCTGCTGCCACTACCGTCAGTTGGAATTACCGTGGCGACAAATACCACATCAACATCATCGATACCCCGGGTCACGTAGACTTTACTGTAGAGGTAAACCGCTCTTTGCGTGTATTGGACGGTTTGGTGTTCTTGTTCTCATCGGTTGACGGCGTTGAGCCTCAGTCTGAGACCAACTGGCGTTTGGCTGATAACTACAAAGTTCCCCGTATCGGTTTCGTCAACAAAATGGACCGCAGCGGTGCTGACTTCTTGAACGTAGTTAAACAGGTGAAAGACATGTTGGGCAGCACGGCTGTTCCCTTGCAGTTGCCCATCGGTGCTGAAGATAATTTCAAAGGGGTTGTTGACTTGATCAACTTCCGTGGAATGATCTGGAGTGAAGCTGATCAGGGAATGACCTATGAGGTTATTGATATCCCTGCTGACATGATCGATGAGGCCACCGAGTGGCGTGAGAAATTGTTGGAAGCTGTATCTGAGTATGATGACTCCTTGATGGAGAAATTCTTCGATGATCCCGCTAGCATCACCGAGCGTGAAATCTTGGATGCTTTGCGTCAAGCGACCATCGAACTGAAATTGGTTCCCATGATGTGCGGTTCTTCTTTCAAGAACAAAGGTGTTCAGACCATGTTGGACATGGTAATGGAATTGATGCCTTCTCCCTTGGATGTAGACGATATCAAAGGAACAGACCCCAAGACTGACGCAGAGATAACCCGTAAGCCTAGCTACGATGAGCCTTTTGCTGCCTTGGCTTTCAAGATTGCTACCGACCCCTTCGTAGGTCGTTTGTGCTTCATTCGTGCATACTCAGGTAAGTTGGATGCCGGTTCTTACGTATTGAACATGCGTACGGGTAACAAAGAGCGGATCTCTCGTATCTTCCAAATGCACGCCAACAAGCAAAACCCCATCGAATTCTTGGGTGCTGGTGACATTGGAGCCGCTGTAGGTTTCAAAGACATTCGCACCGGTGATACATTGTGTTCTGAGAAGAACCCTGTTATCCTCGAGTCTATGGTGTTCCCTGATCCTGTAATCGGTTTGGCGATTGAGCCTAAAACTCAGGCTGACTCTGACAAGTTGGGCAATGCTTTGGCCAAATTGGCTGAAGAGGATCCTACCTTCAAGGTTCACACCGATGAAGAAACCGGTCAGACTGTTATCAGCGGTATGGGTGAGTTGCACTTGGATATCATCGTGGATCGTTTGAAGCGTGAGTTCAAGGTTGAATGCAACCAAGGTGCTCCTCAAGTTTCTTACAAAGAAGCGATCACTACGAAAACCACTCACCGTGAAACTTATAAGAAGCAAACCGGTGGTCGTGGTAAGTTTGCTGATATTCAATTTGAACTCGGTCCTGCTGATGCAGACTTCGAGGGAGAATTGCAATTCGTTAATGAAATTGTCGGTGGTTCTATTCCCAAGGAATACATTCCTGCGGTTGAAAAAGGCTTCAAAGCCGCTTTGACCAACGGTGTATTGGCTGGATATCCCATCGAGCGTGTTAAGGTTCGTTTGTTTGACGGTTCTTTCCACCCCGTTGACTCTGATTCATTGTCTTTTGAATTGGCAGGTAAATTGGGATTCAAAGAAGCGGCTCGCAAGTGTAACCCCGTATTGTTGGAGCCCATCATGAAGTTGGAGGTTGTTACTCCTGCTGAATCTACGGGTGATGTAATGGGTGACTTGAACCGCCGTCGCGGTCAGTTGCAAGGTATCGATGAGCGCGCTGGTGCCCAGGTTGTTAAAGCCTTGGTTCCCCTGAGCGAGATGTTTGGTTATGTAACCCAGTTGCGTACCATCACTTCAGGACGTGCTACCTCTTCTATGGAGTTTAACAACTTCAGCGAAGCTCCTCGCAACGTGTCTGAAGAAGTTATCAAAAAAGCCAACGCCTAAAATTTGAACAATGGTTAGCCAGAAAATAAGAATTAAACTTAAGTCTTTCGATCACACTCTGTTGGATAAGTCAGCTGAGAAGATCGTGAAAGCGGTACGCACAACTGGTGTAGTCGTAAGTGGACCTGTGCCTCTGCCAACTCGTAAAAAAATCTTCACTGTGTTGCGTTCGCCCCACGTGAATAAAAAAGCGAGAGAGCAGTTCCAGTATTGTACTTACCAGCGCTTGATTGACATCTTCAATGGATCTACAAAGACCGTAGATGCTTTGATGAAAATTGAATTGCCCAGCGGGGTTGAAGTAGAAATTAAACTGTAAGGAACAATGAACGGCTTAATAGGAAAAAAACTGGGCATGACCAGCATGTTCGATGACAATGGTAAGCGCGTAGCTTGCACCGTCATTGAGGCAGGTCCTTGCGTAGTATCGCAAATCAAAACCTCTGCAAACGACGGCTACAACGCTGTTCAGTTGGCTTGGGGAGATAAAAAAGAGAAACACAGCGTAGCCGCTGAAATGGGCCACATGGCCAAGGCTAAGTCTAGCGCTAAGCGCAAGACCGTAGAATTCCGTGACAATGACATGAGCGTGAATTTGGGAGACACCTTGGATGTGAACATTTTTGAATTGGGTGAGTTCGTTGACGTAGTAGGTACCTCTAAAGGTAAGGGTTTCCAGGGTGTTGTTAAGCGCCACGGTTTCTCTGGTGTGGGTGAAGCTACTCACGGTCAACACAACCGTTTGCGTGCTCCTGGTTCTATCGGTGCATGTTCTTTCCCTGGACGTGTATTCAAAGGCACTCGCATGGCGGGTCGCACCGGTGGTGAGCGTGTGAAGGCATTCAACTTGCAAGTGTTGAAAATTGATGCTGATCGCAATTTGGTTGTGTTGAAGGGTTCAATCCCCGGTCACAACGGTTCTACTGTAATCATTGAAAAGTAATAGCATGGAAGTTAAAGTATTGAATCAAAAAGGTGCAGAAACTGGACGTTCCGTTCAATTGTCTGCCGAAGTCTTTGGCATTCAGCCCAACGACCACGCCATTTACTTGGATGTGAAGCAATATTTGGCCAATCAGCGTCAAGGTACTCACAAGAGCAAGGATCGCACTGAAATCAGTCGTTCTACCCGCAAGGTATTCCGTCAAAAGGGTACAGGTGGAGCTCGTCACGGTTCTTTGAAGAGTGGTATTTATGTTGGTGGTGCTCGTATTCACGGTCCCCGTCCTCGTGATTACTCTTTCAAGTTGAACAAGAAGTTGAAGCGTTTGGCTCGCTTGTCAGCCTTGACCTACAAAGCTCAAAACCAGCAAATTCTGGTGGTAGAAGACATTCAAATGTCTACTCCTAAGACCAGTGAATTTGCTACCATGTTGAAGGCTTTGAATGTAAATGGTCGCAGTTTGTTCGTAACTGCCCAAATGGATAAAAACGTATTTCTTTCAGGTCGCAACATCATGGGCAACGTGGTAATGACCGCAGGTGACATCAATACTTATGAAGTAATGAAGGCATCGCACTTGATTTTGACTGAAAGCTCAATTGCAAAAATTCAGGAGACACACGCAAAATGATACTCAAGAAGCCGTTGATCACTGAGAAAATGACCGCTATCATGGATAAGCGCGGTCAGGTTGGTTTCGTTGTTGACCATAAGGCCAGCAAGGATGAAATCAAATCTGCCGTAGAAACTTTCTATTCAGTAGAGGTTGAATCAGTGAACACCATGATCGTACGGGGTAAAGCGAAGAGAAATCGTCGCACGGGCCAAATCTCGGGTTATACCAATAAGTATAAGAAGGCCATCATCACCCTCAAAGAGGGACATTCTATTGACTTTTACGAAAACATCTAATCATGGCAGTACGTCGTCTTAAACCAACAACTCCTGGTCAGCGTTTCCGCGTAGCGAATACGTTTACTGAGATTACGGCATCGACTCCCGAAAAGTCGTTGCTGGCTCCGATTAAGAAATCGGGTGGTCGTAACAACCAAGGCCGCACTACCATGCGCTACATGGGCGGTGGACACAAGCGTCGCTATCGTATCATTGACTTCAAGCGTGACAATCACGGTGTAGTGGGTACGGTAGAAACGGTTGAATACGATCCCAATCGCACCGCTTTCATCGCTTTGATTCAATTCGAGGGTGGTGAAAAGCGATACATCATTGCTCCTAACGGAATCAAGGTGGGTCAAAAAGTGGAACAAGGTTCAGGTGTAGCACCTGAGGTAGGAAACTCTTTGCCCATGATCGAAATTCCTTTGGGTACTTTGATTCACAACATTGAAATGCAGCCTGGTCAAGGAGCTAAAATCTGCCGCAGTGCAGGTTCTTATGCCCAATTGATGGCTCGTGAAGGCAAATATGCCGTCATCAAATTGCCTTCTGGAGAAAGCCGCATGGTTTTGTCAGCTGGTCAAGCAACCGTTGGTTCGGTTTCAAATGGCGAGCACAGTCAGGTAGTCTTGGGTAAGGCCGGTCGTAAGCGCTGGTTGGGCCGTCGTCCTCGCACTCGTCCTTCAGCGATGAACCCCGTCGATCACCCAATGGGTGGTGGCGAAGGCCGCAACAAAGGTGGACAGCCACGTTCTCGCAACTTGATCTACTCACAAGGTCAGAAGACGCGCAATGTGAACAAGGCGAGCACCAAGATGATCATCGAACGCAGAAAATCAAAGCGCAACAAATAATAATTAGATTGATTTAACATGGCAAGATCCATTAAAAAAGGGCCTTTCGTTAGCATCAAATTGATGAAAAAAGTTGATGCTTTGAACGAGGCTAATAAGAAGAGCGTAGTGAAAACCTGGTCACGCGCAAGTTTGATTATTCCTGACTTCGTTGGTCACACCTTCGCAGTTCACAATGGAAATAAATTCATCCCTGTTTATGTAACGGAGAACATGGTTGGCCACAAGCTTGGCGAATTTGCTCCCACCCGCACATTTAAAGGTCACAACAAGTAATAGACATGGAAGCTAAGGCAATTTTGAGAAACTGTCCTCTATCCCCACGCAAAATGCGTTTGGTAGCAGACATGGTACGCGGGCAGCGCGTTGAAAAAGCGTTGAATATCCTGCAGTGGAACCCTAAGCCCACCTATGCTATTTACTTGAGCAAATTGATCAAGAGTGGTATTGCAAACTGGGGTCAAATGAATGGCGATGAGCGCATCGAAGACAGCGAGTTGTACGTTAAGACCATCATGGTAGACGGCGGCTTGGCTATGAAGCGCTTGCGTACGGCTCCTCAGGGTCGTGGCTACCGCCAAAAGAAACGTAGCAATCACGTAACCATCGTGATTGATAGTCTGAAAAATTCTAAAAACGAAAGCGAAGCATAAACCATGGGACAAAAAGTAAACCCAATCGGACTACGTCTTGGCATCATTCGCGGCTGGGATTCCAACTGGTATGGTGGAAAGAACTACGGCGATAAGCTGAGCGAAGACGAAAAAATCCGCAAATACCTCCGTGTGCGCATTCCCAAAGGTGGAATTGCCAAGGTGGTTATTGAGCGCACTTTGAAGCGCATTACCTTGACCATTCACACGGCTCGTCCTGGAATCGTGATTGGTAAAGGCGGTGCTGAAGTAGATGCTATTCGCGAAGAAATCAAGAAAATCACGGGTAAAGACGTTCAAATCAATATCAATGAGATCAAACGTCCTGAATTGGACGCTCAGTTGGTAGGTGAGAACATTGCCCAGCAGATTGAGAATCGATTCTCATACAAGCGCGCTGTTAAGAACGCCATCATGAATACCATGAAGATGGGTGCTGATGGTATCAAGGTTCGCATCAGCGGTCGTTTGAATGGGGGTGAGATTGCCCGTTCTGAAATGTACAAAGACGGTCGTACTCCTCTTCACACGCTTCGTTCCAACATTGATTACGCTTTGGTAGAAGCCCAAACCGTATACGGTAAAATTGGAATCAAGGTGTGGATCTGCAAAGGTGAAATTTATGGCAAGGTTGACTTGGCTCCTCAAGCTGAAACCGAACGCCGCAATTCTGGTCCTCGTGGGGATCGCCGAAATGACCGCAATGATCGTCGCAACGATCGCGGTGGTGATCGCCGTAACAATCGTCGTAACGCTTAAGGAATACAACCATGCTTAGCCCAAAAAGAACGAAATTTAGAAAGCAACAAAAAGGCCGCGTTAAAGGCCTTGCTACCCGCGGTCACCGCGTGGTATTTGGAAGCTTCGGTTTGAAATCCCTGGAGCCCGCTTGGATTACAGCACGCCAAATTGAGGCTGCTCGTATTGCCCTGACGCGTTACATGAAGCGTGAAGGTCAAGTTTGGATCCGAATTTTCCCCGATAAGCCCGTAACCAAGAAGCCTGCAGAAGTGCGAATGGGTAAGGGTAAAGGTGCACCTGAATATTGGGTGGCCTGTATCAAACCAGGAACCATCATGTTTGAAGTAGGAGGTGTGTCTGAAGAAATTGCCAAAGAAGGAATTCGCTTGGCTGCTCAAAAGATGCCTGTTGCTTGCAAGTTTGTAGTACGTCCCGATTACGTAGAGGAGGATTAAACCATGAAGATGTCAGAAATCAAAGCATTGCCAAACAAGGAATTGGTAGAGCGTTACAAAGCAGAACGTGTGCGCCTTCAGAAAATGAAGTTCCAGCACGCTGTTACCCAGCTCGATCAGCCTCACACGTTGGGTGAGACCCGCAAAACTATTGCCCGTATGCTTACGGAGTTGAACGCGCGCCGCGCCGAAGCCGAAGCCCAGGCTTATTTGAAACAAATGAGTGAAGAAAACTAATGGAAACTGTTAGAAACGCCAGAAAAGAAATCATCGGCACGGTGACCAGCGCAAAAATGGATAAGACCATCGTCGTATCTGTTGTTCGCAACGTAAAGCACCCCAAATACGGCAAGTACTTCAAGAAAACTAAGAAGTTCACGGCTCATGATGAAGCCAACACTTGCGGAGCCAACGATATCGTTAAAATCATGGAAACCCGTCCTTTGTCCAAGAACAAGCGTTGGAGATTGGTCGAAGTAATCGAAAAAGCGAAATAAGATGGTACAACAAGAAAGCAGATTGAAAGTAGCTGACAACAGCGGTGCCAAAGAAGTTTTGTGCATTCGCGTACTCGGTGGTACCGGCCGTCGCTACGCCTCCGTAGGGGACAAGATTGTTGTGAGTGTGAAGCACTCCATCCCCGGTGGCAACATGAAAAAAGGAACGGTTTCCAAAGCCGTCGTGGTTCGCACCAAGAAAGAAGTGCGTCGTCCCGATGGATCGTACATCCGTTTCGATGAAAATAGCTGTGTGTTGTTGAACAACAACGACGAGCCTCGTGGTACCCGTATTTTCGGCCCCGTAGCTCGTGAGTTGCGCGACAAACAGTTCATGAAAATTGTATCCCTAGCCCCTGAAGTATTGTAAGTCATGGCGAACAAATTGCACATTAAAAAAGGAGACACTGTTAAAGCCATCGCTGGCGATGACAAAGGCAAATCTGGAAAAGTTTTGCGCGTAATTCCTGAACAAAACCGCGCCGTGGTTGAAGGTTTGAACTTGGTAACCAAGCACTTCAAGCCCAATGCTCAGAACACCCAGGGTCGCATCGAGAAAATTGAAGCGCCTATTCACTTGTCTAACCTGCAGCTGGTTGTTGGAGGTAAGGAGACGAAGGTAGGTCGTAAGTTGAACGAAAATGGTAAACTCCAGCGCTTTGCCAAAGCCACAGGAGAATTCATTAAATAATCACGAAGATGAGCTACGCTCCTAGATTAAGAAATAAATACAACGAAGTGGTTGTCAAAGGCATGCAAGAGAAGTTTGCTTATGGCAATGTGATGGAAATTCCCAAAATCACCAAGGTTGTTTTGAACCAAGGTGTTGGTGCCGCCGTTAACGATAAAAAGTTGGTGGATCAGGCTGTAGAGGAAATGACCAAAATTGCCGGTCAAAAGGCCCAGCCTACGATTTCTAAAAAGGCAATTTCAAATTTCAAACTTCGTGAAATGATGCCCATTGGTGCTCGTGTAACCTTGCGTAAAGAGCGTATGTATGAGTTTTTGGATCGTCTGATCACCATCTCTCTTCCCCGCGTGCGTGACTTCCAAGGTTTGGAGCCAAAAGGTTTTGATGGACGTGGTAATTTTACCATGGGTATTACCGAGCAAATCATTTTCCCTGAAATTGATATTGACAAAGTAAACCGCATCAACGGTATGGATATCACCATCGTGACTTCGGCTAAAACTGACGAAGAAAGTTTGGAATTGTTGAAATTGATGGGTTTCCCCTTTAAAAGCAAATAACACAAAATGGCAAGAGAATCAATAAAGGCACGGCAGCGCAAACGGGAAGCTATGGTAGCCCGTTACGCCGAGAAGCGCGCCCAGTTGAAAGCAGAAGGCGATTATGATGCCCTGCAGAAACTGCCCCGCAATGCATCCCCTGTGCGCTTGCGCAATCGCTGCAAAATCACGGGACGTCCTCGCGGTTACATGCGTACGTTTGGCGTTTGCCGGAACCAGTTCCGTCAATTGGCCAGCGATGGTAAAATCCCTGGTGTAACCAAATCTAGCTGGTAATTAAAGACTATTAAAATGACTGATCCTATTTCAGATTACCTAACCCGCTTGCGCAATGCGATCAAGGCCAACCACCGTGTGGTTGAAATCCCTGCTAGCAATCTCAAGAAGGAAATGACCCGTGTGTTGTACGAGAAAGGCTACATCCTTAAGTACAAGTTTGAGCCTACCGCCAACAACCAAGGGGTGATCAAAATTGCATTGAAATACCATGCTCAAACCAAGCAAAACGCCATTACCTCTTTGAAGCGCGTTTCTACTCCCGGTTTGCGCAAGTATTCAGCTGCGAATGCTGTTCCCCGTGTTTTGAACGGTTTGGGTATTGCTATCGTTACTACCTCCAAAGGCGTTATGACTGACAAAGAAGCACGTCAGCATGGTGTAGGTGGTGAAATTTTGTGCTTCGTTTCTTAAAAATAAATCATTTCAAAATTATATGTCACGCATAGGAAAAGCCCCTGTTCAAGTGCCTGCCGGTGTAACCATTACGGTTGCAAATGGTATGGTAACGGCCAAGGGCCCAAAAGGAGAAGTGTCAGAAGCCATTCGTCCTGAATTTGAAATTGTTCAGGAAAATGGAACACTGACAGTCAATCGCCCAAGCGACAGCAAGGAGCACAAAGCGCTTCATGGTCTGTATCGCTCCATCATTAACAACATGGTGGTAGGGGTGAGTCAAGGCCACAAAGTCACGCAAGAATTGGTGGGTGTGGGTTATAAGGTTTCCAATCAGGGTAACTTGGTTGAATTCGTTGTAGGATACTCTCACAAGATTTTGCTCCAGATCCCATCTGAAATCACGGTTACTACGGAGATGGTAAAGGGTAAAAACCCCAACATCACCATGGAGTGCCCAGACAAGCAATTGTTGGGTCAGGTGGCAGCCAAGATTCGTTCATTCCGCAAGCCTGAGCCTTACAAAGGAAAAGGTATTCGCTTCGCTGGAGAAGTTGTACGCAGAAAAGCTGGTAAGTCAGCTGGTAAAAAGTAATTCAGAGTCATGGCTAAAACTAAACTTCAAAGACGCAATAAAATTCGCAGCCGCATTCGTGGTCGCATTACTGGAACCGCGCAGCGCCCTCGTTTGAGTGTGTACCGCAGCAACAAGGATATCTATGCTCAAATCATCGATGACAGCAAGGGTATTACCTTGGCCAGTGCCTCTAGCCGCATGGCTGATATTGCCGCAGTAAAAGATACCAAGGTATCGAAGTCTGCTTTGGTAGGTAAGAAGATTGCAGCTATCGCCATCGAAGCTGGAATTACGAGTGTTGTATTTGATCGTGGAGGTTACCTCTATCACGGTCGTGTTAAAAGCCTTGCTGACGCTGCGCGCGAAGGAGGTTTGATTTTCTAAATTGAATATTGATGTCTAACAAAAATATTATTCGAGTTCGTCCAACGGAATTGACTTTGACCGAGAAAGTCGTCAACATCAACCGTGTGGCCAAGGTGACCAAAGGTGGTCGTACCTTCAACTTTACTGCCTTGGTGGTAGTAGGGGATGGTCATGGAACGGTCGGTCACGGCTTGGGCAAGTCTAACGAAGTTATCGATGCCATTAACAAGGGTATCGAAGATGCAAAGAAGAACTTGATCAAGGTTCCGGTTCTCAACGGTACTGTTCCCCATGAACAAGCTGGAAAATTCGGTGGAGGCCGTGTTTTCTTGAAACCTGCAGCTTCAGGTACTGGTGTAATCGCCGGTGGAGCTATGCGTGCCGTTTTGGAAAGCGCCGGTGTTACCGATGTATTGGCCAAGTCCAAAGGTTCGTCAAACCCTCACAACGTGGTGAAAGCTACCTTTGATGCCTTGACGAGCATGAAAGATCCCCATAGTGTCGCTCATTTGCGCGGCATCAGTCTTAGCAAAGTATTTAACGGATAATCCATGAGCAAGGTTAAAATTACCCAAGTAAAAAGCGGAATTGGATACGCTAAAAACCAAAAAGCTACTCTCGTAGCCTTGGGTTTGCGTAAAATGAACGCTAGCCGTGTGGTCGAAATGAACCCCCAAGTAGAGGGTATGATTCGCACTGTGAGCCATCTGTTAAAAATTGAAAACGTAGATTAATACAGCCATGAATCTTAGCAATCTTAAACCTGCAGAAGGGTCCGTTAAAAAGTCCAAGCGAATTGGTCGTGGTCAAGGTTCTGGCCGTGGTGGTACATCAACCAAAGGTCACAAAGGCCAGCAAAGCCGTACCGGTTACAGCCGTAAAATTGGTTTTGAAGGTGGTCAGATGCCTTTGCAGCGTCGTATTCCCAAAGGTGGTTTCAAAAACATCAACCGCGTTGAATATGCAGCCATTAACTTGGACATCATTCAGCAATTGGCTGAGGATTTGAAAATCAACAAAATTGATCGCGACGTTTTGGTTTCCAAACACTTGATCGGCAAAAAAGAACTGTTCAAAGTTCTGGGCCGTGGTGAAGTGAAAGTAGCCGTTGAAGTACACGCCAATAAATTCTCAGAAACGGCTCGCGAAGCCATTGAGAAAGCGGGTGGAAGCGTTCACGTAATTGCGTAAGCAGCATGAAGAGACTGATTGAAACCCTTAAGCACATTTGGGCCATCGAAGAATTGCGAAAGCGCATCGTTTACACGATGCTGCTTTTGCTTGTATACCGGTTGGGTTCGTTCATCATTCTACCTGGCATCGATTCTGAGGCCTTGGTAGGATTGAACAATCAAACCAAGAATAACATTCTGGGTCTGATCAACACATTCGCAGGTGGAGCCTTTGCCCGTGGAGCCATCTTTGCTCTGGGTATTATGCCTTACATTTCTGCTTCGATTTTGATGCAGTTGGTCTCGATAGCCATTCCGGCTTTCCAGCGATTGCAGAAGGAAGGAGAGGAAGGTCGTCGTAAGATCAATCAGTACACTCGTTTGTTGACCATCGCGTTTACGGCGGTTCAAGCCATAGGCTACTTGAGCAACATCGCGAATACCCCCGGCAATGCTCAGGCTTTGCTTTACAATTTCCGTCCTGATGTGATGAGTCAATCCATGTTCATGATTACCAACGTCATTCTGTTGACCGCTGGTACCATGTTTACCATGTGGTTGGGTGAGCGCATCACCGACCGTGGATTGGGCAATGGTATTAGTTTGTTGATCATGGTGGGTATCATCGCTCGCATGCCAGCTGCTTTGGTGAGTGAATTTGCATTCAAAGCTTTTGGAAGCGGTCCCATATTGTTCTTGATTGAAATGGTGATTTGGTTCATGGTGGTTTTGGGCGTGATCCTGTTAACCCAGGGTACCCGCAAGATTACCATCAATTACGCCAAGCGCGTGGTAGGTAACCGTCAATACGGTGGTGCACGTCAGTATTTGCCAATTAAAATTTTGGCTGCAGGTGTGATGCCAATCATCTTTGCTCAGGCTATTTTGTTCCTTCCTGCGACCATTGGTAGTTTCTATGGAGACTCTGGCGCACCCGGATGGTTGATTAGCATCATGAACCCCAATGGTTTTGGTCACAATGCTTTGTTGGTGTTCTTGATCGTGGTATTCACCTATTTCTACACAGCGATCATTTTCAATCCTGTACAGATGGCTGATGACATGAAGCGCAACAATGGTTTCATCCCCGGCATCAAGCCTGGTAAACAGACCGCTAATTTCATCGACGGCGTGATTTCACGCATCACCTTCCCCGGTGCTGTATTGATCGCGGTTGTGGCTGTATTGCCCGTCTTTGCACAGCAGTTGGGAGTGAACCAAGAGTTTTCACAGTTCTACGGTGGAACAAGTTTGTTGATTTTGGTAGGTGTTGTTTTGGATACCTTACAGCAAATCGACAGTTACTTGACCATGCGTAAGTACGATGGTTTGATGAGCGGTGGTGGTAAGTTGAAAGGACGCATGACCAACGCCTATAGCCAAGTTGATTTTTAAATTAATTTTTCCTAAATTCGCAGCCCTTTTCACATGCCCAAGCAGGATGCCATAAAACAGGACGGAGAAATCACAGAAGCTCTTTCCAATGCCATGTTCCGAGTTCGTTTGAAGAACGGACACGAGATCATTGCGACCATTTCTGGCAAAATGCGTATGCACTACATACGCATCCTACCTGGCGATAAGGTTTCTGTTGAAATGTCCCCATACGATTTGACCAGAGGTAGAATTTGTTACCGATACAAATAAGCAACTATGAAAGTTAGAACCGCCGTTAAAAAGCGCAGTGTAGACTGCAAGATCGTACGCCGCAAGGGTAAGGTGTACGTGATTAACAAGAAGAATCCCAAATTCAAACAAAGACAAGGATAATAGATACACATGGCCCGTATAGCAGGTATTGATCTCCCTAAGAATAAGCGTGGTGTCATTGGATTGACCTACATCTTCGGTATTGGCCGAAGCACCGCTGCGTTGATTCTGGACAATTGCGGTATTTCGCAAGACAAAAAAGTAAACGAATGGAACGACGATGATTTGGCGGCCATTCGTGGTTACATTCAGGAAAACCTGAAAACCGAAGGTGAATTGCGCTCTGAGGTTCAATTGAACATCAAGCGTTTGATGGACATCGGTTGCTACCGCGGTCAGCGCCATCGTAAGGGTCTGCCCTTGCGCGGTCAGAAAACCCGTACGAATGCTCGTACGCGGAAAGGTAAGAGAAAGACAGTTGCTGGTAAAAAGAAGGCTACTAAATAATTAGCATAAGCTATCATGGCTAATCAGAAAAAAGTACAAAAGAGAAAAGTAAAGGTTGATCCTCACGGTCAAGTGCACATTCGCGCTACCTTTAACAACATCATCATTTCGGTTACAAACACCGAAGGTCAGGTGATTTCTTGGTCCTCGGCCGGTAAAATGGGTTTCCGTGGTTCTAAGAAAAATACTCCTTACGCAGCTCAGGTAGCTGTATTGGATTGCGGTAAGACAGCTTTTGATGGTGGTCTTCGCAAGGTTGACGTATTCGTGAAAGGTCCTGGTTCTGGACGCGACAGCGCTATTCGTAACCTTCAAACTGTGGGATTGGAAGTTTTGACCATTACGGACACTACACCCCTTCCTCACAACGGTTGTCGTCCTCCTAAGCGCAGAAGAGTTTAATCTAGAAAATTTAAAAAATGGCAAGATATACAGGCCCAAAATCGAAAGTTGCCCGTCGTTTCCGCGAAGCGATTTTTGGACGCGACAAAGCTTTGGAGCGTAAGAACTACGGTCCAGGTCAGCATGGCAATTCAAGAAGAAGACCCAAGCAGAGCGAATATGCTATTCAGTTGGCTGAAAAGCAGAAAGCGAAGTACACGTACGGTGTTTTGGAAAAGCAATTCCGCAATACCTTCAAGCGTGCTGCAGCCAAAAAAGGAGTTACCGGTGAAAACTTGTTGAAGTTTTTGGAAGCTCGTTTGGACAACACTGTTTATCGCATGGGTATTGCACCTACGCGTCGCGGTGCTCGTCAGTTGGTTAGCCACCGCCACATTACCGTTAACGGTGGTGTTGTGAACATTCCTAGCTATCAATTGAAGCCAGGCGATGTGGTTGCTGTTCGTGAGCGCTCTCAAACCATGGAAGTAATTACGAACAACGTAAGCGCTTCTAATACGAAATTCAGCTGGATCCAATGGAACGGTAGCACCTTGAGTGGAACTTTTGTTTCTTACCCCGAGCGTAGCGACATCCCTGAGAATATCAAGGAACAGTTGATTGTTGAATTGTACAGTAAATAATTAAAGAAAGAACAGACATGGGTGTTATTCCATTTCAAAAACCGAATAAAGTGGTTATGCATAAGGCCACTGATTTTAACGGAGTATTTGAATTTTCTCCGTTGGAAAAAGGCTACGGTGTAACCATCGGAAACGCCATGCGTCGCATTCTCCTGAGTTCTTTGGAGGGTCATGCTATTACTTCCGTTAAAATCCAAGGCGTTGATCACGAGTTCAGCACCATCAAAGGAGTAGTAGAAGATGTAGTTGAAATCGTTTTGAACCTGAAACAGGTTCGTTTCAAAGCGAATGACTCTGCTGAAGATCACGAGAAGATTTTCATTTCCTTGAAAGGAAAAGATCAGTTTTTGGCTGGAGATATAGGACGCTACACCAATGCGTTTACCATCTTGAACCCCGAATTGGTGCTTTGCCACATGGAGCCAACCACCAACTTGGAGTTGGAAATCACGGTAGGCAAGGGCCGTGGTTATGTTCCCGCTGACGAGAACAAAACCAAAGACGCGCCCATTGGAATGGTGGCTATTGATTCCATCTTTACGCCCATTCGCAACGTGAAGTTTCAAGTTGAAGATTTCCGTGTGGAGCAGCGTACCGACTATGAGAAACTGATTTTGGAAGTTACTACCGATGGTAGCATCCATCCTGAGGAGGCTTTGAAAGAAGCTGCTAAAATTTTGATTCAGCATTTCGTATTGTTCAGCGATGAGAACATCATGCCTGAGACCAAAGCCAGCAAGGCGGTTGAAGAGGTTGATGAGTCATTCCTGCAGATGCGCAAGATTTTGAAGACGCCTTTGGCTGACTTGGATCTTTCGGTTCGCGCCTACAATTGTTTGAAGGCTGCCGAAATCAAGACCTTGGGCGAGTTGGTGAATTACCACATCGATGATCTTTTGAAATTCAGAAACTTCGGTAAGAAGTCTCTGTCTGAATTGGAAGAGTTTGTCCGTGACAAAGGTTTGCACTTTGGAATGGATGTATCTAAATACAACCTGAACGACGATTAATTGAATCATGAGACACGGAAAAAAGAATAATCATTTGGGCCGCACTTCCTCTCACCGCAAAGCGATGATGAGCAACATGGCGTCTTCCCTGATTAAGCATAAGCGTATTATCACCACAGTAGCCAAAGCTAAGAGCTTGCGCGTATTTGTTGAACCCCTGATCACCCGCTCTAAGGATGCCAGCACTCACAACTACCGCACAGTGTTTTCTTACTTGCGCGATAAAGATGCAACTCGTGAATTGTTCACAGTTGTAGGTGAGAAAGTAGCCAATCGTCCTGGTGGATACACCCGCATCTTGAAGACGGGTAACCGCGTAGGTGATAACGCGGAAATGGCTATGATCGAGTTGGTTGACTTCAATGAGTTCTTCGAAGGCTTTGGTGCCAAAGAAGAAAAGAAAGGCAACACCCGTCGTAGCCGTCGTTCTGGTTCCTCTAGCAAGCCTGCTGCTCCTAAAGCTGAAACAGCTGTTGAAACGGCTGTAGTGGCTGAAGAGGTGGTTGAAGAAGTAGTTGTTGAAGAGGTAGCTGCTGCCGAAACCGTAGCTGAAAGCGCTGAAGAGGCCTCCTCTGAGTCCAGCGAAGATTCAGCTGCTGACGCAGAAGAGAACGCATAATCAAACTGGATTCTACGAAAAAGCCCCGACATGTCGGGGCTTTTTTTATGCCGTAAGGGGCTGAAATCAGGTAGTAAGGAGTTTGTTGGTAAGGGTGCGGGCATCAACCACACCGCTTTGCCGCCATTTGAGTTGGCCATTTTTGAAAATGGCAAGTGTGGGCACGCCGGTGATTTGAAACTGTTGTGCCAATCGTGGGTTCTTATCTACGTCA
>Ga0222713_10000779_pt1 | contig 36113 bp, 63 predicted proteins | sample C33_649DmetaG_FD_165061 | JGI IMG/M metagenome (GOLD analysis project Ga0222713, IMG submission 165061) | Estuarine water microbial communities from San Francisco Bay, California, United States - C33_649D | ecosystem: Environmental > Aquatic > Marine > Unclassified | place: USA: California... | reverse complement strand
TCGTTAATCCCATGATTGTAGATTTCGAAAATCCCATTCTCGGTTGTCTTTCTCTCCTGACACCTTGAGCATATCCGCATAGTCTTTAGATTTGGCTTTCTTGTCGAGTTGGTCTTGGAGTCGCTTTTTAGCATTGTGTAGGTCTGTCTCGAATCGTTTTGTAGATATTCTTAGGTGGTGGGCTAGTTGATTCTGACTAGCATAGGGATGGCTCACATACCGAGCCTTTAGTATCTTTCTGAGTTCTAAGGGTAAACCCTTAATTGCTTCTTCTATCAGTTCACCATCTCGATTGTCGGGTTCGTAGTGCGGTTCTTCTGGTGCGTATAGGTTGCCTAGTTCGGGAATGTAGTTCTTTTCAAATGATCGACAAGTAGAGTCTGGCTGTGGAATAACTGATCCAGAAACATACCAAGCCCAGTTTCTTAAGCGGTCATCTAGTGTCATTCACATTCCTGTATTTAATGGACTGTATAATTGTAATCAAATTTTCTGTATTATTTCAATATCTTAACTAATTGTAGAGATGAAATGAAAAATCAATTTGGGCTATACCTGACAGACCAAGAATTTGCAGATAAATGGCAAGAATTTCCTAGTCCGATGTTGATGGCTAAGGAGATTAAGTTTACCCCTAGAGCCATACAAAATAGAAGGAGATCTGTAGAAATAAAATTAGGGATTAAATTAGAAACCAAAATTAATCTTAGAGACGAACACAATAAAAAACAAAAAGAAGAACGATTAGCTAGGTTAAAAGAAGAAAACGAAAATCGTATACAACAAGCACCAATCAACATAAGAAGGGGAACTGATCTTGATAAAGGTAGGATTATTGTTTTTAGCGATGCCCATTTTTATCCTGATGATACTACTACAGCTTTTAAAGCTCTCCTTAAATTTATTGAATACTTTAAGCCGAACATTATTGTTAATAATGGGGATTCCTTTGATGGTGGTTCTATTAGTCGTTTTCCTCGTATCGGTTGGGATAAGAAACCTACTGTTCAAGAAGAACTGGAAGCAAACAAGTTCTACTTAGGAGAGATCGAAAAACGCAGACCAGCAGGTGCTAGGCTCATCCATTGTCTTGGGAATCATGATGCCAGATTTGAAACTTTCCTTGCTGCACAAGCCTCAGCTTACGAGAATGTACATGGATTTCATCTAAAAGACCACTTCCCCCTATGGGAGGGGTGCTGGAGTTTCTTCGTAAACGATGACACAGTTATTAAGCATCGGTTTAAGGGTGGGCGATACGCAGGCTATAACAACGCTGTAGCAGCCCAAACAAACATCATTACAGGTCATACCCATGTCTTAGCTTGTCAGCCGATTACAGGCTATTCTAAAACGATTTGGGGTGTACAAACAGGCACACTAGCCGAACCCAATAGTCTACAGTTTGCTGACTATACAGAGGATTCTCCTAAAGATTGGCGATCAGGTTTTGTTATGTTGTCTTGGGAACGAGGCAGGATGCTTATGCCGGAGATGATTCAAGTCTGCGGAGAGGATGAGGTAGAGTTTCGTGGAGAAATTCTAAAGGTATGAAGTTGACCTCCACTATCCTAAAGAATATCTACAATATGCTTGTGGTGTGTGAGCCTTTCGATAAATGGCATATGCCTTTAGCTGCTCAGATTAAATTTATAGTCAATGCAGATCCCGATGTGATGGGAACTTATATGTATGATGATGGAGAGAAGTGGGAACACACCATTACCATCTCTACTGCCAGGTGCGGATTCCTAGATACAGTTATTAGGACTATGGCTCACGAGATGATCCATATGAGTTTTTATCGTAGAAAAGGTAATAAGTGGGCGCAACATGGAAAGGAGTTCCGTTCTCGCTGTTTTCGTGTTGGAAAAGAACTGGGTCTAGATCCTTTAGAACTTTAAATTTTAATTAGCCATCTATCCTTTGGTTTAGTGATATTTGCTGTAAGACCTAAAGTTTTTACAGATTGTTTAAAAGATAATCCTGTTTTTAGTTGATGATGTCTTGGAATCCTGCGATGAATAAAACCGCCATCTTTATCAATAAAATGAACTTCTGGTCTTGTAACGCCTAAATGCATAAAGTTTGATGCTTTATAAATTCCACCATTGTGTTTATGTTCTGGGTCGCTAAAAGAAACTACAAATTTATATTTCATTTTTTTAAGTTTTTTATGGCAAATACTTAAAAATTTAGTTAGTGGAAAATTATCATTTCTTGGTTCTTTTCTACACAGTCTTTTGAGCTCAATTAAATTATCATCAGTAATTTCAAACCCAGTAATTTTTGATAAAAACTCAGATTGATATGTATTAACTCCAATTCCGTAGTTTGCTACTGCATACAAATCATTTTCTAAAAACCATCCAAAAAATATATTTTGACCAGCAGGAACAATTTTGCTGTAATGATATGTTTCAATAAATGCCTTTGCATCATGTAAAGATATTTCTAATACCTTAGGTGGTTCATCTACAAAATACCCAAAATCAAAAGTATTTTGTTTGCTTTTCATTTAATCACCCCAATATATCCTCGTTCAAAAAGTTCACCAATGGTAGCTCGGTGCGCTTGTTCCCACATCTCAATCCTTGCGACTTTTGTAAGTGTGCTAGATGTGTCGGCTTCCGCATGGCAGCGAAAACAGAGGCTGGCAATGCGAAAATCGGATGACTTAAGTCCACGACCTTTGCCATCTCGTAACTGGTTGGAATGTGCAGCCACGACAGTTCCATCTTCTATCCCACAATGCTGACATGGTAGTAGTCTAGCAACTTCTAGCAGTTTTTTGTTTCTATACACAGATTGCCTTGGTATAGGCTTGTATTCGTTTAGATACTACGACTAGTTCTTCCGATGCCAGTAAAGCCTGTTTTACATCATTCTTTAGCATAGAGTCGTGGTATTCCTTCTCTAGTGTCTTTAGTCTTAATACGAGTTCTGCATAGTCAATCATTAATGGTTTCCTTCTAGTCCTGTTTTTTTATCTAATTCTGCTCTGAGCATAGCATTTTCTTCTCTAGTTTTCTTTAGCAACTGAGATAAATGGTGTGCTGTCTTTAGCATTTCTTTATACCTATTTAGGTATAAATTGTAGTTTGTAGAGTCCACTATTTTGTACCAATCTTTATAGAAATGTAAACTATGAGAAACACTATCAATGCCCAGATGTAGACAAAGTCGCTATCTAGCATGACTATCTACAGATCGGTTAGTAGCCTCTAAACTGCGCCATATCTCGACTTTTAGTTGGGCTGCGGTCAACATCCATTTTATCTTCTCCTCGCACTCCACAGCCTCTTTTAATCCCTCTAGTAAGCCAATATACTCTGGGTCTGCATACGCATCTACTTCTGCTGCTGCGACAGACTTAGCCGATGATTTAGACATGAGAATACTGCGTTTAGACTTTAAAAAGTTCTCCAGGTAGATTCTGTTTGCCTTGGCTTTAGCAAAATCTCCTGAGTATTTCATTATGTACTCTACTGCTTTTGTTGGATCTATATCCATTTTCCCCATTCTCCCTTATTACCTTTTTGCCATTGGTCTGCAAATAGATTTAGTAATTGGCTATCGATTTGGTATTTCGAAAGATATTCTCTAAACTTCTGTAAACCCCAAACTGCTCTCCATTTACATAGTTGCCGTACTGCCGATTTTTGCCGAAAGTCTGGATCTGAATTGGGCAAAAGATTCTCCTGCATATGGGTTTAATCCTAACTCTCTGCCCTTGGCTAAAGTAAGTTCATCGCTTGCATACCAAGGCAATGGAGGTTTTACATTCTTCTTTTCCTCTATTACCAACTCATCTTCCCAACGCTGCTGATTTAGCCAAGTGCTTGCATGAGGTATGTAGTCTAACTCCGTACCTTTAACTGTCCAATACTTACGATGCTCTACTATTGCCTCTAGTGCCTTTTGCTTGTGATCGTCTGGCATTTTTTGCCACGATCTTTGCGCTGTTAGTTTACCGACCTTACGGGGATAGATCATCCAAAATTCATCAAAATTAACCATGATGAGCAAACTCCCCATGAAAATGCTCTCTAGCTTTTATCATAACCTCTTTAGCTTCATTTATATCATTGTATAAACCTAATGATTTTCTTTTGCCATTTATGCAAACTCTTGCCCACCATTTTTTTGTTTTCTTATGAAAGCTAATTCCTTTAACACCACTTGTATTTCTACTGTTTTTTCTTGAATACAAAGTATTTTTAGATTGATCAGCAGCTCTAAGATTTTCAATATTGTTATTTAGCTTGTTTCCATCAATGTGATCTACTACTTTTGGCAAATATCCATGTTGCATCAAAAAAATAATTCTATGCTGACAAAATGTTTGGTAATTTATTTCTACTTTTGCATATCCGTTTTTTTGTTCCCATCCAACCTTTTTGCCAGATGATTTATAAAATAGTTTTCCATCTTTGTAATAAAACAAATTGTGTAAATTTATTTCTAGTAATGTAAAATCTTTTGCAGCCATATCAACTCCTGTTTAGTTGTGGTGGTTAGAGACCCCATTGGTTTTAGCGAACCTTTGGGGTTTCGTTTATTTTACTACCTTTTTTCTTTTTGCTTTTATCTTGGGTACTGCGCCCAAAACAGATTGAACTCCATCCCTTTTCCCTTTCATGTTTTCTATTGCCTTCACCAACATACTTTCTAAACCATGTTGCAACAACATTTTATGACCCTGACTATCAAATACTACCTCTACATTAGCAGAGCCATCTATGTTTTCTCTAATTCGTTTGATCTGTATCAGCATCCATCCACACCTTTATGTTTTGATTAAAGTCTGCTTTCATAAGAACTGGCTTATTTAAACAATCTAACATTCTATACAAAGTCTGTTTTACTTCTTCTTTATCTTCTCCCATCACACCAACACCTCTTGCTGTGTACAGATAAGGCTCATGGTTCTTATCGTAAAAGACCTCGCACACCTCGACCCAAGGCTCTCCATCGTTCTCGTCTGAAAAGTCTACCACTCTATGATTCCAATGCATTATTTACTCGCCAAGATGTAAAGACCAACATTACTAAACGCATATCCGCTATATACAACTGCCATAGGCATATTCCCTTTTAGGGCTTGTTCACACCCAATATAGGCATAGATTAAGCCGGTAACAATAATTAGCCAAGCACTCACTTTTTCTTTCTCAACTCTATATGCTTTTGTAAAATGTGCCAAAACTTTGATTTGATAATCATTTTTTCCCCTAAAGTGCATGAAACTTTAATAATCTTATACGAGTTCTACAAATAAGTCCTAAGTATTTTCCCTAATGTATCGTATTTGTTCCATTAACTACCTTTAGGTAGTGTTTATATAACAATATACAACTTGTAGGTAAATATTTAAATAACTATACATCTTGTATATATTTTATATATATCAATCCTAACTTGTATAAAAAAGTGGATATTTTATACATATCCTAAAGACAAAAGAACGACCAACATCACCGAGGTGATGATTTCTACAAGTGATGTATCTTGTTGCAAAATCTGAATAGCTGGCTTGTACCAAACTACTCGGCTATCGCAGGTGTCGACCCTCGCTGTCTGCCACTTCCTCGCAGACCCTCTAGCCCATCTAGCATTTTTCTATCGCGCACAGCATTTAGCGCGTGTCTAGCTGCAAAAGGAAAACCCCAATAGTCTTAGGAGGGGTATGTCCCTTGGCATGGGCAACTGTTGACAGGTGGAAAGCAGATTTCTCGCTGACTGTCTACAACTACACATACCCCGCCTAAAAATACTGGGGTTGTAACTGCTTTCCTTATCTTGGTTGCCACACCAGACGATTCTATTATAAACCAAAAAATTATATCCCGATCAGTTCATTCTGTTTAAAAAGTAGGCAAATTAGCCAATAATTTCCCGATCAGAACTCAAACTCCTTGTAGTCGTACCTCCCATTTTCTTTTTTGTACCAGCCGAAAACCAAGACACGCCAGTTTGACCTTAAAACTTCTGGCAACAAAGGCGATTCGCTTATTTTTTTTATCCGAGTAGACATATTGCTTTTGGAAGTAAGTTGGATGGCTACAGTCTCTCCGTTTCCAATAGCCAATATGTCGAATATTCCAAACAAATCTTTTTTTCGTTTGGTAAAAGCGTTGTACGATTCCACGACATCGCATTGATAGCCTCTCTCGGTCATTAGCGCAATGGTGCGCTGATTAAGACTAGCCAAGATCTTCTGCTGTTATCTTGCCTTCTGAGGCAATAATGATGGCTTTGTGGTGCTTTTGTGGGATGCTGTTACGCATTGACCAGGCATAGACAGTTACATACTTCATGCCGAGCTTGTCTGCTATATCTTTGTAGCTGCCAAATACTTCTAGCAATTTATCAAAGTGTTGTGTTTTTACAACAGTATCCATATCTTCTCCTTTTGTAGATTTTTGATTCTAGCCTAATTCTGTAGAAATGTAGATATTAGGGTATATCCCTAGTAGATATTCTACAAATCTCTACAAATATCTGTATAGTCATATCTAAGCGATGTTGCTTATTTCTTGTGAAAGGGAAAAAATGAAGAACTGGCACATGGTAGTAATTGGAATCTTATTAATTATCTTTGCTCAAATTATGTGGTACGCAACTGGAAAGGGGATTGTATGATGAAATCGTATGATAGTTGGTTAGAAAGTGGTGTAGATCAAGGTTCTCTACAAGATCAACAGGAGTATGTGTGGACTACATATATGAAACAAGGTAAGCCATGCGATCCGATGGATTTGGATAACTTCCAAGAGTATCTTGCAGATGCAACTGCTGATTATGCTGGTGCTGAGAAGTGGGAAAATCTGCGAGAGTATGCAGATCGTGGTGAATGGGAAAAGTTTGGTCGGGCTATTTATTTTTTAGTACACGACCATATTGAAAACAAATTAATTGCGGAGGAAGAATAATGTCTAAATATTTAGAACTTAGAAATGTAGATGTATCGGATAAGATTGAGAAGAAGAATGGTTTGTCTTATCTGTCTTGGGCATGGGCTGTAGACACATTGCTACAACACGATCCACAAGCTACTTGGAGTTATGGTCAGCCTGTATTGTTTGGTGAGACTGTAATGGTGTTCTGCACAGTTAATGCCTTTGGTAAGTCGATGACAGCGCAGTTGCCGGTCATGGACTATCGTAACAAGGCAATACCTAACCCAGACGCATTTGCCGTTAATACTGCGATGCAAAGATGCCTGGCTAAAGCCATTGCTCTACATGGTCTTGGTTTATCTCTTTATGTCGGTGAAGATTTATGGGATGATATAGAGGTAGATTCTACAAAGTTTGTAGAAAAGATATTAAGTTCTCAGGACATCCCAGAACTAAAGGTTAACTTTGCCCAAGCGTTTAAGGAAGTGTCCAAGGACAAAGAGGCAATGAAGAAGGTGAACGATGCCAAAGAAAAACGGAAGGCAGAACTAAGTGAAACTAGCTGATGAGCAGCCTGATAATGTTTGTTTTGATTGTGGAGAAAAATGGGGTTCACACCCCATCAAAAATGGGGAGAATCATAGAGTATGGATCGACCAATGCGATGTCTGTTTAAAGCTCACAGCCGTAGCAGATGCCTCGGAATATGGATATATGAAGGAAGGATGGGATGGAAACAAAGTGGTGTCATAGTTGCCAAATTTATCGGTCAAAAGATGGTTTTAAGCTGGTAGAAACAGGGAGCAGACTAAAGCCAGTAAAAAGGTGGAAGTGTGCATTTTGTCTAAAACGAGAGTCGGAGAGAAAGTATGCGAAAAGAAAGTGATTTTTTTGAGAACGCTAGGAATGTAGCCAAGGCGATAGATGAGGGTACTTATATCTATACCCCTAGTTCCACAGATATTACGATTCGGTGGAGAAAAATTTATGGCTATGTACCGGCAAGCGAGCAAAAGAAGTACCAAAAGAAATGGGCAGAGTTTCGCGCACTAACAGCAAGAACTCTAGAGAATGTGGAGATACCAGAGATACCAGGAGTTGTGCAATGGAAAAAGTGGCAAAAATCCTAGTAGAGATGGGTATTTACATTTTGTTGCCTTTTGCGATAATGAAGGTATCTTGGGATTTAGCAAATTCTTGGATTGAGGAATTAATAAAATGAGAAATAAGCATTGTATGGAGGCTTTCTATAGAACCCTAAAGGATGTTGATATTCCTTCTGGGCAGTCTATGATTTGTGAGCATTTCTTTGCTTGCGGATGGGATGCAGCCATCGATGCTCTTTCTCTCGCATACCAAAGGCAGTTTGAAAATGATGGAGTTGATACACAGCTTATTCGCAGAGACCCACAAGAGCCAATCCCAGACGATGACAAAGAATGATTGGTATCCTGTATGCTTTCATTCCAAATCAGATTACAAGAAATGGCAGTATTACAGAAGGGGATCATGCGAAAGAGTTACAGTATGTGATGACTGTAGCGATGAGTATCAAAAGAAAATGAAAGGGGAAAATCGGTGTTTTATGGCAGAGGCTATGCACCGATCAAAATATGTCTGAACCAGTATCTCAAGCAGTAATGACAGTAACCGAGGTTGCTCCCTTTCAGTTTGCTATTGAAATTGAGGGATCAGATTTATCGTTAGAAGTTTCACAAATTATGGTAAAGTTTCTGAATGACTGCTTACAGCAGATTCATGCGGATCAAAAAATCCATTGAAAGGGATTGTATGGAACAAAGAACAGAAGAATGGTTTTCGGCTCGTCTAGGCAAGGTAACTGCTAGTCGGGTCTCAGATGTCTTAGCCAAGATTAAGTCTGGCGAGTCGGCAAGTCGTAAGAACTACAAGATGGAGTTAGTGGTTCAGCGATTGACCGGCAAAGTAGGGGAATCGTTTACCAATGCTGCGATGGAATGGGGTACAGAGCAAGAGCCATTCGCTAGGATGGCATACGAGGCTCATACAGGCACTTTTGTAAAGGAAGAAGGGTTCGTAGACCATCCCACAATAGAAGGCTTTGGATGCTCTCCTGATGGGCTTGTAGGAACAACTATAAATAGCGAGCAAAATTCCGCTTTTATGATAAGCGGATTAATCGAGATTAAATGTCCGAATACAGCCAACCATATTGAGACAGTCTTGGAGAACAAAGCTCCGAGTAAATATATCCCACAAATGCAATGTCAGATGGCTTGTACAGGTGCTAAATGGTGCGACTTTGTATCATTCGATCCTAGAGTGCCAGATGACTTGCAGTTGTTTGTAGTACGAGTCGAGAGGGATCAGGAGTATATCGACTCGATGGAAGTAGAAGTAAAGCAGTTTTTAAGCGAGGTCTTAGACCTATTTAACCAACTAAAAGCGAGGCAGAAATGACCTATGGTAAATACGAAATGAAAGATGGTAGCTTTAGTCTATTTAAGAACGACAAAAAGCTCACAGATAAACACCCTGATTACAAGGGGTCAATTAAGATTAACGGAGTTGAGCATTGGTTTGATGCCTGGCTAAAGGAAGGCAAAAAAGGCAAGTTCTTATCGGGTCGTATTGGAGATCCGAAACAGAAAGGCTTTACTCCCAAGGGCGATGATGAGATGCCCATAAAAGACGATGATTTTGCTTTCTAGGGGAAAACCATGAAAAAGATTGCTATAGGATTGGTAACATATATGTTACTAGGTAGTGCGTATGCTTGTCAGACACAGACACTTATTGTCGGTGGTAAGCTACAAGTATGTACAATTTGTGGTTCTGTAGTTAGCTGTATGTAACCCCCCAATGAGATCGGCATTAGTAGCGCAATGCTACACCCTTTCAAGGAGTGCCACCCCCCTACCGATCAGGGTGGCTTAATGACCTTTCAAAACGACCTACAGAGGGGTTTGGAGATAGAGGAAAGGGTCTTGGCTATCCTACGCAAGAAATACCCTTGTGCGACCCTTGTAAACGCTTTTAAGGGGTACGATATATGGATACCAGAGATCGATAAGGCAGTCGAGGTAAAGTTTGACCCTATGAGCCAAAGAACAGGCAATATCGTTGTAGAGATAGAGATGTATGGGAAAGACTCAGGATTAATGGCTACCCAAGCTGATTACTGGGTTTTCTACGATGGACAGATGTTTGTCATCATGCCAGTCAAGCACATATTTAAGTGCATCTTCCTGAGTAAACTACAGTATGTAGAATTTATAGGGGAGGGGGATAGTCAGATCAAGAAAGCATTTTTAGTGGACAAGAACACTCTTTTTAAGTACGGCAAGATATTATGAGAGGTATAAGGCTCTTTCGTCTTTTCTTCTGTTTGTAAGTCCTTTTAATTCCTTACCGCCTGCCTTATTCCATTTTAGGAACTCATCGGCAGCAGACTCAAACTCACCCCTATTGTGTTTCATCCGAAGGGTAGAATTTTGGAGATTACCGAGTCCAACATTGAAGGCGAAAGACACAAGTGCGCCAAAGCGACCAGGAGTAAGCCCACTAGGACATAATCGTTGTACTCCGCTTTCAAACCGCGCCAAATCCTCTGCCAGCAGTTTGTCCACTTCCTCCATAGAGAAAGTTCTGTTCCATCCATCTGGGATTGGTAAATTTTTTCGTTCTTCAAGTTTCACCTTTATATGGTTAGGGTCGATAACTCTCCCGACCCCTACAGTCCAAAGTAAAGCTGGACACCGATAAGGGGTAGTTCTGACCCCCTCATGGTGTTTTATCATCTCAATTACTTTGTGGTCAATCATTTCTTAGCAAAGGCTTGCGTACCGAACCAAAAGGCAATAATAGAGGCTAGGATCTGCATCTCATCTGCATCAAACACCATTGGGATAGCCTCGGCAAACGCTGCGCCAGTTGACCAAGCCCACCAGATAGAGGCAATGTCTACAACGATTAGGAGTAAAACAAATAGGTAGGTAACCATTGGTCTTACAGATGCTCGTAGGTTAATAATCCATTGGCTTGCACCCTTACCGATTTCTATATCGTGTTGGTACATGGCTGTGCGTTCTTGTGCCTGAGTCTGCATCTGGACTTGATCGGTACGAATCTCCTCGATCCTAGCCTGTGCTGCGTAGCCTCTTTCTAGCATTTGGAGTTCTCGTTCCATCTGCATCCGAGCAAGTTCTAGTTCGTGAGATTTATCAGATTTATCTTGGAAGAAGTCTAATAGTTTAGGCAGTCCACCCATTAGGAAGGACAAGGCTGTAGAGATTAGTGTAAACATTGTTTATCCAAAAATAATAAGAATGACTAAAAGAAAAGCAATAAGAGCAGAATAAAAGATAGCAAAAGGTTTATTACGCTTTATGACCCCAAGTAAGATACCAGGCAATGACCGCAGCCAACGCATAGCACATATACATAACTCTACGCACTTCTGCCAAATCTTTTCTAAATTCATTTTCTATTTCCTTCTCTTGTTTTTCAATCTTGAGTTTGATGGCTTCTACTTCTGACCATCGCTTTTGACCATGATTTTTTACAAAATCTTTCTTGACCTGTTCTTCTTTTATTCTTATATCTTCTTGTTTTTGCCATTGGATCATGGCTCGTTTGAAATACTGCTCTTTTAGGACTTCTGCTTCTCTTATTTGCCTTCTGCGTTCTAAGGCTTTTTGTTGCGCTACCGAGGCTGCTTCTTTTTGGACATCCTCGATAGATGATCCAATAGCCTTACCGGCTTCTTTGCCTGTCTTTACGCTTTCGCTAAATGACTTTGCACCCTCTAAAAACCCAAATTGATCGGACATATTTCATTTTCTAAATACCAAATCAGCCATCCAAGTTACAAAACCACCAAAGACAGAGGCAGCACCCATAATAGCCCACAAACTACCCTTAGACCTTTCAGCCATTGCTACGAGCTTTTTTATGTCTACTTCCATAGCATCTACTTTCTTTTCCATCGACTCAACTTGTGCTACCAGTTTGCCGTATTTGTAGATGTCGAATGAGTCCTCTGTCATTTATTTACTCGTCTGTAGCTGGTTTCTCTAAACTGGCTTTTAGCATCCCAAAGAACGCATCTTTGCCTACTTTTAATTGGTCTAACGCAAATGCTGTATTGTTAATTTTTCTGTCTAAATCTACACAATGCGAAAATAACTGTTGTTGCTCTTGTGTTAGGTCAGAAAATTCATACTCTACATTGTCAATGGTAATGGGGTTTTTTTGTTTATCGCCCATGTCATTCTCCTTTGTTATTTACTTGCATCTTCTAAAGGCTTGAGGTTTTCATTAGTCCAAAAGTCTTTAGCCAGCATAATCTTGAGATGCTCTTTATTGCGAGCAATCGTATCTGCCCAGTCAGCATCTTCCATGCCCTCTGGCTTATCGCCATTGATTAGGTTTACGGAATCCATCGCTGCCGAGTAGTGCTGGGCGATTTCTTCTGCGGTTTGTACGATTTCAGTCATTATTTTGCTCCTTTAAGTTGGTCAATTTCAGCTTTAAGCTGTTTTACTGCGTTAATCAAATACCAAGTAAGGTTATCCGTATCGACCGACATTACACCAGTAGATTCTGTCTTAACGCACTCAGGCAAAACTTCTGCAAGTTCTTGGGCAATCACACCTAGTTGAACACCCGATTTATTGATTGCACAATGTTCTTCTAATTCTGTAATTTCTTCAGGCAAACGATATTCAAAGTTGCGAACTTGAATTGCAATAATCTTATTAAGACCGTCTGTGTTATCAACAATGTTCTTTTTAAGTCTACGGTCAGAAGTGGTTGACCAAGATGACGAGTTGTTGCCTTGATAAACTCCACCACCACCAGGGCTAATAAATCCAGTATTTGTGCCTTTGCCCGTTGCATCTTTGCCAATAACAATGGTGCTTGTATTTGTACCTGCTGCTGGTTGTGAATTATGCCCAATGAATATTGAATCTTGACCTGTAGTTAAGTTATATCCAGCTTGATAACCAATAGCAACAGATTGTATTCCTGTAGTATTGCTATATAAAGCCTGATAACCTACTGCTGTGTTGTTAGATGCGGTGGTGTTTGACTGTAAAGCTGAATCACCTAACGCCACATTGTAAGAGCCTGTCGTATTTGCATTAAGCGTATTTACACCAAAAGCATCATTGGCTGTGCCTGTAGTGTTATTTCTCAATGCTAATGCACCAACAGCAGTAAGTTGTCCTGTTGTATTTGGATAACCAGCTTGATAGCCTACGATTGTACTATAGGAACCTGTAGTATTAGAGAAAAGTGCTTGACCACCTACTGCCGTATTAAAAGCACCTGTTGTATTACTATAACCCGCTTGATAACCTACTGCTGTGTTGTTAGATGCGGTGGTGTTTGCTTGAAGGGCTTGAGAACCAACAGCTACATTGTTGTCGCCAGTAGTGTTTGAATCAGCCGCTTGATAACCTATTGCAGTATTATCTGTTCCGCCAGCTTCATTTACCGCCAACGCACTAGCACCTACCGCAGTATTACTGGATACAGCACCACCACCCTTACCAACAGTAAGACCTGATATAGATGCATCATTCGCCATTGTTACTGTAGTGCCGTTAAAGGTAAAGTCGGCATCGTCTTGTAGAACTCCACTTGTGCCAGCGTAGGTTACTCGACCAGATGTTAGTGCTGAGTTTGTAACGGCTGTAAATTTACCTGTAGATGCTGTAGTAGCACCAATAGTCGTTCCATTGATAGTTCCACCAGTAATAGTTGCACCAGAGCTAGAGAAAGTATTAGAAGTAACAGTTGCGCCAGTAATTGTTCCACCTGTGATCTTAGGTGCAGTCATGGTATATGTACCATCACGAATACCATCTCCGCAGTCTCGGATCTGCGCCATCATATCGCGCATAGTATCGTTTACTGCTGATGGGAGCATCCCTTCTGGAGCACCATCTGGAGGAGTAGCTGTGTTATTAGCAGGGGTTAGAGAATACTTTGTATATGCCATGATTTTCCTTAATTACTCTGTTATTCCAAATGCAGCACCATACCCAAGGTTTAGCGCTTTCCGTTGCAATTCTTTACTAATTGGTTCTATGTTTGTTGTAGATGCTTTAGACATTAATCTTGCTGCTAATTTAGGATCTAGCATAGAATCAACAAGCAACTCTCTAATTTGGTCATCTGTACCATTGTAGAGCCAATTAAGAGGTGCTACCACCTTGTTTGCTGCTGCCGGTACTTCTCCAAACATTTGTTTGCCGATGATTCCACCGATAACATTAGCTGTAGAAAGATTTTTAAATGTATCTGATCCTGGCACTCTGCCTGATTTGTTTAGAACACCAGAATCTAAGTCTCTACCAACTCGTTCTAGGATCTTTACTTGCATCTGAGACATATCTGTTTCTTTTGCTGCTGCTCGGATAGCATTAACAAATTTAGGTTGAGAAATCATAAACTGACCAACATTAATAGGATCAGGAATTGTAGAAAGAACCTTACCTCTAAAGCCTTGGGCTGCTTCTACTTTCTCAATATTTTTACTTCTTTGAGCATAGACTTTTAGATAGTCTTTATATCCAGGTGCTGACGAGTCAAGTACATCATCTACAGCCTTAATAACGCTTTCTAGCTGTCCTTTTGCTAGACTATATGCAGAACCTTCTCTATCCAAAAGACCTTGTGCTGCTGCTCGTAAATCCTTGCGAACCTCATAAAGTGATCCAACTGTATCTGCTCTGTTTACAGAGTTTTTAGCAAAGTTCATAGCATTGATAACTGTAGATCGCTTACCCACATCAGAAGCTAAAATATCGTCAATCTGTTTATTAACTACCAAAGAGATAGCAGACTGTATTTGTTGTGGTGTTTGTGTTGATGCAGCAAACGCTGCCTCTCGCATTGGTGCAGTAGCAGTCTCTCGATTAGCAACAGCAATGTTAACCGCATCTTGGTCTTTAGCTAATCTGTCAATAATAGCCATTCTTGCTTTATTAGCTTCGGATGCTTGTGCAGCAAACTTGCCTGTAACATCCAATGCGCGAATAGGTGTTTCTGCTGAGATTAATCCTACATCTCTGCTTGCTTGTGCTGTAGTTGGTGTATAGCCAGGAACTTGTGGTTGGAACTCTTGCATACGAGTAATAGCAGTCTCTGGTTTGTTTGCCAACTGTCGTAAGACATTACCTGTAATAACTTCTCTGCCTGCCTCAGTAAATGGTCGAACAGTCTCTCTAACTGCTCTGCCTGCTGCTGGAATAGCCGTAGTTGCTGTTCCAGGTGCGACCATGCCTCCTAACATTGCCAAGCCTAATTGACCGCCTGCACCAACATCTGCATATTCTCTACCGGCAGCCGATGCACCAGCACCACCTACCGCAGCAGATGTTTGTAGAGGTAAATTCTCAGTAAAGAACTTTTGTACAGCAGATGGCTGTGTTAAGGCTGTTTTACCAGCTTGGTATGCTCTTTGAACTAACGCAGCAGGGGCAGCAACACCAGATACGGCAGAAGTAATATCTTGAATTACTTTCTCGCCTTTAGTCTCCGCCTCTGGCAATCCTGCTTGTGTCATGCCTCTTTGTAGAACTTGGCTAGGCATTTGTAACTGTGGAATTTCTGTTCCTGTTACCTTACCAACACCGCCTGTAATAAGATTAATAAGTGTATTAAGAGCATCACCAGCTAATACAGGAAGCCCTGCTGCGCCTGTAGTAGCAGCCCTAGCAGTCAATCCTAATTGCCGACCAATATCTCTACCTAATTGATTTTGGTCTTGTCCACCCAAAGACTCAGCAATTAACTTTTGAGCCTGTTCTGGTGTAGTTCCTTCTGGAACTTCAAATCGACCTATTCTGCCATCAGGCATTTCATATCGAGCTATTGGCATTATTCAAATCCTAAAAATTTAACACCTCTTGCAGATGGGATACCTAAATCTTTTGATTTTGGAACTTTATTAACTTTTTCGTAAAAGTCTTTAGGTAATACTGCACCAAGTTTTGCATCGTACTCTTGAACTGCTGTAAGGTTAAATTCGTTCTTTTTGTACAGATTTCTAGAAAAATCAGCAATTTTTTCTGCTCTTTCAGCAAACCTATTATTAGCATCAGCCATCAATGCTCTACCAGACTCTGAATTAGCAAGGCTTGGAACTGCATTAATATAGGCTTCAAATTCTATATTAGATGTTGCACCAGAGCCAGGAGGTCTAACTTTAACTGCTGTCTGAACAACTAAAGATTTAGCCAAATCGTTTGCTGTTACTGTATCTGTATTTAATCCTAAAGTTTTTGCAGTATCGGCTGTTAATTGAACTATCTTACCACCACCTTTACCTTTTAACAGTTCATTAATCTGTGTTGCAGATGTAGCAAACTGTCTTGCTGATACAGCTTGGTTTGTAAGGTTTTCTACTACACCTTTATCAATCTCTGCTAGGTTCTTTTGACCAAGATCAACTACTGTCTTTGGTGCGGATAGTGTTTTAATTCTATCAAAGGCTGCTTTTTGATCTGGTGGCAATTGGTTATATGCTATTGCCGACTTAATATCAGCAGGCAAATTGTCTTGTTTTGCAGTAAGTTCTGCATACTTGCCAGGATCTGTAGCTGCTAAAAATTGCAATGCTGCTGCATTAGCTTTTACTGGATCTATAGTGGTTGGTAGGTTTCCTCGTAATGCTGCAACAGTTTCAGGTACAGCCATATCTCCACCAAACTCAGGGCGAGATAGCATTTCTAACTGAGATCCTTGACCTGTAGCCATTGGAATAGCTTGTGGAACTTCTGCACCTTTTAGCATTTTTTGGTATTGTTCTTGGGCTTGTTGTTTTTTCTTGTATTCAGCCAACTGTATGCCAGTTACCATCTGTTTGAGACTGCGATCAAACGATTGGTTATAGCCTTCCATGCCTGCACCTAATGCGCTACCAAATAACTGTCCTGTGCTAATAGGCTCTCTTGTTCTGCCAGACTGTGCTAGTAAAGCAATAGCAGAATTTAACAAGGCTTGTTGTCCTGCATTAGACTGTATACGCTGTTGCTCGGCAGGACTAAGAATTTGCGAATAGTCTTGTTGCTGACCGAATAAAGTAGATAGATCAATTGCCATGTTTTATCCTAGTAAAGAATTTGGATTTCTTGGTTTTTGTAAAGCCAATAAGTTGTATAAACCTGAGTAATCAACTGCGCCTTGAGGCATCTGTGTTCTACCGCCCATCTGCATTTGTGGATAGGCTTGTGCTTGTTGTTGCTGACCACCACCTAATAAACCACTAGCAGATCTAATTCCTTGAATAGCTTGCATTGGTGATATTTTTGTAGGAGCAGATGCTGCTGCACTAGCAATCTCTGCATCTAACGCAGCCATTTCTGTAGGCAATGTAGTAGCAGGCACATAATTACCGCCAGGAGATAAAACAACTTCTGATGAATAATCAACTATTGGTGCGCCACCACTTGCACCTACTGTTCCTAATAAAGTTTCTGTGCCAATAGGCAATCCTGTATTTGCTGCACCGACCATACCTGCTGTAGTTGCACCTTCTGCTAATGCTGCTGCCTCTAACGCTGCTGCTGCTTCGGCTGATGCTGCTGCTGCTGATCCTGCTGCTGCTGCCTCTGCTGTGGTTGCGCCTGCTAGAACTGCTGCATCTGCTGCTGCTGTATAGGCTGCTGCACCTGCTGCTGTCAATCCAACAGTAACCCATCCACCAGGTATTTCTCTGTTAACAAAAGTATCTACTTCTGATAAACCTTTGCCTATGGGTTGTACAACAGCTTTTTCAATTTGCTCTACGACTCCACCACACATAATTAATCCTTTAAGTGTTTGACTGTGTTAAAGCCAACAGTTTTATAACCTAGTCTCTCATAAAACTGTCTGGTTTTATCCATGTCTACTGCTGTTGTTTGTCCTAAATGCAGATCGTCTGCACCCATATCTTTAGCCCATGTTTCTAGTGATTTTACTAGTTTAAGTGCCACTCTACTACCTCGATACTCAGGCAATACAAAGAACCCTAGATCGCTGACTCTTTTACGATTACTAAAGAAATACTCATGGGCTAGACCAGATATAAACCCAACAATTCTGTTGTGTTCTATTGCGATAAATCCGACTGCATTAGGATTCTTAAATAAATGTAGAATCTTGTGCTTTTCTGGTATTGCGTAAGAAAACTCTGCTTCGGCTACCATCTTGGTAACCAGTTCAAAAAACTCCTCTAAACGATGTAGGGTTAGTTTTTCTATTATCAGAAGAATCCACCACCTAATAATCCACCGAGGGCTGCACCGCCTAATGCGCCATAACCCGCACCGATTGATGGGAACGCTTGACCTAGTGCATAACCGCCTAGACCACCAGCAAGACCGCCACCAAGGATTCCTGCACCACGATTTTGGTAGGTAGGTGCATTTGTGGTTTGTGTGCCATAACTTCCTAATGGAGTGCCATAGACCGATGACAAATAGCCTTGAAGTTGCTGATAGGGTAACTGTTGTCCAAACTGATAACGAGCCAATTGCTCTTGTAGAGGTTGTGCTGCGATTGCCTCTTGTTGCGCGCCAACTTGGGCTAATGTCTGCGATGGTAGGAATTGTTGGCTGTAGAACTGAGGTGCTAAACCTGCTAACTGAGATTGGGCTAATTGAGCCTGTTGCTGTAGTCCTCGTTCCTGTTGGTACTGTGTGCCTGCGATATTGGCTGTAATGTCCCCTAGAGACCGCCCATAAGCCTCTGTAGCAGTTCCCAAGGCTCTTTCCATACTACCGCTACCCAAACGACCAGACTTGCTGTAAAGGCTCGAAATGCCTGGCAATACTGCTTGGCTAAACTGTTGTGTTAATGGGCGAGTCGCTGCCTCCATCATCGCTTGTTGATAAGGATTCGCATTTAAGAACCCACCGGCAGCAGTTTGTCCAACTTGACCTAAAGACGATGTATAAGCCTGTTGAGCCTGTTGTAGAACTGGAGACTGTTGACGAGCCAATTGTTCTTGCTGTGCAATAGCCTCAGTCGTAGCAGCAGATGGGCTTACATAGGTCTGACCAGGAAAGAACTCAGGTTGCTGTCCTGTCAAAAATAGACTCTGCGCCCTTTCTAGACCTTGGGTAAGGTATGGGAGTAACGCTGGATCAATTGACGATGTGCTTGTGGTTGTTGCCATAGTTTTATCCTACGATGATGTATTTATAAGTCATGCCTGAAACTGTATTAGCTGGATGGCTAATAGTGGCACTTCCGTTGGTTACTGCTGATATATAAGGTCTTGTAAATAAATTGCTTGTGTATCCATTCGATGACAGATAACTAACTGTTGCTATAACACTAGGTGTTGTTGGTCTAGTTGGTGTGCTTTGTGTTGCAAAATGCTCTAGGCTTACACCGATGTCGCTTGGTCTCCATGCTAACTGCACATAATCATCTTTTTGCAATGCAATAAAGAAATTTAGTGCAGCAATTGCTCTTGATGCTGTTCCAGACGATTTTCTCTGTTTGATCCCAAACTCACTATTACTGTTTGCAACATCAGATCCATTCTTTCTGAACCAAATACTAACCTCTTGCACATCGTTAGTCGTGTTAATTAACTGTGCAGAAAACTGAATATTGTAGAGTCCTGCGTAATCTACTTTTAACTTTGTGCTGTCTACAAGGCTACCACCTAACGCATAATCCGTTGTAGAGAACGACATAATATTTACTGCTGTTGTTGTTGTTGCTGCTTGGTCTGTATCGTCTTGTACCGCTAAATAAGGGTAATACGCTGTAGCCGACACATCATCTGTTGCCATCAACAAGATGACAGAATCTACACCAATACGAGCATCTGTAATAGTAGTAGTAGAAGCACCACCTGTTGCTAGAGTTACCGACCCTGTATTGTTGGTCTTGCCATTCATAATGCCATTGACTACTTCGGCAACACCGCGCTGATCTGCTCCAAACGGAGGCAACACTCGAAACATTATCTAGTTCCTAACGGGTTCATTTCTACATCAATCCCTACTGTATTAGTCCATTGACCTGTAGGAGTTAATTGTAGACGATGATACCTTCCAACACCACGCAAAGATACTCTATTTTCGGCATCTGCTGCTGTCTGTGAACCAAATATGACTTGTTCGCTTAAAAGCCTACGAGAGAATAATGCAACGCTACCAGAGCCATTATCCACAATTGGTTTAGCTAGAGTGATAGCTGAGGTTACACCTGGCATCTCAATATCGCCTGTCTCAATGTAGGCTGTATTGTTTGCACCTGAGAATGTAATGATCTTGGTGTTTCTGACACCGGCAAACTGCATCTTTCCACCAAGCCAAATACGGCTATCAAACGAGGTAGGAATAGTGTCTAAATTACCGAATACATCTAATCCTTCTAAAGCTACAGAGGGTGTAGAAGATGATGCAATTCTGCTTGCATTAGTTGTACCGCTAGTCCACTTGTTTGTCTGATAATTGTAGATAAGTAGTTTATCTACAGTTGCAGAGGCTTGAGAAGCATAAGCCCAAATAACGAGCTTTCTTGCAGGATCTACTGCTGCCGACATAAGGTTTAATGCACCTTCATCAACATCTGAAAAAAAGTATCGATTGACCTTTTCGTTCCCAATCGGAATAATCTGCTGTCCATCACACGCATAAAAACCATCGTCTGATAAAAAGAACGATGTGCCACCATACTGAATAATCGAGTTTGCCTCGTAGCACCCTTGGTTTCTGCTGATATTGTCAAACTGAAACACCAAAGGACTGCCAATATACGACATCCGATGGATAGAACGATCCATAAAGACTAGACCATACTCGCCACCTGTAAGACCGACTACAGAGCCACCATCAGGAATGTCTTGGAAGTCTGCCTGTGTAGTCGCAGAGTTAGCCCAAGAGGACTCATCTCCCAATGCTGACCATTGCACCCTGTTTGGATATACAGTAGAACTGTTTATGTAACCAGAAACAACAAAGTCTCTAACTACAGTTACATATCGTGCTTGTGGTGCATCGGAGGCTAGGTCTTGGAATGTAGAACTTGTGTTTACATTGTATCCCTGTAACCTGTTACCGCCATTCGCTGCGACCAACACATTACCAAATTGAGTAAATCTCCAACGCTGATTGGTAGGAGTTGTGTATAAAAATGTTACTGTGCCTGTATCAGCCGTTGTTGTAATGTCTGTGCCAGTTTGAGCATAACTAAATGTTGTAGAAGTAACTACTGTAATAGTAAATGTGCCATTGACACCAGTAGTAGATGTTGCAGCTACTGTTACCGAATCGCCCACAGAATATCCATGAGCAACAGATGTGGTAATAGTAACGACATTGGTTGTTCTGACAACATTGGTAATTGTTCTGCTTGCCTTGACTACAGAATCCAAAGATAGGTCTGTAGTGTCTAACTTAAATAGTTTTGTAGCACCGCCAGCAAACACAAGTGTTACTCCTGCTGATGTTCTAGCAGCAACTACATTGTTTAGGTTCTCGGATGTTGCACCAGAATAGTCCTCGGCTGCGTTAATAGCACCATATCCCAAAGCCTTAGAAAAGACATTTTCTGCCCTTTGTAATCCATTGGCTAGACCTGGCTGATCTGGAGTCCACTCCCCGAAAGTTATTCTACTTATTGCCATTGTGAGTTTCCGCTAGATATATTTGACCAAGTTGTTACTGTTGGTGTTGTTCCTGTCCAAGTCTCTGAGCCTGACGATGCAACAGTCCATACTGTCGCACTAGGTGATACACCTGTCCAAGCCTCTGTTCCTGCTGTCTCGTCTGTCCAGTTATCGCCTAAGACTCTGCCAAAGCAATTAACTAGGGTTATTCCGTTGACTGTTGCTACTGCGCTATAAATGGCTACTGGGCTTGCTGTTACTGTTGCAAAGCACTCTATTGAACCTGTACCTTCGTATTCAACACCGCCAACAGCACTAATTGTAGCTGTTGCTGTAATACTGCCTGTGCCTAGTCTTTCTCTGATTCCTTCTGCAACTGCTGTGCCTGTGGCTGAAATAGAGCCAGAGCCTGTTCTAGTCCTAATAGCGACTGCCGATACTGTACCTGTTGCGCTGACAGCACCTGATCCACTAAATATTCCAAATCCATTAGCGAGGATCGTTGCCACACAGCTAACAGATCCAGAGCTTGTTCTAATTCTGATTGATTCTGCACTTACTGTTCCTTGTGCTACGACTGAGCCTGATCCACTACGGATTGCAAAACCATTAGCAGTTACTGTGCCATCGGCTGTAATAGAGCCTGATGAAGTTCTTGTTCTTATTGCGCTAGATACGACTGTGCCATTAGCAGTTACTGATCCTGCACCTTGTCTTGTCCTAATACCATTGGCTGATGCACTAGCGTTAGCTGTTACCGAACCATCACCATACAGAATACAAGTGTTAGGTGAGTTCCATATTGGATCATCAAACGAAACAAGTATTTGCTCTAGCGTTCCAAACTGATCGATACTATCAATCGAGAACGCGCCACAGTAATCCGCAGGCATATTAAGCCAATGTTACTGTCAGACTTCCTGATGCAATCTTAAACAAATCGCCTGTTTCTATGGTCTTGGATGCATCTAGGGCTGTGTGATACAAAAGGTTGCCAGTAGTAAGTGCATCTAGGATTCCAATGTGGCTGACTGTTCCCCATGTAGAAGTACATTGTGGGAATGTAATGTCAGCAGTAGTGGTAGATACTCCGTTACTAGGCGCACCAAAGGTAGCTGATTGACGAGCATACGATCCACCACTTACCTCTGTGCCTGAACCAGCATCTGTTGGGTCTGCTGTATAGAGACCAACATAGACTGTTGTAGGAGAGGTAAAGGTTGTTGCTCGTAGAGTTGCATTAATAAGTGCGTTCTCTAGGTAGTTTGACATTTCAGCCATGTTATTTCCTTATCGTGAAGTTACGCGCATTTGTAATGGGACACCCGAATACTCGCTATTTTGGTCTGCATCGGATATGTTTTTGATTGCTCTGTCGTACAGGGTTGCCCATGTCTGACTTCTTGCATCGTTAATTAAGTATGGCTCTGCCTCTAAAAGACTTGCATAGAGGAGAGCATCTGGATAATTAGCAAGAAATACATTGCTTGCATTACCAGTAGACAATACAGTAGGTTTAGCATAGTAGAGGATCTCCAATGTATATGCTGTATCTGGCTTTGGTGCTAACTCAAACTCAGTTGCCAGGATTGTGTAATAAATTGGTTTGCCACTCTCGTCTGCTGGAGCATCTCTAGTAAATGTACTAGGAGACATATAGGTAACTGGGTATCTTGGGTTGCCTTGGATATGCAAATCACGAATCTCTAAGAAGTCTGTAGGTAATGCTACTTTGCCATCACCGCTTACTGTTAATGCAGTAGCTGACTGTAACATCTGCCGAGTGCGTAGGTCTCTAGCCATGCGTAGCTCTGCAAAGCTAATAAAGTCGGGGATAACCGATGTTAAGTCTGATCGACCTAAGTAGTTAGCCACCGATGCTTTCAGATCGGTAAAGTTTGTGTAAGCCATAATTTCCTAATCTTTTGGTAGTTCGATGTTATGCCATCCATAGACATACTGCCCAATATGCTTAATTCCTTTGGATAGATCGTGATCTACCCAAGTGTCGATTCTTGCATCCTTTGCTTTGATGCAAAAGTAAATGTCCTCTCCTAACAATTTATTGTTCTTTAACTGCTCAAAGTAAAAGTAGGGCTTTTCTAGCTTGTCAAATACGCTTGCTTTTATAAGCATTATCCCACAGCCAATACCATCTACTACTTCTATTCCTTCTTTTGCATTTGAGTAAACAGGCAAAAAGATGACTGAACCATCTTCGTTAATCTGTATGTTTCTAGCAGTCGGTGATACTGGTTCTGCTCTGGTTGTCGCATTTACTCCAATGATCTCTTTATCGTGAGATAGCAATATCTTTAATGTGTCTTTTGGAAACCTCATGTCTGCATCGATAAACAGCATATAGTCTGCTTTTATATCTAATGCACTTTGCACTAGGCTATTTCTCTGATCGAATATCAGAGTGCCCTGTGCGGTAAATAAATCTATATCGTAATCAGTTGTCTTTACTGTGTAGGTAAGCATTGCCATCATATCGAAAGCAGTAGATACCTCCATCTGACCTCTTGCTGGTATCAATACAGCGATTCTCATACCTGACCTCCTCTGGTTCTAAATACCTTGTTTTCAGGGTTATTTAGCCACTTCTTGAGGGCATTTTGGTCGGTAATGTGATAACCACGCATGATTCCCATCTCGTTTAGAGTCTCAATAATCTCTAATGGTAATGATGCTATTTTATTCTTTGCATCGAATGGAGAGTCTCCCCATCCTGTCTTTTCGCTACGCTGATTAAATTGTTCCTTGGTATGGTCAATAAAATCTGTTAAGTCTGTTTCTGTCTTAATGATAAGACCGCCTTCGCCATCTGCGTAGGCTGTTTTTACCACTCCGTTTACTACACCTAAGTTACCTCGTTTACCGAGTTCTGACATAAAGACTCCTAGAAAGGGGGCAGGTTTTGCCCACCCCCTATTCTACAACTTATCTGTTATTTATCAAGATAAGTCGAATACACCGCCATGAGCAGCTTCGTTGCGAACTTCCAATGTCAACTCAGCCAAGATTTGTTTCTTGTCAGCATCGCCAACTTTAGCGATGTCGTTGGTTTGGAATGGGCGCAAGTAAGCCAATGCTGCATACTCAGGATCAAGGATCAGAGCATCACGAGTACGCATAAAGCGATTAGGAACGATCTGCAATACACCAAAGTCGGACTGATACAAATCAGCACCGGCTAGGATTGTTGCTTGACCATTCGTAGGCACTTGATAACGCTGTGCTGCCAAACCTGTGAAGCCTGATACAACTTGCTTCTGTGTGGGGCTTACAAAGAGTGCTGAAGGTGTGCCACCGCTTGCAAATACTTCTGCGATAACAGTCTTGAGCAATGTCTCTGTGAAAGAACGGGTTGTTCCATCTGTACGAGTAGAAACACCAATGGTTGTTGGGTCTACACCAGTTACTGATGTGCCGTTAACAGAAGTATTGGTCTTGATGTAAGACAAGAGTGAACCCATCTTACGAGCATTACCTGTAGAGGCTGCTGTCTGACCTTGATTAGCTGTGATGATTGTCTCAATATCACGCTTGATCTCAGACGAGGCTTTAGCCAATTGGTATGCCATCTCAGACTTACGACCAGCGAGGTCAGAAGCCAAGAGAGTACCAGAAACCATAACTGTCTTACCAACGATCTGGGTGTAGTTACCAAGACGAGTTGTTGGGGTGATGCTTGCCTCAGTAGCCGATGCACCTTCTACTAATGCGTTAGCGGTAGTAGCTGCTGCAAGGCTGTCTGTTTGCCACTCATGGTAAACCGAGGTAGCCTTGGTTTTGCCAATGGATGACATGATTGGGGTGTCGGTAGGGCTGATGTCATAGATAACATCGGTTAAGTCCTCACGCGCACCGATTGCTGTGTGGCGATCATATGCTGCCATAATAAATTTCCTTTATAAAAATCGTTCAAATAAACGAACCGCATCTTTTTTATTGCCAGATTGGCGTAATACGGCTCTCTCTTTTTTAAATGTTTCATTATCAGAACTCTGCGGATTAGAAGTTCCTGGTCGAATAGTCTTTGGAGCAGTAGCTACTTTCTTAGAAGTAACTCCCTTGTTTGCCATCAACTTATCGTACTGTGCTGCTTTATAGAGGGCTAGTACAGCGCGACTATCGTAAACCTGAGACAACTCTTGATCGGAAAATCCTTGAGCTTTAGCATAATTGCGTATGTCTCTACGGATTACTTCGGCTTTCACATCATCCTTAAACTCTGGGATAGCCTCTACAAGTTTCTGTTGCTCTGCTTGGATATGCTTTTGCAACTGTGCTTGAGTGTAGGACTGCTGTTCTTGTTGAACTCGCTGTCTTTCAATTTGCACCGCTTGCAACTGCTTCTCTCGTTCCATCTTCTCTGCCATTGCAACTGCGTAAGCAATAGGATCTTCTGCCTTCAATGAGGACAGATCTTCTCCTTGGTTTTGCTGATGTAACAGTTGCTCGATGACTTGGAGTCGTTGGGCATAGGTTTCTCTGGTCTTTGCTGCTTCTGCAATCTTTACTCGATCAGCTTCTACAGCCTTTCGTTGTTCCGCTAAAGATTGAGTTTTCTTCTGATAATCGGCAGTCCTACTGTAGCCATTTAGAAGTTCATCAAGGCTAACTTCCACTTCTTCACCAGAGACTTTAACTCGGTAGCGCGGTTGTTCCTCTACAACTTCTTCTTGGCTCTCAGCTTCTTCTGCACTTACATCTTGCTCCTCGAACTGTGATGCATCAGAATATTCTTCTGATTGCTCTGCACTAGGTTCTGGTTGGGCTTTCGCCTCCTCCGCTTGTGGTTCAAGAAAAGACATAAATGCATTAGCTGCACCTGATACAGAATTGTCTACACTCCCTTGTGGGTTGGTGTTTTCACTCATTTTCGACCTCTATGGTTGTTAAAAAACCTTTACACGCTTCTTTTCAATTTCGCCATTGTGTGCGATTGATTGAATAGATGCTTCAAATTCCTCTAGTGCCTTTAGTTTTACTAAGGCTTTCTCTCTACCTTCTACATCATGCTCGGCAGAACTAAAGATATACGACTTGAATGAGTCTTTCTGAGCCTGTAATAGCTCTTGGAAAAACTCATCACCTAATAATGTTTTAGCTCTATCTACTTTGTTCATCCAGGTATCCTGACATCTCCGCTAATTTTAGCCCCGATTTGTGCTGCCTTCAATTGGGCTTCTGCTTGGAACTCTGCTGTCTTGAGCTCTAAGTTAGCTGCTGCCTTCTCTCTTTCGAGTTGGATAGAGGCTTGTGCTTTTGCTTTAGCGATTTCAATGTCGTTTAGAGCTTTAGCACGATCTACTTCGATCTGTGCCTGTGCCTGTTGCATCATCATATCTAACGCAGGGTTAGGCTGTTGTTGCTGTGGCTGTGGCTGAGATAGTTGTTGGTCTAGCTCTGGTGGAATCTCCTTGAAGAACTCCATTGAGTCTTTGTACCCTGCTGCCTCGATAAACTTACCAAGTGTGTTGCGATACTGACCCACGCTTACTAACGGATTAGCAAAGCCTTGGGTTGTCAGAATCTGCTCTTGTTTCTGCATAACCATTGCTGCCATAGCCATCTTCTGATCTTGGCTACCTGTGCCTAGACCGACATTGACTGTTACATCGTAGTTGTTCTTCCACTCTCTTGGGTCGATAGAGACATACTTGCCTCGTAAACGAATGACCCTTGGCTTGTCCTGATACTTTAGGATCAAGTGGAATATGCCTGCGAATAAGTCTTTTACACCTGTATCGGCAAAGATTCTAGCAATCATCTCTATACGACCAGAGCCTGCTTGTTGCATTGCTGCAATTGCTGTGGCTGTGGTGTTTTGTAGAATGTTAGGATCTATTCCTTGGCTTGTAGAAGTAACACCTGAACGCTTCTGCAATACCTGATCCATGTAATCGAGCATTGGGAACGACTGAGATGCTGTTGCCGGTACAGACAATGGTTGAACCGCACCCTGAGACTTAATCCGCACTACACCGCCAGGCGATGAGGTTAGTAGGTCATCTAGGTTTACTTGTCCGTCTAGGGCTGTAACCCTAGGCATATTGGTTAGGTACAGGTTATCTAGGATCTGACGAGTAATCGTAGACTTGATAAGCTGTATGTCCATTGCTCTGTCGGCTAGACTTTGACCAAAGAACTTGTGTGGCATAGGAATCGGGCAGATGCTTGCAAAGGGAATGTGATCTGTTTCCTCGTTGTCAATAATCTGATCGCCTGCATAGACTACCTTGCGGAGTTCTGCAATACCATCACCATCAAAGTCGGTACGAATATAGCACTCGAACAACTCTACTTCTTGCATCGTAAAGTCTAGGCTTTGTGTCTCGTCTGGCATCTCGCCTGCGCTGTACCTTGCTACTCTTTCAGGAGTATAAGTAAGGTCGTTGTACGCTGGCATCTTGTCCACTTTGTCTTGTGGATAGCCCATAGCGATTAAGTCTGAACGAGTCTTAACTGTGCGATGTGCGACAAATCTTGCGTTCTTAATGCTCTTATCGCGCTTGGCAATTAAGAACTCCTCTGGTGGCACATTCTCTACACAAACCTTACCGACTTCTTTTTTCTTCTTGATGACTACATTGTAAGAAAGGATAGGCATACCCATTGGGTCTATGCCGACTTCCTCGGTCTCTTGGCTAATAAGTTCCATCTCATTATCAGCAAACAGAAGTGTTAGTTCTTCTGCGTTCAGACCTTTGTATTCTTCTTTAGTAGGATCTTCGCTATCCTCCCACCAATACTTAACGATTCCGTTCTTCTGTAGAAGTGCATCCTTCATCCAGTTATGTAGGATGATGACACCATCGTTATCGCTAAAGAACACATAGTTTGTAAGTTCGGTAGCTTGCTTGGCGAACTCCTCGTCTCCTGGCATCCTTGGCTCGAACCTACCTAATTCGTCTGATCCAGCAAAGATACGCATTAACTGAGGTAAAGCACCATCTACGACCTCGGCTACTTCGCCTGTTACGATCTTAGAACGACCATCTACCTCGTTGCCATACTCGTAACGATTGTAGTAGTTGATCGCCTTTGTGCGTTGCTCTACTGTCTCGGTCTCTACATAGCCGATAGCATCGTCTATCTCTGCTTCGAGAATGACCTTTAGTTTTTGTTCATCCATTTATTCGTTTCCTAGCAATCTCAAAATATGCTTCGTCTTTCTCTATGCCGATAAAGTTTCTGTTCAAATTCTTACAAGCTACGCCAGTAGTTCCGCTACCCATAAATGGATCTAATACAGTTTCTGTCGGGTTGCTATGAATCTTTACCAAACTTTCCATTAAAGATAGGTTTTTTTGGGTTGGGTGCAGTCCTGTTTCTATTGATGCTACAAACTTTGGTCTTTGATACTTTTCGTCTTGCCTATTAAATGTCCATTTAGCATTAGTCTTTACAAACCAAATAGCACATTCATAATCTGTAATGTACCGCCTATCTCTGTTTCTAGGCATTGGATTAGACTTCTCTAGCCTAATCATATCTTTTGTATCAAATCCCTTAGACTCTGCATATTTTGCAATATCGCCTAAGTTTTTCCAAGCATTAAAAACAACAAAACTGCCATTTTTATTTAATACTCTAGTTACTTGGTCAATGTAGGAAAACAGATCAAATCCTTTATCCCACTTACCAAAATCTATTCCTGCCCTTCCCATTGTAGAGAAGTTATTGTCTCTTGCAATATTGTATGGTGGATCAGTTAATACTAAGTCTACAGAACCATCTGGTATCTGCTTCATAACCTCTAAGCAATCGCCTAAATGTAGATCGGTCATACTATCCAACTAGTCTTAACTGTTATCGGTTGCGACCAAGTAGTGTTTTGTTCCATTCCTAAAGCTAAATAACGAAAGCTGTCGCTGCCATGACTTGCCCAGTCGTGCATTGGCTTGTCAAAAAAGACATTACGCTTTTCATCATAATCGCGCCTATAGTTCCTAAGACAGTCTAGCCCTTGCTTTACCTGTGGCATATTAAACCAACATCTCGGTAGGAGTCTACGAACTGCCTGAATACCATCATCTACAGAAAGTCTTGGCAGAACCCGAACATCTAGTCCAGCTTCTCTCAACACTTCCAATCTGCTCTTGCCTGTGCCTAGTTCTCTTACTTCTACATCGTGTGGTAGGAGTTGCTCGGCTTTCTCCCAGTTATGTTCTTTTAACCAGTTGACATACCAATCGAGTCCTTGACCATGATTCTCTACATAATCTAGCAGTCTTACTTCTTGTCCTGTTGCTTGTGCCACCCACAACGCTGTGCTATCACCCATGCCCAAATCCCAAGCCACATAAGTTCTACAGAGATCATCTCTCGTAATGTCGCAAAGTCTACCTTTTTCTTCGAGGTCGTTGATGAGTTTGCCATAGTAACTTCCTTCTACTGCTGCATTAAAACTGCACTCGAACTCTTGGTTGTACTTATCGTCTCCCATTTCTTTTCTGGCAGACCATAACTCTTGTTCATCTAGTAGTTTTGTTTCGCTTGCCTTAAACTGTAGTGCACTCCATCCTTCTTCTTTCCCTGCTCTGTCGAACAAGTCCTTGAAGTGGTTATTGCCTTTAGGTGTGCCTATAAACAGACAAAACCCTTTTCTGTCTGCCAAACTGGGTCTCAGGATCTCGTTCCATATTTTTGGGTTCTGATCGCCTATCTCATCTAAAACTGATCCGTCAAAATATTGACCCCTGAGTGAATCTGGGTTATCTGATCCGTATAACTGTATTCGTCTACCAAAGAAGTCTACTCTTAACTCCGCTATATTGGCTGTAGCATCCAATGGTCTTACGAACTCTGTAAGGTAATCCCATGCTACTCTCTTAGCCTGGCTATATGTCGGCGCGATATAAGCATACCTAGGGTTAGGTTTGTCGTTCTCCATAGCTGCTTTTATCAGCGCGTTTAGAGCCTGTACTGTTTTGCCCATGCGCCTGTGTGCCACTACCACTACGAAACGATTATTATCCATCGCCTCATGGATCTGTAACTGTGGTTCTCTTGGCTTGTAGGGGATGACTACTCTTTTTACTTCGTCATCTGCGTACTCTACTTCTCCCAAGCGACCACCATCTTAAAGATGCCACCTTCTGCATTGCTTAGTTCGGTAGTGTTAACAGGCTTACCATCTATCCTGTCCATGACTTCCTTGATTGCCCAAGGCTCTCCGGCTTCTGCTGACTTGACTAGCTTCTCGGTAATGTTCCTGAGTTTCTTACGATCCTCTTGTACTAGGGCTACTCTTAGTGCATCGTAAAAGAGCTTTCCCTTCTTACCATTCTGATTGCCTGTAGGTGCGCCACCTTTATTAGTTGGCTCAACTTGTAGATTATTGTTTTCTGTAGAGTTTTCCATTCCATTCCCTATGGGTTGATGGTTGATGATGTTGCTATTCTACAACAGTTTTACTAATATAAACATAACAAACTACTTTACTTCTACATTTGCTGTAGATAAAATAAATCTACAAACAGGGGGAAAAATGAACTATAAAAACTTTGAAATTGTATACAAACCAGAGTTAAATTCTTATGCAATTATTGATAGCAAATTTAATCAAGAGATTAAATGTAAGTCTGTTCAAGCCTGTAAAGTTCGTATTTCTAAAATTCTTGCTACTCGTCAGCGTATGGGTATTTTATAAAACTACTGCCAACAATTAATCTATCAGCCCATCAATATTTAATGGTGGATTATTTTTATCTACAACAACCATTGCGGGCATTGATTTTGCATCTAGTTCTCTTAAAGCATCAAATCTGTGTCCACCTTCTAAAATATAAGCACCTTCTTTATCTAAAACAACAATTAAAGGATTTATTTCTTTAGAATCTTTAATTTGATTGGCTAAGTTTTTTGTTCGTGCTTCTTCCGATACAGAGTAATAAGATGGTTTTCCTTTAGTTTCAAAGATGTTTAATGGAACTTCTCTTACTCCTGGCAAAACAGCATAATCATCTAGTGATGCAGAAATTGAACTTGTATTAGGTATATTTGATCTTACAAATCTTCCATCTACAGTATCGCCTGATTTTAATGGTTTTAGTACAGAATTTAAATCTTTTGATACATCCTTAATACTTGCGCCAACTGGCATACCCTTTGTAAATGGTGCTAAGGCTGCTAAAAGACCATAAGGCTCGCCAGCACTATAACCTTGCATATAAGATGCTTGCATAGGGTCTAACACAGACATATTTGGCTGTTGTGGCAATTGAGCAAAACTTTCTGCAAAGCCCTGTTGCTGTGGCAATGTAGGTACGCCTAGTAGACCGCTAAACAATGTAGGGTTTACTAATGCCCTTGTTGCCCTTGTTGGGATGTCTAACAAGCCTTGTAACCTGGCTTGCGCCATGTCTAGTAGGCTTGCCATATTTATCCTTTTACGAGTACGACCTTCATGCTATCTACCATCCTAGGTAGGATTGTTAGCATTTGGTCTGATATATTCATTTCTTCTGCTAGTTTACTTTTGACCAACTGTAGTTCTTTTACAACAAACTTATCTTTCCACCCTAGATACCAATGCCAATCTGTGTAGTAGAGCCAACTGTTTTCGTTAAATGCTCGTACATGGGTTGGGTCTTGCCAAGCTCCTAGGCTTAGATCGTATGGCACTTGTATGTGGAACTCTCCACCTTCTACAAGTAGATCCTTGCAGTTTGTCATTGCCTTTACTAAGTCTGGGATATGCTCTAAAACATCGTTTGCTGTAATGCTGTCAAACATTCCTTGTTCTACTTTTATCTCTCCAAATCGTGTAGAGATTGTTTCTTCCCAAGGAACTTTTGTAATATCTAGCACCCAATCAGGGTTCTTGATTGCTTGTATATCTGCGTTTAGACAGTCCTGTCGGAAGTCTTTTCCGCTACCTAAATTCAAGTGCCTTGGATATGAACTCATCTATGTTTTCTGAACAAAGTAAAGGTATAAGTTCTTGGATTCTATCATCTGGTAGATCCCACCAGGCACTTTTGTTTAATTGCTCGATCTGTAGATCTGTAAAGCGTTTCTTGATTATTTTGGCTGGATTGCCTGCGACTACGCAATAATCAGGAACATCCTTATGCACTACTGCTTTGGCTGCTACTACTGCTCCGTTACCGATCTTGACTCCAGACATAATGGTGCATTGAGAGCCTAGCCATACATCGTTTCCAATGTGTATATCGCCTTTTGTAGATGGGTGTCCTTGCCCATGCCACTTGAATGTGTCTTGGTTTATGTGTCCGAATGGGTAGGTTGTTACCCAATCTGTTCTGTGATTGCCACCAAGGAATATCTCTACATTGTCTGCGATGCTACAGAAAGATCCTACATGGAGCTTTGATCCCTCTCCCCAACTACGAATGATTAAGTTCTCTAGTCCGTAGCTATATCTCACCATTTAACTTGGTCTACCATTTGGTTCTGTGCGACCAGTAACGAGCAGAAAATTTATCTGGATTTGGATCTTGAGCATTATGCCTAGCATAATAAGACTTTTTTCTTGCTTTTTGTTCTGCTGTCTTAGGATTCTTTCCTGCTCCTTCTACACCTTGTTGCCCAAAACGCACGACCTTAAATTTATCATCTTTTTTTGCTACGACTACATGGCTTTTAGTAGGATGGTTCGGAGTTTTTTTTGGTTTATTAAATCCGCTTACACCAAGTCTTTCAAACAGCTTGGCTGCATCTCTTACTTTCATATATGTTTCCTGTTAAACTATAGCCATTAAGAACACATTGGAATAGCAATCATGGAAAACATCAATTGCCATAACTGTCAAATATTTTTTAAACCAGTTAGAAAAACTACAAAATATTGCTGTAGAAAATGTCAAGCTATACATCTTGCTGTTCGTTTTGGAAAACAACGATCAGAAAAACGAAAGAATGGCAAAGTGCATATATGCCAACAATGCTCTACAGAGTTTTATGCTCCAAAATACAGAACAGATACTGCTAAATTTTGTTCAAAACGATGTATTACTTTGGCTCATCCTGAGATAACCGAAATGGCTAGAAAAAACAGCCCAATTATGAAAAGGGCTGGTTTATCTAAACCTAAAAAATATGTCGTTGTTAATGTAGATGGCAAACGAGTCAGAGAACATAGATATGTTATGGAACAACATTTAGGCAGAAAACTAGAATCTTGGGAACAAGTCCATCACATAAATGGAAATGAAATTGATAATAGAATAGAAAACCTAATGGTTTTGTCTAACTCGGAACATCAAAAACTAGAATTAAAACAATTTACTTCTTAACTTTCATAGACTTACCGGCAGAACTTAATGCAATTGCAATCGCCTGGCGAGGGTTCTTAACGATTTTACCGCCCTTACCAGAGTGCAGTTTGCCCTCTTTGTACTCGCCCATGACTTTGCCGATCTTCTTCTGAGCCTTGGTCATCTTCATTTTTTGCCCTTTACAGGTTTAGCAGTTTTAGCTGCTTGTTTAAAAGCCTTGGCTGTTGGTGCGCCTGCTGTGCCAGGCTTACGCATCTTCTCGCCTGATCCTTCGGCTATGCGTTTTCTCTTTGCTGCGATATTGCTGTAGAGACCCTGTTTCAATCTTCTTCCCCTTCGTATTCTTCTTCTGCACCCATAGGCTCAAAAGCCATACAGCCTCGTTCACCTTTGCAGACAAAATCGAATATTTCGCAATGACCCATATCTTTGGGAACACCGCATTTGCTCATTTCTTCGCCTGTTTCGTAGTATTCGCAAGCTTTGCACTTGCCTTCGCCATCCTTACGATCACCATATTCGGCTGTCAGGACTGCTTTTTTCATGTTGCCTTTATTAATATCGGCATCCATTGTAGAGAGTGGGCAAGATTCGGTATCCGATTCCAATAGACCGCCCTCGGACTTTTCAGCCATCTTAGGCTCTTTGCCAAGGAGTCCAATCATTATTGACATACCTTTTTTTTCCATATTTCACCCAAAAAAAAGCCCTATTGCTAGGGCTATGAAGAAGAATCACTAAATTCTGGGTGCAATTACCCAAGAAAATTATACAAGTGTTTTTTACTTTTGTGAAGTAAACCATTGTTGATGTAGTTCCGGCATATTTTCTTTTATCCATTGCTCTGCCTCTTGGTGGTTTTTGCCATGATCCATTCCGATAGTTTGGCTGCCGACATGGTGGACATAAGACCGACTGACATAGTTTTTATATCCGTTTGCCCTGATTTCTAAGCATTGGATGTCATCCGAGAACCAATTGATAGGTTTGTAGTCTACCCACTTGTCCTTGTGAATATAACCAAAGAGGGGAGAAATAATTTCTGTGGGAATTATTTTTCTTTCTTCTACATATCGGATGCCATCTCTTTCCTTGAAGGTTCGGATGTTTTGGTATCCACGAACATAGTCCGACTTAGCCGACACCCATGCTGTGTCCTCTGGCAAAAGTTCTACATCTGCCATCAACAATTCATAAGAACTAGGGGTTAATACTATGTCATCGTTTGCCACGATTACTTCGTCAAACATAGAGTAGGCAAGACTGACAATATGGTTGTAAGAATCGCCAAAGTTATCCCCAATGTTTTGGACATTGATGGTTTTGTGCCTAGGAAGCCTTAGATCGCTTCCAGAGACAAAAACAGTAACATCTTGTGGCACATACTGGTCTATGCTTGCTAACAGCACAGGGAGGCATTTAGCAGTCTTAGTGGCTATTACGATTGGTACATCTCTCACAGACGAATCTTTCGTTAATCCCATGATTGTAGATTTCGAAAATCCCATTCTCGGTTGTCTTTCTCTCCTGACACCTTGAGCAGATCCGCATAGTCTTTAGATTTGGCTTTCTTGTCGAGTTGGTCTTGGAGTCGCTTTTTAGCATTGTGTAGGTCTGTCTCGAATCGCTTTGTAGATATTCTTAGGTGGTGGGCTAGTTGATTCTGACTAGCATAGGGATGGCTCACATACCGAGCCTTTAGTATCTTTCTTAATTCTAAGGGTAAACCCTTAATTGCTTCTTCTATTATTTCACCATCTCGATTGTCAGGCTCGTAGTGTGGTTCTTCTGGTGCGTATAGGTTGCCTAGTTCTGGAATGTAGTTCTTTTCAAATGATCGACAAGTAGAGTCTGGCTGTGGAATAACTGATCCAGAGACATACCAAGCCCAATTTCGCAAGCGGTCATCTAATGACATTCACATCCCTGTATTTAATTAACTATATAATTGTAATCAAAATTTCTGTATTATTTCAATATCTTAAAGAGAATATATGAAAAATCAGTTTGGGTTTTATTTAACAGACCAACAGTTTGCAGATAAATGGAAAGAGTTTCCTAGTCCAACTCTTATGGCAAACGAGATTAAGATGAGTCCTAGAGCAGTACAAAATAGAAGAAGGACTGTAGAAATAAGGCTAGGTGTAAAACTAGAAACGCTAGTAGATTTAAGAGCAGAGCATAATAAAAAACAAAAAGAACTACGCATTGCTAGATTAAAAGAAGAAAACGAAAACCGAATAGAGCAAGCACCAATCTCAGTTAGAAGGGGTACAGCACTTGATAAAGGTCGTATTATTGTTTTTAGCGATGCCCATTTTTATCCTGATGACACTACTACTGCTTATAAAG
>Ga0222713_10000777_pt1 | contig 36157 bp, 38 predicted proteins | sample C33_649DmetaG_FD_165061 | JGI IMG/M metagenome (GOLD analysis project Ga0222713, IMG submission 165061) | Estuarine water microbial communities from San Francisco Bay, California, United States - C33_649D | ecosystem: Environmental > Aquatic > Marine > Unclassified | place: USA: California... | reverse complement strand
ACCATCTTCTGCTGTTGCGCTTGCGGTATTTGCCCAGTATAATTCAACGGATCCTGAACTTGTGTCGGTGTCATACCACAATCTATTTACGGTCAATCCGTAATATGAAAGAGGAGTATTTGCTGAACCGCCCCAAACGTTAGCCACAGGAAAACCATTTGTTGCAAGGGCACCATACAATGTGTTTGCTTGAATACGATATACATTATCTTCTTGGTCTGATCCATCAAACCAACCTGTTAGTTTGATAACAGCATGTTGTGTATCGTCTTTTAAAACTTGATAAGAATATTTGTTTGCCATTTTTATTCCTTGGAAAACTTAACTATAGTTTGAAAATGTTTTGCGCTAGATTCCAACATGTCTGCCAATTTTTGCTTATTTGTCTCATTTATTTTTTTATAGAGAGACATAATATCATTTGCAATTTGTGGTGTAACCTCAGTTGTAGATCCATCTAGGTGTTCAACAACCATAGTTTTTTTGGATTCTCTAACTTGTTTAACTTTTTCAAACACTGTTTCTTCTTTTACTGCTGCCCATTGCATACCTTCGTATGGCACAGTAACGTATTTGTTTATTTTATCCACATAATATAATGCAACTCTTTGCCCATTTGGAAACTGTCTAATAGATTTTCTACGCATAACTAACATTGCAGGAGGATCCAGTTCAGTATCTTTACCTTCTTTACCTTCGTACATTGGATAAGATGTTGCTTTAAGTGCAGCACCATCTTTTATTTTTTTCATCACTGAATCATGAGGAGATATTTCTTGCCCAGCAGCATGTCTTTTTTGTACATCATTGAATGTTTCCACAACATGTGCCAGATATTCTGGATGATGTGCATGAAACATTATATGTGCTGCATAATCGCCTAAATCTACCTTACCTCTTTTCTGTATATCTAAATGCTGATGAAGTTCTGATGAAGATAACCATCCGTCTCCATCAACATCAGGAGATTCATCTTCCTTAATTTCTTTTTGAAGGAAATCTTTTAAGCTTTTCATTCTTTTGGTTCTGATTCTTCGCCGGCAGTTTCTACAGTTTCTTCTTGTTCGTAATTTTCAGCATCTTCTTCAGCATCTTCTTCGTTAGCATCATACTGTGCTAAAAAATTTTGAGCAACTTCTTGTTTTCTTTGTTCGAGAGCAGCAAAAATTTTATCATTGATTGCATTGTATAATGCATTTCTCATTTCAACGGCGTTGTCACTGAATGCATGGTCGACAACTGAATTAACATTTTCATCTGGCATTTTTTTCTCCAATAAACATTAAATATTTATACCACTCTTTTCATCATGCGAATTGAGGGCTTATATGACTCTTTTATACTCAAATCACCTTTAATGGGTCTATTATCTGCTGTATCTCCTGATTCAGGAGAAACAGTTGAAACTGGTTGTGATGTTGGCGCATTATCTGTTTTTGCCCCGGCAGTATCTGCTGCCAATTCAGCTTGCCCTTGTTGAGCAATCTGCATTGGATCCATAATTAATCCAGCAGCTTTTTCCGCATCGATCTGTTCACGCATGAGTTCAATGTCTTCATCTGTCATACGTAAAACATTTCTTTGAATCCATTCCATTGAGTAGTAACGCCCGACATATGGATCAACTGAACCTAAGAGTGACAGACGTTCTCTGACTAATTCGGCTTCTTTAAGTTCGGTAAAATTATTGTCTTTGATGAAGTCATAATGAATGTTTTCTTTAAACTCTTCAAATTCATCTGATGTGCAAACGCCTTTAAGTACGCATTGAACACGTAGAGTTTGATCAAAAAGTTCTGAAAACTTTTGTCTTTGACGATCTACAAATTTGGAAAACTTAACTTCATCACGGGTAATTTCACCAACTCTACCAAGAGAAAATCCTGTTTGATTGGGATCTAAGCGAGAGACTGGAACATTAAGAGCTTTATAAAGTTTCTTTTCAAAATACTTAACATCTTCCAGTTCACCCAGGTTTTGCCCACCAGGTAGTGTTGTGATTTCTGTGCCCTTGCCACCTTCTCTACGTGGGAGCCAAAAGTCTTCCATCATAGATAAGAATTTTCTGTCATCACGTACTTCACCAGTTTGTGCATCATAAACAAGTTTGTTTTTGTACTTGATCATGATATCACGAAGATACTGTTCCGCTTTTAGCTTAGGTAAATTACCTACGTCAATGTAAAATATTCTACGTTCAGGTGCTCTTGAAATACGGTAAATAACTGTGGCATCTTCAATCATTCTAAGCTGATTGAGAGGCTTGATTGCTTTATGAAGATATGATAAAACTACGGCTCTACGAGAATCCATAAGCCCCGAGTTTACATTTGCTATCGCATCTTTAGCAATTCTAACACCGACAGGACCATAACTTGAAGATGTACCAGATACAACTTTGTCGTTGTAAATATAATATTCGTTGACAGTAGTTACAACATCTGTTGCGGTTGTTGAATCTTTTTGTTTTTTTACTTCACGAACTTTTCTTATCTTTCTAGGATCAATATATCTAAGTTCTTTAATACCTGATTGAGGTTCTTTTTCATCAATAATAATATGATAAAAAAGTCTGCCGTCGACATAGAATCTTCTGAAGATATCGGTACCCATGTTCTGATAATTCAGAAGTCTTAGAATTGTACTAAATTCTTCTTCGATAGCTTTTTTGATTCTATCAGGTTGTTTTAAATCGTCCATAATTAAACGAATTGATTTTCCGTTATCGTTTTGAACAATAGCTTCATTTACGATATCATCAATTGCAGATTCAATTTCTGGCTGCATAGCCATTTCACGATATCGGGAAATCAACTCGACTTCGTTCTTAGCCGTACCGTCTAGATCAACATATGTTCCATAGTATGCAGCAGCGGAAATAGTTAATGCACCATCTTCATTGGATGGTACAACAAATGTTTTTTCCGACTGCTGTTGCGTCTCAGTCTTTTGTCTAGAAATCTGGAAGCCGAACAAGTTCAAAGCCATTGATTTTCCTTTTTCAATTTAATCATAACGAGGAGCAAAAGCCCCTCTATATTAAGAAGTTGTATCCGATTCCCACCACTGGTATGCTAGTGTGACTGTGAATTCTTCGATTGTATCGTTAGAACCCCAGTCTAAATCAATAGGTGAAAGATCAACAGGAAATGCTCCAACAAAGTTGTAAGCTTTAATTACGTTTCCTGTTTTACCATATTGATTAACTCTAGCATCAACAGAATAGCCCGATGGAAGCCCAGCAGTACCATTTCTTAGATTACCAGCGTGTGAATTAATACCATTCATCCAAGATTCAAAAGCTTTGCGAACTTTAAAGTTCTCATCATTAATGATCGTAATCGTCCAGTCGGCAAAGTTTCTATTTCCAACAAACTTAAGTTCACGCCCAAAATAGAACAGTGGAACTGTTCCTAGAGTGGAACCAGGAAGTTGTGCGCTTTTGCACAAGAAAGTTAAAGACTGTGATGAGTTAACTGCTTCTTGTGAAAATGTCGGAAAAGGCATTGTGACTTGAAACAGATTAGGGCGAGCACCATCTCCTACAAGATTAGCTCTGAACTCTGTTACGTTAAAAGCCATTGTTTTCTCCTATTTTTTAATATTTATTAAACTGCACCAACAATTTCACTGAACGCAACACCTGTTCTTACAGCAACAAAGTTCAACTGAATGTAGTTAATTGATCTAGCTGGTTTGATGTAAATGTCACCAACGAATCTGTTGCTATCTATGACCTGAGGTGTGTTGTTTGTTGTGTCGCAAACAACTCTATAGTCATAAATTCCACGACGGCCTTTTACATCTCTTAAGAACGGATCAACTAATGCCACAAATTGCGCTCTTGTAAACTCATCATTCAATTCAAACAATGAGAATTTAGCTGCTGTAGAAATGGCTTTTTCTAAAACAATAAACAGTCGACGGACATTAATTCTACTAAATGCAGAAGGTTGTGTTGTCAATGTTTTGTCACCATATAACATTGTACCTTGCCCAGGGAAGGAAACGACAGGATTTACGCCTACCGAATAAATCGTATCTCTTTCTGCCTGTGTTGGGTTCCATGCAAGTTTTACAACATTTTTAATTGCACCACGGTTAGGTCCTGCTGGTGAGAACCAAGGATCATTTGTCTGATCGGTACGAACACACAGCCCAGCAAGATCACCGTTTAGAGGTATCCAACGATAAACGTTATTGTATTTGTCAAATTGATACTTCCAACCTGAATCAGCGACTGCATAGGTGCTTGCTCTACCTAAAGTTGTTATCCACTGTGATACGCCTGTAGTTGGTGTTGTATTTCCTACCACATTTGAATATGGAGGGGAAATGAATGCTAAACAATCTTTACGTGATGCCGCCAAATCAATAACAGTTTGTTGTATGGTTATTGTATTTTGTGTATTTGCTGTGCTTCCAGTAACGAGCAACGAAACATCAACAACATCTGGATTAGAAAATAAACTCCAACCATCAGAAATTGCGGCTCCTGTTACGGTATTATAAGTTCCACCTGATAAAGATATTGTCACATTTGCTTTAGCTGCTGCATAAGAAATTCCGTTTGCTGCTGCTTGATCCCAAGCAGTGTTAGCAGTGTTAGCAGTGTTAGCAGGGTCAACTGGACCTAAAGCATAAACATACCTAGATTGATTTCTAATCACTGTTCGATAATAAGCTGAGGAGCCGTCATCGTAAATAGCATTAGTTGCTTTTGATAAGAAAGGATAAGTTTCTAGAACTGTTCCTTTTGCTCCAGTGATTGCTCCTTGTTCATCGATTACGATAACATGTATTTGATCGTTGGAAGCTCCTACTGATGCTGCAAAACTGCTGGTATTTGGTGCAGCAGTAAAGAAGTTCTTATATTGCCAACTAGAAAATGCTAAATTTCCTGTTTGATTTGCAGAATCGTTAATCGATACTTTTAATGAATTACCTAAAGCTCCTGGGTATCGTGCAATAAACGATGCCACATTTGTTGTTGCTATGTATGATATATCGTAGGTGTCTTCATTTTGAATCGTCAAATTTGCTGAAACATTCGAAGATGCATTGAAGGTGTTGGTGCCAATTGCACGAACAACTTGTAAATTATTTCCGTATGCTAAAAAATTAGCAGCCGAAAAGAAAGAAACTGCGGTATTGGAATCTGGATTGCCAAATTGATTTGCAAGATCCGATTCACTTGTTATTAGTGTTCTTTTGTCTGCTGGGCCCCATCCGAACTGCCCAACAAACGCACCGGCCGTAGTTGATACTGAAGGAACGACAGTAGTTAAGTCGACTTCAGATACATTTACGCCTGGAGAAATTTGAAATGCCATTTTAATCTCCTTGTTTTTATAATACTACTTTGGCAATTAACCTATCTTATATTTATGAAATGAAGAATTTGTAATCACCATCTTTGTTTAGCCAGACATCTCCGCCTTCCACCGTATAATTTTCATTGATTCCGTCATCATAGATACCAAAAGAAGGCATTTCTTCATCTCTCTGATTCATCATCTCCAACTGCATCTGCTTTCTGAGGTCGTGGTTTACAATCTCTTTAAAATATTGTTGTGTAGTCATCCATGCAAACATGACCAAGGTCATTACAATATCGTCTGTGGAACCTTCTTCAGCCTTAAAAGTATTGTGTGAAGACACAAAAGTTGTAAGTTCCGATATGGTGTCGAAGTCCTGTATTATAAGTTTTCCGGATTCTATTAAAGTTTTTAGATTTGAACATCCTATACGCTTCACTTGACTTGACATTTTAAGCCCAAGTTGTATTCCTCTACCAAAACCTGTACCCATGGCTTGTGCTTTTTTGTTTCCGGTCTCAATTTTGACCACATTTTCATATTCCAAATCTTGGTGTAGAGTGTCCGCAATTTGTGGAGTATTGTTTATTTCTACCAACACGTAAGCATCATTGTAAAGTTTGGCGGTATTGTAGATGACCGTTGGAAACAATATCGGGGAAATTGAGGAACTTGTATATTTTGCAACTTGTTTGTAAGGCACTGTTGAAATATCGAATACCGAAAATGCGGAGTTGTCTAAGTTCCTTCCCTCCGATGGGTCTACGCAAATTGCATATAGATGATCTTTTGTGGAGTCATCGTCACCTTTGACAGGAGCATCATAAATGTGCAACAGTTCATGTTTAATTTTTGGCTCACTGTAGACCAATTGTGCAAGTTTAGACCCCGATATGAGTGTATTGGTTGAACCAAGGAATTCACACTCAAATTCTTGTCGGAATTGTTCTTCCGATGTATTTTTAATTGTCTCTTCTTTCCACTTTTGATCACGCCCAGGAACCATTGACCAGTGAATCTGGAATGGTTTGTAACCATTCTTCTTACCAATGGCATCCATCCAAAGTTTGTAGAATAAGTTCATGCCGTTTGGAGTTGATACGATAATAATCTTTGTTGTAGTACCAGAAGATATAACTGGGTAAACTGAATTGAAGAATTCGTTTGCTATGTTGGCTGGAACGAACGCAAATTCGTCCAAGAATACGACATTAAAAGATCCTCCACGAACTGCTGAAGATGATGTTGAAGCGGCAATAATTTTAGAACCGTTTTCTAGTTCTACGTTACCTTTGTTCCACGTCACAACACCTTGTTGTAGCCACATTGGAAGGTTTTCATATGCGAGCTGATATTTACCTAAAATTTCTCTTGCAAGAGAACCTTTATTGGCAAGGACTGCGATGTTTTGTGAATCGGTAAACAGTGTCAACCAAAGTAGATATGCAACTGATGTGGTCGTTTTACCAACCTGACGAGGGCATTTTGTAATTACAAAACGATTCTCATGGAAAAGTTGAATCATTTCTTTTTGAAAGTCCCACATTTCAAAGGGCATTAAGCCCTTGTCTACGTTGACAATCTTGATATACTTTATGGCAAAATATACGGGATTTTGAGAACACTTTATGTATTCTTGTACCTGTTCTTCTGTATAAGATAGCTCGACCCCTGCTCTTTTTAAGAGTGGATTATCCCGATATGAATCTTTATTAATCAGAGGCATTCTTACCCTTGATTAATTTTGATAGTTCGGATGTTGACCCGACAAAAATAGCTTTATCGACTGTTACTTTTGCATCGTTGTTTTTCATACCTTTCATTTCACGCATAGCTTTTTGCATGTTCAAAAGTTTTTCATTTGCTTCAGAAGTATTTTTGATTAAAGTTGCCACAACCTCGAAAGCTCTAGGATGTTCAGTTTCAGACGCAATCGCTAAGAGGTGATCGATAGCTTGATTACCTTTTTCGATAAGTTCTTTATAGGTTCTTCTAGATTCCAAATAGTCGGCATCTAAATCGTTTTCAAGCCCTTTGGATACTAAACTATCAGAATTTATTTTTACTGGAGGTTTAGGATTTTCTGTTGGTACGATATCAAATATTTCGGACATGTTCTTATCAAAATTAGACATTTTTTATAGTGTATTTGGAAATTCTGTGATTACGGTAGTATATGTATAATTGTTAGGTAATATTACATTTGAAGGATTAGGTGTTATTGTTATGTTCACTAAGTTGCTAGAACTTTCTGAAAAGCTTGAAACTGTCCAATTAGAATTAGTGCTTAAACCAATAACGTTTTGCCCGGCCACAAAATGCCCACTCAACTTAGTCAATTCAAGTTGTCTTGTGTTTGCTATCCAATTAACCACGTTAGCGGTAGCAGTAGAGGTCTCATATGAGTATCCTTGATATACAATCTCATCATATTTGTATGTGCCATTACCACCGGCAGACATTGTTGCTACTATATTTTTATTTTGTAAAGAGTTATCGTCTAATATATTGGTGACCGAAGTACGAATAATTTTAGGTTCACTTATAGCACCGTATAGATAACCTTTGATAGTGAAATTTAATGTCCAAATAATTGTTCTGACATTGCCTTCCCAGTTGCCTTCATAATCAATGTCGTGAGTAACATCTTTCATTATAATAGGAAGTTGTTTTATGATGTTCATTTCCGGTATTAAGTTTACCGAAACTGTATAGTCTGGCGTAAAAAATGGTATAATTTTTTCTATAATCTGTGCGCTATCTTCAAAGTTTCGAACGTAAAGATATAAAGAGAAATCAAAATCGAAAGGTACTGGATTCCAAACAGCTAATGTGGAAGTTGATACTTCTCCAGGATAAATTAATCTTTGATTTGTATTAAGTTTTCTTCCTGGGTCGTATGACATGTTGGTCATTTCATATGACATGACTGGTAGAGTAATCTGAACCTTCTTGTCTAAGTTGGGATCACCTTCCAATCTTGAAACATATTTTTCTTTTCCACCATAAAGAATAGGAACTAAAAAATGTTCAAGTTCTTTGCCGTTATCTCCATAACGGGTCAAATTAATTTGATTGAATAGGTCACCAAAGGCGACTATCATTTTTCTGATTATTTTGTGATATGAGTAGCCGACGGTCATGATATTCTACCAAAAGGATTAGACTCTGATGTGTCTATAATTACATCAGCTTCCGTTTGAATGACCTTATTATCGTACATTTCTCTGGTTTCATTGTCTTTTAATGGATCGGGAGTGTTTGCTGTGGTATAAGAGGCGTTACTTGTATTTCCACGAAGAAGCATGCTGTTAGCGAAAGTTCCATAAATATCTGTAACTTTCAATATACCTTCACTATAATCCCAGTAGGTGACTGTTCCATATACAGTGTTTGCAGCGTTATGTACGGATTCTCCTTGTATGAAGTTTCCATTGCCTGTATTCTTATTAATGACCAGTTCAATTGAGTATGCATCTTGTGGTACAAGCTCATCAATGATAGGTATACCCACATCGATAGTTTCTTGTGAATACTTGAATTTTTCTAGTTCAAGTTTATAGAAAAACGGATATTTGTTACCTAACACATAGAAAGCTTCTGAGAAATTCACATATTTGATTTCATACATCTCACCAGTCTGAGCAAAAAATGGTATATAAATCAGATCACCTTCTCTGGGGCGTATGTAAGTTTGAGGTACCCAACGAGCAAAAGACCTTTTTGAAATTATAACTGACATATTGTTACGTATTTCAAGCCCAAACTTAGAGAAAAATTCTCTCTCACCTTCATATCCATCAACATTTGTTATATACAATTCCAGAGGGTATGCTGCTGTGAATTTTTTCAGAGGGTCTTCACCATAAAGAAGATCCCTAGCTTCTTCATTTATATTGGGTATATAGTATGAGTCAACTCCGTTTATTTTTATTGTCTCTATCATTAAGTCTTCAACCAATTTTTGTTCTGGTGAAGAGTTGAAATTATTAAAATACAAGTTGGTAGGCATCTTTAAACCACCTTCTCACAATAAAAACCTTTATGTAAATATCCTGTTTTTTGGACATAAATCATTTTACTGTGTGTTAAATTGTTTTCTTTACAAAAAATTGGTAAGTTATCAACGATTAATTCTTTTCCTTCTGGAGAAATTATTCTCCATTTTTTTAATTTTTTCTCAGACATCTTTCTTTTCTGTTCTTCCGACTTAGGTATACCTTTTGAATATTGATTACCTTTGTGAACTGAAGACATTTTTTGAATTGTCTCAGGTTTATGTTTTCTTCCTTTCCATTTTTTACCACATAAAGAAGATAATTGTTTTATTCTTTCTTCTTTTGTTATTAGTTTTAACAGACCTTTCCATGCAATCTCATCTTGTTTTTTACCATATTTTTCATACAAAAGTCTATGTGCTTCAGCATGTTCTTCTACAGTCAATAAAACAATATTGGAGGGATCGTCCGGTCCTCCCATATGTTTAGGTATTATGTGATGTTTATGCATTAGTTCAGATAAAAGTCCACAGGAAGTTCATATTTGCTTTGCATTTCTTCCTCTAGGGCTTTAATTTCTTCAATAGACTCATCATATATTTTTTGCCCGTTTAATATAACGCCGCCTGGAAGTTGAACACCTGCAAATTTTTTAAGATTATTTCCCCACGTTCTCTTGATGAGCGCCGTAGCATATTCCTTTAACCAACGGTCGTTCCATACTGCAATGTAGTCTTGTGGGCGTATTAGCGCATAGCATTCTGCTATGACAACTGTTCCGGCCGTAACGGCTGTACCCCAACCCCAGTCACAGTATAGTCTGTGCATATGTCTCTGGAAACGTATAGGAACTTCACCGGTGAACAGTAATTCCAATGACCTCAGATGTTGCATTGTTAACGTATAGTTGATGTATGACGCTGAGGTGAAGTCGTAAAGCTCATTTAATCTAAGCTGATATCTCAGATCAAACATATTATTCTGGTTGATAGAGTCGCTTATGGGGAAAACTCTAGTTACACCTATGATGTTAACTGTATTTCCACTGGTATCCAACGTGACCGATGGATCTAGATTGATATATTTGTTAGATATATCTGTCGAATTTAAAGCTTTAATATAATAGACTTTCTGTAGCGCATCAAAGTGGTAATCTTGCCAGTATTGAAGCGCATCGTCTATCCGATCCTCAACTTGGTCATCATCAATATTAATTTCAATAGTCGGGAATCCAAGTCTACGAAGACAGTAATCTTTAAAAGTTGATCTATCCGTTACGGAAGGCATTTTTGAACCTTATTTTGAATAGTTATTTACCTATTTATCAAAACCCATGCCTTTTCTTATTTTTGTGGCAGAAATTGAGTGAACATTATCATCGAAAATTTCTTGCTCTATCTTATATCCTACATCTCTTCCATATGTGATATTTACAACATTTGGTACTACTTGTATCTCATATTCACCTTGGTATAAAGGGTCTAAATCTCTACGAATATAGTTTTTAACTTGTTCAATAGCAAAAGGATTTGAACCTTGCCAACCTTGACAGTCTCTTATTTGAATAACTACTTGCCCAGTTTTCGCAAGGGCACGTTCAAACAATGCACGGTGCCCTTGGTGCCATGGTTGCCATCTTCCCAACATTTGCACTGTTTCTTTTTTCCAATCAAAAGTTGGTCGACGATGTTCGTTTAAAATCCTTTCACCAACATAAGGCACCCAAAAATCTGCATTTTGTTCTGTTATTCTAAAATCGTAAATATCTGGAGGAACAAAAGCCTTATTGGTATCTTCATACCTGCCTGCATCAATCGTATCCATCCAGATAGTCCAATCAGCTTTAAAATTGTGTCTCATTTCTGGAAGTGGAGCTACAAAGTCGCACAATATGAAATCTGCTTGACACTTGATTGCAAACTCCGCCATTCTCAGACTTTGGCGAATCCTACCCTCACGACTAAAGTCCCAGTCGTTATATTTTTTTCTAACTTCGTCAGCATTAAACCATTGCACCGAACCTTTGTAAAGTGTAGGAACTCTGTCAAATTGTGCCATACGTTCAGCAGGCATATTATTTACATTAGAATTTTCTTCAAGATATTTTTTCAATCTTTCAGAAAAAAATGTTTTGCCTGATCCTGGAAGCCCCATAACCAAAATTTTTTTCATAAATTACTCCACAAGAGCAGCCTTTCCATTTGTAATTGCTGCTGTTAAATCTGATAAATCACCGCCTAATTCAACCACTTGAGAGCTAGACATAACAATTTCAAGATGAGCTACATTACGTTCAATGTTACCACGACCTTCTTGTGTTAGTTCACCTCTGTCTGCCTTTTTTTGAATCTCATCGTTAATTACCCAGACACTATCTCGTGCTGCACGTACTGTACCATCAACTTTTTGTTGTTCGTCCATTTTATGTTCCTATTAAATTTGATAAATTACAATTTTCATAAGGTTTCATGATTTTAGTTTAGATGTTTAAATATTTATTGTAGTTAATAGAGGTTTATTTAATAATATCAGCTATCAAAATTAACCACTTTCCAGAAATCAAATTCTTTAACTTTTTCTTCCCAAGTAGCTTGTGTTTTTTTATGTTGTTTGAGTTCAAATAACCTATCATCCCCAAATTTTTTAACGTAGTGTTCTTTTGAGTATTGCCACATGTATGCACCTTCTGTGCAATAGTTTAAAAGTCTTTCTACAACAAATGGCTTCATATTTAAATTAGGATTTCTGGAGTATCCTGCTAATCTATTTATATTTAATCTGCTAAGTTTTGATTCAATAAAATTAAAATAATTGTCCCACCATGTTTTCTTGGCAAAAATATAAGAACAAAACGCCATGTTTTCCATAAAAACTGAACAGTCTATTTCATTATATACATGAGGTATAAGTGAAGGGTGACTTTGCCAACAGTTATATGAAACTGCTTCCACTCCAGGAAAAGGATTTATGATAACAGCATCCCACGTTTTTAACAGTTCCCTGGTTTGTTCTTCCCAATTATCCAATTGTGTTTTCTTTTTAAATTTCCAACTTATAATTCCAAAATCACCATTGGGTCTTAGATGCTTAAATATGTCATACTCTAACATATTACATTTAAATTTTCTAGTATCTATATGTACTAAGTTAGGTAGTAATTCTTTTACTTGATCATCGTCATAATAAGCTTGAAAGATTTTCATGATGTATATTTTTTTGGATTATAATTGCCGTCTTCACTAATGATAGTGGTATAACCAGATACCTTTTTGTAATCTATTTTTAGATCAAAAAGTTCTTTCAGTAACAAAAAGCTAGACAATCTTTCAATACAAAATGCCATGTTGTGACTATTATAACTATCTTGTCTTTTTATCCAACCGTGAGTATAATGGTAATTTACAATATTTTCTATTTTTTCAATTATTTTGATAAACAATTCTGAGGGGAAAACACCTAATCCTATTCCTCCTATTAGAAATTTATCAAAATTTAAAAAGAAATCTGCTTCCGAATTACTTATTGCTCCACATCTAATTGCATCAACTACAAATGATAAAATGTCTTCCGTGATATGATTATTTGCATAGTTGTGCAGAATATTTTTCCACAATGAATTTGATGAAACGTCAGTAATTTTGCTAATGTTGTATACAGTAGATAATAAAATGTTTTCAGTTGGTGTGGTTATCTGATTTAAATCATATTTTTTAAAAACATGTTTGTGAATAACTGCATGTGCCAACTGATTCATCACAGTTTCTTTTAAAACCCGATTAGAAACTACTTTTCTATATTGTGAGATTCTTATCGATTCAATTTCAGGCATGGTTTTTAATTTTTTAGCCAATGGTATTAGATAACCAAACTCACTTAGAACATCGTGATTATTGTCTTGTTTAATTTTACTGTTATCTTGAACGTAAAAACCCACCTTAGATGGGTCAGTTGTCACAATTTGCCAATCAGCAGGAACATCATAAACTGGAGATTTGTGTGCTAATATTACTTTAAGTTCTCTATTATCAATCATGTAATTTTTTTCCATTGTAAAAAATTAAATTTTGTTCTTGATTATGGGTTTGATTTTTTTCTTGTATCAAAACAAATCCAAATTTTTTTAGATATTGAATTACTTCATTTTTTTTACTAGAACCTTGGTACAATTCTTTTTCTGCTGTCTGTACTTCTAATTCTATGTATTCAACTAAATTTATACTTTTTTTTAGGCCGAGTAATATTTGATAATCGTGCCCTTGGCCGTCAATTTTAAGAGCTGCCACAGATTGTATGTTTAAAGATTCAATTATGTCTTCTAAACAAAGCATAGGCACCATGCGAATTTCTTTTGTAACCCACTCTTCAAATCTACTATTTCGAAAGTTTATTATCCAATCTTGAACATTGTTTAAATTTATATCACAAACCGAACTTGTTTCATCATATGGGTAGATATTGAATTTTGTAATTCCGCTTCTACTACTTAAAGCCGCACAAATTTTTATATCATCATCTTCTATTTCTAATTTATCTAATACGTCCTGATTGGCATCAATAAAAATTACAGGAAGTCCACTTTTCTTTTTTAATAATTTTCCTCTAACACCATTGTGCCAACAACCAACGTCTATTATACATCTATCAAATTTTTTAATATTGCTCATAATGTAATTTCATAAACACTTATATTTTTATCTAGAAGTTCTTTATGTGAAACAAAGAATAAATTTTTATAATTATTTTTTAGATGATTCTTGAAAGAGTCCGACAACAGATTAGTGTCTTCGACATATACTGTATATCCTCTTGCCAACAAATTTTTACAAAGTTGTAGTTGCTGACTTTCTTCTATGATATCAGAATTCTTTTTATAGGTAATTGATTCTATGAAAAAAGGTAAATTGTCTTCGTTGTTTTTAATTAGTTGATCTGTTAAAAAAATAACGTGATCTTGATTGAATTTATCGATAATATTTCCTAGTGGAAAATTCAGTCCTATTTTTTCAAAATAATGTGCAAGAGACCTGTTGTCTCTAGGCAAACAAGGACCACCATAACCAAAACCATATTTTAAATATTTTGTACCAATTCTTTTATCGTTACCAATCGCAGCCAAAACAGAATCAATATCTTTATCTAACTTGCTTGAAGTTAATACTTCGCCTATCATGTTGGCAAAACTAATTTTAAATGTGAGAAATGAGTTAATTGAAATTTTTACTAGTTCTGCTGCTGTCAAACTCATTGTATGTACATTCAGATTGCTTGACTGTATGTCTCCGTACAACTTAACATATTCATCTATTACCGATTTGTTTTCTCCGCCAACTAACACTATATCGGAGTTTTGTAAATCGTGTATAATAGAACCTTGAGCTATAAATTCTGGATTATATAAAACATTCATTTCAAATTTGTTAATTTTTTTCTGTATAGTTTCACAGTCACCTGGATTGGTCGTGCAACCAATTACTAAAGTTTTGTTTTTTAAACTGAAGTCGCAATTTTGAATATCAGAAATTATTTGTTCAATGTCTGATGTATCGTAACTACCGTCACTTAAACTTGGTGTTGCAACCATAACATAGATAAACTTACATTTTTTTAGAACTTCTTTGTTATCATTGGTAAAAGCAATATTCACACTTTTCTTTAATAGTTCTGACACACCTGGCTCATGTGTGTTTATTTGTTTATTGTTGAGTTGCTCAACATACTCTTTGTTGATATCTGATGCAATAATATTATACCCTGCTTTTTCAAGTAACAAGGCAAAACATATACCCAATCTTCCTGCACCAATAATTCCAATTTTATTTTCATTCATAATAAATCAACTGTTTATTTTTTCTGTGACATACTATAAATCCATTCGTAGGTTTTTTGTAACCCGTATTCTAAATTATTTTGTGGGCACCAACCTATAGTTTCCTTTATTAATTTATTGTGACTATTTCTTCCCATAACTCCCTTAGGTCCTTCTATATTTTTTATCTCAATAGGTTTTTTTGCTATACTGGAAATTAATTTAACAAGATCATTAATAGAAATCATTCTGTCGCTGCCTAAATTAAGAGGCATTTCAAAATTGCTTTCTTGTATTTTATGTATGCCTTCTATACATTCATCGATGTATAAAAAGCTTCTAGTTTGAGTTCCAGGTCCCCACACTTCAACATACCCAGTAGATTCAATTACTTTTCTACACAAGGCTGCTGGTGCTTTTTCTTTTCCATTGTTCCATGAACCAAAGGGACCATATACGTTATGCAGTCTAGCTATGCGAACTCGTAATCCATAGTTTCTTGCAAAACTCATCCATAGGCGTTCTGAGAATAATTTTTCCCAACCATATTCTGAATCTGGATTAGCTGGATAAGCAGAGTCTTCAGTAAGCAAAGGATTGTTGGGATCTTCTTGATTGTGACTAGGGTACATACAGGCTGAAGAAGTATAGAGCACATTCTTTACTCCTTTGCACACCATTTCTTTAGCGATATTCAGATTAATCATTGCCGAATTGTGCATAACATTAGCGTCATTATCACCAGTAAATATGTAACCCGCACCACCCATATCTGCGGCCAATTGGTAGATAGTGTCAATGTCTGGGGTAATTAATTTTCGAACATTGCTTTGTTCACGCAGGTCCATTAGATGAAATTCATCAGCATCAGTTTTTTGATATTCGTGTTCTTTGATATCTGACGCAATCACATAATGTCCTTGTCGCTTTAGACTCGTAACAAGGTGGCCACCAATGAACCCTCCTGCGCCGCATACTAACATTTTTTTCATGATTTATTCCTTAAAATATCTAGGATTTTCCCAAACTTGCACGCCATCACCAAACTTAATGTATCCAAATTCAGTATCACCTTGAAATTGATATGTATAGGCGTGGGTGCATTTCCAATTCAACCCAGTCATCATATTATATAATAAATTATCTATTTCAGTGCTATGTGTACTTACATACAATTTTTTTACTTTTGTTTTAATAACTTCTAAATTTTTATGTATAGAAATATATTCCGACCCTTGAATGTCCATATTTAATAAATCCACGATAGGTATTGTTTTAAGTAAAGTCTCTATAGTAATGGTGTCACATAATACTCTACCTGTCCCATGTCTGTCAACTAATAGTTCTTTATTCAAATAGGTATCTCTAATTAAAATATCTTCTTTTTTTACTGAAGGTACATGATATTGTCCATACCAATTTTTAGGTGTCTCAATCTCGATTAATTTCAAATTATTGCGATACATGGGAAATAGGGGTATGTTTAACCGAAGTCCATTACATACCGCTATTTCTCCTGTGCCATCATAATTTGAAATTAATGCTTCTTTAAAGATTATAGAATCACTGGGTACATTATTATATATAAGATGTTCTTTTAACCATTGGGCGTGTTGGGGTTCTCCTTCAACAACAATTAACTTTATATTACTAATATTGTTAAGTAAACATGCTTTATATGCTCTAGTTGACCATTTACCAAATCCCGCCCCTAACTCAGCGAAAACAAAATTGCTTTTTGCATTTTCAACAGATTTAAGTAATTCTAACCATTCAAAATATTCTTCATTTGCTGAATTGGTAGGATAGTCTAAAATTTCATTAATAAACGGTGTGTCTTTCACTATATAATCTAGGTAGTTTACACCGATTGAATCTGTTAATCCATTAAATTGATTTGATAGATATTTTTTAAATAAAATTTGATCTTGAGTCACATTAATTTTTCCATGTGTTTACGATAAAGATTCGAAGCAAATTTTGATTTTTCTGGTAGGTAGTTTTCAACCGCTAAAGAATTATTTTTTAGTTCTTTTAGAATCAAATAATTTTTTTCGTATCCAATAATCTCTTTGTTAAAATCTGTAGTGAGATCGTGTAGATTTCTTTGTTGATATACACTAGGAGATTGATAAATCACTTTATGACCCTGAGCCTGGGCATGAAAACTAGCCCAAATATCATCCATTCGACCAATGTGAGGATATAAAAAATAATCTGGAAGAACTTTTCTCGCTATGAAGGTGTTTTGACTGTTAAATGGTGAGATGACATTGCTGGAAATAGGAAAAACTGAAGAGTTGAAATTACATTCCGGACTATGTTCCATACGGCAAATAGCATCAATATCAGGATCACCATTCCAAAAATCAGCTTGTATATCTACCTTTACTTTGCGTCGATATGAGTTGGAATAATTACGGGAAGATAACAACTGTAAAGGAAATCCACGATGCCATAAATGTGGATAATTAGTCACTGCCATTGGATCAAAACACGGTGATTCTGTTTCAAAATGGTTGCATTCAACTTCAGAGCCAACCAAAATATTTTCACCCCAATGATTCAAAGGTATATTGTCATCATCAATAAGTGCTACTATGTCAGCACCATTTTTATAAGCTAACAATATTCCAAAATTTCTACGTTGTATGCAATTCCAACCAATGGCATCACTCAAAGCAGGATCAATTTTTTCTTGATCTTCAGGACTAACATAGAGTCCATTTGCAAGATGATAATCTTTAGGAGTTTTTTTATCTCCTATCACTATTAATTGCCATTCTTTTTTTGAATCATAGAGTTCAATGGCTTCAGTTGGTGCATTGATAGTAGTTGTCACTATGAATTTTTTCACTTATTATTCCATTCTATCAATTGTTTATGCTTTAAACCCCAATTATCGGATCCCCTTGTTGATCCTAATTTAGAACATTTAGTCACATAAACAACCAATTTGTTCATATTCCATGAACCATCTCTTTCTGATCGAGGATGGTCTTGGTGAAATATGCAAAGAGGTATGGAAAATGTTATATGTCTGAAATTAAAATACTTTAATCTTACCATAGAAATTGTGTCATTATGATATATTTCTTTAGCATCTTCAAATAAACCTCCGATATGTTCAAGAGAAGATTTGCTCACTAATATAAAATCACCAGATGCACTAGGATGAAATGATCTATTGGTTATTATTGATTTAGGTAAATGCCAAATTGATGATACTGGGTTAAATTTTGGACCATCAGGAATGATATCATTTACAACATGCGCTTGAAAAGAGTTTTTTATGGCAAAATTAATCCATTGATCCTTTGGTAGCTGTGACATACCTTTAGAATCAAAATCATATCTATCTAAACGATAATAGTCGTTATGGTTTAATCTACGTTTAGAAAATTCAGTTATTAATTCATCTGTAAACAAAATATCAGGATTGGTAAACAATACAAATTTACCATTTGCTCTTCTTCCTCCAGCATTCTTGGCGTACCACTCATAAACAGGAATTTTGTTACCAACACTAAGATGAGTTTCATTATCTACAGTCAAAACACGCAAAAATAAATTATTTGTTTTGGGTAGTATTTCTTTTATTGATAAGTTTTCAGGTAAAGGATTCCATTCAACTATTATAAGTTCTAATAGATTTGGATGATCTCTTATTTGATAGTCTAGATGCTCAACGAAGTTTGAGAGACGTTCAGCAAAATCTACACCATAATTATCGTTTCGTCCTACAATCACAACGCTTAAATAAGGATTATTCATTTTTTAAAGATGCAGTTGTTAATAGGTGCCATCCAAGTTCTTTTTCAATGACATGTCTAACGGTCAAGGGCATTCGTTCAAACCACGGTTCGAGTTTATATTGCCCTTGCTTGTATGGTTCCACTTGATACATAAAACAGTGGTCTTGTTCTATAGAATCAATTATAAATTTTTTATCAAGTAATTGATATATTTTTTCTTTCGTATAAACTTCAGCATATGGACAATCCGCTTGCGCTTCGAATTGAGCCAATCCGTTTTTAATCATTGCATACTTCCATGAGTTTTCCGCATATACCATAAACTTAAATTTTCCGTTTGACATTAACATGTTGCTAACAGAATCTATAATTTTATCAACATTAGGATAGTGATGCAATACACCAAAACTATAAATTAAATCAAATGAACCTAACTGTGTTAAACTGTCAGTAGTTGCATCCAAATTTAAAAAATTACCATTAAGATTATAAACTTCAAATCTTTTTTTAGCAATTGACAAACTGCCATCACTTATATCAATGCCTGTATAGTCTGCACCCGCTTTGGCAAATTCAATTGCATCAGTGCCAATTCCACAACCTATTTCTAAAACTCTTTTATTTTTCCACATGTCAAAGTTTGCAAACTTTAGGATGTGAGGCTCAACATAATATTTTTTATTTCTAACTTCTTCAAAATATTCTTTTGAACCTATCGGAAGTGAACTATGATTTATATTACAAGGTTGATTGTTCCAATATGTTCGAATTTTGTGTTTAATAGATTCATATGTTTTCATAAATTATTTTTTTGTATCATATAGTTACATTTGTGTTCCTATAATTTTTTTATCGTCATCTTCTTTAAGTGTCTGATCGAAAATATTGTCTTGTAAATTTTCTTCTGATAACTCTGTTGGTTCATTGAACTCATCGTTTATGTTTTTCCAAAATTCTGTGCCACGACACAATTCGTAAATAACTCCTGGGAGAATTTCTTCAGGGTTTGCAGAAACTTTACTTAAAGTTTCACGTACATCATGCATATCAGCGAGACCATATACCTCTGCATCTTTTTCTTTATGTATATTTTCTATTTTGGAGAAATCGTGTTGGTAGTGTTCTTCTCCTAAGAATTCATAAATTTTTCTCATTGTTTCATCAGGTTGATTCAATAGGTCATCATACTCAACAAAATGCAATAGCCTGCCTTTACCTTCCATTATTACTTGTTTAATAGCATTGTAGCTCTGGCCAACTATACCATATTCAGCATTCGATAATATGAAACATCTATTCTCATCTGTAAGAGGTAAGTTGTTTTTAATTAACATCTCATCCATAAAATTAATTTTACCATTTGATTGCATTGGATTTCTTCGATGCATAGAAATGAATGACGCCATTATTTCATCCAAGTTTCTTACAGGGCAAATTACTTTAGGTTCAATACCAAAATAGCCTGCAATATAATGCAAACGATTTACCCAAGACCTGTTCTTATCGATAATGATATTTTTATCAACATCTGAATAGTAATTTTCAAGCACACTTGAAATAATTTTAGCTGCTTGTACAGGTTTTGGATAAGCCAAATATAACTCATCATTTGAAAGAGAATTTTCAATAGCCAGCATTGTTGGAACAACTGGTGAACTAGGTCCAGAATGTATATTGGGGTTCTGGTTAAAAATTGCAGATAATAAGGTGCTTCCTGATCTTGGTAATCCTGCCATGAAGTAGTATTTTTTCATACTAGCCTTCATCATTTCTTCACGAATAATTTCTTTAATCATTTCTTTCATATTTTCCTCACTGTTTGTTTATAGAGTCAATAATTTTATTTATATCAAACAACTTAACATCATCAGTAAACGGATATTCTATTTCATTACCGTTAAAGTCAAAGTCAAAGAGATAACTTCCTGGAAGTTTAAAATCATAGGGTACATCTGTGCAAATATTATCATGCATGTCGTATCCAAAAACTTTTGGACTTGTGCCATTCCATAATACGGTAGAATTTCTTTTCATTGCTGCCGCAGCATGTTGCATACAAGAATCAATTAAAATTCTTTTCTTGCTATGTAACACAATACTAAAAAGTTCCATCAGAGATAATGACTGTTGTTGTGTAGCATATATGTGTTCTGCTCCATTCAATTTTGAAGAATTCAGTTTTGTTATTTGGTAAATATGGTAATCTTTTTTGTAATAGTCAACTAATTCTTGACCAATGTCTACTGGCATATCCCGTGTCCAAGCATATGGTTTGGCATCTGTTGTCATCATACCACCATTAGTATGTAATACCATGATTGGTTTTTTTCTACTCCAGAATTTTTTAGATATGTCGTATTGAAGTTTATTGAATTTTAAATCCGGTGTTTCACCGGTGTATTTTAAACCATACATTTCACACCAGTTTTCAATTAACTTTTTTTTCTTGTGTATGTGATTGGTTGTATAGTATGGTTCATGATGAAAAAGAATTGAATCTTTGTCTTGAACATATTCTTGATAAAAGTAGCTTGTGTTTCCAAGTGTAAACACTCTATCAACATATGGTAAATTTATAAAAATATCTGGATATGCACAGACAACGATTAGTTTTCTATCGGAATGATTGTTTTTGATTGCTTTTGCAACCGCTGTTGCAGCAATATGTTTACCGATGCCACCTTGTAGATGAAAAATACTATATTTCATTCAACTCATTCCTTCAAAATGTTAATGTGTATTATATATGTCTGTTTACTTCTTCAAATTTTTTTTGAAAATATCCCAATTTTTTCCGTTCTTAAAATGATTAAATTTGTAAGCGTTTATTGTATCCAAATCTATTCTTTTTTGAACTTCATTCTTTTTATTTTTGGTCAAATCGACAATTGTTTTTGATATTTCACCCCGAATTTTACTTGTCTTTAATGCAAATATGTTTTCATTTTTTTGCACTAAATAATCATCTCCGTACCATACTTGATAGAGGCTAGGAATTACTTTATAAGATGATCTTTTTATAAACATACAGCAACCAAATGCGTATGCTTGCCCACCAATTGGTTGTGTTTTGTCAATATTCATCCGAATCAATTCTTCTTTTTTGTCTGGATGATTCACAACATGAAAATTGTCTACACTGCCTTTTAGATGCACACCAATAATATCAATATTTGTAAAATCTAATTGTGACATAGTGTCAAATATATCTATGTCTATTTGTAAATCATCATTTAGAAAACAAATAACATCTGCTTTTGAACGGTAATATCCTTCATTCCAGGCTGGGTTTACGAATATGTTTTTACCATAACAGATTATTTTTATTTTTGGGTGTTGTAGTATTTTATCGTTCGGTCTTTTTGACTTATCATTATCAATGAGAAATATGTTCTTAACAGAATCGCAAGAACAATATTCTTTAAGTTGATCTATAAAACCTACACCACGCCACATTGTTGGTGTTACAATATCAAGTGTGTTCATTTCAATTTAGTTTCAATACTTTTAGCAAAGTTCCCTTTGTACATTTTATTACCGATATGAGATACCGTGTGGTGTGGGTTTACCCATATGGTATAACCTAGTTCAATAATTTTTCTCGAAAGCATAACATCTTCACCAATAAAATCATCAACAAGTATTCCATACTCGCATATGTTCTTTAATTTTTTACCACGGAAATTAACTTCCGTATTTGATTCCCAAAGGTCAACAAATACTTTTCTTGATAGCTTTAAGAAGCCAGTACCAGTTTTTTTAGTCTTGATATAGCCATCATTTTCATCGACTTCAATTTTTTCGGATAGAAAAATATTATACGATATATCTTTGTCACCTTTATTTACAACTGGTACAGTAATAACATCTTTATCAGAAAGCAATATATCAATTAAAACTTTTTCATCCCACAGTTCATCATCGTCAATGAACACCATTACATCATAATTTTGATGATAGGCAAGATTAAACAGTTCATTTCTAGCCATCGGAAGTATACTCTCGTTAGCTAGAAAAACTGCATTGATTTGTAGATTATGTTTCAGACCTAGTTTAATAGATTCACATAAACTATGAACATAATAAGCATCAACTTTTTGGTCAAGGCATGGCGTAGCAATAAGAATTTTTTTCATCTTAAATTTTCTAATAATATTTTATTCATGTTTTCTATATTTATTCTATACTATATCTGAAAATAGTAATCTTCATGAATCGTATCCTTGTACATTGCCTCGTTGTCTAGCATGGTGTAACCATGATCCATTCGAATTGTGCATAGGTGTTCTATCGCCCCGCAAGTCATACCAATCGTTGTTGGGCATAAGCCGTTCCAATACATACCAGTCTTCATAAATCATATCCTTGTGACTTACATCACTAATTAGCATGGTGTACCCATGATCAAATAAAAGTTCTCTGCTAAGAAGATGTTCGGCGTTATTTTTATCAAGATATAAATTATGTTCAAAGGTAATGAATCCAAAAGAATACTTTTTGAAGTCAATCCTTTGTAAAACTTTGAATGATCCGTTATTTTGGGCCTTGTTTGTTCCATCAATGTCTACTTGCAAAAAGTCGATGTTTGGTCCAAGACCATATGAGGTTAGTACACGATGATAATCTAGAGTTGTAGCATCCTTTTGTATACAAGGATTTTTTCTGTATTTTTGCCATTGATTTATTAGGTTTGAATCTAATTCAATAGAGACTCCACGCCAACCTAGTTCTTTTTCCAACAAATAAGTGTTGTTGTCTACAATGGGCGGCCCGCCACCTATTTCTAAATAGGTACCTTGTTGTTTACCCCCAAACAATGCGATCACTACTAAATCTTGATGTTCTCTTGAGTTGGAAGCAGAAAATAATTTATCACAACCATATTTTTTAAGGATAGCTGACATTTTTTCAATTGTTTCCATTTAAGTTATTTCCTATTCACAGTTTAAACATTTCTTCTATACTATATTTTGATACCATATATTTAGAAACATTATCTAATACATTGCATTGTAAATCACCTGGTCTTGAATCACAACATATAACTTTAAAGTTTACCATGTTGACTTTTTTAAAAATTTCTATAATCTGTTTAACACTATAACCCTTTCCATGACCCAAAGATTCTATTGAATTACTAGGATTATTTACGCAAGATTTTATAGATTCACAAATTTCATCGATATGCACGTAATCTTTGATTGCAGTTTTATCTGGAGTATTGTAATTTGTTCCATACAAATTAAACACATTAGTTTTAACTGCATTCTTTAATGCATAAAATAATCCATCTGGATTTGTTGGGTTTCCTCCAATAACATTATAAAATCTAAATATAGTATAATTTATATTATGTTTTGTGCAGTGTTCTTGTACAATATCTTCACATACCTTTTTAGAAATAGCGTAAGGTGAAGTTAACTCCTTTGATGCTGCACCTGTACTAGCAAAAATAAAATGATTTCCTTTGAATTTATTTAAAAGATTTATAGTGCCATTAATATTATTATCATAGTATTTTTTTGGTTCTTTAATAGATTCTTCAACTTGAACAAAAGCTGCAAGGTGTATGAGTGTGTCGCAATTTAAAATTAGAGTTTTATCTCTTACATCTGATTGTAATTTTAAATCTATCATGTTATCAATGGGTAAAATTTTTTTCAAATAATTACCAATGTAACCTTCACTGCCAGTTAATAATATATTATTTTTTATCATTTTTTATAACCAATCATAATATCCAACTAATCAACCAAAATTTTTGTCCACCTATCAGGGATAAGATCCTCTATGCTAATATTTGCATTAATACCGTTTTTTTTAAACCAGCGAGATGGGGAAATTACATTCTCGGAACCAGACAACCATGCTCCCCACCAAGAAAATGAAGAATTTGCAATAATATGATGCGAGCATTGTGTCATTAAATATAAATCAACAAAGCGTCTATGAATCGAAAAATCTTCAATAATTTTAAATCTAGTTGGTTTGAAAAATTCTTGGCGTTTACACCATTGAACCTCATCAGAAAAAACAAGCACAGGCAAATCAGAATCAAATTGGCTTAAAGCTATTTTATAATAAGACATTGGACAAAGTATATGTCCGACAGAATGTATATTATCGGTTCTTCTTATATGTAAGGAAATTGCTTGATCAAACTGACAGTCATGTTGTTTACTCAATTCGATAATTTCTGGTTTAAAAGTAAAATCTTCACGAATACTATCCTTTATATGTAAAAAATACTTTTCTGAATGAAAATATCCAAACAAATTTACATTATCAGGACACCGATCGACATAATTTTGACAATATGTGAATTGTTTTTCTTCGTAATTATTTGCCGATAACATTTTTTTATTTTTACAATGAGGTAAAGTAAACGCCGAAAATAATTGATGATCTTGCCATTCATTGTTATGATATTTGAAATTTGATTGAGGAATACAAAATTCATACCCATGAATTTGAGCTATGCCACGAAGTGCTGCATATTGAAATAATTGATTTCCAAATCTACCATGATGTCCTATACGGTTAAATCCGATCATAAAATCCTCACAAATATTTTAGTGTTGAATATATCATTGTAACAGATTTAAACTAAGTATTTAAAATCCATGCTTCCCAAATAAATGGAAAACAGAATATTTCCGAATGGTGTTTCTTTAACAACTCTCTTAACTTTTGCCTTTTACTAACAGATTCAGAATCAATTAAATGAAATTGGATATACAACCTTTTAATTTTCTTAATGAAATCAGTGCTCAATAATTGTTCTAGAAGTTCGTATTCTCCGCCCTCTATATTAATAGCCATGACATCAACATTGTCGAGGCGGTGTTCAGTAAGAAAACTTTTAAGACTTTTTAGTAAGACAGTTTCTTTTTGTTCTGATTTTGAAAATAATCCTGTTCCTGAATCAGAAAGACCAAATTCAAAATGTCCATCTTTTCCTAATCCGTAGTTTAACACAGTTACTCTTGGATTGTCAGCAAATTTCAAACACAGATGATCATAATATTTTTTAATAGGTTCAAGAACAAAAACTTTAGCCAAATAACGTTTGCTAATAGCTTCTGAATACACACCCATGAAGCCACCGACCTCCACTACTGTATCGCCATCATTGATTGGCACATTATGCAGGTAATTTGCGTCACCGCCGCCCTGTTCAAACCTAAGTTGTTCTTCTCGAATAATTTCTTTGATCGTTTCTTTGATCATTTCTTCCATAGTTTTTTCTCCAAATTCTTAATGAAAATAACCAAACAAATTACACTAATTTGGCGTGAGTGTCGTACCATCCTGGTAATATATAATCAAGTCCTAGTTTTTTTGAAATTTCTATAATTCTTTCTGGGTGATGTTTGTATAAAAAAGAACGATCATTATTTTATGATTTATATTCCAATTTTCTCTTGTCAATTTCAGTTCTTCGTATGACATAAACAGTTTTATTTATTATGATATATGTTGTTAACTCTATTCATGTAAAGCTCACTATACGTACTTCTTGCAATGGCTTTATCTCTATCGGAGGTAATGTTGCTTTGTAATGAGTGATCAACCTCTATAATATTGTGTTTTGAAATTTTAAATGATAAATTGCTTGAAACCCAAACATAATCTGCCATCATTTTAACAGGATAGTTACTTTTAATAATTTTATGACATGCATTAACTGAAGGAGCGTAAGCATGTGTCCCATGAAAAATGTCATGCTTTACTGAGTGTTCATCAATATCATAAAAATTAATACCGCCTAAAGTTGTGTATGATTTTTCCAAATAACATCTGGTTATATTTCCTGCGTGATTTATAGAATATCTTATATTTTTATATTGGTAAAGTTTAGGTTTTTTATATTCACAGTTAGATGTATATAACCCAAAAAATATAATATCAGAGGAATCATCGATTTCAATATTTACAAAATTTTTAAATTCTTTGGTTAGTAACACATCATCTTCAATTACCAAACATCGCTTGTTATATTTAATAATTCTGTTACAAACTTCTATGTGAGAAAGGGCGCATGCAATTTCTGTAGGTCCTAATTCTCTAATAATAAATGATGCAGCATTTTTATCATAATGCTGATTTATTTGTGATTCTGACAGTTGTCTTCCATTTATAGCTTCTACAATTTCAAAATCGACTATATTGAATTTTTTAAATTGAGTTAGTATGCGCTGTAATCTTTTCACATCACTTTTTAAATTAATTACAAATATTTTCATATATACATCAAGCCTTTAACTGATATGCTAGTATTATATCATTTATTTTCTAGAATGTCAACTCGTTGTTTTAATAAATTTATTTCGAATGACAATTCTTTTATAGCATTTACCAGGATTGGAATTAAGTAGTCGGTAGTGAGTCCTAATTTGTCGGGATTATTGCTGTTTACAATAACAGGTTCATCCCCCTCTAATTTCATTATTTCTTGAGCATTAAATCCATATCGCTTAAATTCGTCAGTTATCTCATTAGTTGTGCGATTTTTAAAAGAATATACAATCGGATTAATATTATTTAAGAATCCTCTACCATGAGGAACAGGACCAAAGATGCATTTATCTCTAATATCTGATACCGCAGTCCATGCGGTTTGAATACAGGATAATGTATGGCTGCTGTTTCCCATGATAATTCTATTACATTCTGTAGTGTTGTTCACTAATCCTGTGCCACCTGTTCCAGCAAGAAAACCAAAGAATATGTTATTGCTGCCAATGGTGTTACACATACCAGCACAACTACCAATGAAAGTGTTGCAGCAACCTGTCGTGTTATTGCGGCCAGCGTACCTTCCAAAGAAATTGTTGTCAAGGCCAATGGTGTTGGACTGACCAGAACATCTTCCAAAGAAGTTGTTGTAGCAACCAGTGGTGTTTGATCGACCAGAATATTGACCGGCAAAGAAGTTATGGCCACCAGCGCTGGTACTACAACCAGCTAATTGACCAATAAAAATATTGTGACTGGTGGTGCTAGTAAATCCAGCACACAATCCAGCAAAGAAATTATGACCACCAGTAGCGTTACAAAAACCAGCACATCTTCCAAAAAAGTTGTTGTCGCTACCAGTGGTGTTATTCCGACCAGAACATCTTCCAAAGAAGTTGTTACCCGTGCCACTGGTGTTACTCCGACCAGAGTATTGACCAAAGAAGTTGTTGTAGCTACCAGTGGTGTTGCTGCAACCAGCAAGGCACCCAATAAAAATATTGTTACTGGCGGTATTAAAAAATCCAGCACAATGTCCGGCAAAGAAATTATGACCACCAGTAGCGTTACAAAAACCAGCGCATTGACCAAAAAAGATATTATGTACACCACTGGAGTTATTACGACCAGCATACCTTCCAAAGAAGTTGTTGTAGCAACCAGTGGTGTTAGAACAACCAGCACCTACACCAAAGAAAGTGTTCCAACTGCCAGTGGTGTTAAAGAATCCGGCGCATTGACCAGCAAAGAAGTTATCTGAACCAATGGTGTTACAGAAACCAGCCATTGGTCCCATAGCAATATTGTTTTCACCAGTTGTTACTGATTGTAATCCTGAATTGGTGCCAATGCTTATATTATTTCCTGAAGCACCATTGGTATTTGGTAATACTGTATTACCACAAATTTTTATTGCCATCTTCGTCCCCTTCGACTCGGCTTTTTATTATTTTTTTAATTCGTCAATTTGTTTTTGTTGTTCTTTGACTGCCTCAATCAAAATAGCAATAAGTGGCAAATAAGAAACTGATAATCCTCTTTCTGTATTGTGCACCAATTCAGGTAATATTTTTTGTAATTCTTGAGCAATGATACCATATGACTTTGAACCAGTTTCTTTCCAATTGAAAGATACACCTTGTATATCACCAACTATATTTAATGCCGATGAAACAGGTTCAACATTCTCTTTGTATTTGGCATCAGAAGTTGTATTCAAATCTACAGCAGTTATTGTTCCTGTAGAAGGAACATAAGATAATTTAGTTGAGGAAACAAAAATAGATGTTGGAGTTCCAGATGTTTGATTGGCAAATAAAGGATAAAAAGTGTTTGATGAAGAAGTTTCATCGGCTATAGAAGCACCAGCAGTAAATGAGTTTGCTGAGATTGCTGTAACACGACCATTTGCTGCAACAGTAACCGAAGGTATTGTTGTAGTGTTACCGAAAGTTCCAGCAGTAATGTTTATATTTGTAACATCAGTATTAGCTTTATCAAATGAACTTTGAACATAAGATAATGCCGGTGCTGGATGGCCACCAGAAGTAACACCATCATGCACAACTATAATATTTTTGTCAGTATCTACCGTAACTTCCGCCAAAGCTCCTGTAAATGAAGCCGTTTGGGCAGTAGTTCCTCTTCTAAATTGTAATTGTGTTGGCATCTAAGATTTTCCACTATTCGTTATAGTTATTTATTTATTTGTTTACCGTTAAACTGTTCCGGCATCAACAATTCTTAAATTAGCATCTGGAACAAGTCTCATATCATAAATTATACCATCAATATGTTCTCCCAAAGCAGTGTTAATAATTTCGGTAACCAATCCTAAAGGAAATGTTGGAAAATATGGCGACAATGGACTAGTATTTGCTTTATCAAAAGCAGCATTAGCATGATCGTATACAGGTTGAATGTTAGCAGTCGGGCCTGTGGGTCCGGTTGGTCCAGTTGGTCCTTGTGGACCGGTTGGTCCTATTGGCCCGATTGGTCCCTGCGGTCCTGTGGGTCCTATTGGCCCGATTGGTCCCTGCGGTCCTGTGGGTCCTATTGGCCCGATTGGTCCCTGCGGTCCTGTGGGTCCTATTGGTCCTATTGGTCCTATTGGACCGATTGGGCCAATTGGACCTATTGGTCCCTGCGGTCCTGTTGGACCAATATCACCTTGAAGACCTTGTGGCCCCTGTGGTCCTGTTGGACCAATATCACCTTGAAGACCTTGTGGCCCCTGTGGTCCTGTTGGACCAATGTCGCCTTGAGGTCCTTGGGGTCCTGTTGGACCAACCGGTCCTATTGGACCTATGGGACCTATTGGTCCCTGCGGTCCTGTTGGCCCTGTATCTCCTTGTAAACCTTGAGGACCGGTTGGCCCTGTTGGTCCGATTGGTCCTATTGGACCGATTGGGCCAATTGGACCTATTGGTCCTTGTGGTCCTGTTGGTCCAATGTCACCTTGAAGACCCTGCGGTCCTATTGGGCCTATCGGACCAATAGGTCCTATTGGGCCTTGTGGTCCTGTTGGACCAATAACACCTTGAGGACCCTGTGGTCCTGTATTACCTTGTGGGCCCTGTGGGCCTGTTGGACCAATGTCACCTTGTGCACCTTGTAGACCGATTGGTCCAATTGGACCAATCGGTCCTTGTGGTCCCGTTGGACCAATGTTACCTTGAGGCCCCTGCGGTCCTGTTGGCCCTGTATCTCCTTGTAAACCTTGAGGACCGGTTGGTCCTGTTGGTCCGATTGGTCCGATGGGACCTATTGGTCCTTGTGGTCCCGTTGGACCAATATCACCTTGAGGTCCTTGAGGTCCTGTTGGTCCAATCGGACCTATTGGTCCTTGTGGTCCTGTTGGACCAATGTCACCTTGAGGTCCCTGCGGTCCTGTTGGTCCTGTAGGACCAGGTGTCAGTGAGATGTTGTTTGCATAATCGTATGCAGCATTTGCTTTATCGAATGCGCCATTTGCATGATTAAGTGGATCGTATCCTCTGACATTGATAACACTTGTTATAATGTTTGCGCTGATCGTTGCCGTTCTTGAATTGGCAAAATCTATAACGTCGGTAGGCTCTGTTGTAAGGTTATCAAAAAGGTAGTATATACCATCTGACGCATCACGTATCAAACCTGTATGTAAATTTGGTGTATTTGAATAGTGCCCGTAAAAACCTATATCAATTATATCGGTTGTATTATTGACTGCAAGCGCAATCAATGAGTCTGTTACTTGAAGAGTGCTAGTATTTACGGTAAATGTTGTACCATTAACTGTTAGATTTCCTGTGATAACAACATCACCGGAAATGGTTCCGCCAGTAGAATTATATTTTAAATTAGCTGTATCATATGCAGAATTGGCATGAAGACGAGCCGCATTGGCTTCGTTATACGCTCCATTTGCATGGTTGTATGCATTTGTTATTGTTGGTGTAAGTGTTTCATCAATTGTAATTTTATCCAGAGTTGTATTTGCACTTACAACTATACCATTTGCACCTACGATTGAAAGTATTTCACTGGCTGTTGTCGGCACTAAGAGTGTACCGTTTACATTAACCGTTTCATATAAATTTGGTGTATAGATAGAATCGACTGTATTTAAATCAGTCTTGTAATATATTTTACCGTCAGCATAGTTAAGAGCAAGTTCACCGTGAGCGATATTAGAAGCATCAGGAATATTTCCTGATGCTGAGGATCTTTTTATCTGAATTACTGTATTTGACATTAGAAGTTGCCTGCATCCTTAACTATTTCTGGTACTTGCGGTACTTGCATGACTTCAATTGGAGCAGTTTTTTTCAGAGACAATTTTTTAGCAACAGGTTTTTCTTCCTTTTTTGCTAAAATATTTTCCAGATCAAGATTCAATTTATCAATAGTTTTATTTTTTTCTGCCAGTTCTTGAGTTAGTTTTTCTAATTGCTGTCTTGATTTAAGTAACTCGTTCTTAAACGTGTCAATATGTTGAACATTCTTTTTTAATTCATTTACTTCATTGGCATTATTTTGACTAATTCTTCTCTCTTGATTGATTTGATTTTTTAGTTCTTCAATCTCTTTTTGTTTTGCATTAATTGCATTAATTTTTTCAGAATCTACATTCTTTTTTTCTTGCAACTCATCTTCAATAATTTTTTTCTGAGCTTGAAGAACTAAATTTTTCTGAATAGCCTCTGTTAATGTATTATTCAAAAGTTCGATATAAGAACTGACAAATTTTTCTTGATTCATACTGTAGCTCCATCATAGATATTAATTACAATATTTATTTAGAACGTTCCACCATCCAACCCACCGAATTTGACTCCATCCGTTCTATATTGTAACACTTGCCCTGCTGTAGGAGCATTTGTCTCCGTCATCTGCCCAGTGCCGGCACCAACAAGTAATGTATTAGATGTTACACTTGTTCTACCAGTACCTCCAAATGTCACCGGTAAAGCAAAGGAATTACCAAGAACTTGTGTGCCATTAATATAGAGTGATGCAACATTCGCCGCACCATTCACATCCAGAGCATATGCTGAATTTGCTGACGTAACTTTATTGATTGCCCATGTTACTGCACCAGTAGGATTATTATCTTGTCTGGTTATGAAGCCTACAATATTTGCTTGTTCAACGGCACCGATGTGGAAGTAAACAGAACCTATTGTGCTGTTGAGTGTGTTTGCTTCAGCAGTACCGATCCAAAGGTTACCTAAACCTTGCCCAGTATTACCTGCAACATAGAGATAGCCGTCATTTGGTTTATGGAAATTGTCATAGTTGTACAAACCACCTGCAATACCCATATCGATATAGCCGGTCGTATCTGAACCATTATCGGCCGTTGCAACCCAATCTCCTGATCCATTATTGTTTAAGTTCTGAATATTATTCTGTACGTAATAAGCAGATGAACCTGTTGCCTGATACATCGTATTCGGTAAAGGTGTATATGAAGAATAACCTACCGAGAATGTGGTATTGGTTGAATCAAAAGCAAGCAGAGTATTTGCTTGAATTCTATTATTACCTGTGACCGAATCGCCTAAAATTACATAATGTTTGTCATTGTTGGATGTCGATGCATCAATAGTATTTGTATAATATGCAACATTTGCAACGTTAGCGAGATGAACATTTGCTGCAACGATCAACTGGTCGGTAATGATTGTGCTATTAGCGGTCAATGAAGAAACATTCGAGTGCCCAGAAACTTCTAGTGAACCTGCGTGTAAACCATTTGTTACTGATGCAGCATTGAGAGTTGTCGTACCACCGATAGATTGCCCACCACCAGTGTGAACGATATCATAGTTTGTGCCAGTTGCACTATCTAGTTGCCACTTGTCAGTAGCTTCATTCCAGATGATTGCTGCATTGTCTGCTGCACCACGATTGACTGTAATGAATGCGTCGATAAGTGGCGATCCACTTGCATTTGCATTCATGACAATTTCATTATTGTCAACTAATAAAGTTTCAACATTCGTATAAGATGTTGCACCTTTGACAACCAGATTACCTTGAATTGTTACATCTGTGCTATAAAAATCTGCTGTAGTTTTTGTTACTCGTGCAACAGTTGTATTGTTGGCAACAAGGATAACGGAGCCACCATCGGCTGAAGATACATGGACGTTCGAATACCCATCTTGCCCAAGAGTGCCATCATAAATTGTATTTGATGACAGTGCATTGATTCTGGAATCAAGATAGGTTTTGTTAACTGCATCTGTTCCATTTGATGCTGTGTCATTGACGGTGACCATTCTGAAGGCCACATTTCCATCATTCGTTCTGCGTACAAGAGTATTACTTGTATTTGATGCTGTAGCATTATCAATTAAATCTACGTAATATTTACCACCTATTGTGAGAACGCCACTGGCGGTATTACCAATAAAAAGTTTATCGGAGACAAATGAATATGCCTGTTCGCCAGGATTTAATGTTGTTGGATATGCAGTTGTATCAGAACGAAGTATCTGAATGATTGTATTTGTTGCTCCAGCCATTTTAGAATATTCCTCCGTTTATTTGTGGAGCGTCCTGTACCACAAATTTTTCTGTTGTTGGATTATAAGTTAGAATACTTCTATTTGTTAAAGTGTCACCAAAAATTATATCACTAGACTCTGCTATTGATTTTCCTGGTAAATATTGTATAGACTGAACCCTCACAGCAGGAGAAGAATTAACTCTAACTTTTACTGTATTGATCGTTTGAGACATTATAACATTCCTGGTAATTTAGTTGCCTGTGGCGATACATTTACTATTCCTTCCAAAACACGAATCCTGCTATTATTATCTGAAATATAAACATCATATACATATCGACCAGGAATAATATTTGCAGTGTTAGCAGAATCCAAAGAAAGCGTAATAGTGCCTTGGGCAGGATCTCCGGTAGAAACGGAAAAAGTTGCCGCAGCGTTTGAAGAATAATATGATTTCCTCATCTGCGATGTAGCTATATATGATGCAAGGTTAAAAGCCGCACCACCTACATCATCAAGTGTTATCGATGCACTAAAGGTCGCACCTTGTTCTAAGAATAATTCGGAATAACCTGCTGGCATGTTTAACGATCCCCTCTAATCGGTATATTTAGACAAACAGGTTATTTCCTTTTTAGTTCTTCTACTTCTTGTTTCAATTCTTTAATCGCTTCTATGAGGAGTGCGATTAATGAGTCATAAATAACGCCTTTTGTTCCACTTTCACTTTCAGAAACCACTTCAGGTAATTTATTTTCCAGTTCTTGGGCTATGACACCAAGACCTTTTCTACCTGTGTGCTTCCAGTTAAATGAAACACCTCTCATTGAACAAATAAGTTCTAGTGCATTTTCTATTGTTGTTATGTTATTTTTCAGCCTTTCATCGGAAGATGCTGTAAATGTTGTTGCACTGGCGTCTCCGGTTGAAGCATTGAAAGTAAATTTACTTGTGGTAACTTTAGCAGTTTGACTAGATCCGGCTGCTCCAACCATAACAGGATACAATGTTGTTGTGGATGTATCATTTGTTGCAGTTATAGAACCGCTTGAAAGTGCTGTACCATTAATGAAAAGACCGTCAGTATTGGCTCTAATTCGTTCACAAGAACCTGCTGCAATAATAACAGTGTTGCACAATCCTGCGGATGCTACTTGGGTGCCAATAATGGTGTTATTTGCTCCTGTTGAAACGGCACAACCGGCATATTTTCCTAAAAATATATTATATGATCCTGTTGTATTATCCAGGCCCGCATATTTTCCTACAAAAAGGTTATTTGTTCCTGTGGTGTTGTAATTACCTGCCAAAAAACCAATAGCTATGTTATGTTCACCTGTGGTGTTTTTGCACCCCGCACCAGATCCTAAAAATATATTAGAACTTCCACTTGTGTTACACCCACCCGCCAAGTTTCCTAGGAAAATGTTTGAACCGCCCGTTGTATTGCGGCGACCAGCTAATCTACCGATGAATATGTTATATCCACCCCAAATATTATTATATCCGGAACATGAACCTATGAAAATATTATGGTCACCTGTTACGTTTGAGTAACCTGATTCTTTTCCAAAGAAAGTATTAAGCGATCCAAGAGTATTGGAGTACCCGGCACATTGACCTGCGAAAAAGTTATAGTTGCCTACCGTATTCGAATTCCCAGCGTATTTTCCAAAGAAATTATTGTGAGATCCGCTGAGGTTAGAATATCCAGCTGGTGAACCAAAGAAGTTATTGTTACATCCTCCTCTGTTGCAATAACCAGCACAAAGTCCAATGAAATTGTTGCAACTGCCTGTTGTGTTACTATAACCAGTATATTTTCCAATAAAGAAGTTGTAACAACCAGTGCTATTAAAATAACCACCACGTAATCCAAAAAAGACATTATGGCTGCCTGTACTGTTTTCCCTACCAGCGCATCGTCCAATAAAGGTATTGTAATTTCCAAATGTATTACAACAGCCTGCCGCTTGCCCGATCATGGTATTATACTTTCCACCAATGTTTCCGCCTCCAGCATTTGAACCTATAAAGAGGTTACTGCTACCGGTGGTGTTAGAGGCGCCAGCACCTAATCCAAGGAAAATATTAGCAGCACCGGTGGTGTTACATCGGCCAGCATTTGAACCTATAAAGATACTATTACATGCGGTAGTGTTACTAAATCCTGCACATTGACCAACAAAAAAGTTACGAGAACCGAAAGTTGTACATCTGCCTGCATTAGTTCCTATAAATGTATTGAAACATCCTGTAGCCGTTAATGCACAAGCATCAACGACAACAAAGTTTTTCTGAGCATCTAATGTTCCTGCTGGACCCTGTGGTCCTGTTGGACCAGATGGACCTTGTGGTCCTGTTGGACCGGATGGTCCCTGTGGTCCTGTTGGACCAGATGGACCTTGTGGCCCTGTTGGACCGGATGGTCCCTGTGGTCCTGTTGGACCAGATGGACCTTGTGGCCCTGTTGGACCGGATGGTCCCTGTGGTCCTGTTGGACCGGATGGTCCCTGTGGTCCTGTTGGACCAGCTGGACCGC
>Ga0222713_10000776_pt1 | contig 36159 bp, 26 predicted proteins | sample C33_649DmetaG_FD_165061 | JGI IMG/M metagenome (GOLD analysis project Ga0222713, IMG submission 165061) | Estuarine water microbial communities from San Francisco Bay, California, United States - C33_649D | ecosystem: Environmental > Aquatic > Marine > Unclassified | place: USA: California... | reverse complement strand
AAGGCTGACCGGCGCCTCCCCGACCTCTGATCGCTGCCATGCCCCCTGGGCAATCGCCAGGTAAACGCGGTGAATCTCCCGCGCCGCCAGGGCTTTGGTGAGGTTATCGAATCCCAAGCGGCTGCGCGCCACCACCATCAGGCCGCTGGTGTCTTTGTCCAGGCGGTGCACGATGCCTGCGCGCGGCAAATGCACAGCATCAGGATAGCGATACAACAAACCATTGAGCAAGGTCCCCGTCCAGTGACCCGCGCCGGGGTGAACCACTAACCCAGCGGGTTTGTTCAACACGGCCAAGTGGTCGTCCTCGAACAACACATCCAAAGCAACCGCATCCGGCTTGAACGCCATAGCCTGCTGAGTTGGTCTCAACTCCAAGCTGACTGCGTCACCCGCTTTCACCTTTTGGGCTGGCTTGACACACAGGACACCATTGAGATGCACCGCTGATTGTGTGATCAGTTGCGATAAGTAGGAGCGCGAGACACTGCTAACCTGCGTTACCAAATACCGGTCCAGGCGATCACCATGGGACGCGACGTCAACCACCCATGCCAGCTGCTCCGCAACCTCACCTTCTGTGGTGGCGTCGGCCTCATCCACAGCGATCAGTTCGGGTTCGGTTTGTTTTTTCATCTTGGCTCTGGGCTGGCTATAATTTTCGGAGTAACCGACACCAGCCATTGTCCACTTTTTGGGTGAAGCGCTTTGTTTGTCGTAACCATTGGAAATCAAGTCACATGACGAGACACTTGAGCGCAGCGGTGCTGCTGACTGCAGCAGCGATTTTAGGCGGGTGTGCGGCGTCCAAGCCCAAAGACATCACGGCCGACTGGAGTCCGAATCGCATCTACCAAGAGGCCAAGGACGAAGAAAGCGCCGGACAATTTGAAAAAGCGGCCGCACTTTACGAAAAGCTCGAGGGCCGTGCCGCTGGTACGCCGCTCGCGCAGCAAGCCCAGCTCGACAAGGCCTACATGCACTTCAAAGGCGCCGAGCCCGCGTTGGCTTTGGCGGCCGTCAAGCGATTCAAACGGCTCCACCCCGCCAGCCCTGCGATGGACTACGCGCTCTATTTGGAGGGCTTAGTCAACTTCAACGATGACTTAGGCCTATTCGGCAAATTGGCTAACGTTGACCTCAGCGAGCGCGACCAAAAGGCGGCTAAGGACTCGTACGCCTCATTTAATGAATTGATTGAGCGCTTCCCCGACTCTCGCTATAGCAAAGACGCCGCGCTGCGAATTGGGTTCATCGTGAATTCTTTGGCGCAGTCTGAAGTCAACGTGGCCAAGTACTACCTTGAGCGGCGTCAGTATTTGGCCGCAGCTAACCGCGCGCAATACGCCGTCACCAGCTTCAAGGACGCACCGGCCCTTGAGGAAGCGCTGATTGTTTTAGTCGCTGCCTACGACGCCATGGGCATGACCCAACTGCGCGATGATGCGCAGCGCGTTTTGAAGGCGAGTTTCCCTAACGCCCCGCAGCAGGCTGGGGGACAACCCGCACCGACGGATACAACAGATGCAGATGCCGCCGACGCTACGAAGCCGTGGTGGAAGTTTTGGTAATCACCTCATCCAGATAGGCCTGCAAAGCGACCTCACTGTCCAAGCGCTGCATATTGGGTATGGCCTGCAACAGTCGTTTGCCATACCCCATCGTGACCAGTCGCTGATCGCCGACCACCAGCACCCCACGATCCCGTTCTGAGCGGATCAACCGCCCCGCACCCTGCTTGAGTGCAATCGCTGTGTCAGGCAATACCTGTGCGGTAAACGGTGATTCCCCTTGCGCGACGAGACGTTTTGCACGGGCTTGGGTCAAGGGGTCGTCCGGCACCGGAAACGGCAGCTTATCCAGGACCACGAGTTGCAGTGCCTCGCCCGGCAAATCAACGCCCTCCCAGAACGACACCGACGCCACCAGCACCGCACCGTTGAAATTCGCGCCATCACGCGCCGCCTGTCGGCGTACCTGTGGCTCCGCGTAGTCTCTAAACCGCGATAACAAGGCATGCTTGCTGCTCTCCCCTTGGACCAGCACCTCAAGGTTATCGTCGGCCAACGTCTCACGCAGCGTTTGGGAAATGATGCCCAGCGCGCGCAGGCTGGTCGTCAGCACGAGGGTTCGTCCCTCGAGTTGACGCACCCACGGCGTGAGTCGCCGCGCCAAAACGATGGCATGCCCCGGGTCCGTGGGTTTGGGTAAATCGGTTGGCACCCACAGCGCCGCTTGCGTTGCGAAGTCGAATGGGCTGCTGACAACGGCACGCTGCGCGTCAACCAGACCCAGTGGTTGCGCAAACCAGTCCAAGGCCTCGTCATCACCCAAGGTGGCAGAGGTAAAAATCCATGCGGTTGGCCCTGCCTCGGTCCCCACTTCACCCGTCGCATCCGGCGCTGATGTCGTCGACTCCCCGCGCGCCACTTGTGCAGCCCGCTCAAACGCATCAGCGCTATCGAGAGGGCTGTCGACCCAACGCCAGTTAGCGCCGACCTCTAACCACCGAACATGATCATGTACGACCGGTGCCATCAGCGATTTCAACTTTTCAGCCAAAGTCTCGCTGCGCGCATACAACCGCTCAAAATCGGGAGCCAACTCGGTCACGCTGTTTAAAGCAGCTGTCACGTCAGTTAAAGCGGTCTGCATAACCGTCAGCGCCGACGTCCACGCAGCGGTATCAACCCCCGCTGGCGCACCGTCGCCCCATGCGAAACGGCTGGATGTTTTGTCCCGCACCGCAGGTAAGCTCAGTCGCAAGTCGCGTACGGCGCGCTCCAATGCTTGAGTCAGTGCAGCCCAATCACACAGACCGCGGGCTTGCTGCAAGCCCGCAGCGAGTACGTCACGATTAAAGTCAAAGAGCTGAAATGATGACAGTTGCGTACCCAAAAATAAAACACCGATCTCATTGAGCTGATGCGCCTCATCGAATATGGCGACATCCACTGAAGGCAAGAGCTCTGCCATACCTGAAGCACGGACCGCACGGTCAGCAAAAAAGAGGTGGTGGTTCACGACCACCAAATCAGCGGCGAGGGCCTCACGCCGAGCCAGCTGGAGATGACAGGTTTTAAAGTCAGGGCATTGCCCACCCAAGCAGTTATCTCGGTTTGAAGTGACCAGCGGGATGACGGCTGAGCGTTCATCCAAGCCGGGCATGTCAGACAAATCCCCGTTTGACGTCGTGACCGACCACCGCTGGACCTGACCCAACGCGTTCATCAAGAACCGATCACCGGTCGCACCACTCGTCAGATTTAATTTCAAACGATGGGTACACAGGTAATTATTCCGCCCTTTGAGCAGGGCTGTTCGCACGGGCGTCCCTAATCGATTAATGAGATCGGGGAGATCGCGCAGGAACAGTTGATCCTGTAGAGCCTTGGTTGCGGTGGAAACCATAACGCGCTTACCGCTCAAAAGCGCTGGAACTAAGTAGGCGAAGGTCTTCCCCGTCCCGGTGCCCGCCTCGACGATCAAGGTACCGCTTGACGCAATGGTCTGCGCGATGAGGCCGGCCATGCGCTGCTGCCCCTCACGTGGACGGTAGTGTGGATCATCTGCACCAATCTCCCCACCCAACGCGAAGGCCTGCGCACACCGTTGCAACCAGGGTGCTTGATCGGCCATCAGGTCAGACCTGTATCCACATCACGACGGGCTTCATCGAGAAAGCCTTGCGATTGCATCTCTGCCAATCGCGACACCGTGCGCACAAACTCATGGGCCATCGGACCCTCGACATACAGCTGCTCAGGCGGCACCGCCGCTGACATCACCAGCTTCACGCGGCGGTCATAAAGCACGTCAACCAACCACGTAAAACGACGCGCCTCGCTGGCATGGCGAATCCCCATTTCTGGGACATCACTCAAAAAAACCGTTTGAAATTGCGCTGCGATTTCCAGGTAATCGTTTTGTGAACGGGGCCCACCGCACAACACGCGAAAGTCAAACCAAATCACACTTCCGGCTTTGCGGCGCGCCGTGATATCACGCGCCTCAATGTGTACCACCGGTTCCTCGTCTTGAGCCTCGGCCAACAGGTTGAATGCCTGCGTCATGGCGGCGTCAGCGTGAGCGCCATTGGGCTGATGGTAGAAATCCATCAAGGCAAGTGTCAAGCTGCGATAGTCCGTTCCGGCGTCCACGTTGAGGACTTCTAGGCGCTCGTTTAGAAGATCGATCGCAGGCAGTATGCGGTCCCGGTGCAAGCCGTTCGGATACAAGTCATCCGGCTTGAAGTTTGAGGTTGTGACGAACCCCACCCCATTTGCGAAGAGGGCCATCAACAATCGGTGAAGAATCATGGCATCGGTGACGTCGGCGACATGGAATTCGTCAAAGCAAATCAACTTGAAGCGTTTCGCCATGCGCTTACCCAACTCGTCTAGTGGATTGACGGTTCCCTGTAACTCTCGGAGCTCGCGGTGCACCTCGCGCATGAACTCATGGAAATGCAGGCGGGTCTTCCGCTCAATGGGGACAGCTTGAAAGAAACAATCCATTAAAAAGCTCTTGCCCCGACCCACGCCACCATACATGTAGACACCCCGTGGGATGGGCGGGCGAGCGAACAGCTTCTTCAGCGAATTCGATCGCTTGTTTTTATAGGCTGTCCAGTCATCGGCACAACGCTGCAGCGCGGCAATGGCACGGGTCTGCGCCGGGTCGGCTGTGTAGCCTTTCGCCTTTAACGCCGCGTCATAGGCATCAACGACGGCACCTCGTGGGCTACCCGTGCTGGCCATGGTCGCGGTAGTCAGGGGCTCATTAGAACGCTTGGACATGTAATTCAATAGATAGGTGCAGGACATCCGCCAAGAAAAACGACCGCTGGGTGCCTCGGCTCCCGCGGTCGCTCAAGTCAGCTTGTTGGTGGTTGAACAAACCACCACGCGACTTAGAAGTTTAACGTGCGCTTATCCACCGCCAAAGCCGCTTCTTTCGTTGACTCTGACAATGAGGGGTGGGCATGGCAAATACGTGCGATGTCTTCGCTGCTCGCCTTGAAAGCCATCGCCACACACGCCTCCGCGATCAGTTCGCTGGCCATGGGACCAACCACGTGCACGCCTAATATTTCATCAGTCGTCGCATCGGCAAGCATTTTGACCATACCCGTGGTGTCGCCCAAGGCTCTGGCACGGCCGTTCGCCAAGAAGGGGAAGGTTCCAGCTTTATAGGCCACGCCATCCGCTTTCAATTGCTGCTCGGTCTTACCCACCCAAGCGATTTCAGGGCTGGTGTAGATCACCCAAGGCACCAAGTCGAAATCGACGTGCCCGTGTTGGCCCGCGATACGCTCGGCAACGGCGACGCCTTCTTCTTCAGCCTTGTGCGCCAACATCGGCCCTCGGACCACATCGCCGACCGCCCAAATACCCGGTACGTTGGTACGGCAGTTGGCATCGACTTCGATGGCGCCACGCTCGTCCAACTTCAGGCCAATGGCATCGCCGTTCAAACCCTGGGTGTTGGGCACACGACCGATAGAGACGATCAACTTATCAACGCTGAGCGTCTGCGCAACGCCCTTCGCGTCCTCGTAGGCAATGGTGACGCCCTTTTTGACGTTCTTAATTTCGCCTACTTTGACGCCCAACTCAATCTTGAGCCCTTGCTTGGTGAAGGCCTTGTGCGCTTCTTTGGCAATCTGTTGGTCCACGGCACCCAAGAAAGTCGGTAGACCTTCGAGCACGGTGACCTCTGCACCCAAGCGGCGCCAGACAGATCCCATCTCCAAGCCAATCACACCCGAGCCGATCACACCCAAACGCTTGGGCACCGCGCCCACACGCAAGGCACCATCGTTTGATAAGACGTTGATTTCGTCAAATGGGGCCTGCGTTAAGGGGCGCGCGGAGGAGCCTGTGGCAACAATCACGTGACGCGTCTTGAGTGTCTCGTTTTGCTTGCCAGTGACGGCAACTTCAAAGCCGTTATCGATCGCCGCGATGAACGAACCTCGGCCGTGGAAAAACGTGACCTTGTTCTTCTTGAACAAATACAAAATACCATCGTTGTTTTGTTTCACCACCGCATCTTTGCGGCCAATCATGGCCTCAACATCCATGGTCAAACCTTTCACACCGATGCCATGCGCAGCAAAATGGTGCTCGGCCTGCTCGTAGTGCTCGGACGATTGCAACAAGGCCTTGGATGGGATACAGCCCACGTTGGTGCAGGTGCCACCGGGCGCGGGCCCACCATCCGCATTGGTCCACTCGTCAATACAAGCGACTTGGAAGCCCAACTGTGCCGCGCGAATTGCAGCCACGTAACCGCCGGGACCGGCTCCGATTACAACAACATCAAATAACTGTGCCATGTCGCCCCCTTAGATACCGAACAACAAGCGTGAGGGGTCTTCCAACGCCTCTTTCATCGTCACCAACCCCAGTACGGCCTCACGGCCATCAATGATGCGGTGGTCGTAGCTCATGGCCAAGTAGTTGATGGGACGCACCACAACCTGCCCGTTCTCGACCACAGCGCGGTCTTTTGTCGCGTGGACACCCAAGATGGCCGACTGTGGTGGGTTGATGATAGGGGTCGAGAGCATCGAGCCAAATACACCACCGTTGGAGATGGAGAAGGTACCACCCGTCATGTCATCCAAACCCAACTTGCCCTCTTTGGCCTTGTTACCAAACTCGGCAATCTTCAGCTCAATCTCAGCAAAGCTTAGTTGGTCCGCGTTACGCAGAATGGGCACCACCAAACCGCGCGGTGAGCCGACAGCGATACCGATGTCAAAGTAACCGTGGTAGACGATGTCGTTGCCATCAACCGCCGCATTCAAGACGGGGTAACGCTTCAAGGCCGCTACGGCGGCTTTCACGAAGAAACTCATGAAGCCCAAACGCACGCCATGTTCCTTTTCGAACTTGTCTTGGTACTTCTTGCGCAGCTCCATGATGGGCGCCATGTTGACCTCGTTAAAGGTCGTGAGGATGGCGTTGGTGGCTTGCGATTGCAACAAACGCTCGGCAACGCGGGCGCGCAAACGGGTCATGGGCACACGCTGTTCAGGGCGATCACCCAAGTCGGGAGCGACCGTCTGCACCTGTGGCAGTGCGGCCTTTGGCACGCCGGTTGGGATCACCGCGCTGGCAACAGCGGCCTTGGGAGCCGCCGCTGCGGCCAACACATCACCTTTGGTGACGCGACCATCTTTGCCAGTGCCTGCGACGGAGCCGGGAGCCATGCCGTTGTCGGCCATGTGCTTCGCCGCTGCTGGCGATGCAACGCCCGCTTTGGAGGCTGCAGCGGGGGCGCTTGTAGCCGCTGCCGATACCGCCGCAGCAGTCGCTTGAGGCGCGGGTGCAGCTTGCGCAGCGGCGGTGGCTGCACCATCGGTATCAATGCGCGCAATCACCTGCTCTGAGGCAACGGTCGCACCGTCGCCTTCAACCAATTCAGCCATTACACCGGCCGCCGGGGCTGGTACTTCCAACACCACTTTGTCGGTTTCGACCTCGATCAAAATCTCGTCGATTGCCACGATTTCGCCGGGCTTTTTCTTCCATGTCATCAAGGTCGCTTCTGCCACTGACTCAGACAGTTGGGGGACCTTTACTTCTACGATTGCCATCTTTCGATTCCTTGAAATATTGGGTTCGCCGCGGCCCCTTACAACAGGGCAGAGCGCGGCGTGTGTTATCCGTTATGCGATGTGAGTGGGGTTACTTTGTCAGCACGAAGCCCTTGAGCTTGCCAAAAGCGCCTTCAATAAGGGCCTTTTGTTGCTCTTGGTGCAGGTGTGCGTATCCCACAGCGGGCGAGGCTGATGCCGCCCGTCCGGAATAACCCAAACGTTGTCCGTCACGCATGTTCTCGTGGATGTAATGTTGAACGAAGAACCAAGCACCTTGGTTTTGCGGTTCATCTTGACACCACACGATTTCCGTTGCGTTCGCGAAGCGTTTGACCTCAGCGGCAAACGCTTTGTGCGGGAACGGATACAGCTGTTCCACACGAATGATGGCGACGTCTTTCGAGCCCATTTCTTCGCGCTTGCGAACCAGGTCGTAGTAAACCTTGCCCGAGCAGCAGATGATGCGCTTGACCTTGGATGCCCCTTTCACAACCGCAGGATTGTTCTCTGGGATCACGGTTTGGAAGGTACCAGCGGTGAACTCCGACAACGGTGACGTGGCGTCTTTGGCACGCAACAATGACTTGGGCGTCATGATGATCAGCGGCTTGCGCAAAGAACGCACCATCTGGCGACGCAGCACATGGAAAATCTGGCTGGCTGTGGTGGGTTGGACCACCTGGAAGTTGGTATCCGCTGCCAATTGCATGAATCGCTCAAGGCGTGCTGATGAGTGCTCAGGGCCCTGGCCTTCGTAGCCATGGGGCAGCATGAGCGTGATGCCGTTAACCCGGCCCCACTTGACTTCACCCGACGCGATGAACTGGTCAATCACAACCTGTGCACCGTTTGCGAAATCACCAAACTGCGCCTCCCAAATCACCAGGGTGTTCGGGTCGTTCGATGCGTAGCCGTACTCAAAGCCCAGCACAGCCTCCTCAGACAAGATGGAGTCGATCACGACAAACGGCGCTTGGTTTTCCGAAACGTGCTGGAGCGGGATGTGCGCGGCTTCATCCAAGCGATTCTTGCGCTCTTGGTCGTGAATCACTGAATGGCGGTGCGTGAAGGTACCGCGACCACAGTCTTCACCTGACAAACGCACAGGGTAACCACTGGCTACCAATGAGGCGAATGCCATGTGCTCGCCCATACCCCAATCCACGGGGAGGTCACCACGCCCCATCGCGGCGCGGTCGTCGTATACCTTTTTAACCAGAGGGTGAGGCGTGATGGTGTCGGGGATGGTCGTGAGGCGCTCAGCCAGACGACGCCATTCAGACTCGGGGATCGCGGTATCACCCGCGTCCGTCCACTTCTTGCCCAAATAAGGCGCCCAATCAACCGCGTACTTACTCTTGAAATTTGTCAAAACGGGGTCGACGGTATGACGACCTTCGTCGAGCGCGGCGCGGTAGTTTTTAGCCAGGTCCTCACCCAATGTATCGCCCAAGCCCTGCGCAGCCAACTTATCGGCGTAGAGTTTGCGGGTGCCAGGGTGGGCCGCAACGCGCTTGTACATCAGCGGTTGCGTGATGCTGGGCGTATCTTGTTCGTTGTGTCCCAGTTTGCGGAAACAAACGATATCGACAACCACATCTTTTTGGAAGGTCATGCGGAATTCGAGCGCGAGACGAGTCGCGTGGATTACCGCCTCGGGATCATCACCGTTCACATGCAGAACGGGTGACTCAACCATCTTGACCACATCGGTACAGTAAAGCGTCGAGCGGCTGTCGCGCGGATCGCTGGTGGTGAAACCAATTTGGTTGTTGATCACCAAGTGAACGGTACCGCCTGTCGTATAACCACGTGTTTCCGCCAAGGCAAGCGTTTCCATGACGACGCCCTGCCCCGCAAACGCGGCATCCCCGTGAACCAAAACCGGCAACACCTGCAGGCCTTTGGGGTCATGGCGGCGATCCATGCGGGCACGCACCGAGCCTTCAACCACAGGGTTGACGATCTCTAAATGCGAGGGGTTGAAAGCCAATGTCAGGTGAACGGGGCCCCCTGGTGTAGGCACATCGCTTGAAAAGCCCTGGTGATACTTCACATCACCACTGGGCAAATCTTCAGGCGCGGTGTGGTCGAATTCGGCGAAAAGGTTCTTGGGCATTTTGCCCAAGGTGTTAACCAACACGTTGAGACGACCTCGGTGGGCCATACCAATCACGATCTCTTGAACGCCTTTCTCTCCCGCACGGATGATCAACTCGTCCATACAAGCGATGAAACTCTCACCGCCCTCCAGTGAGAAGCGCTTTTGGCCAACGTATCTCGTGTGCAAGAAGCGCTCTAGGCCTTCGGCAGCCGTCAGACGACCGAGGATGTGCACCTTTTGCTCGCTGGTCAGAACCGCCTTGCTGCGGCTACTTTCCAGCTTCTCTTGCCACCAACGCTTCTGCGTTTGGTCGGTGATGTACATGTACTCAGCGCCCATGGTGCCGCAGTAGGTTTCACGCAGGGCATTGAGCAACTCGCGCAGCGACATCGTTTCTTTGCCAAAAAACGTGTTGCTGGTGTTGAAGATGGTTTCTTGGTCAGCGTCGGTTAAGCCGTAAAACGCCGGGTCAAGCTCAGGGATGTCTTCGCGTGCGGTGTTCTTGAGTGGGTCAAGATCCGCCCAACGGGCACCGACGTTGCGATAAGCGGCAATCAACTGCTGGACAGCAACCCGCTTTCGACCCATTTCAGAGTCCGGATTGCTTTGAACGACCTTCGTTGTTCCCTGCTTCGCCATCTCTGCAAACGCATTGATAACGGGCATGTGGGGCAAGTCGCGGTTGTCTGAACCATCAACGGCGGGGACATTTTGTAGCGCGTCAAAATAACTGCGCCATTCGTCGGGAACACCACTGGGGTTGTTGAGATAGTTCTCGTACATTTCCTCTACGTACGGTGCGTTACCGCCGAAAAGGTACGAGTTGCCATTGAAGGCGATGTAGACGCTGTTCGTCTCGCTCATTATTTCGCTGACCTCCGTTTTCCTCAGGAAAACATAAGTTGGGTAAAAAAACCTCCCGCGACACGGCTTAACCGGTTAGCGGATGCGACGGTGACAAGGAAGGGTCGTTGTGCAGGGTGAATTGTGCCAGCTAATCCGGCATAGACCCAGCAATTTGCGCCAGAAAAACGCTTTTTGTTGTCAATTAGTACGCGCGGGGCAACAGCCTTTGATCGGTGGGGACATCGCTTGGCGAGTCCATCTCAATGGCTATTTGTGTACAGACCGAACGGCAAAGTGTGACGGCTTGCTCGCTCTGAACCCGGTAAATCACCTGCGTGCCTTGCTTGCGTTTAGCCAACACCCCGCATCGGTAAAGAACATTGAGATGCTGTGACAAATTGGGTTGGGTGGTGTCAATCTCTTCAAGCATTTGACTCACCGACTTCTCTTCGTTGCACAGCGCACTCAAGATGCGCAGGCGCATCGGCGTTGACAGCACGCTGAACAATTCAGCGGCCAGCTCAAACACCCGCGCGCCTTCCGGAGACTCCCCAGGGGCGCTGGACGCAGTTTGCTTTGCCTTTACATCATTCATGCGTGAGGTCGAATATAGTGATTCACGGACATATCATAGCCCGCGTCACCGAAAACCTCAACTGCCCTCAGCCAGCGACCAAACTTTTTATTTGCGCCAAAGCGCTGGGATCGTCCATGGTGGTTAAATCACCGGGGTCGCGCTGCTCGCAAACCGCCTGAATGGCGCGACGCAACAACTTACCGCTCCGCGTTTTGGGCAGCAAGGAGACGAACCGAATGCGTGCTGGCCGGGCCACCGCACCCAATTGCTCGTCTACCACCTTCATCAACTCGCCTTCAAGTTTGAGCTTGTCAGCGTCCGTTGCATAGGCGGCAGCATCCTTCAACACCGCGAAAGCCATGGCGACCTGGCCCTTTAATTTGTCCTCAACACCCACGACAGCCACCTCCATGATGGCTTTGTGGCTGGCAATGCTCTCTTCAATTTCGCGCGTGCCTAACCGGTGCCCCGCGACGTTAATCACGTCATCGGTGCGCCCCAATATGAAGTAGTAGCCAGACTCGTCACGGATACCCCAATCGAAGGTGCTGTAGATGAGCCGGCCAGGGATACTCTCCCAGTACGTCTTTACAAAACGGGCATCGTCCTGCCAGACCGTTTGCATGCACCCCGGCGGTAAAGGCCCCTCAATGGCGACAACCCCTTTGGTGTTGGGCGTCGTAATGTCTTGGCCGGTACCCTCGTCGATAACTTTCACGTTGTAACCGCACATCGCTATGCCGGGGCTGCCAAACTTGGTCGTTTGAGGTTCAATGCCATTTGCCAAGCTGAGAATCGGCCAACCGGTTTCGGTTTGCCAGTAGTTATCGATGATGGGTTTACCCAGCTCTTCAGAGATCCAACGTGCGGTGGGCTCGTCGAGAGGTTCACCTGCCAAGAACAACGCTTTCAAACTCGACAGGTCAGCGTCTTTGATAAATTTTGAGTCGTACTTTTTGAGTACACGCACTGCCGTCGGCGCACTGAACATCACCGAGACACGGTACTTCTCGACCATCTGCCACCAGATACCTGCGTCTGGGCGAATCGGCAAGCCTTCGTACATCACCGTCGCCATACCCGCAATCAAGGGTCCATAAATGATGTAAGAGTGCCCAACGACCCAGCCGATATCGCTGGTCGAAAAATACGTCTCCCCCGCTTGCCCCATGAATATGTGTTTGATGCTGGCGGCGAGCGCAACCGCGTATCCACCCGTATCGCGCTGCACGCCTTTGGGCTTACCAGTGGTGCCGCTGGTGTAGAGGATATAGCTCGGATCTGTGGCAGCCATCGGTTCGCAGGGCACCGTCTCACCGCGATGGGCCTCAGCCGCCTGAGCGTAATCGATGTCTCGCCCAGTCCTCATGGGCATATCAGACAAGCCGCGGTTCACGAGCACCACCGATGTGGGTTGATGCTTGGCGATACGCAGGGCTTCGTCTAGAAGGGGCTTGTAAGGGACCACTTTGCCACCACGCGAGCCCGCGTCCGCACTGACAATGGCCTTCGGGGTGCAATCGTCGATACGGCTGGCAAGGCTAACACTGGCGAAGCCCCCAAACACAACCGAGTGAATGGCACCGATTCGGGCGCAGGCCAACATCGCGAATGCCGCCTCCGGGATCATGGGCATGTAGATCAAAACCCGGTCCCCTTTTGCCACGCCCTGCGCCTTCAAGACTGCCGCCATGGTTTGGACCTCGTCGCGCAACTCGCGGAAGCTGTAAGTTCGCTCTGTGTCGGTTTCTGTCGAGACAAATATCAGGGCGGCGTCATCGGGGCGGTGCGCGACGTGTCGGTCTACAGCGTTGTGGCACAAATTGGTCTCACCGCCAACGAACCACTTGGCGAACGGAGGATTGCTGTAATCACAGACGGTATCGAAAGGCTTGGACCATTCAATCAAGTCCGCCTGCTCACGCCAAAAGGCCTCGGGCTGCTCAATTGATGCGCGGTAAACCGATTCAAAATTTTTCGAGACTGACATAGATTCCCTCATCTGCGTTACGCGGACCCGGATCATCCAGGCCACGGCGATCAAACCGAATTCATAATTATGAATAATAGCCTTGCGTCACCCTGACGACGACCAAACTACGCTGCTTTGATGTAGCCGAGCGCCGCTGCAAAGTCAGGGTGATCGGCACCACCCAACCACTCAAAGGCGGCCATCTCGGCGGTGACCAGTTCAACGCCATTACCCGCTAAACGGTCGAACGCGGCGTCGGAATCACGCGTCTGACGTGAACCACAGGCATCGCTCACCACCCACACTTCAAACTCATTGGCCAATAAATCAAGTGCTGTTTGCAGCACACAGACATGGGCCTCGACCCCCGCCAGCACGATCACGGGGCGAGCGGGTGCCAAGGGCTCCACTGCGGCTGGCTTGCGCAAATGCTTGGGTAGGCTCCGTGCATTGTTGCCCTGCGCGGGTGACGTCGCTTGCGGCGGCTGCAAGACGTCAATCAATCCATCAGCGCAGGCATTAAACGCCAGTTTATCGAGGGGTGCTGGCACCAACGCCGCCAACTCCGGCACAAAAGGGCCCAGCGCCTCCGCGCGTTGTGTGGTGGCCCACACCGGTATTGCCATGAGGTGTGCCATTTGCGCCAATAACCGCGCTTTTCGAATCACCCGAGCCTCGTCTTGTATGGCGGGCATCAGTTTGACTTGGTAATCCACAAGCACCAATTGGCATTGATCGGGGTCGAGTAACACGGGGCTTCCTTTTTTAGCGTCGATAGATAGAGCTTATCTGTACAACCGTAATTGTCGTCCAGAAGCCAGTCGACGCCTACAGCCATAAAATACTTAAATTTACTCCTGTAAGTTGCTGATATAGTTGATTTTTATTTAATATCCGTTAAGCTTTATCGCATGCGATGCTTTGCGCGCCCTCCCCGCCTCATTCCAGCACCCAAGATCATGCTGGGACTGGTATGTGCTTGCCTGTTGTCAATACCGGCAGCGGCTACAGAAACGCCTGCCGACAAGGGTGCCGATGCGTTGACCCAGTTTTTAACTGATCGTGGCCTGGCAATGCCATGGGGCGTTGATGCACAGAAAGCACTTAGCCTGTCGGCCCAGCTCTCACTGAATGCCATGGGCCTCATTGGTGTCCCCTACATTTGGGGCGGCGCGAAAACCACGGTTGGGCTGGATTGCAGCGGTCTGGTTCAGTCCGTTTACCAGCAAACAGCAAACATCGCGTTGCCGCGAAACACAGCCCAACAAGCAGCCGCCACCCAGGTGATCACTGCTGATGAGTTGCGACCAGGCGATTTGGTTTTTTTCAATACGCTGAACCGACCATTCAGCCACGTGGGTATTTATGTGGGCGATAACCGATTTGTCCACGCGCCCAAGCCAGGTGCAAGCGTGCGCATCAGCACCATGACGCGAGCCTATTGGGCCAACCGGTTTGATGGGGCTCGGCGGGCCATCACCGCAGACGCCAAGCTCAGTTCGTTGGGGTTAAGCAACGAATAGCGCTGGCGTCGCGGAAGGCTTATTTACGTTTGGCAGGCGGTAGATCGGTGCAACTGCCATGCGCGACTTCGGCGGCCATGCCAATGCTCTCGCCCAACGTTGGATGCGGGTGAATGGTCTTGCCAATGTCGACGGCGTCTGCACCCATTTCGATCGCCAAGGCCACCTCACCGATCATGTCCCCCGCATGCGTACCGACCATGCCGCCGCCCAAAATCTTACCGTGACCATGAGCCTCGGGCGAGTCATCAAACAGGAGCTTGGTCACGCCCTCATCACGGCCATTGGCGATCGCGCGGCCAGATGCGCTCCACGGGAACAGGCCCTTCTTCACTTTGATGCCCTGGGCTTTGGCTTGATCTTCTGTCAGGCCAACCCACGCCACCTCTGGATCAGTGTAGGCGACGCTCGGAATCACTCGGGCGTTGAAAGCCGCTGCAGCCAGGTCGGCGTTTCCTTGCAACTCGCCTGCGATCACCTCTGCCGCGACGTGTGCTTCGTGCACGGCTTTGTGCGCCAGCATCGGCTGACCCACGATGTCGCCGATAGCAAAGATGTGTCCCACATTGGTACGCATCTGAATATCAACATCGATGAAGCCGCGCTCCGTCACCGCAACGCCCGCTGCGTCGGCGCCTATCTTCTTACCATTCGGCGAACGTCCGACCGCTTGCAAAACCAAATCATAGGTTTGGGGCGCTGGCGCACCCTCACCCTCAAAGCTCACCTCGATGCCTTTCGCTGTGGCCTTGGCACCAACGGTTTTGGTTTTGAGCATGATGTTGTCGAACCGCGGCGCGTTCATCTTTTGCCAAATCTTAACCAAATCACGGTCCGCACCTTGCATGAGCCCGTCCATCATCTCGACGACATCCAGACGCGCACCGAGTGTGGAGTAGACCGTCCCCATTTCGAGGCCGATGATTCCACCTCCCAAAATCAGCATGCGTTTGGGTACCGACTTGAGCGCCAAGGCGCCCGTGCTATCTACCACGCGTTCATCATTTGGCATGAACGGCAAATGCACGGCCTGCGAACCCGCAGCGATGATGGCACGCTTGAAGGTAATGCGACGCTTTTCTCCTGTGAGGGCCTGGCCAGTCCCACTGGTGGCTGCCACCTCAATTTCGTGCGGCCCCGTAAACTGTCCGAAGCCACGCACAATATCGACCTTGCGCATCTTCGCCATCGCCGCCAAGCCGCCCGTGAGCTTGCCAATCACACTCTCTTTGTGGGTGCGGAGCTTGTTGATGTCCACTTTCGGCGCGGCAAAGGTAACGCCCAGATCCGCAAAGTGCTTGACCTCATCCATGACCGACGCAACGTGCAACAGCGCTTTGGATGGGATACAGCCAACGTTCAAACAGACACCACCAATGGTCGCGTAACGCTCGACCAAAATCACCTTTAAGCCCAAGTCTGCAGCGCGGAACGCTGCCGAGTAACCACCCGGACCACCCCCTAAAACCAGCACATCGCAATCGGTGTCGCTCGGCGCATTGACCGCCACTGCGGGTGCGGCGCGCGCCGCCTGCGGCGCGGCGGGTGAAGCTGAAGGAGCCGAAGGTGCCGTAGCCGCAGCGGGCGCGGTTACAGCGGCAGGGGCTTCGACTTGCGCGCCTTCGACCTGCATGATCACCACACCTTTTGAAACTTTGTCACCCAGCTTCACATTCAAAGCTTTCACAACGCCGGCGTGGCTTGAGGGAATCTCCATCGAGGCTTTATCGGACTCCACCGTAATCAGGGACTGGTCAACCGCGACCGTATCGCCCACGTTGACCAATAATTCAATCACAGAGACTTCATCGAAGTCGCCAATATCAGGGACCTGTACGTCAATCAGTGCCATATCAGCTCCTTACAGCAACACACGACGGAAGTCCGCCAAAATCTGACCAAGGAACGCATTGAAGCGCGCCGCAGCGGCGCCATCAATCACGCGGTGATCCCATGAAAGTGACAGCGGCAACATCAGACGAGGCTGGAACGCTTTGCCATCCCAAACCGGTTCCATGGTCGAGCGGCAGACACCCAAAATCGCTACCTCTGGTGCATTGATGATTGGGGTGAAGTAACGCCCGCCAATGCCGCCCAGGCTGGAGATCGTGAAGCATGCACCGGTCATGTCGGCAGGACCCAACTTGCCGTCACGTGCCTTCTTCGCCAACTCACCCATCTCCTGGCTGATTTGCAAGACACCCTTTTTATCGGCGTCTTTGATGACCGGAACCACCAAACCGTTTGGCGTATCGGCCGCAAAGCCAATGTGGAAATACTGTTTCATGACCAGCTGATCACCATCCAGCGAGCTGTTGAACTCAGGAAATTTCTTCAACGCCGCTACACAGGCTTTGATGAGGAAAGCCAGCATCGTGACCTTCACGCCTGACTTCTCATTTTCCTTGTTGGTGGCAACGCGGAAGGCTTCTAGGTCAGTGATATCAGCGTCATCGTGGTTGGTGACATGCGGAATCATCACCCAATTACGATGCAGGTTGGCCGCACTGATTTTCTTGATACGCGAGCGATCAACGCGCTCAATCGGACCAAACTTCGCGAAGTCAACTTGTGGCCATGGCAACAAACCAAGCCCTGCGCCGCTTGTATCTGCAGAGCTGTTTTGAGCTTGTGCTGCGGTTTTGACAGCGCCGGTCATGACGGCACGCGTGAACTGTTGCACGTCCTCTTGGGTAATACGGCCTTTCAGCCCGGTGCCTTTGACCTCCTCAAGGGGGACCCCGAGTTGTCGCGCAAATTTGCGGATCGACGGCGACGCATAAGGCAATTTACCAGTCGGCGCTGCCGTTGGATTGTGTGCTGCCGCAGGCGCTGCCGTAACGGCCTTAGCCGGGGTCGGCGCAGTCGATGATTGGGCTCCCACTGCAGCTGGCGCGGCCGACGGCGCGGGCTGTGCAGTTGCTGTCGCGGGCGCAGCACCGCCTGTCACCGTGATATGACCGATCAGGTCACCAATATTCACGACATCGCCCACCTTCACGGTCAAGGCCTTCAAGGTACCCGCATGGCTGCTGGGGATCTCCATGGATGCTTTGTCGGACTCAATCGTGATGAGCGACTGTTCAAGCGAAACTGTGTCACCTGGCGCCACCAATACCTCGATCACCGTGACGTCTTTGAAGTCTCCAATATCGGGCACCATAAGCGGTACATCGCCAGAAGGCGCGGCGAGTGATGGCGCTGCGGCTGGGGCCGCAGGTGCACTGGCGGCTGTCGCGGCGACTGGTACAGCTGTCGGTGTCGGCGCTACCGCGGGGGCTGCAGTCGTACCTTCCAACTCGAGCACCAAAACGCCTTGCTTGACCTTGTCGCCTAATTTGACATGCAGGGCTTTGACAACCCCGGCGTCGCTGGATGGAATTTCCATCGACGCCTTATCGGACTCGACCGTGATAATGGACTGGTCTTTGGCGACTGTGTCGCCAACCGCCACCAATAACTCGATGACCGAGACTTCATCGAAGTCACCGATATCGGGCACATTCACTTGAATATTGGACATGTGTGTGTTCTCCGTTCGATGGCTACTTAAGCGTATAAAGGGTTCACTTTTTCAGTGTCGATGCCATATTTCTTGATGGCATCAGCAACTGTCTTAGCAGGGATCGCACCGTCATCTGCGAGGCTCTTCAGAGCCGCAATGACAACGTAGTAACGATTGACCTCGAAGTGTGTACGCAAGCGGCCGCGGAAATCACTGCGGCCGAAGCCGTCGGTGCCTAACACACGGTACGTGCGGTCTTTGGGAATGAAGGGGCGACTCTGCTCGGCATAGGCTTTCATGTAATCCGTCGTGGCGACAATCGGGCCCTTGGATGCGCTCAGTTGCTGCTCGACAAATGATTGCCGTGGTTTTTTAGTGGGATGTAATAAATTCCAGCGGTCAGCATCCTGGCCATCGCGCGTCAACTCGTTGAAACTTGGGCAACTCCATACGTCCGCGGCGATACCCCAGTCGGACTCCAGTAAGGCCTGCGCAGCAATGCTCTCACGCAAGATCGTACCGCTGCCAAGCAACTGAACGCGTTGCTTGGCCTTACCGCCTGATTGCAGCAGATACATCCCTTTGATGATTTCAGCCTCCGTGCCGGCTTTCAAGCCAGGCATCGGGTAGTTTTCATTCAGCAGTGTGATGTAGTAGAAAATGTTTTCCTGCTGCTCGACCATGCGCTTCAAGCCGTGCTGCATGATCACGCCGACCTCGTGCGCGAACGTCGGATCGTAGGAAACACAGTTAGGAATTGTCCCTGCCAAAATGTGGCTGTGACCATCTTCGTGTTGCAAGCCTTCACCGTTGAGCGTGGTACGCCCTGAGGTGCCACCCAGCAGGAAGCCGCGCGCTTGCATGTCGCCAGCCGCCCAAGCCAAATCGCCAATGCGCTGGAAGCCGAACATGGAGTAGTAGACGAAGAACGGCACCATGATGCGGTTATTGGTGCTGTAGGAGGTGGCAGCCGCAATCCATGAAGCCATGCCGCCTGCTTCGTTGATACCCTCTTGCAAAATTTGACCGGCTTTGTCCTCTTTGTAGTAGGACACTTGGTCTCTGTCTTGCGGTGTGTACAGCTGGCCGTGTGGGTTGTAAATACCAATTTGACGGAACATACCCTCCATACCAAAGGTACGGGCTTCGTCAACCAAAATAGGCACCACGCGGGGACCCAACTCTTTGTCGCGCAACAACTGCGTCAAGAAACGCACGTAGGCCTGGGTGGTGGAGATTTCACGACCTTCAGCTGTGGGGTCCAAAACGGCCTTGAAGTGCGACAACTCTGGCACGGTGAATTTCTCATCTGACTTGGGCAACCGCTTGGGCAAGTAGCCCCCCAATTTTTTACGTTGCTCATGCAGGTAACGCATCTCAGGCGTGTCGTCTGCTGGCTTATAAAACGGCAGATCTTGCAATTGGCTATCTGGAATTGGGATGTTGAAGCGGTCGCGGAAGTTGCGAACATCCTCATCCGTCAACTTCTTGGCTTGGTGGGCTGTGTTTTTACCCTCACCCGCTTTGCCCATACCGTAACCTTTGACGGTCTTGATGAGCAGCACGGTGGGTTGTCCTTTGGTGTTCACCGCGCGGTGATAAGCCGCATAGACTTTCTTCGCGTCGTGACCACCGCGACGCAGTTTGAAGATCTCGTCATCGGTCATCTTACTGACCAGTTCGAGCGTCCGGGGATCGCGTCCGAAGAAGTGTTTACGTACAAACGCACCGTCGTTCGCTTTGAAGCCTTGGTAGTCACCGTCCAAGGTGTCCATCATGATCTTGCGTAATGCGCCCTCTTTGTCACGCGCCAACAATTCATCCCAATCAGAGCCCCAGAGCAGTTTGATGACGTTCCATCCTGCACCACGGAATTCACCCTCCAGCTCCTGCACAATCTTGCCGTTTCCACGCACCGGGCCATCTAAACGCTGCAAGTTGCAATTGACCACGAAAATCAGATTGTCCAGCCCTTCACGCGCGGCCAAACCAATTGCGCCCAAGCTTTCGGGCTCATCCATTTCGCCGTCGCCACAGAACACCCACACCTTGCGGTTTTCGGTGTTGGCGATGCCACGAGCATGCAAGTACTTGAGGAAGCGAGCTTGGTAAATGGCCATCAAAGGGCCTAAACCCATCGAGACGGTCGGGAACTGCCAAAACTCGGGCATCAGTTTTGGGTGCGGGTAGGAGGAGAGGCCCTTACCACCCACTTCTTGACGGAAGTTCAACAACTGCTCTTCAGTCAGGCGCCCTTCTAAGTAAGCGCGGGCGTAAATGCCAGGGGCACTGTGGCCTTGGATGTACAAAAGATCACCACCGTGATCTTCGTTGGCACCATGCCAAAAATGGTTGAAGCCCGCTGCGAACATATGGGCTAAAGAGGCAAATGAGCTGATGTGTCCCCCCAGGTCGCCGCCATCTTCAGGGTGTAAACGGTTGGCCTTGACCACCATGGCCATCGCGTTCCAGCGCATGTAAGCGCGCAGACGGCCCTCGAGTTCGAGGTTACCAGGCGAGTGCGCCTCCTCTTGCGGTTCGATGGTATTCACGTAGCCAGTGGTCGCCGAGAAAGGCATGTCAAGGCTGCGCTGGCGTGCGTGCTCGAGCATTTCTTCGAGTAACTCGTGGGCACGCTCGGGGCCGTTGGCCTCCAGTAACGCATCAAACGATTCGAGCCATTCACGGGTTTCCGCCGCGAACTCATCCGCAGCAGCGGCGATGGGGTTTTTATCGGACATAAAGTCTCCTTTTTAGGTCAGCCCGTTTACTGGTGTTTTTTGACAGCCTAAAGTTTCCCACAAATTAAATCAATTTTCAATATATGCGATGTCATTTCATATCGTGAACTATCGAATCCGTATAGCAGCGCAATGCAAGCCACTACACTTAAGCCATGGAAAAAGCGTCCCCTTCGCAACGGCCGGCCAACAACGGCCCAACCGTCTTGAAAGCGCCCACACGCGCCTGGCGGCGTTGGTGGCGCTCACAGTCGCTGGCCTCACAAGATCGTGTTGCCACTTTCGCGCCTCTATTTGCGGTCATCGTCTTCTTGATTGCCATCGTGCTGGCGATTGGCTACCTCCGCATCGAAGAATTGGACCGAGAGCAAGAGACGATTACCCGTGACCTTGAATACGCGCAGCAGCGACTGCGGTTGCACATTCTCGACAGACAGGAACGCTTGAATGACCTCGCAAATGCCCTGATCGCCGGTACGGGCCGCACGAGAGAATTTGATGGACGCGCGCGCACCATGGCCGAAAACTTCCGCGATTTGGAAAGCGTGTCGTGGTTGGACACCAACGACAAAGTCAAGGCCAATTTCACGGCCAACTACGCCCCCATTTCCCGCACCTATTTCGTTGGTGAAACCCTGAATGACTCACAAACCGCTGGCGGTTTAACGGTACTGCGCGACATCCAACAAACGATATACACCCGTCCGATTACCTCCAGTCCGCTATTTCCAGGGTTACACGAGGACGCGAGCTTCATGATCATGGTGCCAGTCAAATCGCAGGATAAATGGGTCGGTACCATCATGGGCGAATTCTCGATTGCAGGCTTGCTGCGATACGGCCTGCCGCCCGAGGTGTCGATTAAATATGCCGTTGCATTAGTGGACCCGCGTGGCAAGATTCTCGCAGGCTCGCTACCACCGATGCGTCAAGTCCTAGGGGATTGGTTGCCATGGTCACCACGGCAACCCGGCTATGAGGTGTCCGTGTCGCCGATTGGAAGCAGCCTGTTATTAAAGGCGCGGACTTGGCGAACTTCACAGGGCGTTTTGGGCAGCGCTATCTTTTGGGTCATTGCCGCACTGAGCGCATTGACCATCTGGATGCTGATGGGCAACTGGCAGCATAACCGCCGACGCGCAGAGACCCAACACGCCCTCATCGCTGAAACCAATTTCCGACGCGCCATGGAGAACTCCATGCTCACGGGCATGCGGGCCTTGGATATGTCGGGCCGCATCACCTATGTCAATCCAGCGTTCTGCCAGATGACGGGTTGGGAAGAGTCTGAGTTGGTGGGGCAGACCCCGCCGTTCACCTACTGGCCTCACGAGGATCGCGGCATGCTGATGGCGCGATTGGATGACGAACTCAAGGGGCGCTCTAATCCATCTGGATTTGAAGTTCGCGTTCAACGCAAAAACGGTGAGATTTTTGCCGCGCGGATGTACGTGTCTCCCCTCATTGCACCAGACGGGGTTCAAACGGGTTGGATGACCTCGATGACGGACATCACCGAGCCCAAGCGCATCCGTGAAGAGCTGAGTGCAGCGCATGAGCGCTTCACCACGGTGCTTGAAAGTCTCGACGCAGCCGTGTCCGTCGCGAGCCTTGGCGGGCAAGAGCTGTTGTTCGCCAACAAGCAGTATAGAAATTGGTTCAGTACACGTACGCTTGGCCACTACGAGGTCGTGATGCAGGCGCAAATTGGCCTGCTTAACAATTTGGCCAAAAACAATATCGATGGTGATCCCGAGGAGTTGGACCTGGGCGCCATTCCCACACACGACTTACTCGAAGCGCAAGCCAATGACGCCGAGGTCTACATCGAGCCGCTGGGCAAGTGGCTGGAAGTCCGCGCACGATACATCAGTTGGGTCGATGGGCGATTGGCGCAGATTGTGATTGCCACAGACATCACAGCGCGACGAGAGGCGCAAGCCCAATCCGCGTTGCAAATGGAGCGTGCACAGACCGCCAGCCGTTTGATCACCATGGGTGAGATGGCATCCAGTGTGGCGCATGAGCTCAATCAGCCACTCACAGCCATTAGCAACTATTGCTCCGGCATGATCTCGCGACTTGGTAACAAGGGCATTTCAGAAACCGACCTGATTGCCGCCCTCGAAAAAACCAGCAACCAAGCCAAACGCGCTGGTCAAATCATCGCCAGGGTAAGGTCGTTTGTTAAACGCAGCGAGCCAAATCGCAGCTGGGCTGAAGTCCCCGCCATGGTCGCCAGCGCCAGCGAGTTGGTGGACATCGAGCTGCGCCGATTACAGGTTCGCTTGACCCACTACATTGCTGAGCGTTTGCCGCCTCTATCGGTAGATCGTATTTTGATTGAGCAAGTTCTAGTCAACTTGATAAAGAATGCCGCCGAGTCGGTGCAAAGTGCAAATCGCCCGGTTGGTCAGCGATGGGTTGAATTGCAGGTGAAGCCGAAAGTAGTCGATGAGTTGCCTGGCGTCGAGTTCACGGTGGAAGACAACGGACAAGGGGTACCCCCTGAAATGCTGGAACGCATATATGATGCTTTTTACAGCACCAAAACTGAGGGCATGGGTATCGGCCTCAAACTGTGCCGCAGTATTGTGGAATCCCACAACGGCCGGATCACGGTTGAGAACCTTTACAATGGCGAGGCTTCTGCGGGTTGTCGGTTCAGTTTCTGGATCCCTTTGAAACCCGCTCCAATCGCACTCAAAGGGACGACCACATCGGTTCAAACCGCCACTTAAATCTGCAGAGATCGAGGAATAGTATGAGCTTGTCATCTAAAAAAGGGACCGTGTATATCGTCGACGATGACGAAGCAGTCCGAGACTCGTTGCAATGGTTGCTGGAGGGACGTGATTACCGCGTCCGGTGCTTCGAGTCAGCGGAGGGTTTCTTGAGCCGATATGACCCCCGAGAGGTTGCCTGCTTGGTCGTTGATATTCGTATGAACGGCATGACAGGTTTGGAGCTTCAAGACCGGCTGATCGAGCGCCAATCACCGCTTCCGATTGTCTTCATCACCGGCCATGGCGACGTACCAATGGCGGTTGAAGCCATGAAGAAAGGCGCCTTGGATTTTGTCCAAAAACCATTCAACGAAGACGACTTAACCGCGCTGGTTGAACGCATGCTCGATCATGCGCAAGAGAGTTTTGACCAATACCAACAAGCGGTCAATCGCGATGCATTGATTGCCAAGTTGACATCACGCGAGGCACAGGTTCTCGAGCGCATCGTTGCCGGTCGCCTTAACAAGCAAATTGCGGACGACTTGAACATCAGTATCAAAACGGTCGAGGCGCATCGCGCCAACATCATGGAAAAGCTCAATGCGAACACCGTAGCCGACTTGCTTAAGATCGCGCTGACGCCTGCCACAACAAAAGCCAACTGAACTGATGAGTGCACAGATTATTGACGGGAAGGCCCTGTCTGCGCAGCTTCGCGCCAACGCATCCACCGATATCAAGACACTGATCAGTAAAGGAGTGCAGCCGGGTCTCGCGGTGATCTTGGTCGGCGATGACCCTGCAAGCCAAGTTTACGTGCGCAACAAGGTTGCTGCTTGCGAAGAGATGGGTATCGCCTCTCACCTTGAGCGGCACCCAGCCGACCTGAGCGAAGCAGCGCTGTTGGCACGCATTGAGACACTCAACCAGACCGGCTCGATACATGGCATTTTGGTCCAACTGCCATTACCCCCACACATCGATTCGAACAAGGTGATCGAAGCGATCTCCCCAAGTAAAGACGTTGACGGATTCCACGTAGCCAGCGCGGGCGCATTGATGGTTGGGCAGCCGGGTTTTTGGCCCTGCACACCCTATGGCTGTATGGCGATGTTGGCCTCGATCCTAGGCGGTGAGGCGATGGACCTGCGTGGCAAACATGCGGTTGTTATCGGTCGATCAAACATCGTTGGCAAACCAATGGCAATGATGCTCTTGCAAAAGAATGCGACCGTCACGGTGTGCCACAGTGGTACAGCGGACTTGGCCATACATACCCGTCAAGCGGACATTGTTGTCGCCGCGGTCGGAAAAGTGAATGTACTGACCGCAGACATGATCAAACCGGGGGCGATCGTTCTGGACGTCGGCATGAACCGTAATGAAGCCGGAAAACTGTGTGGAGATGTTGATTTCGAAGCCGTTCGGAACGTCGCAGGCTACATCACACCGGTTCCGGGTGGCGTCGGGCCCATGACGATCACCATGTTGATGCTCAACACAGTGAAGTCAGCAAAAGCGAGTTGAAGAGCGAGCTTCTAGTTGCTCAGCGTCTGCTCGCTGGACGAGCGGGCTAAACCCCAAGTCAGATAAGCGGATAGCGCCCACTGCGTGAGCATCAGGGCGCTACCGACAGCGTGCCATAGCGCAAGGTTACCGCCAGTTGCGCGTGCCGACACGATGAGTGGCGCGACCAGTCCATAGCTCGCGATAGCGACCAGAGCCAAAGCGATCCAAGCCTTTCGTGTGGTGGCTGTCAATTTCCGACGCATCACGGCGAGCACGCTCAGCGCCAGCGCAATCGCGAACAAATTTTGAATCGCAAAAAATTTAGCGGCTATCCCCCCTGCAAGTGAGGGATCTCCGAGATAGGCAAACAACATCGGCACCGCAACAAACGACAGCGCTGTCGTACCCCCAAAGAGTAGCGCGACAAACAATGCGTAGAGGCGGGCCATCGGGTCGTGTCAGATGTAGTGGACCGAGATGATCTCGTAGTGTTTGGTGCCGCCAGGGGCCTCAAACGCCACGGCATCGCCCTGTTCTTTTCCAATCATGGCTCGAGCGATTGGCGAACTGATGTTCAGCAAGCCCAACTTGATGTCCGCCTCATCCTCACCGACAATTTGGTAGGTCACTTGATCGCCTGTATCCTCATCTTCGAGCGTCACCGTGGCGCCAAATACGACACGACCCTCCGCGTTCACTGATGCTGGATCGATAATTTGGGCCGCAGACAACTTGCCTTCAATTTCGGCAATGCGTCCCTCGATGAAACCTTGCCGATCTTTCGCAGCGTCGTACTCGGCGTTCTCACTCAAATCCCCCTGCGCACGCGCCTCCGCAATGGCGTTGATCACCCACGGGCGGTCCACTGTTTTCAACTGGTGTAGTTCCGCTTTTAATTTTTCAGCGCCTTTGAGCGTGATCGGAATCGTCGACATATACCGTCTCCTGATAAAAAAACAAGCCGCCTTTGGTTTCCCAAAGGCGGCGTCATGAGGTTGCTGCGAAAACGCGCCCGCTCTAATTTTAATGGATTCTATGAGCCACTGAATAGTCGCTCAGGCGAGCGACATTAGGCTTTTAGACTGGCGTGCAACTCCTGAATCGATCGAACACCGAAGTCATCCACATAGGCCATGCCCTCAACGGCAGCTTCAGCACCTGATATGGTTGTGAATGTCGTCACGCGTGCTTGCAATGCACTGGTGCGAATTTGGCGCGAATCAACGATGGCATTACGGCGCTCCTCGACGGTATTGATGACCAAGCAAACCTCTTGGTTTTTGATCATATCAACCACGTGGGGACGCCCCTCCGTGACTTTATTGACCACCTCACAGGCGATACCCGCCTCGTTAATGGCAGCAGCGGTACCACGGGTCGCGATCAGCCTGAAGCCCATATCCACTAAGCTTTTCGCAACGGCAACCGCACGTGGCTTGTCACCATTTTTCACGGTCATGAACACTTTGTTCACCGCATCGGTAGGCCGAGGCAAAGAGCTGCCAGCGCCCCACTGAGACTTAACAAACGCTTCGCCAAAGGTCCGGCCCACACCCATAACCTCGCCCGTCGATTTCATCTCAGGACCGAGGATCGTATCCACGCCAGGGAACTTCACGAACGGGAATACCGCCTCTTTTACGCTGTAATACGGCGGTGTGACTTCGTCGTAGATGCCTTGCGAATCCAGCGACTGCCCCACCATGCACCGCGCTGCTACCTTGGCGAGCTGGATACCCGTCGCTTTAGAAACAAAGGGCACCGTGCGTGACGCACGCGGGTTCACTTCCAGGACATAGATCACGTCCTCACCGTTCACCTCTTGAATGGCAAACTGTACGTTCATCAAACCGACGACGTTCAGGCCTTTGGCCATGAGGGCCGTTTGTCGCTTCATTTCGTCGACGGTAGCCTTCGACAAATAGTAAGGCGGCAACGAGCATGCGGAGTCACCGCTGTGTACGCCAGCTTGCTCAATGTGCTCCATGACGCCACCAATGAAAACACGCTGCCCATCACACAGGGCATCGACGTCACATTCAACCGCATCGTTCAAGAAGCGGTCAAGCAGCACTGGTGAGTCGTGGCTGACCTTGACGGCTTCGCGCATGTAGCGTTCGAGATCGCGCGGCTCGTGCACGATCTCCATTGCGCGACCGCCAAGCACGTAACTGGGGCGTACCACCAGTGGGTAGCCTAACGCTTCCGCTTTTTCAAGGGCCTGCGCCTCTGTACGGGCTGTGGCGTTTGGCGGCTGCTTGAGGCCCAAGTCATTCAACAGCTTTTGAAACCGTTCCCGATCTTCCGCCGCATCAATCATGTCGGGACTGGTACCGATGATCGGTACCCCAGCCGCCTCCAAGCCCAATGCAAGCTTCAAAGGGGTTTGGCCACCGTACTGAACGATCACGCCCAGTGGCTTTTCTTTATCGACAATCTCAAGGACGTCTTCGAGCGTAAGCGGCTCAAAGTAAAGACGGTCGCTGGTGTCGTAGTCGGTTGAGACTGTCTCGGGATTACAGTTGACCATGATGGTCTCGTACCCGTCCTCGCGCATGGCCATGGCGGCGTGCACGCAGCAATAGTCAAACTCAATACCCTGACCGATACGGTTGGGGCCGCCACCCAGCACCATGATCTTCTTTTTATTGGTGGGGTTAGCCTCACACTCTTCCTCGTAAGAGGAGTACATGTAGGCCGTATTGGTAGAGAATTCAGCCGCACAAGTATCGACCCGTTTGTAAACGGGGCGGATACCCATCGCGTGGCGCGCGGCACGCACATTGCCCTCTGTGCTCTTGATGAGCTTGGCCAGTCGACGATCCGAGAAGCCTTTTTTCTTCAACGAGCGCAGCGTTTTTGCATCCAACTGCTCCAGCGTCATCTTCTCAAGCGCCAATTCGATCTTGACGATCTCTTCGATCTGAACCAAGAACCAACGATCGATTTTTGTCAGCGCGTAGACCTCTTCAAGACTCCAGCCTTGCGCAAACGCATCGCCAACGTACCAAATGCGCTCGGGGCCAGGTTCACCCAACTCACGTTCGAGCACCTCGCGGTCAACAGTTTTTTCGTTCATCCCGTCAACACCAACCTCCAGACCACGCAAGGCTTTTTGGAAGCTTTCCTGGAAGGTACGGCCCATCGCCATCACCTCGCCAACGGACTTCATCTGTGTCGTTAAGCGGCTATCGGCTGTCGGAAACTTTTCAAATGCAAAACGTGGAATCTTCGTGACCACGTAATCGATGCTGGGCTCAAAACTGGCCGGGGTCGCACCACCCGTGATGTCGTTGCGCAGTTCATCAAGCGTGAAGCCGACGGCTAACTTTGCGGCAATCTTGGCGATTGGAAAACCAGTAGCTTTCGATGCCAAAGCAGATGAACGAGAAACCCGTGGGTTCATCTCGATCACCACCATGCGACCATCTTCGGGATTGATGGAGAACTGAACGTTAGATCCGCCCGTGTCGACACCGATTTCACGCAACACAGCCAAGCTTGCGTCACGGAGAATTTGGTACTCTTTGTCGGTCAGCGTCTGCGCGGGCGCAACCGTGATGGAGTCACCCGTGTGAACACCCATCGGATCCAAGTTCTCAATGGAACAGACGATGATGCAATTGTCGGCGCGGTCACGCACCACTTCCATTTCGAACTCTTTCCATCCGACCAGTGACTCTTCGATCAGCAACTCGTTGGTGGGTGACGCTTCCAAGCCACGCTTGCAGATCGCCTCGAACTCTTCTGCGTTGTAGGCGATGCCACCACCCGTACCACCCAGTGTAAAACTGGGACGAACGACGGTTGGAAAGCCCATCTCGCGTTGAACACGCCAAGCCTCTTCCATGCTGTGGGCGATACCTGATCGGGCAGAGCCTAGCCCGATTTTCTCCATGGCGTTTTTGAACTTTTGGCGGTCCTCAGCTTTATCGATCGCTTCAGGCGACGCGCCGATCAGCTCGACGCCATGCTTTTCTAGTACGCCGTGACGCCACAGATCGAGCGCACAGTTGAGCGCTGTCTGGCCTCCCATGGTTGGTAGGATGGCATCCGGCTTTTCCCTGGCGATTATTTTCTCAACAACCTGCCAATTGATGGGTTCGATGTAAGTGACATCGGCCGTGTCAGGGTCGGTCATGATCGTCGCAGGGTTGCTGTTGATCAAGATGACGCGATAGCCCTCTTCTCGCAGGGCTTTACAGGCTTGAACACCTGAATAGTCGAACTCGCAGGCTTGCCCAATCACGATGGGGCCAGCGCCGATGATGAGAACAGATTTGATGTCGGTGCGCTTAGGCATATTTATTTCTTCTCCATGAGCGCTGTGAAACGATCAAACAAGTAACCGATGTCGTGAGGGCCGGGGGAGGCCTCTGGGTGACCTTGGAAGCAGAACGCAGGCGCATCGGTACGCGCAAGGCCTTGCACGGTGTTATCAAACAAACTGCGGTGGGTTACACGCAGGTTGCTGGGTAAGTCAGTCTCATCAACCGCAAAGCCGTGGTTCTGGCTCGTGATCGACACGCGCTGGTCGTCGAGATCTTTAACAGGGTGGTTGGCACCGTGGTGGCCAAACTTCATCTTGTAAGTCTTGGCACCCGAGGCTAAAGCCATGATTTGATGCCCAAGGCAAATACCAAAGGCAGGGATTTTTGCATCCATAACGGCGCGCGCCGTTGCGATGGCGTAATCACATGGCTCTGGGTCGCCAGGTCCATTAGAGAAAAACACGCCGTCCGGCTGATGCTGCATGACGGCCTCGAAAGAGGTCTGCGCGGGAACGACTGTGACAGCGCAGCCGCGCTGAGTCAGCATACGCAGGATGTTGTGCTTCGCGCCGAAGTCGAGTGCGACCACTTTGAACTTGGGTTGTGTCAACTCACCATAGCCAGTGCCAAGGCGCCACTCGGTGGATGTCCAAGGGTAGGTTGTCTCAGTCGTGACCTTCTGCGCCAGATCCAGACCCGACATGGAAGGTGCGGCAGCAGCAGCAGCCTTGGCTTGCGCGAGGTGCGCATCGGTGAGCGCCTCGCCTGGGGCTAACGCCACAATCGCGCCGTTTTGCGCGCCATGCTCACGGAGGTGACGTGTAAGCTTGCGGGTGTCGATGTCGGCGATTGCGACGGTCTTTTCGGCTTTTAAATAATCAGCAAGCGTCTGCTGACTGCGAAAGTTGGAAGCCAAAAGAGGCAGGTCTTTAATGATCAAGCCAGCAGCATGAACGCGAGTCGCCTCTACGTCTTCCGTATTGATGCCGTAGTTGCCAATGTGCGGGTAGGTCAGCGTCACAATTTGCTGGCAGTAGCTAGGGTCGGTCAATATTTCTTGGTAACCGGTCATGGCCGTGTTGAACACGACTTCTCCGACGGTTTGACCAGTTGCGCCGATGGCTATTCCTGTAAAGACCGTGCCGTCTGCGAGCGCGAGGATGGCTGTCGGGTGGACGGGTAACACGGTGGGAACTCCAATTGATGGGCCGGCACCCTGACAGCGCGACGGGAACCAAAAGTGAACACTTTCGGGCGAAAATCGGCGCTCAAAACGGGGGTGCAAGCTGGTTGCGGGTAAACCCTCCAATTATAGCGAAGCTAAGGGAAAACGCGAACCTTTACCGCGCTTTTTTTGCCGCCTCTGAGGCCGCACTGGCGTGCAGACAAATAGCCGCCGCAGCGGCTACGTTGAAGGACTCCTCTCCCCCAGGCTGTACGATTCGAATCGCTTGCGAAGCGCGAGCCATGAGTGCTTCGGAAACCCCCTGCCCCTCGTGGCCCAACACCCACGCGCAAGGCCAAGGCAGGGTCGCCTCGTGCAACCAGTCACCACCGTGTGAGCTGGTGACCAACAACGGCACACGCAAGGCCGCGAGCGCCGACACGTCACACGCTTCAAACAAGCGCAGCGCGAAATGCGCCCCCATGCCCGCACGCACCACCTTTGGCGTCCAAAGCGCGGCCGAGCCCTTCATGGCGACGAGTTGCTTAAAACCCAGAGCTGCCGCACTGCGAATGATGGAACCAATGTTGCCAGGGTCCTGCAAGCGATCAAGAATGACCGTCGGTTCTTCTGGGTGCAAACCCACCTCACCCGAAGTGCCAGCGCCTGCGGCTGGTCCAGCGAATAAACCACACACCGTGGGCAGCGAGTCCAAAGCCGTGACCGCCCGTAACACCTTGTCGCTGAAAACGACCTCCTGCGCGGCAGTGGCCTGAAGCGCATGGAGCGCGGCTGCATGCGCGGGTGATAGGCGCTTGGTGGCTTTATCTAATCCGTCCTGTGACCAAATCAACGTCTGCGCGCGCCACCCCGCCGCGTGCGCAGCGCGACACAGGTGGTCGCCCTCAAGCCAAACAAGGCCGATCTTGCGGTAGGCACTACCATCCCTCAACATCAGACGTACGCGCTTAACGAGGGCATTCTCAAGCGAGGTGATCAGCTCAGGCGGTTTATGGCTCATGGGCGAAGTACGGTTGTCAATGCCAAGCGTTCTCGTACAGCCGTATCCAGCGCCTCAACTGGCTTGAAACTACGACGATGCGCGGGGCACGCGCCGTGCTCACGCAACGCTGCAATGTGTGCCGCCGTACCGTAACCCTTGTGGGTTTCAAAAGCGTACTGTGGATATTGCTGGTGAAGTTGGCACATCAGCGCATCACGCGTCGTTTTGGCCAAAATAGAAGCGGCCGAAATACAGGCCACTTTCGCATCACCTTGCACAATCGCCTCGGCCAGCATGTCCAATTTGGGAATGCGGTTGCCGTCAATTAAGGCCTTGGCAGGTTTAAGGCGAAGCCCCGCAACCGCCCGACTCATGGCCAGCATGGTTGCTTGCAAAATATTGAGGGCATCGATCTCTTCGACTGTAGCCTGCGCAATTGAAAAGCAAAGCGCTTTGGCTTTGATTTCTAGAGCCAAATAATCACGTTTGCGTTCGGATAGTTTTTTGGAGTCGTTCAAACCTGAAATCGGATTCATGTCATCCAAAATGACAGCCGCGGCAACAACAGGCCCAGCAAGCGGACCTCGGCCAGCTTCGTCGACCCCCGCCAGCAGACCGGGCGGGTCCCAACTCAGGGCCACCTGCGACGCAGCCCAACTACGAGGCAAGGACTTTTTGGATGGCATGGCTGGCCACCTTCGCGGTGTCCATTTTGAGCGTTTCATGTGACGCGCGGAAGGCTGTACAGGCCGCTTCGTGTGCTTGTGAGTCCGTCAACCAACGCATGGCCTCGGCGGCGAGTCGATCAGGCGTTACATCATCCTGCAGCAACTCTGGCACCACAAAGCGCTCGGCCAATATATTGGGCAAACCCACCCACGGTTGCAGACGCTTACGCTGAGTCAACCACCAGCTGAGTAACGGCATCTTGTAGGCAATCACCATTGGGCAGCGGGCTAAAGCCGCTTCCAGCGTTGCGGTGCCACTGGCGATCAGGGTGCAATCACTCGCGGTAAGCGCAGCGGCGGACTGTCCCTCAACGACATGTATCCAGTCTTGGTCGATCATGTTTGCGTGTGCGAGCCCTTGCATGATCCGCGAGTGTTGTCGTGGGGCTGCGGGAATGACGAATTGCACGTCCGGTTTCATGTCACGAATGCGTTGGGCTGCGGCTAAGAAATCGGGCAACAGATATTTGATTTCCGCAGTGCGACTGCCCGGCAAGATAGCGACCAATGGCCCATCCCCTGCCAAGCCTAGCTGACGCCGCGCGTCCGCCTGGTCTGGCTCCAAAGGATAGATATCGGCAAGGGGATGCCCCACATAGGTTGCCGGTATGCCGGCTGCCTCGTAGATGGCTACTTCAAAAGGAAAAATGCACAGCACGTGGTCGCAAGCGACGCGAATTTTTTCGATGCGCTCAGGCCGCCAAGCCCAAATCGAAGGGCTGACAAAATGCACCGTTTTAACCCCATTCGCACGCAGGTCGCGCTCCAGGTCCAGATTGAAATCGGGTGCATCAACCCCGATGAACAGGGTGGGCTTGTCGGCCAACAAGCGCTCCCGTAAAGTTCGCCGAATGGCTACGATACGTCGGTAATGTCGCAATACCTCAACGTAGCCGCGCACTGCGAGTTCGTGATATGACCACCACGCGTCAAAGCCATGTGCCTTCATATGTGGCCCGCCAATACCCATACTCTGCACAGCAACTTGGTTCGCTTGTAAGCCACCCAATAACAAGCCCGCGAGCATGTCACCAGACGCCTCGCCAGCGACCATTCCCACTTTTACCTTTTCCATAAACCCGCCCTGCTTCGGCAGGTCAGCGAACAATTCCGCGCGCGGGATCGACCGATGACAAGAAGTCAACCATCAGTGCCACATCTTGCGCGGCTGTTGGCATCTGCTGACCCAATGCACCGATCTTCTCGATGCTCTCCAGCAACGGCAAATTTTCACGATACAGGTGTTTGTACATGGCCTTGACCGCAGCGATGCGGTCTGAACTGAAGCCGCGCCGCTTGAGCCCTTCGAAATTCATGGAGCGCGCGCCTGCAGGCTGCCCTTGACTCATGACAAAGGGCGGCTGATCAGCAAACAGCAGACTGCACATGGCGGTCATGCCATGGGCGCCAATCCGCACAAACTGGTGTACTACCGTAAACCCACCCAAAATCACCCAATCGCCCACATGCACATGGCCGGCAAGTTGCGTGTTATTTGCAAAGATGGTGTGGCTACCGACCTGACAGTCGTGTGCCAAGTGCACGTAGGCCATGATCCAGTTGTCATCACCCAATCGGGTGACACCCAAGTCACCCGGGGAGCCGATGTTGAAGGTACAAAATTCTCGAATCGTGTTGCGCGCACCGATTACCAGCTCACAGGGCTCACCTTGGTACTTCTTATCTTGCGGAATCGCACCCAAGGAATTGAACTGAAAGATGCGGTTATCTTCGCCAATTGTGGTGTGCCCCTCGATCACGCAATGCGCGCCAACAGTCGTACCCGCTCCAATCTTGACGTCAGGACCAATGACCGTATAGGGCCCCACTGAGACTGATGAGTCGAGCGACGCTTTGGGGTCAACAACCGCGGTTGGGTGGATCAAAGACATGCACGAACCTCAGGCAATTTTGCGCATCGTGCACATTAATTCAGCTTCGGTGGCGATGGCATCTCCGACCTTGGCACGGGTCGCAAATTTAAAGATCCCCGCCTTCATGCGCACCAACTCAGCCTCTAAGATGAGCTGATCGCCGGGCTCAACGGGCCGCTTGAAACGCGCACCATCGATACCAGCGAAGTAGTAGACCGTGTCGTCGTCTAACTCAGTCCCTAGGGTTTCAAAAGCGAGTAGCGCCGCCGCCTGCGCTAACGCTTCAAGCATTAGGACGCCCGGCATCACAGGACGATGTGGGAAGTGCCCACCAAAAAACGGCTCATTCATCGTGACGTTTTTCAAAGCCGTGATACGCACCCCTTTTTCAAGCGCGATGACCCGATCCACCAGAAGGAATGGATAGCGATGTGGGAGCTTTTTGAGTATTTGGTGGATATCCATCATGGTTAATCTTCTTCACTTTTATTTCGAGCTATCGACCGTCGGCACCGCAGTTCGTTGCTCAAGTGCGCGGAGACGCTCACGGACCCCGCCCAACTGTTTCACGACTGCCGCGTTCTTTTCCCAATTGCCGTTGTCATCGATTGGAAAGATGCCAGTGTAATGGCCTGGCTTGGTAATCGAGCGCGTCACCACCGTTGCAGCGGAGATGTTTACATGGTCTGCTACTGACAAATGACCCAGAACAATTGCACCGCCACCGACAGTGCAGTGCGCACCAATCTTGGCGCTACCTGCAACACCCACACATCCCGCCATGGCGGTGTGCGCCCCTATAAATACGTTATGCCCAATTTGAATCAAGTTGTCCAACTTGACGCCATCTGAGATAACGGTGTCCCCCAAGGCCCCCCGATCGATGCAGGTATTGGCACCAATCTCTACGTCATCACCAATGCGTACACGGCCGAGTTGTTCAATTTTTTCCCAACGACCTTGGTTGGGCGCAAAGCCAAAACCGTCTGCACCCACAACCACACCGGAATGCACAATGCAACGAGCGCCGACGACGCAGTGTTCGCCAACGGTCACCTGCGCGTGCAACACGCTGTCAGTTCCGATGGATGCACCGATATCAACTGAGACATGGTTCTTGATTACCGCGCCAGCACCGATCACCGCTTCGGCTGCGACCACCGAAAAGGCGCCAACACGCGCGCCATCGCCGATGGTTGCAGTCGGATGGATGTACGCGCTTGGGTGAATCAAGGGCTCGGCTGTAGAAGGTGACAAAGACAGCGTCTGCGCGCGCCACCACTGGGTCAACCTTGCAAAATACAAATAGGGTTCGGCAGTCACAATGCAGGCCCCACGTGCCAGCGCACGGTCTTGGAGTGCGGGAGAGACAATCAAACACCCCGCCTGCGTCACATCGATTTGTGCCCCGTATTTCGGGTTAGCCACGAAACTGATGGCCTTTTTGTGAGCTGTCTCAATGGGCTCGATCGCATCGATTAATTGGCGAGAGTCACCGTGACAGACGCCGCCTAAGTGGTTGCAAATCTGTTCAAGTGTCGTTTCAAATCTCGCCACGGCCAAAACGTTACTTGCTGTCGTTCAGGGCACGCAACACCTTGTCGGTGATATCGTGCTTGGCATTCATGTAGACAGCGTCTTGCAAAATCAAATCATAGTTCTCTGATTTGGCGATCGATTTGATCGCGGCGTTGGCTTTTTGAAGAACTTTTTGTAGTTCTTCGTTTTTCCGCATGGCCAAATCCTCTTGGAACTCACGCTTTTGACGCTGAAAATCCTGATCCATCGACACCAGCTCACGCTGGCGCTGAATACGTTGTGACTCTGACAAAGTCGGTGCATCGCGATCTAATTTGGTCGCCAAGTCTTTGACGCTGGCACCTAATTCGTTCAGTGTTTTTTCGCGCTTCGAGAACTCGGTTTCCAGCTTCTTTTGCGCTTCTTTTGCAATCGTCGCCTCTTGCAACACACGCTCTGTACTGACGAACCCTGCCTTGAACTCG
>Ga0222713_10000773_pt1 | contig 36213 bp, 48 predicted proteins | sample C33_649DmetaG_FD_165061 | JGI IMG/M metagenome (GOLD analysis project Ga0222713, IMG submission 165061) | Estuarine water microbial communities from San Francisco Bay, California, United States - C33_649D | ecosystem: Environmental > Aquatic > Marine > Unclassified | place: USA: California... | reverse complement strand
TTCCAAAAGAGAGCACACTTCCATAACAAACCAGCCAAGGAACTGGCAAGGAATCAGGAACTGAGATTTGGCAAGCAAGTGGCCGCAATGGCTCCTTATTCTAGACACATACAAGAGTACAATGTTAATACTCCCTTCAAAAGAAAAATACTCAACAAACTGAGAGGTCCTGTGGATCTTGTGAAACAAAAACAGGACAGAGAAGCATATCAATCCAAGATGCAGGCTCTATCAACCATATCCAAAGATCCTAGGACATCCTATGATCAAGAGCTGAAAGACAAGCTGTCAGCAAGATTAGACAAGTTAAGAACCACAGGAATATAATGAGATTTCACGAGATACAGGAAGCCTGGACTCGCAAATACAAACGTTCTGTTGATTGTTCCAATCCTCGAGGGTTCTCACAGAAGGCGCACTGTGCTGGACGTAAAGCACGCCAAAAAGGTCGTAAGACCAAATCAAAATCAGTAAAATAACATTATAACAAAGATGTTTATATAAGCTAAATAATTCAGTATGACAACAAAACACACTGACAACTGGCTGGATATTGTAAAAAGACTTAACGAATTAAGCAATATAACCCCTGAAAAAGAGCGAGCTCAATTAATGGAAGCGGCTAGACAAGAGCCAAGAATACTAGATGACAAAGATGTTACTCTAGCAGACATTGCCAAACTGGCAGGTATCAAAGAATACACTGAAACTACAAAAGTTTCCAAAAAAGCAGAAGCACTGATCGAATCAATCACACAAGAAAAAACAGAAGAGTCAATCATCACTAAGGCAATCAGAGAAGCAGACACCAAAGAACGAACTGTGGCAGAAGAGATTGAACAAGAAGTGAAAAAAGAATCTAAAAGATTAGACAAGATTGCTGAACTACAAGCAAAAATTGAAGAATTAAAATCTCAAGAATTAGAAGAGAACACATACGATGAAGACAACTTCAAAGGCAAATTGAGAGAGTTGCTAGAATACTTCTTAAAAAATGCCACATTAAGCCAAATGGTTGATATGTATAAAATGATCGCTGACGAGAATATCAAAGTTGGTGAAGATGGCAGAGTAACCATCGGTGAACTAGTTAATGAACTCGAAGAAGACGACAAAGATGATTCGGGCTTCACTGACAAACAGATCAAAATGGCATTTGGTGTGTTAAATGATCCCAAGTACAAAGGTGGCAACTATGATGGTGCTGTGGAAGTGATCAACAAGATTGCTCCAGGCCTAGCGGATCACCCTAGTGTAAAGAATGCATTGATGAGAGCTAACGAAGATACCAACGAAGCATCGGGACACGAAGGTCAATCAGAGCCAAGAAAACACAGCGTGAAAGGTGATGCTTCCACAGTAGAAAAGAAATTAAAAGATGCTGGCGTCCAAGCAGAAGTAAAACAGGATGGCGAGAACGTAGAGATTCATACAATGTCTGACAAAGACACTGTGGAAAAGGCAGTCAAAGAAGTTAACTACACCGACGAGCTGTCTGAAAACAATCAACAAGGAAAATAGGATGAGGATACACGAAGTTGTAGAAGGCAAGAAAGACGCCTGCTACAGAAAAGTGAAGTCGCGATACAAGGTCTGGCCTTCTGCTTATGCATCAGGTGCATTGGCAAAGTGTAGAAAGGTTGGAGCCGCTAACTGGGGTAATAAAAGCAAGTAATGAGAGCACACGAATTTTTAAACGAAGACCTCAGAAAATGGTTTAAACAGAAATGGGTAAGATTCGGTCCAGATGGAAAGATCAAAGGACCGTGTGCCAGAGGAAGTGATTCCGAGGGCAAACCTAAATGTTTACCACAAGCCAAAGCACACGCACTGGGCAAAAAAGGCCGGGCAAGTGCGGCGGGTAGAAAGCGACGACAAGATCCAAATCCTGACAGAAAAGGAAAGGCAATCAATGTCGCAACCAAGAAAAAGAAATAAACACAAGAATAATCATCGAAAAGAGCAATCAACATTCGATCCAAAACTACACCATAAGAGCAAAGCTGGCACAGGCTACGGACTGAAGAGGGATCACGTATCTACACCTGAGGAAAGCAGTGGCAAACAACTTGCTCACATACTAGGCATAAAATAAATATTGATATGCGTATCACGGAGATCACAGAAGCACCAGTATCACGAGACGATATCATCGCTGTGATGAATAACAAAAAATGGCCACAGGCATTACAGGATGAAATGGCCGATGAATGGGTATTAAAACAACCCAGCGAAGATGGATTGTCTTTTGTCAATGGGTTGGATCTACAATCTGCTATGCCTCGAACAGTATCCGTCCAAGCATTATTACAAAAAGAGATGAATCGAGATTCTATCAGCAGATCTCCCAAAGAAGTGGTTGATCGTATAAATCAAAATTGGAATATAGATGTGAAATATGATGCCGCTAGACAGTTGGACAAAAATCCAGATAGATATATGAAATATATGAAAATGTCTGCCGCAACGGCCAAACCTTCCATCATGGTGGACGGCGAGATAGTGATGGGCGTGGGCAGGTTCATCGCGGCACTGTTAAGAAAAGACACACAATTACAAGTTTGGGATTTGAAAAAGAATCCGCAATCACGATTATGAGGATAACTGAGATCATAGAGGGTCGTTTTGATCCATATCAGAACAAGGCGATATTCTTCGCTGGCGTTCCGGGTGCTGGCAAGACGTTCATAGCACGAAGACTGGCCTCTATATTCTACGGACTGAAACAAGTCAATCCAGATGCCGCTTTCAAGTATCTACTACGCAACAAAAATCTAAGTCTTAAAATGCCTCCCGAAGAAGAAACTCCACGAGAGATTGAAAGACAGCGAAGCAAACAGATCGTGGGCAAACAGCAACAGATGTACCAACAGGAGCGTCTGGGTATGCTGATAGACACCACAGGAAGATCATTGGCTAGAGTTGTAGACACCAAAGAAGAATTAGAAGCACAGGGCTATGAGACCGCTATGATATATGTGGATGCTGACATTGAAACTTCGGTTAAACGTAATAGAGCTCGTGAACGAAGTATACCTGAGAAAGTATTAATGCTGAATTTTGGTGCTGTTAAAGCCAATGTACCCCGATTCCAAGAGCTGTTTGGCGATCGTTTCTTTGAGATAGACAACTCCTTAGAGAAGCAGTCAGAGTTGCCAGAAGCGTTAAAACAGATAGAACAACAGGTAAAAGAGTTTCTATCTAAATAAATATTAGTATGACAGATTTAAACACACCAATGTTTTCATATAAACAATATGTTAATGATAAACAGCAGTTAAAACAAACTGGTACTGTAGATGCTGGCATACAAGCTAAATCACCTCGCTCAGCAGGTGCAAGAGGACTACAAAAAGTTCACGAATTTACTAATACTACAGTTACTCTAATGGATCCAAACTCATTAGATAATGAACCAAGACCGCAACCAGCAAATCCTAATCCAAATTCATCAACAGTTAAATAATTGCATGAATTTCGATATCAGCGAAAAACATCTTTCTGAATTAAAATCATTAGGCTATTGTAAAATAGAAAATTTTCTTGATCAGAATCAATTAAAAGAAATAGATGACCATTGGAATATTATAAAAGGCGAAGCAATAAAAGAAAAAATATATAGCGAACAAAAACAAGATAAAACTACTATAAGTTCAGACATTTACAAAAAAAATGGAAAATGGGATCTATGGAAAGCTCATTACATACTAGTAAGAACTGAAATAGGAAAAAAATATATTAAAGGCATGGAAACTTTAATGCACAAAATTAATCCAGATTTAATATTCTTTAAAGATAAAATTATGAATCAAGGACCTGAAACAAAAGGTCATAGGCCTCATCAAGATACTTCTAGTGGAGATGATGGTTTTTATGAAAAATTTACAACAGGAGAATTATACACTATGTATATAAGTTTAACTGATACCACTGTAGATAACGGATGTTTATGGTTAGAAGATATCAAAGAACGAAGATCAAATAGATTAGGATTTTGCGATGAAGGTTGTGTAGGAGGTAATCCTTGTTTATGTACAAATTGGGATCATACTTCTGATAATATTAGATTTTACAACGGTCACGTTATGAAATCAATACCACAAAAATCTGGTGACGCTGTTATTTTTGATGGGTATGCTTTGCACGGTACTGGAAAAAATATTACCAATGATACTAGAAAAACTATGTTGATTATGTATGCAGTACCAAAAGAAGAATACCAACACATTGACAAAGAAAAATATTGGGAATTTACTCGTCAAAATTAATATTAGGTTGAACTTTTTCCATATATCATTTATAATTTAAAAAAAAAGGAGTAAAAAATGTCAGGTAAAAACTTTAACGACGCAGAAAAACAAAAAATAATACAGATCATCAAAGAAGGCTCTCAGGTATTAGGAGAGATTGACGATCTAAAAGGTGGGTTGAGAGACACAGTCAAGGCTATAGCAGAAGAATTAGATATCAAACCAGGATTAATCAGCAAAGCAATCACTATTGCTCATAAAGATTCTTACAAATCTGTACAGGACGATATGGATATGGTAGATTCTATATTAGCGGCCGCTGGCAAGATCTAGTGTTCAAACTTATAAGAGAATTTTGGGTTACGAGTTTCGTAACAGATAGACTTGCGTTCTATTTAGAAGTAGTGTCTGTGCTGTTTACGATTGCAGGATCCTGCATCTTGACATTTACATCGCCACATCCTGTAATGGATTGGGTATTTCCTCTGTATCTTGTGGGATCCTGCACATTAGCAGTTGCAAGTTTTCGAAGAAGAATAATTTGGACTTGCGTACTCGCTAGTTGGTTTACTATAATGAATGTAATAGGAAATTATAAAGTATTTTTTGAATGAGTTATATAGACGCTTACTATAAAAGAGATGAAGATAAAGTCTATGTTGTAGAAAGAAACAGCAAAGGCGAGCGTAAGTTCGTGGAATATGATGCTCGTTATATATTTTATTATCCAGATGCTCGTGGCAAACACAGAAGTATATTTGGTGAAAAACTACAAAAAGTTCAAACTGCTACGTTTAAAGATTTTATACGAGAGCAAAAAATAAGATCAAATAAAAAATTATATGAACAGGATATCAATCCTGTGTTTCGTTGCCTAGAAGAAAACTATCTAGGCAAAGATGCTCCTAAACTGAACGTGGTGTTCTTTGACATTGAGGTAGACTTTGATCCTAAGAGAGGATACTCCACCACAGATGATCCATTTATGCCTATCACTGCCATAACCTGTTATCTCAGTTGGACTGATCAGCTCGTAACCTTTGCTGTTCCTCCTCGTGGTATGAATATGGGATCAGCACGAATGGCCACAGAACGTTTTGATAACGTAATGCTGTTTGAACGAGAAAAAGATATGTTGGATGCTTTCCTCACACTGATTGAAGATGCTGATATACTATCAGGTTGGAACTCAGAGGGATACGATATTCCCTACACAGTGGGTAGAATACAAAAGGTATTGAGTTCTGATGATACTCGTAGATTGTGTTTTTGGGGTGAAAAACCTAAGAAAAGAACATTTGAAAAATATGGTCGAGAGCAGATCAGTTATGATTTAATTGGTAGAGTGCATCTGGATCTATTAGAACTGTACAGAAAATACACCTATGAGGAAAGACATTCGTATCGATTAGATGCCATAGGTGAATGGGAGTTGGATGAGAGAAAGACTGTGTATGAGGGATCTTTAGATGCTCTCTACAACAATGACTTTGGCTTGTTCATAGAATACAACAGACAAGATACCGCACTGCTGGCTAAACTGGAAAAGAAATTAAAGTTTATTGAATTAGCGAATGAGATTGCTCATCAGAACACTGTGTTACTACAGACCACAATGGGTGCTGTGGCAGTGACTGAACAGGCGATTGTAAACGAAGCACACAGACGTGGAATGATTGTGCCAGGCAGAATTAAAAGAGAGGAAGGTGAAAATGTTGCGGCGGCAGGTGCTTATGTGGCCACTCCTAAAAAAGGACTACACAATTGGATTGGTTCAATCGATATTAATTCACTGTATCCGTCTGTGATTAGAGCACTGAATATGGGACCAGAGAGCATAGTAGGACAATGTCGTCCAGTTATTACATCAGCAGAAGTAAACAGAGCCAAACATCAAAAGAAATCATTTGCTCAGGCTTGGGATAATCAATTTGGCAGTTGGGAATATCAAGCAGTGATGAAACAGGATCGAGGCACTGAAATTATTGTGGATTGGGAAGATGGTACATCAGTTAAAATGTCAGCGGCTCAATTACACGACATTATATTTGATGGAAATAATCAATGGATGCTGAGTGCGAATGGCACAATCTTTACATATGAATACGAAGCAATTATTCCAGGCTTATTAAAACGTTGGTATGCTGAAAGAAAAGAGATGCAGAAAAAAATGTATGAGTGTGGTGACAATGATATTGAAAGAGAGTTTTGGGATAAGAGGCAACTGGTTAAAAAGATCAATCTAAACTCGCTGTATGGTGCTATTCTAAATCCAGGCTGTCGTTTCTTTGATATTCGTATTGGACAATCAGTCACACTAACAGGCAGATGTATTACAAAACATATGGCGGCAAAGACCAATGAGATTATCACAGGCAATTATGATCATCGAGGTGATTCTATCATATACGGTGACACAGACTCTGTGTATTTTTCTGCTTACAAACCTTTACAAAAAGAAATTGAAGCAGGTAAAATACCCTGGGAGAAAGAGAATGTTGTAGAACTATACGATAAGATTGCTGAGGAAGTTAATGGTTCTTTTAACTCATATATGACTAAGGCATTTCACTGTCCTAAATCTCGAGGAGAAGTGATCAAAGGCGGTCGAGAAATTGTAGCATCCAAAGGACTGTTCATCACAAAGAAAAGATATGCTGTGCTGTATTTTGACAAAGAAGGAGAGCGTGTGGACACAGCAGGCAAACCAGGCAAAATGAAAGCAATGGGTTTAGATTTAAAAAGATCAGACACTCCTGTGTTTGTGCAAGATTTTCTATCAGAGCTATTAATGATGGTGCTCACAAACAAAACAGAAACAGAAGTATTAGATAGAATCAAAGGTTTTCGAGAAGAGTTTAAAGCAAGACCAGGCTGGGAGAAAGGTTCTCCAAAAAGAGCAAACAATATCACAGAGTATTGGGAAAAAGAAAAGAAAGCAGGTCGTGCCAATATGCCAGGTCACGTGAGAGCATCTATTAACTGGAACAACTGTCGAGATATGTATGGTGATCGTTATTCTATGCCTATCACAGACGGTGCTAAGGTTATTGTATGTAAATTAAAAAATAATCCGCTGGGCTATACAAGTATAGCATATCCAGTGGACGAGATGCGTATTCCAGAGTGGTTTAAAGAATTAGCATTTGATTCTGAAGCAATGGAAGCAACTATATTAGATCAAAAGATAGATAATCTTATTGGAGTGTTAGAATGGGACATAAGATCTACTGAATCCAAAAATACCTTCAATTCACTGTTTGAGTTTTAAATATTGCTATGCTGAGCATACAAGAAATCAAACTAATGATAGAAAAATTAGAACGTCTTGAACAGGAAGACTGGAAAAAGTTTGTTTCTGAATTTAAAACAAAATTACAAGACCTTGCAAACACTGTTGACGCATACAATGACGATCAAATCGCTCAATTAGACAAAACTCGTGATTGGTATCAACAAGACCTTGATTGGAGGGCTGAAAGAAATGAAGTATTAAAGAATGATCTGTTATTTAAAAATATCAGTTCAAAAATTGGCCAGTTTGCTAAGATGGGTAACACGTTACAGAATTGTTTAGAAATTGGTCCAGGCTATGGAAAATTTATTGAATGTTTATTAAGTTGGAGAATCATTTATCTAGTAGACATATTACCTAATGTATTTTCAAAAATTAAAAAAAAACTAAATCCAAAGCATCATCAATTTTTAAAATTTTATGCAGGACTATCAGATATACCTACAAATAGTTGTAGTTTTATGTTCAGTTGGGACACTTTTACTTTTTTTACTCAAGAACACATAGCACAATATTTAAAAGAAATTAATAGAACAATTTTACCAGGCGGATATGGTTTAATTCATTATGCAGATTGTAACTACGATGAGGATTTACACGAGGCTAAACGAGGTTATTGGAATTTTAATACTCGAGAAAAAATGACTCAAATGTTAAAAGATGCTGGGTTTGAAACTGTAGAAACTTCACAATTCTGTTCACGTGCTAATTATGTTATTTTTAAAAAACCTGGTAATCAAAATGTTGTGTTATATAAAATAACAGAAATACCAGTAGAAAAATAATTTCAAGGTTGATTTAAATCTAAATATCTTTTATAATACATATTATGAAAGATATCTTACAAGACATAGTCAAACACACGCACGGTCTGGGATTTTTAGACCTTGTAAAAATAACAGGCACTGATACGGAAACTGCAATTGATTCGATGGCAGAAGATAGATCAGTGATCTTGCAGGGATCTTTTCACAAGCCACAAACAGATATGAAAGGCACTTTTGGTATGCCACAACTGAACAAGTTGGACATACATTTAAAATGCCCTGAGTATAAGGAAAAGGCAAACATAACTGTAATGTCAGGTGAGAGGAACGGAACAACACTTCCGACAGGCATCCATTTTGAGAATGAAAAGGGTGACTTCCAAAACGATTACAGATTTATGAATGCTGAGATCATCAACGAAAAACTTAAGACTGTAAAATTTAAAGGTGTTAAGTGGGACGTTGAAATCGAACCCACTGTGGCAGGTGTACAAAGATTCAATTTCCAATCTGTGGCTAACACAGAGCACAACACATTTGTTGTAAGAACAGAAGACGGAAATCTTGTCTTCACATTTGGTGATCAAGCATCACACGGTGGAGAATTTGTTTTTGCTACAGGTGTAACAGGCACAATCAACAAAGGTTGGGCGTGGCCAGTGGCTCAGGTACTACAGATACTTAAATTGTCTGATTCAGCCAAAGTAACACTGAAGTTTTCCAACGAAGGTGCTATGCAGATCACAGTTGATTCTGGACAAGGGGAATACAATTACATAATCCCAGCACAGGCGCAATAATGACGAATAAAAGGCGAGAACATCTAGGTAACACTCAAAGAGACTACGCGGTGTTCTTGCCTGCTATTTCAAATTTCTATAACACTTTCATCAGCAAACAGAGAGTCACAGAAGGTGCTCATATACCCAAAGAAAGAATTCCTCAAGGATTTGAAAACGGAGTGGAAGGACTGAACTTCTTAAATCCTGAAGAAGGCTATTTCACATATCCCACATCACTATATTCAGCAGGTCACGCCTGTCTGGATCTAGAAAAGGCACCCGATAGAGATTCTATGTGTGTCAACAGAGACAGAAAGTTTTCAACCATTGTGGGTGATTCAGGTGGATATCAAATAGGTCGAGGTGTTATCAATTTTGACTGGCAAGATTTTGAGGGTAATAAAGCAAATAAAGTTAGATCAGATATTCTAAACTGGTTGGAACTGACATCAGATTGGGCAATGACACTAGACGTTCCAACGTGGGCGGCAGATGAACTAAACTCTCCTAAAACAGGACTTAAGAGTTTCCAAGACACTCTAGATGGTACCATATACAATAACAAGTTTTTTCAAAAGAACAGATTAGGACAGACCAAATTCCTAAACGTTCTACAGGGAGATGATTGGGAAACAGCACAGATTTGGTATGACAAAGTTAAAGATTTTGAATTTGAAGGTTGGGCGATGGGCGGTATCAATATGTGCGATATGGAAGTGATGCTACGAAGATTGATCATAATGCGAGATGAGAAGAAATTAGATGGCAAGAATTGGATGCACGTACTTGGAACTTCGCAGTTAGACTGGGCTTGTTTCTTAACACAGGTACAGCGACAGATTCGAGAACACGTGAACGAAAACTTCACACTCAGTTTTGATTCAGCATCAGCATTTTTAAGCACAGCCAACGGCTTGGTGTACACACACAATCTATTCACTCCTAAGAGATGGTCATACATTATGGAAAAAGCACCAGATGACAAGAGATTAAAAGAATCCACTATTCCGTTTCCTTTTCCTAGTGTGATTGGTGATAGATTAACAATGGGCGATGTGTGCTACTACGGAGAAGGCGATCTAAACAAGAATAACAAAGAAGGTAAAACTAGTTGGGATTCTTTCTCATATGTGTTGATGATGGCACACAATGTATACAATCATATCAAAGCAACTCATCTAGCCAACGATTTGAATGACATAGAGATGGTTAAACATCAACCTGAAGTCAAACACTGGAGGAAAACTAAGGATTCAGACAGCACAGACGAACCAAGCGATTTTGTGCCAAGAAACATACTGTATTTTAACACACTTGTAAAAGAAGTATTCACATCTGAGACACCAATGGAGGTGATCGATTCTGCAACCAGTTTCCTTGCTGACATTAGAGGTACACGTTGGCAGAGAGCCACAGGTGGCGGAAAAGGTAAAAATAATTTTAGTTCATTATTTGAATAGGAGGATAAAATGGCAAACAAAAGTAAACAGTTAAAAAAAGCAGTTATGCATCACGAATATCTAAATAGAAAAGTAGCAGAGGTTACAGAATTAAGAAAGTATGACAGAAGTCCAGAATCAAAAGTAGTATTAATGAAACTTAAAAAAGAAAAATTGGCTTTAAAAGATGCGATTGCGAAATTGGAAAAAGAGCTGGGGTAAATTACCATCCAACAGAAAAACTGAGATAGTTATGGGTGTATGGACTTTAATTATTCTCATATACTTTATAATCCTATTGACTATTGAGAAAGGAATGTTATAATAATATTATGAACAGAGATTACAAAGACGGATTTTTTGGTGCTAACGAAGTAAAAGTTTTTGTTGGTCCTGAAGTTGAGCACACTCTAGCATATGGAAAAACCACACTGTTCTTGGCAACCAATTCACTCACAACAGATCAAATACTTGAACTGTGTGTAATGAACGATTGTGAAGCAATCTATTATGGAGCGAACAGATGTTATCAACATAATATTGCTAATCAGTCATTACAGATGAGCAAATTCTTAGCAGACGGTTACTATGTGACTGTGGATTATCCTTACGCAATACACAATGATGTCAAGAAAAGATTCTCACATTTTTGGACACATAAAAAATTCATACCATTCTGTTCAATTATATTCTCACATACTGATGAAGACAAACAGTTATGTTTCAAAATCGATGATGAGGATTTCAACGCAACGAACAAAGGTATCTGGACTCAGTCTATGATAGATTTTAAAAAACAAGCAGGCTACACAGATTGGGCTCAATACAAACAAGATAAAATCATAGATGTAGGAGACTGGATACCAACAAACAAGGAGACGAGCAATGCCTAAAAAGAAAAAAAAGACAGCAAGAAAAAAAGACAAAGACACCGAAGTAGTGGGCTACTACTGGGATGGATTCAAATCTTGGATATTAACTAAAAAACGATGGATACTCTCAATATGACAGATACTGAAAAACTAAGAGAACAGGCACTACTGGAACAGGCGAAAAGGGGATCTAAAATGATCTGGGTGACTTTCAAAAAAGAAGGTATACACAAATACCCAGCGGCATTGACAGATCCCAAACTGGCCACAGGCGATGAGTACGACGTGTCGTTCCTTGGCTACCCACATAGACACATATTTCATTTTAAAGTTACAATAGAAGTGTTCCACGATGACAGAGACATAGAATTCATACAGTTCAAAAGATGGCTGGAAAAGTTGTATGCGGAAAAGACCCTACAATTAGATTTCAAGAGCTGTGAAATGATATCAGACGAACTTTATCTAGAGATAGCAAAACGATACCCAGGTAGAACTATAGAAATATGTGTATCAGAGGATGGAGAGAATGGCGCGAAAACAAGATACGAACGCAGTTAATTTAGAAGTCAACATACCAGTCAAGAAGTTGACCAAGAGAATGGGCTATCTGCCCATAGGCGGCGGTGCTCTCAATGCTTCATATACATTCGTAGATGCTGTGGCCAATGTTTGCTCACATATGGGCAATGCTGGTTACAAATATGGACGAGACTACATATGGGCCTTTCACGGCTATGACGAAGATATGGAAGACACTGTGACTCTGTATGTGAAAGATGATAAGATACGCAGTTGGCTACATCTATCTGCGAGCTGTGATTATCATATCAAACACACCAAAGATGGTGGTGTGACTTTAAAAAAAGTGGCACGATGAGATGTCACGTAAATTACTAGACAACAATTTCTGTGCAATACCGTGGACTGGTTTTGAATTAGAGCCCAGTGGCACAATTAAAAATTGTATCATATCCAAAGAAAACTTAGGATCTATCAATGAAAATAGTATAGAAGATATACTAAATGATTCTCCAGCAATAGATATAAAAAAGCAGATGTTATCTGGAGAATATCCTTCCAATTGTGCTGGCTGTTATTTCCAGGAAAAAAACAGGACAAAAAGTTTTGATAACATCAGCAGTAGGACTTATTATGCCAAAGAAATAGGTCCACACGTCTCTTCTGATCTGTTCGATAATGAAAATAATTTTGAATTGAGACACGTAGATTTACGATGGTCTAATCGATGCAATCAGGCCTGTGTATATTGTGGTCCACAATATAGTAGTAAATGGGCGAAGGAATTGAATAAAAAAGTAGAATCAGATAAAGACCGTCGACAAAAAGTAAAAGAGTATGTTTTTTCAAATGTTAAAAATCTTAGAAATATCTATCTTGCGGGTGGAGAACCTTTGTTAATGAACGAAAATCGAGAATTCTTAGAGCTGTTGCTGAAAGAAAATTCTAATGTGCATCTGAGAGTTAATACAAACCTAAGTCATACCACAACGGGAGTTTTTGAACTGTTACAAAAATTTAAAAACGTACATTGGACAGTGAGTGTGGAATCTATGAACGAACAATACGAGTACATACGTCACGGTGGAATATGGAATGATTTTGAGAAAAACTTATCTGTAATAAAAGAAAATGTCAGTCATAAAATCAGTTTCAATATGTTGTACTTTGTATTGAATTATCTTTCTATTTTTGAGTGTATATCTTATTTTCGATCTTTAGGTTTTGGTAATAACAGTTTTGTGCTCGGTCCTCTATACACTCCAGAATCATTGAACGTGTTAAATTTACCAGATGAGATTATTAAAGATCTACAGTTCAGATTTCAAAAAGAAATAGATAAAAAACCAGGATTCTTATTACAGAACGGTTATGAAAACGTTCTAAAATATCTCAACGAACCTTTTGACAAAGACCTAAATAGAACGTATAATACTTTAAAGACAATGGATCAAAGAAGAAATATAAACAGCGAAGAAATTTTCCCACAATTATACAAGGAGTTATTGAAATGAAAATATTTTACATGGGGTTAGAACCCTACGAAGGTAGATACACACTACAATTAACAGATTGGACCGAAAGAGTCTATAAAAGAAGAGGCATAAACTATATGATTGTGCCTGGCGAAACTATAGATAATTCTAAAGCGATTGTAACAGGACAGGTGTTGGACGCACACGGTCGTTCATATTTTGGTATGAGTCAAATGATGAATCTAGTACGAATGATGAAGAACGGTGAGATTACCTCAGACGATGCTGTATTCTTTGAAGATATGTTTCAACCAGGTATGGAATCACTGCCATACATTATTCAACAGTCACCAGAACAATACAGACCAAAAATATTCCTAAGATGTTTAGCACAGGCTATTGATCCAGACGATTTTGTTCACGTATGGGGTATGTCTAAATGGATGAGTCTATACGAACAGATGTGTAATGAAATTCCTAATGTTCACATATTGGCTACCAATGAAGAAATGGTAGCCCATATGCGTATCGCGAACTGGCGAGCTCCCATCTACAACATATCAGGATTGAGCTTTGGCAAACAAGAAGTGCTAGAACGAGTTGGCAATAAAGTCAAACCTTTTGATCAAAGAACTAAGAGAGTTTGTTTCGCGGCTCGTTTTGATCAGGAGAAACAGCCAGACTTTTTTATGGATATTGCACAACGAGTTAAAAAATCCAATCCAGATGTTGAGTTTGCTGTGTTCTCAGGTGGACCATTGAGATCCAACAATGAAAAATATTTGGCTAGAGCTACAGAATTACAAGCACGTGGTGATCTTGTAATCTATGACAATCTAAATAAAAACAAATACTATGAACTATTAAATGATTCAAGAGTTATGTTTAACTGTGCTCTACAAGATTGGGTATCTAACACAGTGAGTGAGGCAGATACTCTAGGATGTAATGTGCTGTTTCCGGCCTATCGTTCATTCCCAGAAACTTTCGCAAACGACAAAAATAGAATGTATATTCCGTGGAGCAAAGAAGATGCCTACAACAAATTAACAATATTACTGCAACGTCCTATGCATCAAGGCACTATATCCAATTGGACTGATGGCACCATTGATAGAATGGTTGATATTATGACTGGCAAAGGTGAACAATGGAGAAGAGATGGCAACAGATACAGAGACTATGTCGCAGAACCCAAATATTAGTTCAATACACAAATCAGTACTGGTTGTGGGTGGAGCAGGATACATTGGTTCACACACAGCCAAACAGTTGAAGAAAAACGGATTCACACCTGTTGTGGTGGATCGAGATATCAAATCCAAACCATGGGCCACACAATATGGTCCTGCTTTTGAAATTAATCTTCCACGAGATGTTGATTTACTGGATGAGCTGATAAAAAGATTTAACATAGACAGTTGCATTCACTTTGCGGCCTATACCAAAGTGGGAGAGTCAGTAGCAGATCCATCTAAATACTATCTCAACAATGTTGTTATGACACTGAGACTATTGGATAAATTGAGGTCGTTAGGAGTAAACAAATTTGTGTTTTCGTCCAGTGCGGCCACATATGGCATACCTGAAAATGGCATTGCCAACATTGATGCTATACCACAACCAATCAATCCATATGGCAAAACGAAATATTTTGTAGAAGAAATATTAAAAGACTATCACACAGCATATGGTTTATCCAGTGTTAGTTTAAGATATTTCAATGCGGCAGGAGCAGATGCAGAAGCAGAAATAGGCGAGTTGAGAGAAGATGAAACTCATATCGTTCCACTGGCCATAGAAGCGGCAAAACAAAACAAAGAGTTTAAACTATTTGGCACGGATTTTGACACTCCAGATGGTACCTGTGTGAGAGATTATGTACACGTTACAGATCTTGCACAAGGACACGTATTGTCATTGATAAAGGCATCAGACAATACAATATGTGAAAGATATAATCTTGGTTCGGGTATTGGTATTAGTAATCTTGAATTATTAGACACTATACAGAAATATGCAGGTGATATGAATATTATTAAAATGGATAGAAGAGCAGGAGATCCTCCCACACTAGTGGCTGATGTTGATCGTACACTAACAGAATTAAATTGGAAACCTGAGCACAGTACTATTGACAAAATTGTTCAAACTGCTGTACAATGGTATAACAAAATGCATCCGGAGAAAATAAACTAATGAGTGAAGAAATATTAAAAGACACGTGGCTACCGCCAGCATCAACAGCAGAAACCATAAAAAAAAGAATTCAAGAAGCAGGAGCTAGGTATTATGCGGCGGATAATATCTCAGAATTTATACAAGAGGGCGAGAAACAAAAACTTATAGAAGAATTAACTCCAAAGTTTGAAGCAGTGTTAGATTCACTAGTAATTGATCGAGAGAACGATCCTAACTCAAAGAACACAGGCAAGAGATTGGCCAAGATGTATATCAATGAGATAATGGGAGGACGATACAGTGCTCCACCAGAAGTGACCACTTTCCCCAACGAGGATGGAAGATACGATCAGTTGATTGTGGTACGTTGTGATATCAAGAGTATGTGTTCGCATCATCACCAACCTGTATCAGGTGTATGTTATATTGGATGCCTGCCAGGCAAGCGATTGATTGGCTTGAGCAAATATACTAGAATAGCACAACACCAAGCGGCACGTGGACATCTGCAGGAAGAATTAACAGAGAAGATCGCATACAAGATACAGAAACTCACAGAATCACCAGCGGTGGGTGTGTATATGAGAGCAAGACATGGATGTTGTGAGAACAGAGGCATAAGAAGTGCCAACTCCAGCACACAGACCACAGTGTTGAAAGGTTTATTGAAGACAGACGCAGGATTAAAGAACGAATTTATGCACAACATTCAATTACAAGAAGCATCGTGTGGTAGCAATGGCTGATAAAACAATAACACCCGGTGTCTACGTGTATGATCCAGATGCTCCTACGGAATGGACACTGGCAGACATAGATACTCAAAGTTTGAATGTGGGCTCTGTGGCAGAATCGGTCACTGTGGAATCTGGTTATTTTGATTCTGGCACTCCTAGTATGTTTGATGTGTTTGATTATGTGGAATTAAAGAAAAAATATCCAGCACTACAACAGGCCTGGGAACACTATCAGACAGTGTTAAGACTATGTAGAGCAAAGGAACTAGAGGAAAAAAATGAGAATTGATTATAACACACATCTAGATTATTCAGATGTTCTGTTAAAACCCAAACGTTCCACACTGAACTCTCGCAGGGAAGTTGACATATTGAGAGAATTTAATTTTATACACGCTCAGAAGAAAATGAGCTGTGTGCCTATAGTGGCTTCAAATATGGATGGTGTTGGTACCTTTGCTATGGCAAAAGTATTACAAGAATATAAAATGCTGACGGTCCTAAGAAAACATTATAATATAAAAGATTGGAAGACTGCTGTAGGTTCAGGTCTCAAATTAAAATATGTATCTGCCTGTGTGGGTACTGGTGCTATATGGGACGATAATGCCAGTGATTATCAAACACTCAAACAAGTTATGACTATGTTCCCAGATGTGCAATATATCACCATAGATGTTGCCAATGCCTATCACGAGCAGTTTGTAGATTTCCTCAGCAGGATAAGAACAGAGTTTCCAGACAAGATCATCATAGCGGGCAATGTGGTATCACCAGAGATGACGGAAGAATTGATTATCAATGGTGCTGACATTGTCAAAGTTGGCATAGGACCTGGATCAGTCTGTACCACAAGGACAGAAACAGGAGTGGGTGTGCCACAGTTTTCTGCTATCATTGAGTGTGCTGATGCGGCGAATGGCGTAGGTGGACACATAATGGCGGATGGTGGATGCTCAGCACCGGGAGACATTGCCAAGGGATTGGGAGCAGGTGCTCATTTTGTGATGCTGGGCGGTATGTTGGCTGGACACGACGAATCAGAACTGGAACTACGAGATGGAAAAAGAATATTCTACGGTATGAGTTCTCAATCAGCATTTGACGCACACGGTGCCCGCAAAGACGGCTATCGTGGCACGGAAGGCAAGACAGTGGTATTAGATGATCGAGGACCTGTCAAGGAAACAGTAGAACACATACTATCCTCTGTGAGGAGTAGTTGTGTGTATATAGGTGCGAGAAGGATCAAAGATATACCAAAGTGTGCCCATTTTGTAAAGGTTAACAATGTTAGGAACAGAATCTATGACCGTTATGACTCAAAATAAACTGTATTTCACGAATATACAGATGCGTAATGCTCTGATACAGATAGAGGACAAACTAGTACACAGTAATTGGATGCCAGATGTGATTATGGGAGTCAACAGAGGTGGAGTCATACCAGGAGTATACCTATCACACAGAATCAACAAAAAACACGTTCCTATAGATGTGCGACTGAGAGACAATGTTGATTCTCCTAATATGGATTCCTTGTATAAGGCCATAGACAAAGGAGAAAAGATTTTAGTTATTGACGATATTAACGACACAGGAGCCACATTTGAACACATACGATTCAATTGTGATCGAAATATCAATGTTAGATATGCGGCTGTAATCAACAACAAGCCATCACCGTTTACTGTGGATTACCATGGTTATGAAATAGATAAAAGCGTCGAGGATCGTTGGGTGGTATTTCCATGGGAAGAGTGGGACAAATAATTAGAACTTTGACTTTTAATCTAAATACTGTTATAATAAAGATATGAAAGCAGGCAAGATATGGGGCTCCACAGAACTATTGCACGCCAACGGTGTGTTGGAATTCCACAGGATTGAATACAAGAAAGGTGGCACCTGTTCCAAACACCTACACAAATACAAATGGAACGGTTTCTTTGTGGAATCCGGTCGGATGAAAATTCGAGTATGGCAAAAGGATTATGATCTTGTAGATGAGACCGTATTGAATGCTGGAGACTTTACCCGAGTCAAACCCGGATTGTATCACTCATTTGAAGGATTAGAAGACGGTGTGGCATTTGAGTTATACTGGGCAGAATTCAATCATGATGACATTCAAAGAGAAACTGTGGGTCATTTGAACACAGGCAATGTGGTTCGACTGGATAAAAAAGAGAAGAAATAGTGGCCGACATATACACCATATACGCAGATCATAAAGATAACATATCAGCACACGAGTTTGTGTCTAAAATGAGTGTGTTTCTAGATAGATTAGTTGAAAATAAAAAAATGATCTGTTACAGGATCACAAGAATGAAGTTGGGTTTTCGTTCTATGGATCTGCCAGAATTTAGAATAGATATGGAGTTTAATAATATGCAACAATTAGATGATGCCATGACAATAACTATTGCTAATAAAGATGTAGATAAAGCACACGTAGGATTCAATCAATACGTGAATACAGATACTATACAACATTTTTTATACAGAGATTTTCCAGATGGACAAAATTAGATATTCAGAAATATTTTATTCAGTACAAGGCGAAGGTAGATTCACTGGTGTGCCAAGTGTGTTCTTCAGAACATTTGGTTGTAATTTTCACTGTCACGGATTTGGACAGGGCAGAGATAGATCAAAATGGCTCAAACCAGAAGAGATGCCATATGCCACACAAGATTTAACAAATATCAAACACGTTCGAGATCTTCCAGTTGTTAACATAGGCTGTGACGCTTCTGCAAGTTGGTCAGCAAGATACAAAGACCTTGTGGAATGGGATACTGTGGACATTATTGCAAATAAAATATTAGAAGCAACTCCAAACAAACGTTGGAGTTTGGACAACGGTCAAGACATACACTTTATTATCACAGGCGGCGAGCCTATGATGTGGCAAAAACAGATAATGGCGTTATTGAGACAGCCACAGTTTAATGATTTAAAAAACTTAACCATAGAAACAAACACAACACATCTGTTCAAAGATGGTTTTGACAAATGGGTGCAAGGGTTGGTAGCAGGTGATTACACAAAAGACCCTGTACACATTACCTGGAGTTCATCTCCTAAACTGTCTATATCAGGTGAAGAATGGAACAAAGCAATTCGTCCAGAAGTAGCGGCACAATATGCTGGTGTGCCCAACACACATATCTATTTTAAATTTGTTGTGGAAGATGAACAAGATCTAGATGAAGTTGCAAGAGCAAACGAACTCTACAAACGGGCAGGTGTTAATGCTGACATTTATCTAATGCCTGTGGGTGCTACTGTGGAAGGACAGGCAAAAACAGCACGTCAAGTGGCTGAAATATGTATGCGAGAAGGTTATAGATATTCAGGCAGATTACACGTAGACCTATTTGGAAATAAATGGGGCACTTAAAAGTTAGATAATTAATACATATATCTTGTTGTAACGCTCCTAGTGAAGTTCACAACATAACTCCAAACAAATTAATATGGAACTTGCTATACTGCTGGCAGGTATTGTTTATGGCTTAATCATTGGCCTAATACCAGCCGCTGGAGCAACAACAGGATTGATAACACTGTTTGGATTCATGCCCTACTTTGCGAGTGATCCTTATTTGGGTGTGATCTTCTGTGTTGCTGTCGTTGCCTCATCCACAACCGGTGATTCTTTTTCAGGTGTGCTGTTGGGTATACCTGGTGCTAACTCTGCGGCCGCTACCATGGTGGACGGCTTTCCTATGGCGAGGAATGGTGAAGCATCCAGAGCACTGTCAGCCGCAATCACTTCGTCTACATTGAATGGATTATTATTTGGATCTCTGACATTTCTGTTTTTACCTTACTACACAAAGATTGTGATGTTCATGGGCATACCTGAACTGTGGGCATTGGTCATATTGGCATTCGTCACTGTGGGATTTGTTTCCACAAGAAAATACGTTAGGAGCATACTGGCCATAGCACTGGGCATATTCGTTGGACTGATAGGTGTGGACGTGAACAACGTGCCACGTTTCACAGCGGGTTGGAGATATCTTGAAGATGGTGTACAGATATTGCCGTTTGTAGCAGGCTTGTTTGCTATACCAGAACTATGGGAAGGTTGGGTCAAAAGGAAACAGACAATTTCTCATAAAAATTTACAAGGATCTACTAAGGGTATTCTACAAGGTATTCGAGATACTGTTAATTGTTGGAGAGATTCCTTGCGTGGCGGTGCCATTGGATCATTCATAGGACTACTGCCAGGATTGGGAGGAGCGATGGCGGACTGGTTAGCCTATGGAGCCACAGTGGCCTCCAATCCCAAAGAGAGTTTTGGCCGGGGCAACATCAGAGGGGTAATTGGTTGCGAAGGAGCCAACAATGCCCAGAAGGCCGCGTCATTCATTCCTACTGTGCTGTTCGGCATACCGGGAGCACCATTCGCCGCCATCCTGATGGCACTATTTCTCTATGTGGGCATAGACCTGGGATCTCCTGACACATTCTATGATACAAAATTATTTGACAGCCTCACATACGCATTCTTATTGGGCACCGTGATCACTGCTATGATCTGCTATGGCCTGGCCTACTTCGCAGGCTGGGTGACACGAGTGCCTTACGTTTATTATTTTCCATTCATTATAGCAACCATTGTGTGGGCCACACTGCAATACACAGGCAGTTGGCAGGACATCGCGATGTTGGCGATCTGTTCCGCACTGGGTCTGCTATGTAAAAGATTTCAATTCAGCCGTCCAGCACTGCTGATTGGATTCCTGTTGAGTGATAGGATCTACAGCCTCACCTATCAGCTCATCGCATTGCACACACCGGGAGAGTTGGTCACGAGACCCATCTTCTTAACAATAATGCTGTGTGTGATAATGTTGGGATATTGGGGCATAACCAAAAGGAGTAGAATAGATTATGTTTAGAATAATCACAGCACTGATGTTGATGACGTCAGTGGCAGTGGCGGATTACACGTTGATCGTGCCACAAAAACCATCAGATGGAACATCTGTATGGGCACAGATAGTGGTCAAAGAATGGGAGAAGCACCTGGGAGAAAAGATCAATCTTGTGTACAAACCGGGAGCTCGAGACCAAGCAGGTCCCAATGAGTTTCAAAACACACTGAGATTTGATGATAAAACCATATTGGTATCACACGGTGGCAATGGAATATCCTATCTCGTTGAGCCAGTGGACTACAACTATCTAGATTGGGAATCGGTGGGACAGATGAATCTCAACATCATCGTGGGTTCCAGGAAGGGCGCCGACACACGGAAAGGACCAATCAGGTTCGCGGCGGGATCGGGAATGACACCGGAGATAATGGCAATCACAATGCTGTTGGGAGGACCGGGAGCAGATTACAATCAGGTGTTTGCAGAAAAGATCGTGTGGGTTAAAGGCATGACGGGATCTGAGAGACGACTGGCATTTCGCAGGGGTGATTTGAATGCCACCAGAGAAAATCCCGCCGCCTACAAGAAGCACGTGGAACCGTTGGCCGAGGATGGAATAGCGTTCACTTGGTTCCATCATGGTTTGTTGAATGTGAACACAGGCAAGCACGAAAAGGATCCCAACTTCTCAGCACCCACATTTGAAGAGCTGTACAAAAAGACCTGGGGGCAAGAACCCAAGGGCGATTTCTACGATGCCTATCGATTGGTCAAGAGCTGGAGAGATGCACTACAGAAAGCATTCTGGGTGAACAAGGGCAATCCCAACAAACAAAAGTTGATTGATGCTTTAGACAAGATGCTGGCTGATCCTCAATCCATTGCCGCAATAGAAAAGAAAGTGGGCAAGTATCAATGGAGGACCGGTTCGGAGGGCGATGCGGCAGTGAGGAAATTGAAAACGTTCATCACTCCACAAGCACTGAAAACCTTATCTGACTTTGGTAAAAATCAATTGGGATATAACACAGTGTACAAAGAGGCACTAACCAAATGAAGGTTACTGTTGTAAAATACACCAGTGCTGTGTTAATTCTAATTGCTATGGTGTTGCACGTCGCAGGTGTAACACCATGGAACAGTTTTGTACAGATGTTGGGTGCCGCTGGTTGGGTGTATGTGGGATATAAATGGAAAGAGAAATCGATAATCCTTAATTTTCTTCCACAATTTTTTATTATCATACCTGTGTTGATCTATATATACTACATAGCACGATGAACGATTACATATTCCTAGTAGGTGCACCTGGTTCTCGCTGGAGCGGTGTGGCCAAAAGTATCTATTTTAGCGATTCCGTGAACCGTTCAGACTACTCACAGGAAAGATTGTATCACAATTTAAAATCCAAAGAGTTAATGCATCTGGGCAGTTACTTTGATCCAGGTATGGAATTTGGAGGAAAATTAGAACAGTTTGATACACTATCAAAGACAGATCTCATAGAGATGTTTAATTCTGCTTTTTTAGAGCCAGGTCCAAACAAAATTATAAAAAGTCACGTCTTATCAGAACACATTGGTAAAATTAATGTATTATTTCCAGATCCTATTGTATTAGTATATCGTTATAATGAAGACTGCTTTGATTGGTGGAAAGAAGCCGGGGGCTGGGATATCACATATCCTAACTATCATTGGTATCAAAATGATTTGGTTATGCGACATCAGATCGAAATTCAGAACGAAGCAATAATCACCTTCAAAGAACAACATCGTTTATACTCCATTCACAACAATCTAGATCTCGCAGAAATGTTAGGCATCAATAAACCAAAAAATTATTTAAGGTTTACAGACTGCGAAGTTTACTGTAAAATATAGCAATGAATAAAAAGATACTGGCAGAACTGCTGACATATTCTCAAAACAAAATTGAACGAATTACTCCAGAATACATCAAAGAAACATTTGATGTTGAGATCCATAAAAAATATGAACGACTGGAAGATTACGTAGAAGCCATTGATAATCTAGTGCTGGACCAATACTTTTCCAAACACTGGCAAATGGATATGAAGAAATGGAAATACTCTGGTCTACAACTCATTGATGAAGTCAACTCTCTGAAGCCAAGAGCAGTGTTGGACGTTGGGTGTGGATACAACGAGTTCAAAGGTAAAATAAAGCACCTTACGGGCATAGATCCCTACAATGCTCACGCTGACTGGAAAATTGCTCTACAGGATTACCAAACTAAAATACGGTATGACGTTATATTATGTTTGGGTTCTGTAAATTTTGGCTCTAGATCCAAAATTGAAGCCGAAGTTGATAAATGTGTGAATCTGCTGGAAAAAGGAGGCACCATGTTTTTCCGTGTCAATCCAGGTGTACAACACGATAAACCACAGGCTCGTTGGATTGAGTTCTTCGCCTGGAATGTGCCATTCATCATAGAACAGGCAGAAAAGCACGGATTGAAAATACTGGACATTCGTGACGACACTAATCAAAGGAAGTATTTTGTTCTTAGAAAAATATAGACAGAAAAACAAAAATACTATATACTATAGATATGAAAGTTAAAAAAACCACAAAGAAAACTGAAAACAAAACTAAAAAAACCAAAAGCGAAGAGCCTATGGTTAAAGTTATTAGTGTAAATGTTAATCCAGACAATCCTAGAAATGGGTTTTTTGAATTAGATTGGAATTCTGAATTTGTTAATATGCTACAACAAAATGGCTATCAAGGCGAAACAGAAGAACAGATAGTAGATGTTTGGTTTCAGTCATTGTGTAAAACCATTGGCAATGAACAAGGACTAGGTGATGTTGCTGGCGGATATGTTCAAATCAACAGAAGAAACGACGGCAAGACCGAAGTTAGTTAATGACCGTTTTAGTCAGCGGGTGTGGCATATCTTTTGCCAAAGGCCAATTACCCACATGGGTTAAAGTTTTAAAACTTTGTAAAGTACCAATAGACGATCAAACAGGGCCAGGTATTACTAACGATTTAATCTGTAATTTATTAATTGATAATATTTTATCAAATAAAAAACAATACACTCACGTCATTTGTCAACTTACAAGTTTTAAAAAATTAGATGTTGAACTAAACAAAAATAACGTCGAAATTATGAAAAACGATAGTTTAAGAAATTATTCTTGGTTGGACTATTGGCCAAGTTCTGTTAGTGAAGATCATATTTCAAAACAGTTATACTACAAATTTTTATACAGCCCTAAACTTGAACAAAAAAATTTAGCAATTAAATTAATATTACTAGAAAAGATATGTAAAGAAAAAAATCTACCATTACTTGTTATTTTAGGAACTCCTCTTAAACTTGATGATCCATTATTTGATAAATTAACCTGTTTAGATTTAAACTTTAATATAATAGATGATTATAAACAAAATGAATATTACAGATTTCACAATAAAGATCAAATTCCAATTACACCAAACAAATTCTACCAAATATATTTGGCTAGTAAAATTAACAAAGAGTTTTTAAAATTTAATATAGACAATAAAATTAATAAATTTAAAAATGAACCTTGATCACCAACCAATATATGTATTAAATATTAGCGGAGGACACGGGCACTTCTTGTGCTATCTCCTTGACCGATTATGTACAGACACTCCAAATATAGATACGTTGCCATTTAATAATTTAGGAGCATCTCATTTACCCTATAAAAAAAGTGGAAAATTTATTTTTATTGATGACCCACAAACTGAACAATTTTTAGAAACAAATAAAAATAAAGATGCTATTATGATTACAATAGAAGACGAAATAGTATACTGGGAAAGATCGTGTTTGTATAGAGCAGGTGATGCAGGAACAGATCTTTTTGACGAAAACTCAATTTCTAATTTTTTAACTCAAAACGGGTCCTCTTTTCCAAAAATCTGTAAAGAAAAAAACATTAGTATAAAAACTGGTTATCAACTTGCTTTTCAAAATTTAAACGAGTGTGGAGCAAAAAAACACGACAATGAGCGTAAAAACTTCGCAGGTGTAAAGCATAATAACTTATATTTTTTTCCATTATCTAACTTTCTTTTAAAAGAAACTCTACAACAACAAATTATAGAATTAAGTAAATTTTTTAAATTTAATATAAATTTAAATGATTTTAATGAAATATATGAAACTTGGTATAAACATAATCATATATTGCATACCCAACACCATATAGAACAATATCAAAAAGGTAATATTTCTGTTGAATTAGACATTATACAACAAGCATACGTTGACGCAATAAAAAAATAATGCTATAATTGTATAATGACACACATCCTAGTAGACACAGCTAACACATTCTTTAGAGCAAGACACGTTTTTCGTGGTGACACATCTGAAAAAATTGGACTTGCAATGCACATCACATTAAACTCTATCAAAAAAGCCTGGGCAGATTTTGATGGCTCACATCTTGTGTTCTGTTTGGAAGGTCGTAGTTGGCGTAAGGATTATTATCCTCCCTATAAAAGAAACAGGAAAGAAACCATAGATGCTATGAGTCCTACCGAGCAGGAAGAAAATAAACTGTTCTGGGAATGTTACGATGATTTTTGTGAATTTATAAAAACTAAGACCAATGCCACAGTGCTACAAAACCCAAGAGTAGAAGCAGATGATCTTATTGCTCGATGGATTGATCGGCATCCTGATCAAAAATGTGTTATAATTAGCACAGACAAAGATTTAAACCAGCTCGTTTCAGAACGAGTATCACAGTACAACGGTGTTACTGAGGAGACTATGAGAATAGACGGAGTATTTGACAAAAAAGGCAAACCTATATTAGACAAAAAAACTAAAGAACCTAAAAGATTAGATGCTCCAGATTGGTTGTTGTTTCAAAAAGCAATGAGAGGTGACCCTTCAGACAATATATTTTCAGCATATCCAGGTGTGAGGACTAAAGGTACAAAAAACAAAGTAGGACTAACAGAAGCATTTGAAGATAAAAATTCAAAAGGCTATGCCTGGAATAATTTAATGTTAAGCAAATGGGTAGACGCTGACGGACAAGAGCACAGAGTATTAGATGATTACACAAGAAATATGCAATTGGTTGATTTACACGCACAACCAGAGGCTATTGTACAAGAATTAGATCAGACTATAGATCAGGCCAAAGCAGAAAGCAAAGAGATTAGTCAAGTGGGTATACGTTTTATGAAGTTCTGTGCCAAATACGATCTAGTAAAAATTACAGATCAAGCACAATTATATGTTGAACCTTTTAATGCGAGGTTGGCAGGATGATAAATGCAAAAACACTTGTAAAAGACCGTTTCTGGATTGTGGAAGAGAATGGCGAAAAAATAGGCACTCTACAAAAACAAGAAAATAACGGCTGGATCTTTTTGAGCAAAAGAGACAAGAGAGAAGAGTTTGCAACAGAACAAGCACTGTATGATAAGTTTGGTGTGAGTCTTTTTAATAATGATATTAAACCTATAACAGAGATTATTGAAACAGAGGAAACTGAACACGAAGTATACGGGTATCCCGTAAATCAAAAACCATACAACCCAATGTTTGATGTACAGAAACAGTTGCCCATATACACTAAAGCACCCAAATCTAAGAGTCTTTTTTGTGCAGGCTATTACATTATCTGTTTTGAAAAAGGTTGGAGAAAAGCCTACTGTCCAAAGGTAATTACACTACAGAGATATCCTTTTAAAGGACCTATCAAAACCAAAATAGAAATGCAACAGGTATTAAACAATGCTATCAAAGAACAAAGTACAAACTCAACCCATTGAAGATTTTATAGCCAAACACAGAGTGGCTAGAGCTAAAAATCAACAGGTAATGACTCTTCCAATCAGCGAAGCAGATGCTCTTGCTCAGAGTTTGTCACAAACAATGACTAGACTAGTTTCCGTACAAGAAGAGATTATTGAAGCATTAAAAACAGCAAAAGAGTCTCAAACGATCAACCTTGAAATGGACGGCGGAGTTTTCAGTAAAGAGTAGGTTATACAATTTCTGGTAAATACAGTTACCAAAATGAGCAGACCAAAACCTACAGTGCTGTTATCAACCAGCAATAAAGAAACCTACAAGCAGGACGAAGTTCTTGCCGCTGAAGGAATATGGGCAGTGTTTTACGATGGTAAACCTGTTAACTTAAAAACATCCAGTTTGGTTTCTAACTATCCAGGTCCTAAGTACAAGAAGGTCAGTTTCTCCAATCCAGGACACGCAGAGAACCTAGCAAAGAAACTGAATGCCCAGCACAAGACCGACAAGTTTGGTGTGTATCTATTAAAAACAGGCGACAAATTCCGACGATAATTAACAGTAATGGATACAAAGACTGCGTATACTCGCACGTTTATGACATTGCTAGAACTGCCTATTCACGATGAGAGTGTGAAAACCAACTATTATACCTGGTGGCAGAATGTGCGTGAATCCTATCAAGCACGTTCGCTAAGGCTGACCAAACAGGGATTAGAAACAGTTAATAAACTAGACATAAAAACCTACACTATCAAATTTCCAGATAAGATCATATTCACTCCACAAACCTATCTTTGGTTAGATGAATTCGTAGATTGTCCTTATTTTGTAGACAAAAAGAATATAGTGGTCACAATGGAACGAATGGCTCTACAGTTAATGATGTTTGCTGGAGATATTACCAAATATGGTCTTGCACGAGCAATGAGCAAGGCTGACGAACAAAAAGCAGAATAATGAAAAACATAATCCTTGTACAAACGCAGGACATTATAGTTAACAGGTACTTGCCATTGGCTATCAGTAATGTATGGTTATATGCTCAGACTTTTAAAAAAATTAAAGACCAATATAGAGTTGCTGATGTAGTGATTGATAAGGTAGATCCTACGGTATATGTTAACAAAATTAGTTTTAAACCAGATATAGTTGCTTTTAGTGTGTATGTTTGGAGTTGGAAACACACTGTAGAAATGAGTAAGACAATTAAAAAAAAATTTCCAGATTGTAAAATAATTGTTGGAGGACCATCGATACCAAAAAAAGATACATTATTTTTTAAAAAAAATCCTTATTTTGACATAGCAGTATTAGGAGAGGGCGAAGAAGCTCTAAAAAATATTTTAATTAACAATCTAGAACCGCAATCTATACCAAATGTTTTTTATAAAGGACACTCTTTCCCAAACATTATTAAAAGAACAGACAACCTTGATGCTATTCCTTCTGGTATGGAAACTGGATTTTACGAAACCATCATAGACAAGTATAATAGATTATATCCAGATACACGTTGGGCACTTGCTTACGAAACTATGCGAGGTTGCCCTTACCATTGTTCTTTTTGTGACATAGGCGAACACTATCATAATAAAGTAAAATTTTTTAACATTGATAAAATTTATAAAGATATTGATTGGATGAGTCAAAATAAAATTGAATATGTTAATGTCGTTGATTCTAATTGGGGTATGTTTGAAAGAGATCTTGATATAACCAAATACGTGATTCATAACAAATTAAAATACGGATATCCTCAACACTGGGACGTAAGTTTTGCTAAGAACAACTATAATAGAATATTTAATATTGCTTTAGAAAATAAACTTGCTAAAACAAATCTATTTAAAGGTATCACGTTCGCTTATCAGTCCACAGATAGTAATGTGTTAAAAGCCATAGATCGTTTTAATTTAGATCCTTTAAAATCACAAGAGTTATTAGCAAAGTTTAAAGAAGAAGAAATTTCAACCTATAGTGAATTAGTTTTTCCTTTACCCAATGATACAAAAGATACTTTAAAAACAAGTATGCAGGATCTAATCGATTGGGGGCAAAGAGACTTTTTACAAATACATTTGACCACTGTGCAACCTAATGCTCCACTTAATAATCCACAGACTAGAAAAAAATACGGATTAAAAACCAAATTTTTAAATATGGCAGTTTGGGGGCTAGACGACAGTAATCTGAATAAATGGCTGGACAAACAAGAGGCTATTATAGAAACAAACACTCTTACAAAACAGGAACATATTGAAGCCTATCTATTATCGTGGATAGTAATATCGTTGTATTACTATGGGTGGGGGCATTATATAATAGAATATCTAAACAAAAAATATTCTATAAAACAAATAGATCTATTAGAAAACCTTTTAAATTATGCCAAACAAGAAAAAAATAATTTAATATATAACGAATACACTTCTCTCAAAAAACATTTTAGAAAAGCATTAAATAATGAGTCAGGATGGGGCAGAAAAGTATTATCAAACTGCTCTAAATATTTTGATCCAAAAGCGTCATCATCAATCGTGTATTATCAAAATAAAAAAGATTACTATAAAATCATCTATAAATGGATAAAAAATAATTTTGACATTGACAAGAAAGAAATAAACGAAATTATTAAATTTAATGATTGCGTGTTTTTTGATTATAAAAGAAAATATCCATTCACAGAAACCTTTTCTAAAAAGTTTGTTAATATACTTTTTAATAACGATAAAAATATATTTACGTTTGATCATTATGATGCAAATAATGTGTTTGAGTTAAACGAGTATTGTTTAAAAACTTTTCATTGGCAACGAAAAAATAGATATTGGCATTGCTCTATTAAAAAAAGCCAATAAAATCAAAGACTTATTTTACCAAAAATCAATTGACTTATAACACAATCCTGCTATAATGGTATTATAAACATTTAAACAGGAGTGTACTAAATGGTAAAAAAAGATAAAAAAGAATCCGCGATTGGTTCTCAGAATAGAACAGTCACACCAAACGAGGCAAAGAAAGCATTACAGCATTGTATTTCATTAAGAAGACCCATAATGATGTGGGGTGCACCAGGTATTGGTAAATCTGATATTGTAAAACAGATTGGCGATGAACAGGATAGAGAAGTTATTGACATAAGACTTCCACTGTGGGAACCCACAGACATCAAAGGTATTCCTTATTACAATTCAAAAGAAAACAATATGGTCTGGGCGGCACCAGCAGAATTACCCACAGATCCTAAATCCACAGCAATACTATTCTTAGATGAGATTAACTCGGCGGCTCCTGCTGTACAGGCGGCGGCATATCAGTTGATCCTGAACAGAAGAGTAGGACAATACCGACTGCCAGATGGTGTTGCGATTGTTGCCGCTGGTAATAGAGACGCAGACAAGGGTGTAACATACAGAATGCCATCACCACTTGCAAACAGATTTGTTCACATTGAACTTAGAGTAGACTACGACGACTGGATGACTTGGGCTACCAATAATGAAATCCATCCAGACGTTGTGGGTTATGTAACATTCGCCAAACAGGATCTATATGATTTTGATCCTCGAGGCGCATCAAGAAGTTTTGCGACTCCAAGAAGTTGGAGTTTCGTATCCGAGCTTCTATCTGATGACCTGCCTGAAAGTACGCTCACTGACCTCGTTGCAGGCGCAGTAGGAGAAGGGTTGGCCGTGAAGTTTATGAATCATCGTAAAATCAGCGGCCAACTGCCTAATCCAAGCGACATCCTATCAGGTAAAGTCAAAGATTTGAAGTGTAAGGAAGTATCAGCAATGTATTCTTTAACAGTGAGTCTATGCTATGAACTTAGACAGGCACACGAAAATAAAGAAAAAAATTGGAACGAGTTAGCAGATAGATTCTTTGACTATATGATGGACAACTTTGAGACAGAGTTGGTTGTTATGGGTGCGAAGATTGCCTTAACAAACTATCAGTTGCCATTCGATCCTAGCAAACTAAAATCATTTGATAGGTTCCATAAGAAGTTTGGCAAGTATGTCATAACTGCTATGGAGTCTAAATAATGTCATCAGACGCAAGAATAGTTGATAAACTAGTCACAGCAAGAATAGCACTACTGTTGAAACAACCTTTCTTTGGCAACCTTGCCACAAGATTGAAAATTGTTAATGCCGATGACTGGTGTCCAACCGCGGCCACAGATGGTAGACATTTCTACTTCAACACAGAATTTATTGATTCTTTGACTCCAAGAGAAACAGAATTTCTATTTGGACACGAGGTGCTTCACTGTGTGTTTGATCATTTCCAATTGAGAGCAGGCAAAAGAGAGCATCAACTGTGGAATGTGGCGTGTGACTATGCTGTGAATCAAATCCTAAAGGATTACAGAGTGGGCGAGATGCCCAAAGATGACAAAGGCAAGGACAAGGGTTTCCAGGATGACAAATACAAGGACTGGGCTTCTGAGGCTATCTATGACGAGCTGTACAAGAAAGCAAAAAAAAATGGACAGAAGTTCAAAGATGATCTCAAAAAATTAGGTGACTTATTGGACGAGCACATTGATTGGGACAAGGATTCGCAGGGCAACAAAGAACAAGAAGGCAAAGGCAAGGGCACTGGATCCGCTCCAAAATACAGTAAGGAAGAGTTGAAAAAGATTCGAGATGAGATGAAAGAAGCAATGGTATCTGCGGCACAATCCGTGGGTGCTGGTAATCTTCCAGGTGCTATTCAAAGAATGATACAGGATCTTACAGAACCTAAAATGAACTGGAGAGAGATCATTCAACAACAGATTGTTTCCACAATGAAATCAGATTACACATTTATGAAACCTTCAAGAAGAAGTTGGCATATGGACGCAATATTACCAGGTATGCTCAACACGGATAAAATTGATATCTGTTTGGCGTTGGATGCTTCAGGTTCTATCTCAGAAGAACAATGCCGAGAATTCCTATCAGAAGTGAAAGGCATAATGGATCAATACAAAGACTTTAATATACATCTTTGGAGTTTTGATACTGCTGTGTTCAATCCAAAAATATTCACTCCAGATAACGCAGACGAGATTGAAGACTATGTGTTGGGTTCAGGTGGTGGTACTGAGTTTGAATGCAATTGGGAATATATGAAATCAGAAGGTATTGAACCTAAAAAATTTATTATGTTCACAGATGGATGGCCTTTTAACAGTTGGGGTGATCCTGACTATTGCGATACTATATTCTTGATCAATAACACATACGACAGAAATATTGAAGCGCCATTTGGATTAACAGTGCCATATGAAAATTAATCCACGAAATTTCCATAAAAGACGATTAGAGTACATTCCTGCTCATTTTACCAAAACCAACATCAAACTCGTACACGAAGCACAGAAAGATATTCTTGCAAGATGGATATATGCTCAATGTATTGGTAGATTTGGTATTACTGATACCACCAGTTGGGAGAATGACGAGGTTCGTTCTTTTACCACAATTGGTTTTGAAGAACCAAGTGACCTAACACTGTTTGCTCTAATTGGTATGACTCAAATACAGCAATAACAGTTGTTGACTTCAATAACTATATTATAGTATACTATAATTCTTAATTGCAATTAAGGAGAAACAAATAAAATGGCAAAAGCAAAAAAGACAACTACTAAGAAAGAAGAAGCACCCAAAGAGGCTCCTCAGGCTACTCAAGCACCTGCAGGTCAGGCTCCGTCAGGCGCAGATCTTTCTATTGCTGATTTAAAAAATCTAGCAACAATCATAGACGTTGCTTCCACTAGAGGCGCTTTCAGAGCAAATGAAATGGCCACTGTAGGAGTAATGTTCAACAAACTTCAGGCATTCTTGGCCAAGGTGGCACCACAAGAAACCAAACCAGAAGATGCACCAGCAACTGCTGAGGCAAAGAAATAGGAGAACAAAATGGTACAACAAATGATGCCAATGGACGTCCAAGGAACAGCAGAAACAGTAGCGGCGAACAGAAGGCAGATTAAACACATTGGAAAATTGAAAGATTCAAATGCCAATGTAGCAATCATTTTTAGAACTGTTCCTGGTGAGCCAGAAAATGCCCTTGTTATTGGACCTAAATTTTTAGACAATAATTACCACGATTCTTTTATGAAAGCTCTAGAATCAAATGAAGGACAAAATGCATTTGAACTAGGAACTCATCTAGCAAAATCAAGATTCAACGATGGTGTTGAAATGTTACCATATCTACACCAAAACAACTTCCTTAAAAAGATACCCACTAACAATGTGATTGTCACAATGGGAGCAGGTACAACAGGTGAAGTGCAGTTGGATGAATTGAATAAATTGATAGCAGAAGAAAGAGGCATAACTGTATTAGAACTTTCTAATCTAGAAGCAGGACTAACAGCGACTACAACAGAAAAAACAGCAGATGCCGCTAAAAAGAAATCCGCAAGACCCAAAAAGTAAAAGTTGGATTCAACTCACACAAGACTTTGTAAAGGAATGGCCTGAAATATTAGAAGGCCTTTCCTTTCATACTATGCCACTCAAATACATACAGTGGGTCAACATAATACTTAAGAATAACGCCACAATTAAATTGGATATTGAAACAGAGTTAAAAACCAAACCACAAAAATATGTGGCTGGATGGATCAAACAGTATATTGAAAACAACTACAAAAATATTCAAAGTGTGGATTTAAAATTTGATGTTCCTAGACTCAAACAAGATATGGAATCTAAAACAAATAACGTACTTACAAAAGCATTTCGCAAAAATTAACTATATCGTTGATCGTAAAAACGATCCACATAATCCCACTCATAACTTTTAAAGATACTCTCAAAATCGTAATCGTGTGATTCTACAAAATTACGAGCATCCTCACCAGCGGCCTGTACATAGGAAGAGCCCGGTACTAGATCAGGATTCGACCATTTGTTCAGAATGAAGTTGTTTTCCACTGTGGGCTTTAATTTCTTATTGTACATCAGTTTCACAATCTCACGAAAAGCAGTTCTATAACATACACGTGGATCTGTGTAGAACGTGGTTTCAGCACTTAACAGAGGTATATGATCGTGCTTCTGTGCCAGTGTGAAATCTAATCCTGCACCATCATTTTCTAGCACTAACTTTTTGTTATACAGTATAACTGCTTGATGTCCATAGGTATAATCAATCACAGGATTATAACAATCAAATATGTAATGTCTTGGAGATTTAAGAGTGTCTGGCACGAAATCAAAAGCAAAGTCCTTGTCCACTTTCAGTTTGGCAAACACAGCATAGAAGTATTCTGTGTTGCTGGCACGTGCGGCGGTTTGATATGCTTCTTTTCTTCCCTTGACTCCTACGATCTCGTGTAAGCGATTGGGACGATCTTTGAGATGCTGTTTGAGCAATCGTAGGTTATCCTCTGCCTGTGGTTCTCCGTTGTGTATGTAACACACATCAAAATGAATAGTAAATGTCGTGGGATTGTTCATTAAGAATTTTGGTGAATATTCGTACAACTCCTCTCGTATGTTGCATCGGGGAATTAATAGATTAAGTTTTTTCTCGTCGTGTACATAGAGTTTTTGGTCTTCCCAGAAACTGGGAATGATCGTTGTTGGTTCTGCGTAATGATAATTGATGTATTTTTCTTTCTGTGATCGAACTTGATCTATCAGATCATCAAATGTGAATGGTTTGTTATTCCAATGTCTATAAATCACACTGTCATCTGTATGATAGTTTATATCACGAAAGTCTCTTAGAAATTTTAATTGCTCTATCTGTTTTTTAAATTCTGCTGTGGGAATCAGCATCAGATCACCTTCCGATTGATCTCTACTGTTCCATACGTGTATCTGTTGTTGTTCGTGTTGTTCAGGTATGTAATCAAAATCAAAATGCGTTGTATCCACAAGATCTGTTGCCAACCAAAAGAACTCTGTGCGTATGTCTTCTACAAAACTTTTTAAAATATTATAATAACTGTCCACAAAAGGTGTTATGCGAGCGTAGGGAAACTGTTCAAGAATGTGGGACTTAAATGATTTATTTTTTTGGAAATCTACAAATACACAATCAAACGCCATTGAACTGCCCTATCTTTTCACAAATATATCTCACTTCATCGTCAGAGAGAAAAGGATAAACAGGTAGACTCAATGCTTGAGTACAAATTTTTTCAGCAACAGGGTAATAATTAGAAGTTACTTTATCTAATATATTTGTATAATGTATTTTCGTTTCTATACCGTGTTTTTCTAAATAGCTCTTTAATTGATCTCTACGTTCACTCATTATGACCAGTTTATGATTACTGCTTGTTGTATCTTTACTGGCGGAAATAAACGTTTCATACGGCAATAATTTTTTATACAATTTAACCACATCTGCTCTTTTGCTCTGTAGAGAATCAAATTTGTCCAATAGGAAACTCAGCTGAGCACAGTGGTCTTCTGGTATTAGGCTATTGTAACCATATGATACAGCTCTGCCTTGTAATCCGTGCCTTCGCAGTGATATCAACTGCTCATACACCATTTCAGAATCTGTCAGTATCATTCCTCCAGAACCAAAGCAGGGTAGATTTTTCATAGGATCAAAACTGAACACAGAGATATCTCCCAGTTGTCCTGACAGCAGTTTGTTAGGCCAAGAACCAATGTGAGCACCCTGTGACTGTGCGGCATCTTCAATCAGCAATGCTCGATTCTCATCACAATACTGTCTCAGTCTCTTGTAGTCTACTGGATTGCCATAGAGATTGACATAGACCACAGCATTGGGTTTTTGTTGGAACTTTAGGTTGCCTAGGTTACCACGCTCATCCACATCATTGAAATTTATCTTAGCACCTAATCTGCGTATCGAACCTGCTGTGGCGATGTAGCTCAGCACAGGACATATTATAGTCGAGCCTTTATTCAATCCCACTGCTCGCATCGCAAAGTAGAGACCATCTGTGGCCGATCCCACACCTACAGCAAATCGTCTCTTGTACTTCTTGCAGAATTGTTTTTCTAAATTTTGTAACTCTTCTCCCTGTAGCACATTACCTGATCGCCACACTCGTTTCGCACGACGAGTCAGACGCCAACTGTAGGCATCATACAATCTATCCACACCATTGAAACGTATCTGTTTTACCATTGATTGACGGGTTGATTGAGTATGTCCTCACCTTGCTCTACAGGTGGATTCATTTCCTGAACCCAATCATAAT
>Ga0222713_10000771_pt1 | contig 36219 bp, 36 predicted proteins | sample C33_649DmetaG_FD_165061 | JGI IMG/M metagenome (GOLD analysis project Ga0222713, IMG submission 165061) | Estuarine water microbial communities from San Francisco Bay, California, United States - C33_649D | ecosystem: Environmental > Aquatic > Marine > Unclassified | place: USA: California... | reverse complement strand
TGCCCGGCTGGGCCGAGGCCGCCACCCATCTCAACCCCATCTTCTACATGGTCAACGCCTTCCGCTATGGCCTGCTGGGCACCTCGGACGTGCCGCTGTGGGTGGCCTACACCCTGATGCTGGGCTTCGTGGTGGCGCTGGGCGCGTTGGGCCTGTGGTTGCTCAAGCGCGGCGTGGGCCTGCGCAGCTGACACTCCTGCAGTGCCGTGCGTCCGGGATACACGGCCTGTCGGTGCCGCGCCGCGGCGCACTACACTTGCCGGCCATCCCCCAAAGCAAAGGAGTGCGACATGAGGCAACTGGTCATGACCATGGCGGTGCTGGGCGGCGCGCTGGCGCTGGCGGCGTGCAAGCCGCAGCGCCCGCCAGCACAGGACGTTGCCGCATCCGCGGCCAGCACGCCGGCCAAGCCGGCCTCTGCGGCGTCGAAGGACACCGCGCCACCTGCCGCCAAGCCCTTCGATCCGGCCAGCCTGCCCGTGTCGACCGTGGCGCTGGGGGAATTTCCCTATATCAGGCTGCCGGATGGCTATCAGCCAACCAACAAGACCGAACAGGCGGACTTTGATCAAGTGCCGCTGTGGACCGGCGATCGACTTGAACCCGTCGAGGGAAAGATCTGGTGGAGCGGCGTCAGTGCAGTCGATGGCAAGACGTTTTCCCCCCTGGAGCTGATCCGCAACATCGAGCGTGCCGTCACCATGATGGGCGGTCAGAAAATCTTCGACGGAAACATTCCCGACGAAGCGAAGGACAAGCTCCAGTCCTGGCCCGGCGAGCCGCTCGTGCGGTTCAACGATGGCCTGGGCAACGTGCTGGGCAACCAGGTCGAGGTCTTCGTGGTCCATCGTGCCGACCGAGACATCTGGATCAATCTAGCCAGCTATCAGTTCGGCGCCGGCCTGGTCATCGCCGAGACCAAGCCGCTCCAGATCACTGCAGGTCTTTTGCCGGCGGCGGAGATGAAGGCGCAGATCGACAAGGCCGGCAAGGTCGCGTTGCACGTCAACTTCGCCACCGACAAGACCGACATCCTGCCCGACTCGCAGCCGCAGATCGCCCAGGTGGTGCAGCTGCTCAAGGACGACCCCGCCTTGCAGCTGGCGGTGAACGGCTATACCGACAACACCGGTGACCCGGCGCATAACACGGACCTGTCCGAAGGCCGGGCCAAGGCCGTGGTCGCCGCCGTGACGGCACAGGGGATCGACGCCTCGCGCTTGAGCGCGGCCGGCTTCGGTGATGCCGATCCGGTCGCCGACAACGCGACCGAAACGGGTAAGGCCCAGAACCGGCGCGTGGAACTGGTCAAGCGCTGAGCATGATGTGTGGTGGCCCGCTGTGTTGAACACAGCAGGTCGCCCTGACCGCCGTTGCGTGATTCCATGGGAGTCCCCTACAGCAAGGCACGTGCATGCGCATTCTGGTTCTTGGCGCCGGTGGGACCGGCGGGTATTTCGGCGGGCGACTGGCCCAGGCCGGCGTAGACGTGACCTTCTTGGTGCGGCCGGCGCGGGCGGCCCAGCTGCAACGCGATGGGCTGGTGATCCGCAGCCCGCTGGGCGATGCGCAGTTCCCGGTGGCACAGGTCACCGCCGATGCGCTGCCTGCGCTGGCGGCCGAGCAGCCGTTCGACCTGGTCCTGTTGAGCTGCAAGGCCTATGACCTGGACAGCGCGATCGACGCCATCGCCCCGGCCGTCGGCCCGCACACTGCCGTCCTGCCGATCCTCAATGGCCTGCTGCATTACGCGGCGCTGGATGCCCGCTTCGGCGCGGACCAGGTGCTGGGTGGGCTGTGTTTCATCAGTGCGACGAAGGGCGAGCGCGGCGAAGTGCTGCACCTGGGCAAGCGCGCTTCGCTCACCTTCGGCGAGCGGCACGGCGCGGGCGATGCGCGGTTGCAGGCGCTAGGCCGCACCTGCCAGCAGGCGGCCGTGGACTACGAATACCGCACCGATATCGCGGTGGCGCAATGGACCAAGTACAGCTTCCTCACCGCGCTGGCGGCGGCGACGTGCCTGATGCGCGGCAGCATCGGCCAGATCGTGGCCAGCGAGGGCGGGCGCGACTTCATGACCGGTCTATACAGGGAGTGCCTGGAGGTGGCCGACGCGTCTGGCGCGCCGATTCCGGAAAGCGCCCAGGCCGCGATGCTGGAACTGCTGACCCAGCCCGATTCTCCGCTGACCGCCTCGATGCTGCGCGACCTGCAGAGCGGCCAGCGCGTGGAGGCAGCGCATATCGTGGGCGACATGGTCCATCGCGCCGCGCATGCGGGTTTGCGCACACCGCGCCTTGAAACCGCCTGGATCCATCTGCAGGTGTTTCAGGCGGCGACTGACAGCTGAGGCCTTCGCGCCGCGGTGACGCTGCACTGCCGATGCTCCGACGCCAAGATCGGCGTGGAGCAGGGCAATGAAGGCTTTCGAGAAGGTGTTCCTGATCGGCCATGTGGCCGTGATCGCGCTGTTCGTGCTGTGCGGCGTGGGCCTGATGTGGATGGCCGGCGCCGAGCTGCTGCACGCCTTCCAGCAAGATGTGGAAAACACCCGCGCGCGCTTCAATCTGGTGCTGGAGTGCATTGGCCTGCTGACCATCGCGCTGGTGTCGATGGAGCTGGCACAGACCATCTTCGAAGAAGAGGTGATGCGCGACGTCAAGGTCAGCGGGCCGACCCGTGTGCGTCGCTACCTGTCCCGTTTCATGGTGGTCGTCGTGATCGCGCTGTCGATCGAAACGCTGGTCATGACCTTCGAACTAGTCCATGAAGACCCCAGCAAGTTGCCCTATGCAGGGGTCATTGGCCTGGCCGCCGCGGCGTTGCTGATCGCCTGGGGTGTGTTCGTCAAGCTCAACTGTGCCGCCGAAGCGCTGGAGCCCGAAGCCATGGAAGACGCCAAGCGCGAAGATGACGAGGTGGAGTGAGCTGATGCCGGTGCCGCGTTAGGCGGCCGGCAATCCGAAGAACGTCCGCGCCGTCTCCGTGGTACGGGTGGCCGTGACCGCCAATGCCTCACCGCGATCACGCGCGACTTCCTCGGCGATGTGGGCCAGGAACGCCGGCTCGTTGCGGCGATCCTTCGGCAGGGGCTTGAGCGTACGCGGTAGCAGATAGGGCGCGTCGGTCTCGATCATCAGGCGATGGGCGGGGATATGCAGCACCAGCTCGCGCAGGTGCGCGCCGCGGCGCTCGTCGCACAGCCAGCCGGTGACGCCGATGTGCCAGTCCTGATCCAGATAGTCGAACAGCTCCTCGCGGCTGCCGGTGAAGCAATGCACCACCGCCGGCGGCAGCTGGCCGGCGAACTGCTTCATCACCGCCAAGAAGTCCGCGTGCGCATCGCGCTGGTGCAGGAACAGCGGCTTGCCGGTGTCCACCGCGGTCTGCAGCTGGCGCTCGAACGCCCTGCGCTGCGCCGGGCGCGGGGAGAAGTCGCGGTTGTAATCCAGGCCGCATTCGCCCACCGCGACGACTTCGGGCTGGGAGAGCAGGGCGCGCATTTCGGCATCGCACTCCTCGGTGTATTCCACCGCGTGGTGTGGATGCACGCCGGCGGTGGCGAACAGGAACCCCGGATGCGCGCGTGCCAGTTCCAGCGCCTTGGGCGAGTGCTCTCGGCTGGCGCCGGTGACCACCAGCTGGGCCACGCCGGCCTCGCGTGCGCGCTGCAGCACGGCGTCGCGGTCGCGGTCGAAGGAATCGTGAGTGAGGTTGGCGCCGATATCGATGAGCTGCATGCAGGGCAAAACGTGACGTGGGGTGCCCAATTGTAGGGCGCCGGCGCCACGCCCCTTATCCTTGTGCGCAATGTCCGCGCCGTCCTTTCCCATTTCCCCGCTGCTGCCGCAGATCACCGCGTCGCTGGCCACACATCCGCGCCTGGTGCTGGAAGCGCCGCCCGGCGCCGGCAAGACCACCCAGGTGCCGCTGGCCCTGCTCGATGCGCCGTGGCGGGAGGATCGCAGGATCGTGATGCTCGAACCACGCCGCGTGGCCGCGCGCGCCGCCGCCGGCTTCATGGCCAAGCAGCTGGGCGAGGCGGTCGGCGAGACCGTCGGCTACCGCATCCGCTTCGAGAACAAGGTCGGCCCGCGCACGCGGATCGAAGTCGTCACCGAGGGCATCCTGACCCGCATGCTGCAGGACGACCCACTGCTGGAAGACGTTGGCGCACTGTTGTTCGATGAGTTCCACGAACGCCATCTGGCCGGTGACCTCGGCCTGGCCCTGGCGCTGGACGTGCAGGCCGGCCTGCGCGAAGACCTGCGCATCGTGGTGATGTCGGCGACGCTGGATGGCGAGCGCCTGTCGCAATGGCTGGACGCCCCGCGCCTGACCAGCGCCGGCCGCAGCTTTCCCGTGGCGGTTTCGCACTTCCCCGCGCGTCGCGAAGAAGCCCTGGAGTCGCAGGTACGCCGCGCGGTCGAACAGGCCCTGGCCGGGCAGCCCGGCGACCTGCTGGTGTTCCTGCCTGGCCAGCGCGAGATCGGCCGCGTGGAAGCCGCGCTTGGTCACAGCGGCGCGCTGGGCGAGGTGCGCGTGCTGGCCCTGCACGGTGAGCTGCCGGTCGAGCGCCAGTCCGAAGTCCTGCAGCCCGATGCGGAGGGTCGCCGCCGCGTGGTGCTGGCCACCAACGTGGCCGAATCCTCGGTGACCCTGCCCGGCGTGCGGGTGGTGATCGACAGTGGCCTGGCGCGCGAGCCGCGCTTCGATCCCAACAGCGGCTTCTCGCGGCTGGATGTGGTCCACATCGCCCAGGCCTCGGCCGACCAGCGTGCCGGCCGCGCCGGCCGCGTAGCCGAAGGCGTCGCGTGGAGACTGTGGCCGGCCTCGCAGCGGCTGGAGCCGCAGCGCCGTCCGGAACTGGTCCAGGTGGAACTGGCTTCGCTGGCGTTGGAACTGGCGGCCTGGGGCAGCGACGCCCTACGCTTTCCCGATGCACCGCCGGCCGGCGCCCTGGCCGCCGCGCGCGACCTACTGCGCAAGCTCGGCGCGCTGAGCGACGCCGGCACCATCACCGAGACGGGCCGCAGGATGCTGCGCCTGGGCACCCATCCGCGCCTGGCGGCCATGCTGCTGGCTGCGCCGGCTGGTCCGCAGCGTGCAGTGGCGTGCGACCTGGCCGCGCTGATCGAGGCGCGCGATCCGCTGCGCCAAGCCGGCGACGGCCTGGCTGCCCGTTGGCGTGCGCTGGCCGCGTTCCGCGGCGGGCGCGTGCCCGGCGATGCACATCGTGGTGGCCTGGCGGCTATCGATGCAGCGGCCAGGCAATGGCGTCGCCGGGTGCGAGAGGATGCCGTCGCGCCACGCGAACTGGACGCGCACGTCCTGGGCGACCTGCTCGCCCACGCCTTCCCCGATCGCATCGGCTTCCGCCATCCCACCGATCCGCTGCGCTATGCCCTGAGCAATGGCCGCACCGCGCGTCTGTTCGACGACAGTGCCCTGCGCGGCGAGCCGTGGATCGTCGCCACCGAACTGCGTTTCGAAGCGCGCGATGGCCTGATCCTACGCGGTGCGCCCGTGGACGAAGCGACCCTGCGCGGCGCCTTTCCCACGCGGTTCTCCATTGGCGACCACGTGCGATGGGATGCGGAGCGGCGGGCGCTGGTGGCGCAGCGCGAGTCGCGCTTCGATGCGATCGTGCTGGATGCACGACCGGCCGGTCGGGTCGACCCGGCGCAGGCCGCCGACGCGTTGACCGCGGCGGTGCGCGAGCTTGGCATCGACGCGCTGCCCTGGACCGAGGGACTGCAGCAGTGGCGCGCCCGGGTGCGCAATCTGCGTCAGTGGATGCCCGAGCTGGACCTGCCCGACCTGTCCGACGCGGCCTTGCTGGACACGCTGGATGACTGGCTCAAGCCCGCGTTCGCCGGCAAGACCCGCCTGGATGCCCTGGACGAGAGCGAACTGGGCGAAGCCCTTCGATCTGAGCTGGACTGGTCGCTGCGCCAGCGTATCGACGCACTGGCACCCACGCGTATCACCGTCCCCTCCGGCCTGGAGCGCCGCATCGACTATGGGGTGGAGCACGACGGCAGCCCGCGCGCGCCGGTGCTGGCGGTCAAGCTGCAGGAACTGTTCGGCCTGGGCGACACCCCGCGGATCGCCGACGGCCGCGTGCCGCTGACCCTGCACCTGCTCTCGCCCGGCGGCAAACCGCTGCAGGTCACCCAGGACCTGCGCAGCTTCTGGGCCAACACCTACGCCGAGGTGCGCAAGGAAATGAAGGGGCGCTATCCCAAGCATCCCTGGCCCGATGACCCCTGGAGCGCCACGGCCACGCACCGGGCCAAGCCACGCGGCACCTGAGTCCGCACGCCGTGGCGTGCCGCCTACATCGCCTTGAACAGTGGCAGGTGACTGCGGCTGACCGGCAAGGTCTCGCTGCGCCCGCGCAGGTGCAGGCGTGCGGTGTCGTGATCGTCCCGGATCACGTGCGAGACAGACTGTAGATTCACCAGCACTGCGCGATGCACTTGGACGAACTGTTGCCGATCCAGCTGTTCGCGCAGGGCCTTGAGGGTCAGGCTGACCATGGCCTCGCGTGGTTGGCCGGTCTCGTCGCGCCAGGCCACATGGGTGTACTTGGCATCCGCGCGCAGGTAGTCGATGGACTGGACCGGGATCAGGCGCAACGCCTGACCGGACTGGGCATGCAGCCAGCGCAGCGGCGCGGGCGCGGCGTCCTGCCGCGGCGCCAGCTGCCGTCCGAGTTGCTGCAACAGCGTGGCGATCTCGCGCACCGGCTGATCGGTCGACAGCCGGGCCTGCAGCCGCGTAACGGTATCGGCCAGCCGAGCTGGTTCGATCGGCTTGACCAGATAGTCCAACGCGCCATGCGCAAAGGCCTGCACGGCGTAATCGTCGTAGGCGGTGACGAACACGACATGCGCGCGCCGGCCGATGTGACAGGCGACGTGAATGCCGTCGGCGCACGGCATGCGGATGTCCAGGAAGCACAGGTCCGGGTGATGCGTGTCGAACAGGCGAACGGCCTCCGGTCCGTTACGGGCTTCGGCCACGATCTCGAGCTCCGGCCAGGCGCGAGCGAGATGGCGAATCAGCGCTTGACGCAGCAGCGGTTCGTCCTCGGCCACCAACGCCGTCGGGCGTGAACGATTCATGGTCGGGACCGCATCGGCAGGACCAGCTCGGCACTGACGCCGCGTGGCCGGCGTCCGGCAATGCGCACTTGCGCCGGTGGGCCGAACTCCAATGCCAGCCGATCACGCAAGGTGGCCAAGCCGGTGCCCATGCCTGGCGCCTTTTGATTCAGGCCCAGGCCGGTGTCCTCGACCAGCACATGCCAGACGCCTCCGGCCGGCCACACGCGCACGGTGATGTCACCGCCTTCCTCGACCGGGTCGATGCCATGCCTGATGGCGTTTTCCACGAGGGTCAGTACCGCAGTGCCCGGGCATGCCGCGGTCTCTGGGTCGCCGTCGACTTGGATGGCATAGGTCAGCCTGTCGGGCATGCGCATGTGCATCAATTCAAGATAGGCGCGCACCAGCTGCAGCTCATCGGCCAGTGTGGCCGGCGCGTGCAGTCGTGGCACCGCCGCGCGCAGGTAGGCGATCAGGCTGCGCATGAGTTCGGCCGCACGGGGCGAGCCGGTCTCGATCAAGGCCTGGACGTTGGCCAGGGTGTTGAACAGGAAATGCGGCGCGATCTGACGATGGATGAGTTGCAGGCGTGCGTCCAGCGCCTGGCGTTCCAACTGGCTGCGCTGTAGATCCAGGGCCAACGCCTGATGGCGGGCCAGCGCGTCCTTCTGCCGGACCAGCGCGGCCAGCGCGATCCAGGGCGCGACCAGCATGCCCACGATGGTCAGGGTCAGAAAGCCGCTGAGCCGGTCGGGATCGCGCCAGAACGGCGGCGCTTCGGCGGCGGTCGTGGCCAGATAGAGCGCCAGGGTCGCCAGCGGGATGATCATCGCCACGCCGGCGACCTGCAGGACCCAGCGCGCCAGCCACCCAGGCAGGCGTGGCGGCCAGCGTTCAAGCAAGGCGTAGGCGAGCAGGCCGGCCAGGCCCAGCGCAAAAACACGCAACATGGCCTGCGGCCACGACTCCCATCCCAGTCCGATCAGCGCGCCCAGGATCAGGCAGCACAGCCCGACGGTCAGCACGCGCCGCCACCCAAGCGGAGACAAAGCCTTTTCAATGGGCGCGATGGGGGCGTGTGGAGGCATGCGCCCGAGCATAGCGAACACCCCGGGCCCCTAGCGCTAGGCCATCGCGTGCCGCAGCGGCGGCAACCACAGGATCGCCGTTGCCGCGCCACTGCCGGCCAGGGTGACCAGGGCCAGCCCCATCAACAGCACCGCCACGCTCCACTGCACCCACACGGCGTGCCGGGTGGCGCGCAGATAGCCCTCCAATGCGACCAGTGGCAGCAGCCATTGGGCGAAACTCAGGCCGGTCAGGAACGGACCGGTGAACCGGTCCGGATCGAAACCGACCGGACCCTGATTGAGGACAATCCACAGCATCAGTCCGATCCGGAAGAACCACACCCCGCTGACCGCCAGGAACAGACGCAGCGCCCAGCGTCGGTGTGCCTGAGGACGGCCGGTGCGCGCCTGCCACCAGGTGGCCGCCGCACATCCCACGATGACCAGTGCGTTGAGACTGGTGCCCACATGCTGGGCGCGGTCGCCAGCGGCTCCGCCTCGAATCCAGATCAGCGTCAGCCCGCCCACCGCCATGGCCAGGCTCAAAAGCAGGTAAAGCCGTCCGTTCCAGCGATGAAAGGCCGGCGCGGCGCGGCGCAGCCCCGGGACCAGTTGCAGCAGGCCGCCCAGGGTGATTGCCACAGCCATTCCCAGGTGCAGGGCCAGCACCGCGTTGAAGGTCGTGTCGCCGGGCACGTAGCCCTTGTTCATGATCTCGTTCCAGCGCCGCGGCCCGTTGTTCAGCGCGGTGAGGCCATAGAACAGGCCCACATAGAGCGAGAAGGCCAGCTGACCCAGGGCTGCCGTACTGAACCAGGCCCGCGCGGCCCAGCGCAACGGACCTGCCGGATTGGACACCCGTCTCTCGCATGGCGCGGGTGTGGATCTACGCCGATGGACGATCACGTTGGAGGCGGACATGACAAGGCGCTGGCTGGTTGGAGAAGGCCCGGAGTCTGCCCAGCGGGCCCGGCCAAGCGCACGCGCTGCCGGACAAGTTGCGGATCAAAAGGTATGAAATGCGCAGGAGAGCGACGGACGGTGGCGCGCGCGAGGTTCAGCTTGTGTGCGGTTGGACGTTGCTGCGAACACGTGGTGTAGACGCGCATTTGCAGAAACTTCCTATCCGATCATTCCCTGGGAATCCTCCATGAGCAAGTTCTCCGACCTCAGCGATCGCGCACTGGAAACCGCCCTGGAGCTGGTTCACCAGGCTGGCGGCGGTCTGCGCAGTGCGCGCAGCAGCGTGCGCGACATGATCCCGTCGCGTCGCTCCAAGACGCAGAAATTCATCCGCAACAGCGCCGCCATCGGCGCGGTGCGCACAGGCAGCAAGGCCGCCGGCACCTTCGTCAAGCGCAATCCGGTAGCAGTCAGCGCCGTGGCGGCAGTGGGCGTTGGTTTGCTTGGGTATGCCGTGTTCCGGCGCTACAAACAGAAGCAGGCGCAGGCGATCGAGAGCACCTCGCGCCGCCTTGAGCCGGCGACCACACGCGGCAACGCGGGCGTGCGTGCGGCCCGGGCCACTCGCTATACGCGGGCGGCGCCGAAGGCCCCGACCGACGCCTGATCTTCGGAACTGAGTCCTCGGCCACGCCGCTTCGCCACCGCGGGGCGACGTGGTCGAGCCAGTGTCATGACCATCCCAGCGCCCCGCTCAAGCGGGGCGTTGTGCTGTCCAGAGCCGCTAGGGCTGCTCGAAGCGCCACTCACCGGGCTGGAGTTTGCCGAGCGCCACGTCGCCTATGGACGCGCGCACCAGGCGTAGCGTGGGCAGACCGACGGCTGCGGTCATGCGCCGCACTTGCCGGTTGCGCCCCTCGTTGATGGTCAGCTCCAGCCAGGCATCGGGCACGGTTTTGCGCATGCGCACCGGCGGGTCGCGCGTCCAAAGCGTGGGGGGTTCGGCCAGCAGGCGCACGTCCGCCGGCCGGGTCAGGCCGTCCTTCAGTTGCACACCCTGCTGCAGGGCCTGCAGCTGCGGCTCGGTGGGCGCGCCCTCCACCTGCACCAGATAGGTCTTGGGCTGCTTGTGGCGTGGATCGGTGAGTCGGTGCGCCAGCGCGCCGTCATCGGTGAGCAGCAGCAGGCCTTCACTGTCGTAATCCAGTCGCCCGGCGGCGTACACATCCTTGGGCAGGCCGAACCCGGCCAACGTGCGCCGCGGCGGATCGCTGCGGTCGGTGAACTGGCACAGGACATTGAAGGGCTTGTTGAGGGCGATCAGCACGCGTTGCGGGCTCGGTGGGACGGGCGCCGCATTATCGGTCAAGGCCAGGGGCGTGGATTTGGCCTGTACGTGGAAGGCTCCTAGCGTTGCTTTTCGGCTCGGAGAAGCCCTAGCCCCGCGTCCCGGCGGCGCCAGGGATGTTTCGAAGGATTGGCACGGCCTGCATGTATCAATCGATGACAAGAAGCTCTGCGCGCGCCAGCCCGCCAGCATGGCGTGCATCGCGGGTGTTCATCGCCGGTCTGTTGATGATCGCTCCCTGTCAGTCGGAAAGCTATGCGCGGACCGCTTACACGTCTAAGTCTGCATCCAGCAATTCGCTGCCGCTGCGCTTCAAACGACACAACTTCGACGCGTACTGTTACAACACCCTGGATTGCCAAGTCGTTTACGACGGCACGAATCACACGCGCACTTCGACCGGCCAGCGCGCTGGCCCACCCCCTTCGGCCGATGACAAGGAGCGAACATGGGGGGGAGCCTCGTATCTGGACGTCAAGAACTTCCCCGCGCCTGCGCAGCTGAAGGGGACTTCGCTCGACGGGCAGACGCACGAAGACAGCATTGATCTAAGCAAGATCTTTGCCGACGAATGCGTGCTGCACTCCGTGCCGGATGCGCAGATTCCCGACCATAGCTTCGAAGGTCCGGCCGGCGAGCCCAATATCTTCATCGAAGTCAACGACCGAACGGTTTCGGTCTACATGAAGATGCTGATCCCGACCAAGGAACCACAGATTCCGGGAAACGCGAACAGCTATTTGCGCGATGACCTCATCAAGGCGTGGAGCAGGACGTACTGAAGCAGCGGGATCCGTCCCGATGTGGCGGGCGCCGATGTCTGGCAGCGGTGAGGCGCGCGGATTCGATAGACATGATGCGGTGATCAAGGGGCGGCCTTCATCACAGCGTCTGCCATTGACCCTTCGCCGTCGACGCTTTAGCTTTCCTTGGCGTCCAGGAACGACGCACGTCGTCGCACCGGCCGCACGCTTTCGCCAAGGATCTCCAATGGCTCCGATCGATTCGACATCATCGCTTCACAGCACTGCTGCCCTGCCCATGCATCTACGAGCACGCAGGGTCGGGCAAGGTGATGAACAGTGCTCGCGGAGATCCTCCAGTGTGTTCTTACGGACCGCCGCGCTCGCGCTGACCGCGGCTCTCACAGGATGTCATGCCACCATGCCCGCATACGCCGAGACCATGCCAAATCAATCCACCAGCGCTCAATGGCCATTGCGCTTCAAGCGCCACGCGTTTGATGCGTTCTGCTACAACACCCAGCGTTGTTCGGTCCTCTACAACGGCATGAACGTCACGGCGATGGATGTCGATCAGCCGAGCGCGGCGCCTCCAAGCACGAATTACCGTGAGCGTTGGCCGCGCGCCTCGGTGTTGGGCATCCAGAACTTTCCGCCGCCGGCACAGGTCCGCTGGACCGCCTTGGATGGCACCCAGCATCAGGCGCAGGTGGACATTGCCGCGCTCTTCGGCGATGAGCTGGTTCGCCACCACGTGAGCCGGGACGATTACGCCGAGGGGTCGTTTGGCGGTAGTGTGGATATCGTGCTTGAAGTGAACGATCACACACTTTCCGTGTTTACCCGCGCGTTTCTGGCGACGAAGCAGGAGCAGATCCCCGGTAACCCGCGCAGTCACTTCCGTAATGACCTCATCGAGGCCTGGCACCAGGATTATTAGGACGCAAGGAGGCCAGGGAGATGGCGGAAGACCACAAGCGCGCAAACGACGGACTGCTGGAGGATGGGGTGTCCTTTCGTCCGGCCAATGCCGGGGACATGGAGCGCTTTTCCAGCGCGGGGCGGGCCCTAGCTGACTTCCCCGCGCCGATCCTGGTGCATCGTGAAAGCCCGGACGAAAAGCTGTTTGTCGCAGCATTCGATGGCACCGGCAACGATGTCATCCACGATCCGGAACATGCGACCAACGTTGCGCTGATCCGCGCACAACTCATGAGGGCCCAGCGCTTGGGCCAGGAGTCCATCAGCGTCGGGTATGTCGCCGGTCCCGGGACGCAGGACAACTTCCTCGAACGGACCCTGGACGGCGCACGCGGTTACACATACCACGCGCGCACGGAGGACATGTATCGGCAACTCATCGAGCAGGCGGCGCAGTGGAAGTTGGAAAATCCCAACGCGCAGATCCGTGTCGCCGACATCGGCTTCAGCCGCGGCGCGGAGCAGGCGGCGGGTTTCTCGCGTCTGGTGGATGAGCGCGGCATCCAGGATCCGTCCGGTGCGCGCTATGAGCGCGACAGCGACGGCCAGATCAAGGGCGTCACCTACACCAAGCCGCCGCTGGTCGCGCCGGGGCAAGTGGCGCAGGCGGTGGGGCTGTTCGACCCGGTGGGCACGGGCGATCCGGTCAAGCATCAGGATCGACGCCTGCCGCCTTCGGTGATCTCCGGCTTCCAGCTGATTTCCGAGGATGAGCGGCGCGGTCTGTTCAAGTCCACGCACATCATCGATCCGGGGCAGACAGCCGATGGACGCTTCCTGGGCGTCTACGTGCCGGGTGCGCATTCGGATGTCGGCGGGGGCTATCACCGCGACGGGCTGTCCACGCGCAGCGGCAACCTGATGATCGACTACCTCAACGCGCTTAGCGACCAGCCCTACCTGGACAAACGCCCGGTGATGGACGACCCGCGCCGCGATGTCATCCATCGCTCCGAGGAAGGCATGCTGATCTATCGGATCGGCAGCAAGGTTGACCGGCTGCAACCGGAAGGCTACGTGGAGCGGCTGGTCCCCAAGCGCGAGGTGGACAAGGTGCCCGACGCCTACAACGCCGAGCCGGTCGATGCGGTCCTGCGCGATCGCTTCGAGCGCCAGGCGGTCGGCGTCGGTGTCCCGGTGCCGGCGCCCACGTCCAGCGATCTGCGCCCCGCGCCGGTCCCGGCGTCGCCCACCGCCGGCATGGCCCATGCCGATGCCGCGCTCTACCGGGCCCTGCGTGCGCAGCTGCCCGCCACGATGGCCGATGAGCGGGTCATGCAGGCCACCGTGCAGGCGCGTCGCGAAGGCATCGCGCCGGGGGCGCTGGGCGGTGCGGTCGAGCGCGAAGGTCGCCTGTGGGTGGTCGGCACCACGACCGGCTACCGTGCGCAGATCGATCTGTCGCAGCCGGCCCCGCCGATCCAGGAGTCGATGCGCCAGCTGCAGTCGCTTGCGCCGGCCCAGCACACCGGCGCACCGCAACAGGCGCTGGGGCAACCCGAGTCACCAGGCCAGGCGCCGCCGGTCCGCGGCGGCCCCTGACCGGCCAGGGGTCAGCGCGGGAACTCGGTCGGCATCTCCAATTGCACGATCGCCTCGTTGAGGTCGTCCAGACGCGACGACACCGCGGCCTGGGCGTCGTACAGACCCCGGTTGTAGAAGTACCCGCCGATTTCACCCGTAAAGAAATCCAGCAGGAATTCGGCATCGAAGCGGCCGATCTCCTGACGCAGCTCCTGGTCGAAATACAGCTGGATGCGGCGGACGATGGCGGCCTTCTCTTCGGTGCTGAACTGGATCTGCGCCATCGCTCAGGGTTTGACGAACTTGAGCGTCATTCGGTCGCTTTCGCCGATGGCCTGGAACTTGGCGTCCTCGGCCTGCGCGTGGCGGTTGGTCGGCGGCAAGGTCCACACGCCGCCCGGATAGTCCTTGGTGTCGCGTGGATTGGCGTTGACCTCGCTCTGGCCGGCCAGCTTGAAGCCGGCGCCTGTGGCCAGGGCGATCACCTGCTGCTGGCCGACGTAGCCGCTCTTGTCATCGTCGGCGACGTCGGCCTTGGCCCGGTGCTCGACCACACCCAGCGTGCCGCCGGGCTTGAGCACGGCAAAGAACGCCTTGAACATCGCCTCGTCGTTGTCGGACATGCGCCAGTTGTGCACGTTGCGGAAGGTCAGCACCACGTCGGCCGAGCCGGCCGGGCCAAATACCGGGGTGGCCGGAGCGTAGCCCACGATCCGCGCGCCAGAGAACTGCGCCGGTGCCGCGTCGAAGCGGGCCTGCAGGCTGTCCCGGGATTTTTGCTGGTAGGCCCGCGATCCCTCGGCCACCGCCGCCGGGTCGACCACCGCGGCCACGTAGTGGCCGGCGTCTTTCAGGTACGGGGCCAGGATCGCCGAATACCAGCCGCTGCCGGGCGTGATCTCCACGACGGTGTCGCTGAGCTTGATGCCGAAGAAGGCCAGCGTCTGCGCCGGATGGCGGTAGCGGTCGCGAGCGGTTTCATCGGCGGGGCGCCAGGGCCCGTCCACCGCCGCCTGCAGCGAGGCCGAAGCCGGGGTGGGCGTCTGTGCCGAGAGGCTGGTCGGAGCTATCAGCGCGCACAGCGCGAAGGCCGCGAGTGATCGTCGCATGACCCGTTTCCTTCAAAGAATGGTGGGATCCGAAGCTAGCACGCAAGGGCGCGTCAGACCTTGCATGCACGTCAGGTTAAACGCAGGCGTCTTACGGTGAGCGGTGTTGCTTCCCCCCGTTTGCAAGGAGATCCTTCATGTCCAAGCCCATCCAGCGTCCCCTCGGCGCCTCTGGCCTCACCGTGGCGCCTCTGGCCCTCGGCGGCAATGTGTTCGGCTGGAGCGTCAAGGACGCGGCCGGCGCCGGCAAGCTGCTCGATGCCTTCGTCGAGGGCGGCTTCAACCTGATCGACACCGCCGATGTGTATCCCGCCTGGGTGCCGGGCAATCGAGGGGGTGAGTCCGAAGCACTGATCGGCCAGTGGCTCAAGACCAGCGGCAAGCGCGACCAGGTGGTGCTGGCCACCAAGGTGGCCAAGTGGGGGGAGCGTCCGGGCCTGTCGCCGGACAATATCGAGGCAGCGGTCGACGATTCCCTGCGCCGTCTGCAGACCGATTACATCGATCTCTACCAGGCCCATGAGGACGACACCTCCATCCCGCTCGAGGCGACCCTGGGCGCGTTCTCCCGGTTGATCCAGAAGGGCAAGGTGCGCGCCATCGGTGCCTCCAACTACAGCGCCGAACGCCTGGCCGAAGCGTTCAAGGTCTCCAAGGAGCAGGGCTTGCCGCGCTACGAGAGCCTGCAGCCGGAGTACAACCTCTACGATCGCGCCGGCTACGAGGACGAACTGGAGCCGCTGGTGAAGGCCGAAAAAATCGCGGTCATCAGTTATTACGCGCTGGCCAGCGGCTTTCTCAGCGGCAAGTACCGACAGGAAAGCGACGCCGCCAAGAGCGCCGCGCGCGGCGCGCAGGTCGTCAAGCGCTATCTCAACCCACGCGGCAAGGCGATCCTGGCCGCCCTGGACGAGGTGGCGGCCGCGCAGCGGGCCACCCTGGCGCAGGTCGCACTGGCCTGGCTGATGGCGCGCGATTCGGTCACCGCGCCGATTGCCAGCGCCAGCAGCGTCGAACAGCTGCAGGACATCATGAAGGCGGCCGCCCTGCAGCTGACTGCCGACCAGCTCCAAGCCCTGGACCAGGCCAGCCCGGGTTGATGTCCCGTCATGATCCAGGGCGCGCGGCCTCCACCGCGCGCTTACCCGGCGCGCGCGAGAGTGCCTGCGACCGTCCGGCCGTGCATGGGCGGCGATGGAGGTCGCCATGCCCACACCCCGCACCGAACCGACACCGTCCGACCCGGGCGAACTGCCGCGCCTGCCACCCGGCGCGCAGGAGCGACCCGCTCCGATCCAGGCCGGCGACCCGCCCGCCACCGATCCCGACAATCCTGGCCAGCTTCACTGAACACGCCCGCCGGGCTCGACAGACGAGGCGGAGCAGTTCAGATTCCCACGCTTGCCAGCGCATGGGGCTTGGCATCGACGGAGCGTGGCTTAGAATGTATGTAAACGTTTTCACGGCGGGATGGGATGTCAAACTCGGAACGGATTGAAACCCTCATCGCACAGATGACGGTCGAGGAAAAAGTCGGTCAGCTCGGCATCTTTGCCGATGCCCTGCGCCCGTTCGCACCGGATGTGAATCCCGAGGCCAACGCCCAGGGCGTGGCCGAGGTGCGCGAGGGGATCCGGGCCGGCCGCATCGGCGCGCTGTTCAACGGCGTGGGCGCGGCCCTGGGCCGCGAGGCCCAGCGCATCGCGGTGGAAGAGTCGCGCCTGGGCATCCCGCTGCTGCTGGGGTCGGACGTGATCCACGGCATGCGCACGGTGTTCCCGATCCCGTTGGGCGAGGCAGCCAGCTTCGAGCCGGACCTCGCCCGCCGCACAGCGCGCGCCACCGCCGTCGAGGCCACGGCCGCCGGCATCCACTGGACCTTCGCGCCGGCCGTGGACATCGCCCGCGACCAGCGCTGGGGCCGCGGTGCCGAGGGCGCCGGCGAGGACGTGGTGCTGGGCTGCGCCTTCGCCGCCGCGCGTGTCCAGGGATTCCAGGGCGAGGCCGGGCTGGAGGCTGAGGATTGCCTGCTGGCCACGCCCAAGCATTTCGCCGCCTACGGCGCGGTGGCGGGCGGCATGGAATACAACACCGTGGACATCTCCGTGCAGACCCTGCGCGATGTCCATCTGCCGCCGTTCAAGGCGGCGCTCGATGCCGGTGCGATCACCGTGATGAGCGCCTTCAACGACATCAACGGCGTGCCGGCCAGTGCCAACCGCTGGCTGATGACCGATCTGCTGCGCGGTGCCTGGCAGTTTCCGGGCCTGGTGGTCAGCGACTACACCGCCGACATGGAGCTGGTGGCCCACGGCTACGCCGCCGACGACCGCGACGCCACCCGCAAGGCCTTCACCGCCGGCCTGGACATGTCCATGCAGAGCGGCTTCTACGAGAAGCACCTCGGCGAGCTGGTGGAGGCGGGCGAGGTGTCGATGGCCCAGCTGGACGAAGGTGTGCGCCGGGTCCTGTATGTGAAGGAGCGCATCGGCCTGCTCGACAACCCGTACCGCTCGCTCGACCCGGCGCGCGAGGCCGACACCTCGCACCTGCCGGCGCATGAGGCCCTCAGTCGCGATGCGGCGCGCCGCTCCATCGTGCTGCTGAAGAACGACGGCGATGTGCTGCCCTTGAAGAGGACCGGGCAGCACATCGCCCTGGTCGGGCCGTTCGCGCGCGATATCGACAATATCGAGGGCTGCTGGACGCTGTTCGGCGACAAGTCGCGCTATGTCACCCTGGAGGCCGGCGTCCGTGCCGCGCTGGGGGACCAGGCCTCGCTGCTGGTCGAGGATGGCTGTGGACTGGAAGCACCCATCGACGGCGGCATCGAGGCCGCGGTGGCCGCGGCCCAGGCCAGCGACGTGGTGGTGCTGGCCATCGGCGAGCCGCAGCGCTACAGCGGCGAGGCCCAGTCGCGCACCCAGATCGTCGTCCCGCCGGCCCATCAGGCCCTGGCCGAGGCGCTGGCTGCCACGGGCAAGCCGCTGGTGGTGCTGCTGCGCAACGGTCGCGCGCTGGCGCTGTCCGGCGCGGTGCGCGAGGCAGCGGCCATCGCGGTGACCTGGTACCTGGGCAGCCAGACCGGACACGGCGTGGCCGACGTGCTGTTCGGCGACTACAACCCCGCCGGCCGGCTGCCGGTGAGCTTTCCGCAGGACTCGGGCCAGCAGCCCCTGTTCTACAACCGCCCGCGCACCGGCCGCCCCGAGCTGCCCGGCGTGACCGAATACAAGTCGCGCTGGCGCGAAATCACCGCCGATGCGCTGTACCCGTTCGGGCATGGCCTGTCCTACACCACCTTCGCCTACGGCCCACCGCGGCTATCCACCGCCGCGCTGGGCTGGAACGACACGCTCACCGTCACCGCCACGGTCACCAATACCGGGCAGGTTGCGGGCGAGACCGTGGTGCAGCTGTACGTGCACGACAAGGTCGCCAGCCGGGTCCGCCCGGTGCGCGAACTGAAGGGTTTCTCCAAGGTGGCCCTGCACCCGGGCGAATCGGCCGAGGTCAGCTTCACCCTGGACCGCAGCCTGCTGGCGTTCACCGGCCCGGACCTGAGCTTTGGCGCCGAGCCGGGGGCATTCGACCTGTGGGTCAGCCAGTGCTCGGCCAGCGGCACGCCGGTGCAGTTCGAGTTGTTGCCGCCACCCAGGGGCTGACTGATCACGATCTGGCCGGGCGCTCCCGGCCGGGTCGCGCCTGCGCATCGCGATCACGCACGAGCGGCCAAGCTTGAAGCTCGGGCCGCCGCCCGTCGTGCGTCGCACCCGTGCGGGTTGCCGCCAGGACGCGGCCGATCATTGCAATGGGAGTGCGCATGAACGTTTTCATCATCGGCGCCACCGGCTATATCGGTGGCACCGTTGCCGAGCGACTGCTGGCGGCCGGGCATCGGGTCCGTGGCCTGGTCCGGCGCTCGGATCTGGCCGAGCGGCTCGGCGCGGCGGGGATCACCCCGGTGCTGGGCACCCTGGATGACGGTGAAATCCTCGCCCGCGAGGCGCGCCGCGCCGACGCGGTGATCAATGCCGCCAGCAGCGACCATCGCCCGGCCATCACCGCCCTGCTCGCCGCGCTGCAGGACACCGGCAAGACCCTCATCCATACCAGCGGCATCGGCGTGATCGCCGACGACGCTCGCGGCCAGGCCGGCGACGCGCGGATCTTCGACGAGGACGCCGAGCTGCCGGTCGCGCCGGGCAGGCAGGCGCGACGCGCGCTGGACCAGGCCGTACTCGCCGGCGGTGACAGCGGCCTGCGCGGCATCGTGGTGTGCAATGCCATGGTCTACGGCGAGGGGCGTGGCCTGGAGCGTCACAGCACCCAGATCCCCGGCCTGCTCAAGTCAGCCCAGCGCGATGGCATGGTCCATGTGCTGGGCGCAGGGGCCAACCGCTGGTCCAACGTGCACGTGGACGACCTGGCCGAGCTCTACCTGCTGGCGTTGGAAAACGGCCCGGACGGCGCGTTCTATTTCGCGGAGAACGGCGAAGCCTCCTTCGCCCAGATCGGCGGTGCCCTGGCCAATCGGCTGGACCTGGGCCGGTGGAGCCCTGGACGCTCGAACAGGCGGCTGCCGAGTGGGGCCATGACCAGGCGCTTGCCTTGTTCGGCTCCAATGCGCGGGTCCGCGCCAAGCGAGCGCGGGAGGAACTGGGTTGGGCGCCACGCCACGATTCGGTCACCCGCTGGATCGAGACCGACATGCCGTTGGACTGAGCGCCCCTTCCTCGACGATCGAAGGCCTTGCCGCATGCAGATCGATTTCCTGCCGGTGCCGATGCCGGACCACTTACCGCTGCCCGTGCGCCTGTATCGCGGCGTGCTGGACGAAGCGGGTGAGCCGCTGGATGCGGCCGGCTTCGAGGCGCGTTTCATCGCCCACGGCTGGTGTCCGCAGTGGCGCTCGGGGCTGTACCGCCAGCAGCACTATCACGCCAACGCGCACGAGGCGCTGGGTGTGTTCGCCGGCCAGGCACTGCTGCAGCTCGGCGGCCCGGAGGGCATCGAGCTGCGCGTGGGGCCGGGCGATGCGCTGCTGCTGCCCGCTGGCACCCTACATCGGAGCCTGCAGGCCACGCGCGATTTCTGCGCGGTGGGAGCGTATCCACCCGGCCAGCGATGGGACCTGCACCTCGACGTGCCCGGTGTCGACGTGCGGGCGGTCATCGCCGCGGTGCCGGACCCGGCGTGCGACCCGATCACCGGACAGGCGTTCGCCGCCGTCCCCGAGACCTGAGCCGGCGTGGCTAGCGCAGGAGCCAGTCGCGCAGCGCCGTGCTGACCGCCCCGGGCTGCTCCATCGGGCTGAGATGCCCGGACTGCGGGATGCGGACCAGCGTGGCGTCGGGCAGCAGGGCGACCATCTGTTCGTGCACGGCTGGCGGGGTGATGCCGTCGTGCTCGCCCACCAGCACCAGGGCGGGCCGGTCGAAGGCCCGCAGCACCGCGCTGCCGTCGTGGCGCTCCAAGCCGCTCTGGCGCAGGAACACTTCGGCGCCCAGGCGCTGGGTCATGGCCCGGATGCGGTGCATCAAGGCGGTATCGCCGTGGTGCACCGGATCGGTGTAGGCGCGCATCAGGCTGTCACCAAAGCCGTGGAAGGCGCCCTTGCGCACGGCGGCCTCCTGCGCGCGCCGTTGCTGCGCCCGCTCCGGCGTGTCGGCTTTGTACGAGGTATCCAGCAGGGCCAGGCGCGTCACGCGCTGCGGCGCCTGACGCAGGATCTCCTGAGCCACATAGCCGCCCAGCGAGAACCCGGCCAGGGCGAACACGGGCGGCGCGGCATCCAGGACCTGTTCGGCGACCTCGCCCAGGGTGTCCGCACCGGTCAGGTCGCCGACGTGGCAGTCGGCGATGTCGGCCAACGCCTCGAGCTGGTCGCGCCACAGTTCGCCATCGTTGAGCAGGCCGGGCAACAGCAGCAGGTCCGGGCGCGCACTCATGCGGAAGGAGGCCGGCGCATGTCGAACATCGCCTCCGGGCCGATGCGCGCATAAGCGCCCGGGCCGCCGGCGCGCAGGATCGGCGCGGCCGCCGCAGTGTCGTACACGCCGTCCACCAGGTAGCGCGGGTCGATGTGCACGCCGACCACTTCGCCCAGCACCAGCCACTGGTCCAGCGCTGCGCCACGCGCATCGGTGAGTTGCAGCAGCTGGGTGAGGCGGCACTCGAAGGCCGCCGGCGTGCCGGCCACGAACGGGGCGTCGACCACCTGCCCGTCCAAGGCCTGCAGGCCGCTGCGTTCGAACTCGTCGACCTGCGCCGGGTAGGGCGCTGAGCTCTGGTTCATTTGTGTGGCCTGCGCGGCAGTGACCAGGTTCCAGGTGAAGACCCCGGTGGCCTCGATATTGCGCACGCTGTCCTTCCAGCCCGAACTGCTGAAGCCGATCAGCGGCGGGGTATCGCCGAACGCGCCGAAAAAGCTGTAGGGCGCCAGGTTGCGCACGCCGTCGGGCGAGACCGAGCCGATCCAGCCGATCGGGCGCGGCGCGATGATGGCCTTGAACGGGTCGTGCGCCAGGCGGTGGCCCTCGGCAGGGCGATAGAAGTGCAGGTCGGTCACGCGTGGATCCATGAACGCAGTTTGGGCGAACAGGATGCCTGTGCCCACGCGTCGATGCCGACAACGCTGCTTTCCGCTGTCCCGCTATTTGAGATACGAGCGCAGCAGCTTGTTCACCGCCGCCACCTCCTCGCGGCGCGTGGCGGCGTGCTGCTCGTCGGCGACATGGGACTGCATGTGGCCCTCGAGCACTTCCAGCAGCAGGCTCTGCGCCGCACCGCGGATCGCGGCGATCTGGGTCAGCACGGCCAGGCATTCCGGCTCGCCGGCCAGCGCGCGCTCCAGCGCGGCGACCTGGCCCTTGAGGCGTTTGACGCGCGGCGACAGGCGCGGCGCATCGTGGATCAGGTGGGACATCGCGCGGCCGCTCCGCATACCATGGGGGGGTATCCTACACCCGCCTCTCGGTCCCCATGTCTCTCGACGCCGCGCTCGCCGCCCACCGCCACGAACACCAGTACGTCACCGGCAACAGCGCCGGGGAGCGCAACACCCGGCGCGCGGTGATCCTGACCGCAGGGATGATGGTGGTGGAGATCATCGGCGGCTGGGTGTTCAACTCCATGGCGCTGCTGGCCGATGGCTGGCACATGAGCTCGCACGCGCTGGCGCTGGGCCTGTCGCTGCTGGCCTACGCGGCGGCGCGTCGCTATGCGCGTGACAGGCGCTTTGCCTTCGGCACCTGGAAGATCGAGATCCTCGGCGGCTACACCAGCGCCGTGCTGCTGCTGTGCGTGGCGCTGCTGATGGCCTGTCAATCGGTGCAGCGCCTGGTGGCGCCACTGCCGATCCACTACGACCAGGCCATCGTCCTGGCCGTGGTCGGACTGGCGGTGAACCTGGTCTGCGCGTGGTGGCTGAAAGACGACCACCACCATCACCACCACGGGCACGATCACGGCCATGCACATCACCACCATGACCACCATCGGCATGACCACGCCCACGGCGAGCACGATCCCCACGCCGATCTGAACCTGCGTGCGGCTTACCTGCATGTGCTGGCCGACGCGGCGACTTCGGTATTGGCCATCGTGGCCCTGCTGGCTGGCCGCCTGTTTGGCGTGGTGTGGCTGGACCCGGTGATGGGCATCGTCGGCGCGGTGCTGGTGACAGTGTGGGCGATCGGCCTGCTGCGCAGCACCGGGCGGGTGCTGCTCGATGCGGAGATGGACGCCCCCGTCGTGGCCGAGGTGCGCGAAGTGGTCGCCGCGCTGCCACAGCCCACCGCCCTGAGCGATCTGCACGTCTGGCGTGTCGGGCGTGGTCAGTACGCGGTGATCGTCAGCCTGGTCAGCAGCGTGTCCCTGTCTCCCCAGGGCGTGCGCGAGGCGCTGGCGGTGCATGAGGAGCTGGTCCACGTCACCGTGGAGATCAATGCGGCCCCGGCGACATAAAGCCCGTCGGGCTCCTGTGGGGGCCACCATGGCGGCGAAAGGCTCCACCGGGGACGCCACATCGCCGCCGTGGCGGCTCCCACGCACTTCAGCCGCGCGGCCCCAGGACCGAGGCAACACGGCGCGCGCGCGCATCGTCGAACGGGCTGACCACCGCGAAGCTGGTGTTGCCATGGGACCAGTACTGGGCCAGCAGGTCCCCATCACGACGCTGTCCCGGCTCGCGGAACCAGCCGCCGGGCCGCAGATACACGCCGATCCGCGCGCCCTGGGCATCGGCGTAGACCAGCATCGCCGCCGCGCCCTGCTCGGTGGACAGGCGCTGTCCGCCGACCAGGTGGAAGCCCTGCGCCTGCAGGTTGGGCACCGTGCCCAGTGCGCCGAAGTTCCGTTCCAGCCAGTCCTGCAGCTGCGCGCGCGAGGCGGTGTCCAGCGTCGGGACGGTGTCGCTGGCGGCAAAGATGCGGTAGGCCGAGACCGCATCGGCCATCGGCAACCGCGCCGCGGCGACCTGAGCCTGCTTGGCCTGCCAGCCCACGCCCGTGCCGACGCCCAGCGCCAGCAGCACGCTGGCGGCGATGCCCAGCCGGGTGCGTCGACGTGCGCGCACCTGGCGGCGCACCCGCTCCGGGTCCAGCTGCGGGTTGGCCGGCCAATGCTCGGGCAAGGCTTGCTGCGCACGCAGGTGTTCGGCATCGCGCTTCCAGTCGGCCACGCGCGCGGCGCGCGCGGGATGCGCGGCCAGCCAGCGTTCCACGTCGGCACGTGCCTCGGGCGAAAGCTGCCCGTCCACGTAGGCGTGCAGGTCGGCTTCGCTGGGGGCCAGGTGGATCATCGCAACACCTTCAACGTGGGACGTGCCGGCTTGGGATCGGTCTCGCTGGCCGCACGCAGGGCCTGGCGGGCGCGGGCCAGGCGCGACATCACCGTGCCGACCGGCACGCCGAGCGTGTCGGCGACCTCGCGATAGCTGAAGCCCTCCACGCTGACCAGCAGCAGCAGCGCGCGCTGCTCGCTGGGCAAGGTGTCGAAGGCGGCCAGGCTGGCGTGCGCGCTGGCCACGCGCTCGGCCGACGGCGCGGTGTCCGCCTCGCCGCCGCCAAACAGCTGCGCCAGCCGGCGCCAGCGCTGCCCACGGCGGTGTTCATCGACGAACTGTCGGTACAGGATGGAAAACAGCCAGCTCTGCAGCGCGTCGGGCGTGTGCCGCGTGCCTCCATGGGTGAGCGCGCGTTCGAGCGTGCCCTGGACCAGATCGTCGGCCGCGGCCGGCTCATGCACCAGCGAGCGCGCGAAGCGGCGCAGGCGCGGAATCAGCGCGCGCAGGGTGGCGTCATCGAGGTCGTGGGCGGCAGGCATCGTCGGGGCCGAAGGGGGCGTCCTGGGTGAGACGCGCAGGCACTCAGGATATTCCATCGCCCGCTTCCCGCCGGTGGATCGCGGGGCCGCGTGCCGCGGCGGGAATAATGTCCACGCAGGCGCGTCATACCCGTATCCCACCCCACGTCAGGAACCCGCATGTCGCAGCCTCTTCCCCCCAATCCACCCCCGGCCCGGCGCAGCGCATGGCCTGCGCTGCTGGGCATCGCCGCGATCGTGGCCGTCATCGCCGCCGCCTTTGCCTGGGTCGGCGGCTGGCTGGGCGGGCGCGGCCTGACCCCGCAGCAGATGACCGACACCATCGAGAACGGCAAGCCGCATCCCGGCTTCCGCCGCGCCCACAGCAAGGGCGTGTGCGTGGCGGGCAACTTCCAGCCCAGCGCGCAGGCGCCGCAGCTGTCGCGCGCGCGCATCTTCACTCAGCCCAGCACGCCGGTGGTCGGGCGCCTGTCCATCGCCGGCGGCGACCCGCATGGCGCCGATGCGCAGGCGCGCGTGCGTAGCCTGGCGCTGCTGCTGAAGACCGACGATGGCCAGGAATGGCGCACGGCGATGAACAGCTTCCCGTTCTTCGTGGTCGCCACCCCGCAGGGCTTCCAGGCGCAGAATCTGGCCTCGCGGCCCGACCCGGCCACCGGCAAGCCGGACCCGGCCAAGATGGCGGCCTTCCTGCAGCAGTATCCGGAGGCCAAGAAGTTCATCGCCTGGGCCAAGTCCGCGCCGTGGTCCAACAGCTGGGCGAACACCCAATTCAACGGCGTGGACAGCTTCTGGTTCACCAACGCGCAGGGACTGCGCCGCGCGGTGCGCTGGTCGATGCGGCCACACGCGCCGTTCCAGGATCTCAGCGCCGAGCAGCGCGCCCAGTCCGATGCGGACTTCCTCAGCGAGGAGTTCGCCACGCGTCTGGCCCAGGGCCCGCAGCAGTGGGATCTGGTGGTGACCCTGGCCCAGGACGGCGATGCCATCGACGACCCGTCCCAGCCTTGGCCGGACGCGCGTCCGCAGGTGGTGGCCGGCACCCTGACCGTCAATGCGATGCAGCCGCAGGACACCGGCCCCTGCCGCGACCTCAACTACGACCCGACCGTGTTGCCCGATGGCATGGCGCCGTCCGATGACCCGATCCTGGCCGCACGCTCGGCCGTGTACTCGGTGTCCTTCAACCGCCGCGAACATGAGATCGGCACCGGCCAGGCACCCGACGCCACCGGCGCCAAAGGAGAAGCGAAATGAACCGCCACGGACACTTCGACGCGCTGGCCCGCACGCTGCACTGGCTGATGGCCGCCGCGATCCTGGCCATGCTGTTCATCGGCGCCGGAATGGTGGTCTCGCTGGCGTGGCGGCCGACCCTGCTGAACCTGCATCGGCCGTTGGGCATCGCCATCCTGCTGCTGGTCGTCGTACGTTTGGTCAACCGCCTGCGCAGCCCGCCACCGCCGCTGCCGGCCGACCTGCCGGCGATCCAGAAGCTGGCCGCGCACGCCTCGCACTGGGTGCTGTACGGGTTGATGTTCGCCATGCCGCTGATCGGCTGGGCGATGCTGTCGGCCGGCGGCTACCCGATCACCCTGGGCGGCGGCGTGCACCTGCCGGCCATCGCCCCGCACAGCGCGGACCTGTACGCCGTGCTGCGGCCGGCGCACACGGTGCTGGCCTACGTGCTGTTCGCCACCGTGCTGGGCCACCTGGGCGCGGCGCTGTTCCATGCCTGGGTGCGTCGCGACGGCGTGTTTTCGAGCATGGCGCGCAGTGGGAAATCCCTGCGCTGATGCGATCGTGGGAGCCGCCATGGCGGCGATGAAGCTCTACCGGTAAGCCCTCATCGCCGCCATGGCGGCTCCCACCCCATAACTTACTGCCGCAGCTCGCGCACCGGCGCGGTGATGCCCGCCTCCCAGCCCGGGGTGATCCGCCACGGGTTGATGTCCAGTCCACCGCGGCGCGTGTAGCGCGCTTCCACCGATAGCCGCTGCGGGGCGCAGCGCGCCATCACGTCGACGAAGATGCGCTCCACGCACTGCTCGTGGAAGCCGGCGTGGTCGCGAAAGCTCACCAGGTAACGCAGCAGGCCGGCACGGTCGATGCGCGCCCCGTCATAGCGCAGCACCACCGTGCCCCAGTCGGGTTGACCGGTGACCGGACAATTGGACTTGAGCAGGTGCGAGACCAGGGTTTCGCTGTCGGCGTTATCGGTGTCGGATACCAGATACGTTGGATTCGGCGGCCCGTAATCGTCGATGTCCAGATCCAGGGTGTCGATCAGCGTGCCCGGCTGCTCACCGAACGGCGGCAGGCCGGCCTGCACCGTGACCTCTCCGCCGGCGCGGACCGACAGGTCGGCGGCCACGCGCGCGCAGACCGCTTGGACATCTTCAAAGCGCGCGGCATTGAGCGAGTTGAGGTAGAGCTTGAGCGACTTGGACTCGATCAGGTTCGGCGCCTGCGCCGGCACCGTCAGCGTCGCCGTCGCCACCTGCGGCTTGCCGCGCGTGTCCAGCCAGGCCAGCTCGTAGGCATGCCAGCGGTCGTGGCCGGTGAAGGGCAGGGCGTCGGCATCCAGCCCGATCTCGGCGCGCGCCGCGGCACGGGGAATGGGAAACAGCAGGTCAGGGTCGTACTGCGACGGATACGCGACCTCGCGGCCGAGCAGGGAATCTTCGGGGGTGTTCATGCGCGCATTTTACGAGAGCGCTTCGCTGACTGGAGCGAGGGAAGGCAGCCCTGCGAGAACGCGCGCGCGGCACTGAGCACCGGCATCAGCTGCCTGCCGGTCTCCGAAATGCGGTATTCGACCCGCAGCGGTTTTTCCCTGAAGTCGATGCGTTCGACCAGCCCGTCCTGCTCCAGTTCGCGCAGGTGCTGGGTCAGCATCTTTTGCGAGACTCCTAACACGTCGCGCAGCAGCTGCGCGGTGCGTCGCGATGGATCGGCATAGAGGCGGAGCAGGATCGGCAACTTCCATCGCCCCTGGATCATGCGGATCACCCGCGTGACATGGGCCACCGAGCCGTCTGGCCCCAGGCAGGTGGCTCGGGCCGCGCTCGCGATAGGCACTTTTTCGTGCGTACTTGTCCCACCCACTGCATCACCCAACCATGGCGTCTCGAAGCGGAAGACATTGGAGCACGCCCGTGGATTTACAACTCGCTGGAAGGGTGGCCCTGGTGACGGGCAGCAGCAAGGGCATCGGCGCCGCCATTGCCGGGACGCTTGCCCATGAAGGCGCCACGGTGGTGGTGCACGGGCGCGATCCGGTCCAGGCGCAACGTATCGCGCGCGGGATCGTGGAGGCAGGTGGCCGGGCGCATGTGGTCACCGGTGACCTGACGGATGAGGCGGCGGTGGACCAACTGCTCAGCGCGGCACGACGGCAGGCCGGCCGAATCGACATCCTGGTCAACAACGCCGGGGGTTCCGGTGGCGTGCAGCAAACCTGGGAAGACACGCAGCCCGCGACGTGGCAGGCCTCCTACGATCGCAACGTGTTGGCTGCCGTACGCGTCATCACGCGCGTCCTGCCGGACATGCGCCAGGCACGCTGGGGACGGGTGATCAACATCTCGAGCCTGGCTGCGTTGATGCCGCCGCCATCGCGGCCGGAGTATGCGGCCAGCAAGCTGGCGATGAATGCCATGACCGCCTCGCTGGCCAAGGCCGTTGCCAGCGAGGGCATCACGGTCAATGCAATCTCTCCCGGCACCATTCACAGTGCGGCGCTCGACCAGCGTTTTCGTGAGGTCGCGCGGGACGGCGGGGTGCCGCACGACGCACCGTGGGAGGAGGTCGAGCGCATGGCCCTGCCACACTTCGCCCAAGTGCCGGTTGGCCGTGTGGGAACGCTGGACGAGGTCGCCGACGCGGTGGCCTACCTCGCCAGCACGAAGGCCGCCTACATCACGGGCATGAACCTGCGCGTGGACGGCGGCATGCTGCCCGGCCTCTGAGGTCCGAGAGCGCGGCCATCACTCAACGATTCAACGCCGCCATGCCGCTTTCCGGATAACGCGTGCCCGAGGCTGCGCCGGTTGGGAACACCGCTTCGATGGCGGCCAGGTCCTTCGCGTCCAGCCTCAGGTTCAGCGCGTCCAGGTTTTCGTCCAGATAGGCAGTGCGCTTGGTGCCGGGGATCGGGACCAGATCCTCGCCCTGCGCCAGCACCCAGGCCAGGGCGAGCTGGCCCGGGGTGACGCCCTTGTCGCGGGCGATGGCGTTGACCTTGTCCACCAGCGCCAGGTTGGCGGCGAAGTTGGCGCCCTGGAAGCGCGGATGGTTGCGGCGGTTGTCGTCTTCGTCGAAGTCTTCCGGCGAGCGGATCGCGCCGGTGAGGAAGCCGCGCCCCAGCGGCGAGTACGGCACGAAGCCGATGCCCAACTCGCGCACGGTGGCCAGCACGTCGTTGTCCTCAGGATCGCGCGACCACAGCGAGTATTCGGTCTGCAGCGCGGTGATCGGATGGGTGGCATGCGCCCGGCGCAGGGTCGCCGGGGCGGCCTCGGACAGGCCGAGGAACCGCACCTTGCCGGCCTCGACCGCGCGCGCCATCTCGCCGACGGTGTCCTCGATCGGCACGGTCGGATCGACGCGATGCTGGTAGTACAGGTCGATGTGGTCGGTGCCCAGGCGTTTGAGGCTGGCCTCCAGGCTGGCGCGGACGTACTCGGGCCGGCCGCTGACGCCGCTGGGGCGCTTGGCGCCGGGCTCGAACACAAAGCCGAACTTGGTCGCCAGGAACACCTGGTCGCGCCGGCCTGCGATGGCCTTGCCCAGCAGGACTTCGTTGGTGTGCGGGCCGTACATGTCCGAGGTGTCCAGCAGCGTCACGCCGCGGTCGAGCGCGTGGTGGATCACCCCGATGGCGCTGGCATCGTCCACACGGTTGCCGTAGGACTGGCTCATGCCCATGCAGCCCAGGCCCAGGGCGGAGACGGTGGGGCCGTTGCGGCCGAGGGTGCGGGTTTTCATCGCGGTAACTCCTGTGGATCGAACGGATCGGTGCATATTGTCCGTCCACGCGCCGACCGGTGACGTCGAGACAAGGCAATCACCGCGAATCGCATTGTTCCAGATGGTGCGCATGGCGCGGCCGGCCCCGGTGTGCCCGCGGGCCGGCTCCGCAGGCATCACGCCGCTGGTCGATGGCGAAACCGGCAACACGCGGCTCCGCGCGCAAGCACGGGGCGTTCGCGTGCCTGCACCCGGTATCACCGGCTCAGCGAGGACATCATCGTCTCGGGATAGCGCGTGCCGGACGCGGCGTCGGTGGGGAACACCGCTTCGATCGCGGCCAGGTCTGCCGCGCTCAGACGCACGTCCAGTGCGTCGAGGTTTTCCTCCAGGTACTGCAGGCGCTTGGTGCCCGGGATTGGCACCAGATCCTCACCCTGGGCCAGGACCCACGCCAAGGCCAGTTGGCCCGGCGTGCAGCCCTTGTCGGCGGCGATGGCGTTGACTTGGTCCACCAGCGCCAAGTTGGCGGCGAAGTTGTCGCCCTGGAAGCGCGGGCTGTGGCGACGGTAGTCATCGGCGTCGAAATCCTCCACCGAGCGGATCGCGCCGGTGAGGAAGCCGCGGCCCAACGGCGAGTACGGCACGAAGCCGATGCCCAGTTCGCGCACCGTGTCCAGCACGCCGTTGTCCTCTGGATCGCGCGACCACAGCGAGTATTCGGTCTGCAGCGCGGTGATCGGATGCACGGCATGCGCGCGGCGGATCGTCTCCGGCCCGGCCTCGGACAGGCCCAGGTAACGCACCTTGCCCTGTTCGACCAGGCGCGCCATCGCACCGACCGTGTCTTCGATCGGCACGGACGGATCGACGCGATGCTGGTAGTACAGGTCGATGTGATCCACGCCCAGGCGCTTGAGGCTGGCCTCGGCGGCGGCCTGCACATAGGCCGGGCGGCCGTCGATGCCGCGCACCGACGGATCGTCCGGGTCGAGCTTGATGCCGAACTTGGTGGCCAGGAACACCTGGTCACGCCGGTCGGCGATCGCCTGGCCAACCAGCACCTCGTTGGTGTGCGGGCCGTACATGTCGGCGGTGTCGAGCAGGGTGACGCCGCGCTCCAGCGCGCGGTGGATGACGGCGATGGACGCAGCGTCCTCTCCACGGCCGCCATAAAAGGCACTCATGCCCATGCAGCCCAGGCCGAGGGCGGAGACGGTGGGGCCGTTGCGGCCCAGCGTGCGGGTCTTCATGCGGAAACTCCTGACGGAACGAAAAGGGGGGAGGGCGGCTCAATGGCCGCGATCGACCAGTGCCAGCTCGGTCGCGCCGTAGCGCGGGCCGGCGACATCGGGCTGGAACACCGCGTCCAGCCGCGCCAGCGCGTCGGCATCGAGCACCAGCGTGGCGGCACCGGCGTTGTCCTCCAGGTACTTGCGGCGCTTGGTGCCGGGGATGGGCACGATGTACTCGCCCTGCGCCAGGACCCAGGCCAGGGCGACCTGGGCTGGCGTGGCGCCCAGGTCCGCTGCCATGGCCTTGACCGTGTCGGCAAGACGCAGGTTGGCAGCCAGCGCCTCGGCCTGGAAGCGCGGATTGCTGCGGCGGAAGTCGCCCTCGCCGAGCTGGTCCTGCGCGGTGATCGCGCCGGTGAGGAAGCCACGCCCCAGCGGCGAGAACGGCACCAGGCCGATGCCCAGGTCGCGGACCGTGTCGAACACGCCATTGCCTTCCAGCTCGCGCGTCCACAGCGAGTACTCGCTCTGCAGCGCGGTGATCGGATGCACGGCGTGCGCGCGCCGCAAGGTGTCGGCCGAGACTTCCGAAATTCCCAGGTAGCCCACTTTGCCTTCTTGGACCAGGCGCGCCATCGCTCCGACCGTGTCTTCGATCGGCGTGGCCGGGTCCAGGCGATGCAGGTAGTACAGGTCGATATGGTCAGTGCCCAGGCGCTGCAGGCTGGCTTCGACCGCCTGGCGAACGTACGCGGGCGAACCGTCGACCTTCGGCCCCTGCGCGGTGCCGAACTGGCCGCTGTTGGCGATGAAGCCGAACTTGGTGGCCAGGAACACGCGCTCACGCCGGCCCTGCAGCGCCCGGCCAACCAGCTGCTCGTTGGTATGCGGGCCGTAGATGTCGGCTGTATCCCAGAAGTAGATGCCCAGCTCCAGCGCGCGGTCCAACGTGGCCAGCGACTCGGTGTCGTCGTAGCCGCCGTAGGCGTGGCTCATGCCCATGCAGCCCAGGCCCAGGGCGGATACGGTGGGGCCGTTGCGGCCCAGCGTGCGGGTCTTCATGTCGATGCTCCTTTGCGTGGAATCGGAATCAGGCACGCGGCTGCAGCCGCGCGGTGCCGAACAGGTTGCGCATCACCAGGGGCGAGCGCAGGAAGTCGTGCGGAAATGGCGCCGGACATGCGCTGGCATCGTCCAGGCGCGCGCATTGCGCAGGCGTGAGGTGGACCTCGAACGCGCCCAGGTTGTCTTCCAGCTGCGCCAGCGTGCGCGCCCCGATGATCGGGATCGCGCCCGGGTTGGGCCGGTGCAGGACCCAGGCGAGGGCGATCTGTGCCGCGCTGTGGCCGGTCTCGGCGGCGACCGCGCGCACCACCGCGGCGATGTCCAGCGCACGTGGGGTGAGCGCGCCGTTGGCGATGGCCACTTCGCGGCGCGTGCCGGTCGGTCCGGCCTCGGCCGGTGGCGTGAGATCGGCCGCGCCGTACTTGCCGGTCAGTACGCCACCGCCCAGCGGCGACCAGGCCACCACGCCCAGGCCGAGCGCTGCGGCCATCGGCAGCAGCTCGTGCTCGACGCTGCGCTGGAGCAGGCTGTATTCGACCTGCAGCGCCACCAGCGGGCTCCAGCCGCGCAGGTCGGCCAGGGTCTGCATGCGCGCGACCTGCCAGGCCGGCGTGTCGGAGATGCCGGCGTACATGACTTTGCCGGCGCGCACCAGGTCGTCGAAGGCGCGCATCACTTCCTCCGCCGGTGTGGTGCCGTCCCAGGCGTGCAGATAGAGCAGGTCCAGGGCATCGGTGTTCAGCCGCTTGAGGCTGGCCTCGACCCCGCGCAGCATCGCGCGGCGATGGTTGCCACCGGCGTTGGGGTCGGCCGCGTCCATGCTCAGGCTGTACTTGGTCGCCAGCACCACGCGTTCGCGCCGGTGCCGCAGCAGCTTGCCCAGCAGCGTTTCGGCGCTGCCGAAGGTGTAGAAGTTGGCGGTGTCGATGAAGTTGCCGCCGCGTTCCAGATAGGCGTCGAGGATGCGGCCGGCCTCGGCTTCATCCGCGCCCCAGCCCCAGTCCTGGCCGAAGGTCATCGTGCCCAGGGCCAGCGGGCTGACACGCAGGCCGGAGCGGCCCAACAGGCGGTAATGGTCGAGCGACATGGCGGTCACCGCGTGGGGAGGGGTGAACAGGATCGCCCCCGGGCGCCATGTGGATAAACTGGGTCAATCCGCATCTGCCTTGAAGTCCAGCTTCACAATGTCGCCCAGTCCGCTCCCCGCCGTCGTCGCTTTCAGCCGCGTTGCCCACCATGCCAGCTTCAGCCGTGCGGCCGACGAGCTGGGCGTCAGCCCATCGGCGCTGTCCCAGACCGTGCGCGCGCTGGAGCGCCAGCTGGGCGTGCGCCTGCTCAACCGGACCACGCGCCGGGTGGGCCTGACCGAACACGGCGCGCGCTTCCTGGAACAGGTGCGGGTGGGGCTGGACCAGATCGATGCGGCCTTCCAGGACCTGGACGCCGTGCGCGATACGCCGGCCGGGCTGCTGCGCATCACCCTGCCGCGGCTGGTGGCCGAACGCCTGGTGATGCCGCGCCTGCCCGAGTTCCACGCGCGCTATCCGCAGGTGCAGGTGGAGCTGTTCGTGGACCGCTACATGGTCGACCTGGTGGCCGAGGGCTTCGATGCCGGCGTGCGCCTGGGCGAATCGCTGGCGCGCGACATGGTGGCGCTGCCGATCGGACCGATGCACCGCCAGGTGGTGGTCGGCACGCCGGACTACTTCGCCCGTCACGGCGTGCCGCAGACGCCGGCCGACCTGGTGCATCACGCCTGCATCGTGCACCGGCTCACCAGCGGCCGGCTGATGCCGTGGGAATTCACCGGCGATGGGCGCGATTTCGAGGTCGAGGTGCACGGGCCGCTGATCAGCAACGACAGCGAGGTCGCCTACGCGGCCGCGCGCGGCGGCATGGGGCTGGTGCAATCCTTCAGCGAATTCGCGCAGGCCGACCTGGCGGCCGGTCGGATGGTCAGCGTGCTGGAAGACTGGCAGCAGCCGTTCGCCGGCTTCCACATCTACTACCCGGCGCGCGAGCACCTGCCGCCGAAGCTGCGGGTGTTCGTAGATTTTTTGCGCGAAGGGCCGACGGACCTCGGCTGAATGGGTTGGTCCAGGACCTGGCTGTCGGTCGGCACAGGCCCACGCCTTCGCGGAGAAAGCGAGGGCCTGCCAGGGCGTGGGCCAGTATTGGATGCGTCCTCTCGGGACGAGGGACATCCGCGTCCAGCCCGGCCGGTCTTACCGATGGATCAAGCCGCCGATGCCGACAGTTGCTTCAGCAGCAGGTTGGCGGCCTCTTTGGATGAACCGGGATTCTGGCCGGTGATCAGCAGGCCGTCGCTGACCACATGGCTGCTCCAGTCCTCACTCTTGGAATACAGCCCGCCCTTGGCCTTGAGTTCGTCCTCGACCAGGAACGGCACGATCTCGATCAGCTGGACCGCCGCTTCCTCGCTATTGGTGAAGCCGGTGACCTGCTTGCCCTGGACCAGCGGTTGGCCATTGGCGGCCTTGACGTGGCGCAGCACGCCGGGCGCATGGCAGACCAGGGCCACCGGCTTGCCGGCGCCGATGAAGGACTCGATCAGGCCGATGGAGGTGCGGTCTTCGGCCAGGTCCCACAGCGGGCCGTGGCCACCGGGATAAAAGACCGTATCGAAATCGGCCTGCGACACGCGGTCCAGGCGCACGGTGTTGGCCAGCTGCGCTTTGGCGTCGGCATCGGCCGTGAAGCGGCGGGTGTCATCGGTCTGCGCATCGGGCGAGTCGCTCTTGGGGTCCAGCGGTGGCTGGCCGCCCTTGGGCGAGGCCAGCACGATCTGGGCGCCGGCGTCTTTGAACACGTAGTAAGGGGCGGCCAGTTCTTCGAGCCAGAAGCCGGTCTTCTTGCCGGTGTCACCGAGTTGGTCGTGCGAGGTCAGAACCATGAGGATCTTCATGTGGTTGCTCCTGTTGACAGTGGATCGAACGTACTAAATAGACCGGTCGTCTAGGGTGGGGCGTGCAATGTCGCGTGCGAGTCGAGTGCGGCCGGGGGTTACTGGGGAAGCTGGAGGAGCTGGCGGGTCGTGGCCATCGCCGCCTGGAACGGCTGGACGTCGCGCGAGACCTTGACCAGAACGCTGGCACCGAGCCACAGCTGGTACAGGCTCTGCGCCACCTGCCGCGGCTGGCCCTGGATCGAGAGCGAACCTTCGCCGACCCCGGCCTCCAGCGCAGCGGTCAGACGATCCACGATGCCCGACGTGCCGCGTTGCATGGCCAGGCGCATCGGTTCGGACAGATCCGCCACTTCCGCGCCCAGCTTCACCGCCAGGCATTTGCCCTGGCAGTCGGCGAAGGACTGGGTGTCCTGCCAGTTCTGGAAGTAGCGCTTCAGGCGCTGGGCGATGGTCAGCCCCGGCAGACGCAAGGTGGCATCGATCTCGGCCAGATACGCGGCGAAATAGCGTTCCAGCAGCGCCTGGCCATACGCGTCCTTGGACGCGAAGTAGTGATAGAACGACCCCTTGGGCACGCCTGCGGCGTCCAGGATTTCCTTCAGCCCGACCGCGGAAAACCCCTTAGCGGCCATGGTCTGTTGACCCATCTCCAACAGGTGCTCACGCACGTCCTTGGTCTGAGCGGGCATGGCAGCGTTCATGGGCCTACCTTACAGACAAATAGACCAGTCGTCTAGTAGCAGCGTCGGTGCATTGAACACGCGTCGTACGGGCGGGTCCTCGGCTGCCGGCCGGGATGAGGCGGCTGCGGGATCGGATGGAACCCTGAAGGCCGTTGCTGAACCTCGCGCGCGGGCGCCGGCCGTGCGAGGCTGCGCCGTCCTGTCGAACCCCCTTCCATGCCAAGCCAACCCACCCCCAGACCCCTGCAGGGCGACGCCGCCCTGATCCGCGCCGTGGGCGCCTTCGCCCTGACTGCGGCGGTCATCAACATCATCATCGGCGGCGGCATCTTCCGCATGCCAGCGACCCTCTCGCTGCAAATGGGCACGGCCGCGCCGTTGGCGCTGCTCGCCGGGGCACTGGCCATCATTCCGGTGACCCTGTGTTTTGCCGCCATCGGCAGCCGCGCCAGCGCCACCGGCGGGCCTTACACCTACGTGGGCACCACGTTCGGGCCGTTTGCGGGGTTCATCGCCGGCTCCCTGATGTGGATCGGCAATGTCGCTTCCAGTGCGGGGGTGGCCGCGGCCCTGTCCAGCCAGGTCGCCAACCTGATCCCTGCGCTGGGCACGCCGAGCGCGCGCATGGCATTCCTGACCGCGGTCTATGGGCTGATGTTCGCGCTCAACGCGTTCGGGGTGAAGCTGGGATCGCGCGCCATCGCCACGCTGGCCACGATCAAGCTGACGCCGCTGTTTGTCCTGGTGGCCTGCGGAATCTGGTTCGTGGACTGGAGCCAGGTGAGTTTCCTGCCCGGGGAGGTGCCGTCCTGGGGGGCGCTGGGCATGTCGATGGTGCTGGTGATCTTTGCTTATTCGGGCGTGGAGACCGCACTGATTCCATCCGGTGAAGTGCGCGATCCCTCGCGCAACGTGCCGCGCGCGACGATGGTGGCCATCCTGCTGGTGGTGGCGCTTTACCTGGGCTTGCAGATCGTGGGCCAGGGCCTGCTCGGGCCGGCCCTGGCCAACAGCGGCGCGCCGCTGGCCGAGACCGCGGCTGCGCTGTGGGCACCGGCGCGGGTGCTGTTGCTGATCACCGCGTGCGTGTCGATGGCCGGGTTTCTGCTGGGCAACCTGCTGGCCTCTTCGCGCTCGTTGTTCGCGCTGGGCCGCGACGGCTTCCTGCCCTCGGCCTTCGCCAAGGTGACGCCGCGCCACCGCGTGCCGCTGCTGGCGC
>Ga0222713_10000770_pt1 | contig 36265 bp, 32 predicted proteins | sample C33_649DmetaG_FD_165061 | JGI IMG/M metagenome (GOLD analysis project Ga0222713, IMG submission 165061) | Estuarine water microbial communities from San Francisco Bay, California, United States - C33_649D | ecosystem: Environmental > Aquatic > Marine > Unclassified | place: USA: California... | reverse complement strand
CTCGGCGCTGAAACACGCCGGTGAAGTTGACCGCAAAGGCGTGCGCATCATTGTTCCGGAAAAAGCCGCCTACGAACTCTACCTGTCGCGCACCATCAAAAACGCGGAACTCATCAAGGACAAGGGCGGCGATCTCTGCTTCGAGCGCTTCGTCGATGAAAAATTCGATGCGCTGGCCGGACTCAAGCCGCGGCTGCTGTCCGATCAGGCCAAGCTGCCGGGCTCGCGCATCGTCGAGGGGCGCTTCACCGCCGTGCAACAGGCGGCAGGCGTACCCAAAGGCAGGCCCAACGCGGCAAAATACCTTGCCGCCTTCATCGAAGACGTGAAGGCATCCGGACTGGTGGCGAAAGCCATCAAGGACAACAACGTGATCGGGCTGACGATCGCCGCAGCCGCCTGATCCGGAGCATGCTATTCGCGGATGCCGCTGTCGCGGATCAGCCTGCCCCACTTCGTCATTTCGGATTTGATCGTCGCCGCGAATTCTTCGGGCGTCGTCGCCATTGCATCGGTTCCCGCCGCCACCAGCTTGTCGCGAATGTCGCTGCGCCGCATGACCGCGGTGATTTCCGCGTTCAGCCGCCGCACGATGGCATCGGGCGTCTTTGCCGGGGCAAAAGTACCGTTCAACGAAACCGACTCATAGCCTGACAGCGTCGCCGACAACAGCGGCAATCCGGGAGCCAGCGCGGTCGGTTGCGTACTGGTCACTGCCAGCGCACGCAGCTTGCCGGCCTTGATGTGCGGCGTCACCGACCCCGCGGTCGGGAACATCAGTTCCACCTCGCCACTGATGATGCCGATCAGCGAGCCACCGGTGCCCTTGTAAGCCACACGCACGATGTTGATCTTCGCCATGGACTTGAACAATTCGGCGGCAAGATGCGGTGCGGCACCGAGTGAGCCCGCGGCATAGTTGAGTTCGCCGGGCCGCGCTTTGGCCAGGGCAATCAGCTCGCGCGCGGATTTCACCGGCAGCGAGGGATGCACCACGAGGATGTTCGGAGATGCAGCGACCAGCGAGATCGGTGCAAAATCCTTCACCGGATCGTACGGCACGTTGCTGCGAATAAACGGGGACAGCCACACCGCGCTGCCGTAAAGCAATAGCGTGTAACCGTCTGCCGGCGCGCGTACGACAACCTCCGCGGCGATGGTGCCGCGATTATCGACGATCACCGCCTGGCCCAGTGCCGGGCGCAGTTCCTGCGCAATCAGCCGGGCGACGATGTCATTGGCGCTGCCTGGCGCCACCGTGACGATACGCACGGGTTTTGTCGGGTACGCCTGGGCAAGCGCGTGCGCAGGCAGCAACGCACACAGAACTGTCGCCCACTTCAACCATCGCCGCTGCTGCATCACTGGCACTCCCCGGAATGCCCACACGCCGGATTGGAAAATGAACCCTGTTTTTTTGTTGTGTGAATTACTGCGGCCGTTCGCCGCTGATCTGCACCCTGTGCATCATGCGCCGCGCACTGTTGTCGAAAGAGTCGCGGCGGTGGATCACGCAGCGGTTGTCCCAGATCAGGGTGTCGCCCTGCCGCCACTCGTGCCCCCACACGAACTGCGGCTGCGACGCATGCGCCCACAACCAGTCGAGCAGCTGCTCGCTTTCCTGCAGCGGCATGCCGATGATCCAGGCGTTGCGGCGGCGACCGAGATAGAGCGCCTTGCGTTTGGTGATCGGGTGGGTGCGGAAAATTTTGTGCTGCGCGCCCGGCGCTTCGCGCGGATCGGTGACTTCCTTGAACCCTTTGCGCAATTGACCGCCGCTGTTGTAGGTCTCGTCGTGGATCAGCATCTTGCCGTCGAGTTTTTTCTTCAGCTCGTCGGGCAGCGTGTCGTAGGCCAGATACTGATTGGCAAAATAGGTATTGCCGCCAACCGGCGGCACTTCCAGCGCATGCAGGATCGCATAGGTGCAGGGCTTCACGCGATACGACATGTCGGTATGCCAGATTGCCTCGCCGTTGCCGAGATTGCCCAGCGGCTGGCCGTTCGCGGTGAGATTGGAAATCACCAGGATGTCGGGATAGTCATCGATGTAGGGCTTGCCGATGATGCTCATGCCCGGCGGCTCCAGCGGCCCCAGCGTTTTGCCCAGTGCGATCAGTTGCGCATCGTTGATCGGCTGGTTGCGCACGACGATCACCAGATGTTCCAGCAGCGCCTGCTGGATTGCAGCAACCGTGGCGGGATCAAGCGCGACCAGATCGACGCCGGACACATCGGCGCCGCAGCCCTGGCCTGACGGAAAAATCCGCGCGCTCATGCTATAACTATATGTTTTTATTGTGTTTTTTACAGTCCTGCCTGGGTCACGAACTTGCCGACCAGGTACGGCTCCATGGCTTCGATGCCGCCTTCGGAGCCGTAGCCGGAATCCTTGACGCCGCCGAACGGTACCTCGGGCAGCGCAAAGCCGAGGTGGTTGATGGTCATCATGCCGGTCTCGACCTGTGCCGCGATCGCGTTCGCGGTCTTCGCCGACTTGGTCCACGCGTAGGCGGCGAGCCCGTAGGGCAGGCGGTTGGCTTCGGCCACCGCGTCGTCGAAGGTCTTGAACGGATTGATGATCGCCAGCGGGCCGAACGGCTCGGTGTTCATCGCCATCGCATCGGTGCCGAGTTCGGTAATCACGGTAGGCTCGAAGAAATTGCCTTTCTCGCCGATCGGATAGCCGCCGGTCTGCACCTTGCCGCCTTTCTTTTTAGCGTCCTCGACATTGGCCACCATCGCCGCCTGCCGGCGCGGATTGGCCAGCGTCGCCATCTTGGTGTCCTTGTCAAAACCGTCGCCGACCTTGACCGCCTTGGCGCCCTCGGTGAATTTCTCGACGAATTTCTTGTAGATGCCTTCCTGCACCAGGAAGCGCGTCGGCGACACACAGACCTGCCCGGCGTTGCGGTACTTCATGAAGGTCATGGACTTGGCCGCCAGCTCGACATCGGCATCATCAAAAATGATCACCGGCGCGTGGCCGCCCAGCTCCATGGTCGCACGCTTCATGTGCTGGCCTGCCAGGGCGGCGAGCTGCTTGCCCACCGGCGTCGAACCGGTAAAAGTCATCTTGCGGATCACCGGATGCGGAATCAGGTAGCTCGAGATTTCAGCGGGACTGCCGTAGACCAGGTTGATCACGCCCGCCGGCACGCCGGCGTCGACAAACGCGCGCACCAGTGCCGCGGGTGAAGCCGGTGTTTCTTCGGGCGCCTTGAGGATGATTGAACACCCCGACGCCAGCGCAGCCGACAGTTTGCGCACCGCCTGATTGATCGGAAAATTCCACGGCGTGAAGGCAGCCACCGGGCCGACCGGTTCCTTCACCACCAGCTGATAGACGCCTTCGGCGCGCGCCGGGATCACCCGCCCATAGGCACGGCGGCCTTCCTCGGCGAACCATTCGATCAGATCAGCGCCGGCCATCACTTCGAGTTTGGCCTCGCCAATCGGCTTGCCCTGCTCGAAGGTCATGCAGGTCGCCACCATGTCGGCGCGCTCGCGGAAAATCTCCGCCGCCTTGCGCATGATTTTGCAGCGCTCGAACGCCGACACCTTGCGCCACACCTTAAACCCGGCGTCAGCAGCCTCCAGCGCGCGATCGAGATCGGGCTTCTCGGCGTAGGCGACGGTGCCGATCTGTTGGTGGTTGGCGGGATTCACCACCGGGATCGAGCGTCCGGAAGCGGCGGCGCACCACTGACCGTTGATATGGAGCAGCGTGTTCGGATAAGCGGACATGACAATGACCTTTGTGCGGAAATTTACTGGGAGGGCGAAGGATAAACCAGTTTTGCCGGAAAGCGCAGCCGCTCAGCCGCCGACTTTCCTGAAATAGGCCTTGTTGGCGATCTCGACCACGCCGAGTCCCGCGGCGACATCGCGGTTGCGCTCTTCCTCGCCCGCCGACAGCGCCTGCGCCCGCGCCAGTACTTCGCCGATGCGTTCGCGCGGAATGAAGCACACCCCGTTGTCATCGGCCACCACCAGGTCGCCGGCACTGACCGGCACGCCGCAGATCTGCACCGGACCGTTGATCGCCACGGTCTCGACGCGCCACTTGCCGGTGATCAGGCTGACACCGCGCGCCCATACCGGGTAGCTGATGCTGCGCGCGGTGGCGATGTCGCGGGTTGCGCCGTCGACGATGGCGCCGGCCTCGCCCTGGCGCTTGCCGACGTTCGCCGAATTCCCTCCTAAACTGGAGATGTGTTCGACCCCTTCGATGACCAGCACATCTCCGGGTTGAGCGAGGTTGTGTGCTTCGATGTCGGCCTGCTTCAACTTGCGCTCCTTCGCCCCCAGCGTCGGCGGCACCGATTGCATGATGTTACGCACCGTAAGCGCCGGCCCGACCATACGTGCGCCGGGGAGCATCGGATTGAGTTTCGCCGCCGGCACCGCGCCGTGAATGCCGAGTTCATCCATTGCGTCGGACACCGTACCGGCGAGATCGGTCAACGCGAGAAACGCGTCGATCAGCACCTTGCCAGGGCGCGGAATGTCGCGCATCGCGATGCGCTCGGGGTCGATTTTTCCGGTTAGCGGTTTGTCAGGCATGGCCGTGTTCACCTCGATGGTGGCGCACGCGACGTGCACCATGTGGATACCGGCGATGATACCAAGCGGCGGTATGGGATACTTTGTCTGCGATGGTTTCGGCCGCCACGGCCCGGAGGAATTGTTCATGACTCTCAAGACGCGCCGCCTGTCCAACGCGCTCGGCGTGGAAATCTGCGACATCGACCTGTCCCGGCCGATGAGCGAGAGCACGTTCGGCGAAATCCATCGCCTGTTCCTCGATCACGGCATCCTGCTGCTGCGCGGGCAGAACGTCAGCCGCGAGCAGCACATTGAATTCAGCCGTCGTTTCGGCGAACTCGACGACCACGCATCGCTGCCGCGCGACCGTCATCCCGACCATCCCGAACTGCTGCTGGTCACCAACCGCCCCAATGCCGACGGTTCACCGTCGGAATCGCGCTACACCGGCCGGCAGTGGCACACCGACCTGTCGTACACCACGGTGCCAGCGCTCGGTTCGCTGCTGAAGTGCTACAACCTGCCCGAAGTCGGCGGCGACACGCTGTTCGCCAACATGACCATGGCCTATGAAGCCCTGTCCGGCGGCATGAAAAAACTCATTGCCGACCTGCACGGTATCCACCTCTCGGGCACGCGCAAGATCAATGTCGCCGATGCCGGCACAGCACGCCGCGATGAAGTAATGAAGCTCAATCCGCCGATCGCGCAGCCGGTGGTGCGCGTACACCCCGAGACCGGACGCAAGGCGCTCTATCTTGGCGAAAAGGTCAAACGCTTTGACGGCATGACTGAAGAGGAAAGCAAGCCGTTGATCGATTACCTGAACAAGCACTCCACCAAACCCGAATTCGTCTACCGCCACCAGTGGCGCGAGCAAGACATCCTGGTCTGGGACAACCGCTGCACGTTGCACCAGGCGCTGGGTGATTTCGACGAAACGCAGTTGCGCCACATGGAACGCACCACGGTGAAAGGCACGCCTTCGGGCTACATCGTCGCCGGCGGCTGACGCCGCTCAGCGTTGCGCCGACACCGTTTCGATCAGCAGTTCGATCGCCGCTGCAGCAAACGCCTCCATGTTGGCAACACGGTCGGCACTGCCGGTCTCCAGTGTGATCGCACGTTCGACGCCCGGACCGACCACCGCGAAACAGGCATGGCCAGGCGCATAACCATAGCGGCTGCCGGTCGGTCCGGCAGCACCGGTTTCGGTCAATGCCCATTCGGTGGAAAGTTTCTCGCGGGCGCGGCGCGCCTTCAGCAGCGCGTAGGCCTCGGTCGAAGGCGTCAGGCCCTTCATGTCCGCGTCGCTGATGCCGAGCAGCGCGCGGCGCAGTTCGTAGGTATAGACCACCAGCCCGCCGCGGCAACAGGCCGATGCGCCGGGTACCGCCAGCAGCGCGGCGTTGATCAGTCCGCCCGCCGAGGATTCGGCCACCACGATCATCTCGCGGCGCGCGCTCAGCAGTTTTACCGCGCGTCCGGCCAGCGGCAGAAGTTTATACACGGGAACCTCCGGCCGTTTTCAGAACATGAATCTTTTTGCAAACCGGAAATCCGAGTACGCCGTTGTGCGCAAAAACGTAAATGCTGTTGCGGCCGAGGTCGCCGGTGACGACGACCTGGAAATCCTCCGGCTTCCACACCAGCGGCACCAGCCGCTCCGGATCGTCCGATTCACAGAAAATCTTCGGGATGCGCCCGGCCGCGTGTTCCTCCCCGAGGTTCCACGTCGGCTTCTGAGTCCAGTCGCGCAGAATCTGCTCGAACCGCCGCGCCGGCATGCGCGCGCGGGCGAACAGCTCCTCGCGGAATTTCTCTTTCGACCAGCCGCCGCCGGCGATGGTCTCGGCAATGATCGGCGAGAGCAGCAGCAGCGGCCGCAGCGTGTCATAGCCCTGTCCCACCGAGAACATGATCTGCCACGAATACTGGCTGACCACCGCGTCGGCGATGTACGGCATCAGTTCTTCGGGTGTCGAACCCGACACCGACGAGATGTGGTTGCCTCCGGTGTAGCGCCCGACCGACAGCGCGTTGGTCCCCGCGGCAAATCCGTAATCGGCGCAGTTCGGCGTCCAGCCTATTTTCTTCACCACGTCCTCGTTCTCGGCAACCACCACCCTCCAGGTGTTGCCGAAGGTCGCCTTGTCGTTGCCGTGCGGCAGGAAGCCGGCAATGTTGCGCAGGCACAGCCGCCAGAAGCGGCCGACGGAAGTATTGGCCTGGAAGCCGTCGCGCATCACGCCCTGCGTGTAATTGAAACCGAGTTCCTTGATCACCGGACCGTTGAGGATGACCAGGTTGTCGCCGCCGGGCGTGTTGCCGCTGTGCTCGACACCGTAGGCGTGGTCGGCCATCGCCTCCACCGCCGCCACCAACACCGGCATGTACTCCGGCCGGCAGCCCGCCATCACGCCGTTGACCGCGACGCTCCACACCGTCGCGGCACGGTTGTCGGGCAGCAGCACGCCGAGCACTTCGTCGGCCTTGCGATCGGTGTGCTTCAGAAATGCGTCGACCTTCTCCACCGTCGGCGGCACGATGGGCAGCCCATCCGACAACTGATGGGCGATGAAATATTCGTTGACCTCTTCAAATGAACCATTGCAAATGACATCACGTGCGCCCGGCTCACCGCCAACGGTCTTCGCCGCCGGCATGGTCAGCAGGTTGTCGATCACGCCGTTGAGCGTCAGTTCACGCACATTGCTTTGCAGGTCGTCCTTGCTCTGCAGTCCGGGATGGCCGCGCACCGGCGCCACCGCGATGTTGGGATAACCCAGCCCCTGCGATGCCGCCTTCGCCAGTGTCATGAAGCTCTCGCACACCAGCGTCGAAGACGGTATGCCGGCGCCTTCTGCCGCCACACTCGCCCGCAACACGGCGGGCGTGCAGCTGCCTCAACAACCCATCCCGGAGACGACGGCGTCGGCTCCAAGTTCGCGCAGCTTCTGCGGCAGATTGGCCACCACGTTGCGCTCGTCGCTGCCGTGGGTGTTGCCGAACAGATCCCAGTGCAGGAATTTCACGCCCGGGTATTTGGCAGCGAGACTTTTTTCGAGTTGTTCGAACACTTCGTTGCCGCGGAACACGTAGTCCCACACCCAGGCAATGGTCTTGCCTTCCAGCGTATCGAGGCGTTTGGCCAGCGGTTTGACCTTGGCCTGACGCGGACCGCGCGGCCACAACGCTGCGTATTGCCGATCTGTCATGCGAACTCCTGCGTTTTCGTTGATGAAACAGCATAACGCAACATCACGTCATGACATGCGCGGTTTCCACACTGCGGCGCCATGTCGCTAGAATCAGATCTTCTCCCCTTCCGGAAACCCCATGGATCCCCGGCCCTCGCGCATCCTGCCGGTCATCGTTGTCTCGCAGTTCGCTGGCACCTCGCTGTGGTTTGCCGGCAACGCCGTGCTCGGCGACCTGCAACGCCTGTGGCATCTCGCACCGGAAGCACTGGGCTATGTCACCTCCGCGGTGCAACTCGGTTTCATCAGCGGCACGCTGGTGTTCGCGTTTCTCGCAGTGGCCGACCGCCATTCACCCCGCCTGGTGTTCCTGCTGTGCTCGCTCGCCGGCGCCGCGGCCAACCTCGGCGTGCTCACCGCCGACGGGGGACTGGCGCCGCTGCTCATCTGCCGTTTCGCCACCGGTTTTTTTCTCGCCGGCATTTACCCGGTGGGCATGAGAATCGCCGCGGGATGGTACCGCACCGGTCTCGGCCATGCCCTCGGTTTCCTCGTCGGCGCCCTGGTGCTCGGCACCGCGTTTCCGCATCTGCTCAAGGCGCTGGGCCAGTCGTGGCCGTGGCAGTACGTGCTCACGGGTGTTTCAATCATTGCCGCAGGCGGCGGAGTGCTGATGTACCTGCTGGTGCCCGACGGCCCGCACCTTGCACGCAGCTCGAAGTTCGACCCGCGCGCACTGGCCGCAATTTTCGCAGTGAAGGAATTTCGCGCCTCCGCCTTCGGCTACTTTGGTCACATGTGGGAGCTCTATGCCTTCTGGGCCTTCGTCCCGGTTTTGCTCGCCGCGCGCGCACCGGAATTCAGCGTATCGCTGTGGTCGTTCATCGTCATCGCCATCGGAGCTGCGGGCTGCGTCGGCGGCGGCCTGGTGTCACTGCGCGCGGGGAGCGCGCGCGTCGCCGGGTCCCAGCTTGCCGTTTCGGGAATCTGCTGCCTGCTCTCGCCGCTGCTGCTGCTCGCCCCGCCCTCGGCGGTCATCGGTTTTCTCGTGGTCTGGGGCATCGCGGTGGTCGGTGATTCTCCGCAGTTCTCGGCACTCAACGCCGCCAATGCTCCGCGCACTGCGGTGGGCTCGGCACTGACCATCGCCAACTGCATCGGCTTCGCGGTCACCATCGGCAGCATCGAACTGCTCAATGCCGCTGCACGCGTACTGCCGGTGGAATACCTGTTCCTGCTGCTCGCGCCGGGGCCGGCGCTGGGATTGCTGGCACTGCGCCCGTTGCTGAAAGCAGAACGGGCGCGGTGAGCGGGTTATTTCTGTTCCAGCCCCAGGGATTTCACCACTTTCGCCCAGGTATCTATTTCCTCGTTGAAGCGCTTGATGAATTCTTCCTGCGTGCTGGCGGTAACGTCGAGTCCCTGACCAAGCAGGAGCTTGTCGGTTTTCGGATCGGTGAGGATTTTGGCCACTGCCTGCTGCATTTTCACCGCGATGGCCTTGTCGGTCTTGCCTGGCAGGAACAGCGCATACCAGTTTTCCACGCCGAAGCCGGGCACGCCCGATTCGGCAATGGTCGGATATTCCGGCAGTGCCGGCGTACGCTTCGGACCGACGACTGCCAGCACGCGCAAGCGGCCCTTGGAGAAGAACGGCCGGGTCGAGATCACGCTGGCCACGGTCACCGCCACGCGTCCTGCGACCGCGTCGGTAATGCTCGGCGCGGTGCCTTTGTAAGGGACGTGGGTCATCTTGATTCCGGTCATCTGCGAGAACAGTTCCAGCGTCAGGTGCTGTGCCTGGCCAAGCCCTGAAGACGAGAAGAACAGTTCGTTCGGTTTCGATTTCGCGAACGCGATCATTTCCTTGACGTTCTTCACCGGCAGCGAAGGATGCACCACCAGCACGCCGGGCGACACCACCGCCTGCGTCACCGGCAGCAGGTCCTTGCGCGCGTCGTAATTGAGTCTCATCAGGCTCGGCGTAATGCTGATTCCCGCCGAGGTCATCAGCAGCGTGTAACCGTCACCCGGCGATTTTGCGACGATCTCTGCGGCAATGGTGCCGCCGGCGCCGGGCCGGTTGTCGGCCACCACGTTCTGCCCCCACGCTTCCCCCAGCTTCGAGGCAATGAAACGTCCGGTGGTGTCGACGCCGCCGCCGGGGGCCAGCGCAACGACCATGCGGATCGGCTTCACCGGATAGTTCTGCGCATGCGCAGCGCCCATGGCGGCAACGCACGCCAGCGCCATCAATGTCGTCCTGCGGGAAATTTCAACCAATGCCTTCATCATGTTCTCCGCCTCGTAGTCTTCGTTATCGAACAGGCCAAGTATACGACTCACCCCTGATCGGACCGCACGCACAGCTGCACAGGGTGGATCACGGAACGCAGAGACAGCGCCGGCCGCCACTGCCACAGTGGCGGCCGGCAAAAATAATCAATTAAATCAAAAACTTGTTTAATTGATCGGGATGCCCGCACTCTTGATGATTTTGGCCCACACCGCCGTTTCATCGCGCAGCGTTTTCGCGAGTTCCGCCGGCGTCGACGGATCGGTTTCCAGTCCCTGGCTGAGAAACTGTTCGCGGACTTCGCTGGTGCCCAGCGCCTTGACTGCGGACTGGTTCAACTTGGTGATGATCGGCTTCGGCGTGCCGGCCGGTGAAAACAGGCCGAACCAGGTTTCATAGACATAACCCGGTATACCGGCTTCGCGCACCGTCGGCACATCGGGAAATGCCTGCGGCCGTTTCGCGCTGGTGACCGCCAGCATGCGCAGACGGCCAGCCTTGACGTGGGAGGCCGCCGACGCCATCACCGGGATCGCAAACTGCACTTCCCCCGAGATGGTCGCTGTGACTGACGGGCCGCCGCCCTTGTACGGTACCTGCGTGAATTTCACCCCGGCCACGTGCTCGAGCAGCGCCACGGACAGGTGGCCCGCGCTGCCGATGCCCGCCGAACCGTAGTTGAGCTTGCCCGGTTCCTTTTTTGCCAGCGCGATCAGTTCTTTCATGTTCCGCGCCGGCAGCTTGTTGTTCACCACCACCGCCGACGGGGAAATGCCCAGCTTGGCGATGGGATCCAGATCCTTCATCGCGTTGTACGGCAGCTTCGAATACAGGGTCTGGTTGATCGCCAGTGCGATGTGCGCGACGAGCAGCGTGTAGCCGTCCGGTGTCGACCGCGTCGCGATGCTCACGCCCAGCGTGCTGCCGGCGCCGCCGCGGTTGTCGACGATCACGGTCTGGCCGAGATCGTCACTCAGCTTGGCAGCCATGATGCGGGCCACCAGGTCGCTGGTACCGCCGGGTGAGAACGGCACAATCATGCGCACCGGGCGCTCGGGGTAGGCCTGTGCGAGACCGGCGACTGAGTAACCGGCGCTCAACAGCAGCAACAAAACTGCAGACAGGTTTCGAATCATGTGTTTCCTCCTTTATTCATATGGGTAAAACGATGTCTCACGACATTAACGCCGGCGGCGTGCCGGTGCGACCGTCAGGCGCATCAGGTCACCGATGTCCCTGCAACGCTCCAAGTGCATCACCATGTCGGCAATTTCCGAAGCGCGCGCCTTGCCGATGACCGGCACGGCGAGCGTTTCGAACTTGAATCCCAGTTCTGCGTCCGACATGGGATTCTCGATGGATCCCTTCGGATAATCCACCTGCGAGACGAATTTCCGGCCCGACGCCATCGTCATCGTCGTATGACAGGATACGCCCCGCGGCAGCCTGGCGTCGGTTTCGATGCGGGTGAGGTTCATCAGGCGACGCACCGCAGCATTGCGCAGCTTGCTGTCGGTGTACTGCGCGAGCAGAGCATGACCCTCGATCAGGGCGATCGCCACCGAATACGGCAGGCTCACCTGCGCCTCGTGATAGGTGCGCGGCGCCTTGTTCTGGTGGTACAGCGCCCAGTCGGGATGGCGTTTGACCACGATGCTGCGAATCGCGCCGAGGTCGGGCTTGTGCTTGTTGCGGATTTCCAGCGCGCAGTCGATTGCGTTGTGGATCGGCCGCGCGCACGAATACGGCTTGAACTCGATCTTCAACTGGTACGGCTTGCCGAGGCTGCGCACCAGCGCCGCGCCGCCCTTGCGTCCGGCAAAGGCGCGCAGGAAACCGCGCTCCCCCTCGAATATGGTATCGGCGCCGGTGAAACCGAGCTTGGCCATCATCGCCGCGGTGACGCCGTTGCGCGCCGCAGGTCCGGGGTTGAAACGTTTCTGCATCGACGGCCCGTACATTTCCATCAGGCCCGATGACTGTGCACCGGCGAGACCGAACGCCGAAGTCAGCTGGTCCGGCGTCAGTCTCATCAGCCGGCCGGCTGCCGCGGTCGCGCCGAACACGCCGCAAGTCGGCGTGGTGTGGAAGGCACGGTTTCGCAGGTCGTTATTGGCAGCCATGCTGACCCGCTCCATCACTTCGCAGCCGGAAGCCAGCGCGGTCAGCAGATCCTTGCCGTTGGCGCCGGCCACTTCGGCCGCTGCCAGCGCCGACGAGAACACCGGCGGACTGAAATGGAACAGCGCCAGCACGTCGATGTCGTCAAGTTCGATGCTGTGGCAGGAAATTGCATTGGCAAAACTCGCCGCCGCCATCGGCACGCGCTCGCGGCCGCCGATCAGCGTCGCCTCGGGCAACCGGCCCTGCAGCACCGCAAACTCGCGCGCGATCACGCCGCTTTCGCTCTGGCTGCCCGCGATCGCCACCCCGATGTAATCGAGCAGCAGCCGCTTCATCGCGTGGCGGCTCGCCTCGGGCACCTGGCTGTACGACAACCGTGCGTGGCGGGCGGCGAGTTGAGCGGCCAGCGTGCGGCCGGCACCGGATTGTTTCTTTTGCATGTCGGGCTTCCCTCAGTTTCGGTTGGTTATCATCATTTCACCAGCAACGCAGTAATCGCACCCGCGTCCTGCATACCCTCCAACTGCCACAGCGCCTTCAGCGCGCGGTCGCAGCCCTGCGCGCCGAGCACGCCGCCGCACAGGTCGCGGAACTTGGCTTCGGCCTCGGCGTCGCTCATTGGGCTCTTCTCGTGTCCGCGCGGATAGCGGATTTCAGCGACATGGGTCTCGCCCGAACGCATGCGGATAGTGACACGCCCTGGCGCGCTCTCCGGGTACTGCGCAGTCAGCGCCGGGTCCTCGGTCACCTTCACCTTGCGCATCAGATCCGCCACCGCGGGATCGCGCAACCGCGCATCGTCGAATGAGGCCCGCTTCAGCTCGCCGTCGAGCAGTGCCACGGCGACGCAATACGGCAGGCTGTGGTCCGCGGTCTCCCGCGTCGTCGGCGCCCAGCGCGAAGCGTCGTTGCCCATCATGAACACCGCAACGGCGTAGACATCGACGAGGATTTCATTGATCTGATTCACATCGATCTTTTCGCGCAGGTCGAATGCTGCGAACACCGCGGACTGTCCGTGATAACACACCGGCAGGAACTTGGTGCGTGTCTCGACGATCATCGGCGACGCGGGCAGCGGCCAGTCGGCACGGCCGACAGCGTCCCAGAACCCGCCGGAGCCCTCGAACACTTCGCCCGGTCCGGTGAAACCTTCTTTTGCCAGAAGCGCGGCGAACACCGCGTTGCGCGCAGCGTTGGCGCCCGCGCAGCCTTTCCAGCTCGACAGACTGCCGCGGCGCGCCTGGGCCAGCGCGAGGTTGGGCGTCAGCGCCAGCGACAGTGCGTGGCCTGTCCGGTCAGCATCGAGGCCCATCAGCTTCGCTGCGCCGAGCACGCTGCCGAGCACGGTGTAGACCGGCTGGTCCCAGCCCTTGGAATTGATGTCCACCGATTTGCAGAAACTGCAGTACACGTCATAGGCCAGCGACACCGCGGCGATCAGCGACCGGCCACTGGCATGCACACTTTCCGCCACTGCGAGCAGTCCCGGTACCATGTCGCTGGGATGGCCGCGGCTGCGGCCGAGGTAGGTGTCGCTGATGTCGAGCGTACGCGTCATCACGCCGTTGGCGAACGCCGCCATCTCCGGCGTGGTCACCACGCCGCTGCCCCAGATCCGCGCCGTGTCATCCGAGCGGTAGCGGCCGGCGACGCTGCGCGCCATCGCGCTCACCGGATCGTCGTAGGCGCCGAGCGCGCTGGCGAAGGTATCGATCAGGTGGCGTTTGATTTCGTGCACCACCGCCGGCGCCAGCGCCGCGTAATCCGTGCGCCCGGCATAGTCGACCAGGCGCCTGACGGTCGCATCCCACACCATGGGTTCATGGTTCATGAAGGACTCCTGCGCTGGAATGGTTCATTACTCAGCTCTTCCGCCGGCGCGCCGGCGCTTTCGCCGCCGGGGCGCGCCGTTTCAGTTCGTTGCGCACGAACTCCGGCGTCAGTTCCGGCGCGAGCAGACCGATAAAGTGGCTGACATAGCCGCGCAGATAAGTGTTCCGGCGCAGCGTGACCAGGGTGGGGCTCGATTCAAACAGGTGGCTGGCGTCGCGCGCACGGAGGTTGCGGTCGTGCTCCGGATCCACCGCCACCGTCGCCAGGATCGCGATGCCGAGGCCCATTTCGACGTAGGTCTTGCAGACGTCGGCATCGACCGCACCGAAACGAACATTGGGTTCGATGCCCTGCTTGTGGAAAGCCTCCATGATCTTCCAGCGCCCGCTGCGCGCGCGGTCGTGGGCGACGATCGGATAGCGCGCGATCTCCTGCAGGGTCAGCTTCTTCGCGCGCAGGATCGGGTGGCCGCGCTTGGCGATGACGCTGCGCGCAATCGGGAAGCACGGCAGCATCACCAGGTTGGGAAACGGCCGCATCGCCTCGGTGCCGATGGCGATGTCCGCCTCTTCCGCCTGCACCGCTTCGCAGATCTGCGTCGGGTTGCCCTGCTGCAGCCCGAGGCTGATATCGGGATAGCGCTTGATGAAACGTTCGATCACCCGCGGCAGCACGTAGCGTGCATAGGTGTGCGTGGTGGCGATGGTCAGCGTGCCCTTTTCACGACCGATGAAATCCTCGCGCAGCGTGCGCAGGTTTTCGACGTCGCCGAGGATGCGTTGCGCGATCTCGATCACCTCGCGCCCCAGCTCGGTAAGCCCGATGACGCGGTTGCGCTTGCGCTGGAACACCGGGAAGCCGATTTCGGACTCGAGCAACTGGATCTGCTTGCTCACTCCGGGCTGCGAAGTATGCAAGGCCTCCGCGGCGGCCGATATGTGGTTGCCGTGCCGGTGCACTTCGAGGATGCATTTCAGCTGGGACAGCTTCATCGCCGCATCCGTCCTTGTGACGTAACCAGTGGCGCCTTGTCAGGCAGAGGGCAGTTCAATTTTCCGGGTCACCGGATTCACGTAGCCGCCCCACAGCACCATCACCCGGTTGCGGTTGGGATCGCCGCACACCACGATGTTGATCACATCGGGATTCGGCAGCACCCGCACCATGCCGTCGGGCTTCTCCTTGAGGTATTCCTCGGGATAGATGCCGCGCGCCACCGCGTCGGGAATCGTGAACGCCTCGGAATGCCCGTATTTCATCAGGAACTCGAGCTCGCGGTACGGCACTTTCGCATGCTCGTAGATGTAATTGCGGATGTCCTGCTTGGAGTGTCCGGCGGCAGCCAGCGATTTCGCCACCGGCGGCGCGATCATGATGGTGATCATGTCGCGGAACCCCTTGGCGCCCTGCTCGGCCAGCCGCGCCAGGCACGGCTTCTTGGTGACCTCGATCGACAGGAACTCGAGCGCGGTCTGCGCCGCGGTCTTGTCCGGCGTGCCGTAGATCGCGGGCGGCCAGCCCCAGGTCACGGTGCCGCAGGCGGTCACCGTGCTGTCGTTGCGGTCGAAGCCGTGCTCGACGCGGTATGGCTCCCACGGACATTCCGCGTCGTTCTCGGCAATCGTGAAATTCAGCGGATAGCCAAAGGTGCCCATGTAGTTGCGGCCCAGCTTGTAGCCGGCAATGTTGCGGATGATCATGCCGAAGGCGCGGCCGATGGCGGGATTGGCGCCGCGCGAAATCATGTGCGCGCCGTTCTCGATGCCCATTTTCTGTATCGCCGGCCCGCCGATCAGCAGGAAGGGCAGCACGCCCCAGGTGCTGCCGATGTTGTTGAGGTTGTAGTTGTTGTCGGCAATCGCCTCCACCGCGGCAATCAGCAGCGGCATGGTCTCCGGGCGGCAGCCCGCCATCACCGCGTTGGCGGCGATGTTGCGCGGCGTCGCTTCGAGGTTGGCCTGCGCCAACACGGCAATCGCCTGGTCGGGCGGACGGCGGGTGTGCTTGAGGAATTCAGCGACGCGCTCCGGCGTCGGCGGAATGATCGGCAGGTTGTCCGTCCACTCGCGCTCGCGGAAATACGCGTTGATCTCGTCAAACGTGCCTTCAAACACGATGGCATCGGGCTTGCCCGCCGCGGCGGCAGCCTGCGCCGCCCCTGCTTTTACCGGCCGCGTCAGCTCATCGACGATGCGGCCGAACAGCACCTCTTCGACATTTTTTTCAACCAGGGCTTCGGCATGTACCCCGACCGCGCCCGGATACTCGGCCACACGCAGCGCCGACATGCCCTCGGCCTTGGCTGCGGCGCGGGCAATGGTGGTGAAACCGGTGGTGGTGACCACCACGGCGGGTATGCCCAGCTTTTCGGCTTCGACTGCCGGCCTCACCGAGGCCGGAGTGCAGGTCCCTCATCCGCCGTTGCCGGTGATCAGGGCATCGCAGCCCCGCTCCCTGGCCAGCCGCGCGACTTCCTTCGCGGTTTTTTTCTGCGAGGCGGGATCGCCGCCGACGTAGACGATGGGAAACTCGTCGTAGGCAATGGATTTCACGCCCTTGAATTTCTCGCCGAACAGCCGGCGATAGGTGCGGAACATCAACTCACCCTTGAAGTGGTTGTTGTACACCTCGCCGATGGTCTTGCCGTCCAGGCTGTCCAGGTGCCTGCTCAGACCCGCCACCGCGCCCTGCTGCAGGCCTTCCGGGCTGATTACGCTCATTTTCTCTTGCATGCCGTCCTCCACTAAGCTGTTCCGTGCCGTTGATGCGGCGCAGAAATACAGCCGCTCATTTAACCGCGGAACACCAGGTGCCGCCAGAATATTGAGCTATTTTAGTATGCCCGGTATGGAATACTGAATCCGGGGTGGCCATGGCTGGCCCTACCGGCTCTCGGCAACCCCATCCGAGACACCGTCACCCAAAAATGCGCTCTTCCAGTATGCCGTTTCCGTAATACTAAAATAACCGAATATTCTGGTGCGTCGAGTTGAACCTCGGTTAAATTGATTGTCAGCAGGGACACTGACAACACGAAAAAACGTCCCACGGAGAGGATCGTTCACCCATGTACGCCACCAGCATCCCGGACAATTCCGAATTTGATTTCATCGTCGCCGGCGCCGGTTCCGCCGGCTGCGTGCTTGCCAGCCGGCTATCCGAAAACGGCCGCCACAGCGTGCTGCTGCTCGAGGCCGGAGGCCCGGCCAACAACATCAACCTGAAGATTCCGGTGATGGTGGCGAAAATCCTCAACGACGAACGCTACACCTGGCAGTACCAGACCGAACCGCAGTCCCACCTCAACAACAAGCCGCAGCGCTGGGTGCGTGGCCGCGTGCTGGGCGGCTCGGGTTCGATCAACGGCAACCTGTTCGTGCGCGGCGATCCGAAGGAATACGACGACTGGCAGCGCGACGGCTGCAAAGGCTGGAGCTACGCAGACATGCTGCAATACTTCCGCCGTCTCGAGGACTACCCGCAGGGCGACCCGAAGGTGCGCGGCAGCGGCGGACCGATCCACTGCACCAGCCTCGACCGCTTCGATTCCCTCTCCGACGCCTTCGTCGCGGCCTGCGGCGAAGCCGGCCACAAGCAGCTTCCCGACTACAACGACGGCAGCTACGAGGGCGCCTACTACCTGCAGTACTCGACGCGCAACGGCTGGCGCAGCAGTTCCAACGCCGAATACCTGAAACCGGCCGGCAACCGCGCCAACCTGACGATCCTCGCCAACGCGCCGGTGAGCAAGGTGCTCACGCAAGGCCGGCAGGCCACCGGCGTCGAGTTTCTGCTCGGCAGCGCACGCCTGAAAGCCCGCGCACGCCGCGAAGTCATCCTCGCCGCGGGACCGCTGGTCTCGCCGAAGATTCTCGAGCTCTCCGGCATCGGCAACCGCACCATCCTCGACAAATTCGGCATCCAGACCGTGCACCACCTGCCCGGCGTCGGTGAAAACCTGCGCGACCATCCGAGCGCGCGGATCTCCTTCGAATGCGCCAAGCCGATCACCATCAACGACGTGCTGCGCAACCCGCTGCTCAAGATCAAGGAAGGCCTGCGCTGGTTTTTCAAGAGCGAAGGGCTGCTCACGATCTGCTCGGCGACTTCGCAGGTTGCCTGGCGCAGCGACCCCAGCGCCGACCGCCCGGACATGGCGATGCTGCTGCTGCCGCTGTCGGGCCGCGACCGCTATGCGCGCACTGCGCGCTACGGGCTCGATCCCCACCCCGGATTCACCTTCGGCTGGAAAATCCTGCAGCCGCACTCGGTCGGCGACGTGCATATCGGCTCGACCGATCCGCTGGCGCAGGCACGCATGGATCCGAAATACCTGTCCCACGAAAAGGACGTACAGATGTTCCTCGAGGGCATGCGCTTCGCTCGCCGCATCGCGGAAATGCCATCACTCAAGCCGCTGGTGGTGCGCGAGACGCGCCCCGGGCCGGAAGTGCGGGACGACGCCGGGCTGCTCGATTACATGAAGGACACCATCCAGACCAGCTGGCACATGGTCGGTACCTGCAAGATGGGCACCGGCGCCGACGCCGTGGTCGATCCCGAACTCAAGGTACATGGCATCGAACGGCTGCGCGTCGTCGATTCCTCGATCTTCCCGACCATCCCGTCATCGAACACCAACATCCCGACGATCGCCTGCGCCGAAAAAGGCGCCGAGATGATCCTCACGGCACACTGACACCACCACAACAGCGGCACAGCGTTCAATCAAGGAGGGGACTGAACATGATCAAATCAATCGCAATCGCACTGGCAGCTCTGCTGGCCGGTATTCCCGTCGCCCACGCACAGGGCTATCCGAACAAACCGGTCCGCATCGTCGTCGGCTTCGCCGCCGGCGGGCCTTCGGACATCGTCGCGCGAATGATCGGCCGCGCGCTGTCGGACAAGCTTGGCCGCCAGGTCATCGTCGAGAACCGCGCCGGCGCCACCGGCACCATCGGCGCGGAAATCGTCGCCAAGGCGCCCGCCGACGGCTATTCGCTGTACCTCGCGAGCCAGACCACCCACGCTGTGGCGCCCTACATGTATTCCAAGGTCGGCTATGACCCGATCAAGGATTTCGCGACCGTGGTGCTGGTCGCGCAGAACCCGCTGCTGGTCGTCGCGCACCCCTCGCTGGGCGTCAAATCGATGAAGGAACTGGTGGCATTCGCGCGCAAGCGCCCCGGCGAACTCAACTTCGCCACCGGCGGACAGGGCTCCTCGCCGCACATGTCGATGGAACTGCTCAAGCGCACGCTGAACCTCAACATGGTCGCCATCCACTACAAGGGCGACGGCGCTGCGATCGGCGAACTGGTCGGCGGACAGGTGCCGATCATGTCGGCGAGCATCGCCGGCCTGCTGCCCTATGCCCGCAACGGCAAGCTGCGCGGCCTCGCCATCACCGGCTCAAAGCGTTCGACGATCGCGCCCGACTACCCCACCATCCAGGAAGCACTGGGCATCAAGGACTACGAAGTGATCACCTGGTTCGGCATCCTCACCACTGCCGGCACGCCTGCGGACATCGTCAACCGGCTGAACAAGGAAATCGTGCAGGCCATCGGCGAGCCGGCGATGAAGGAACAGATCAGCAAGCTCGGCATGGAGGCCGTCGGCAACACGCCCGAGCAGTACGCCGCGTTCCTGCGCTCCGAAAACGTCAAGTGGGGCAACATGGTCAAGGCGCTGAACCTCAAGGCGCAATGACCTTTGCCGGTGACTGGTCCTCAGCGGCCGGTCACCGGACCCTGCGTCACTCCCACAGCCGCTCGGGCAGCGGCAGCCCGGCGAGATCGGCCGCAGTGAGCGGCCGGTCGGGCGCAACACCGATGCGCTCCAGCACCGCCACCAGCTGCCGGCAGTGCTGCGCTGAATGCCAGGTCACGCGCTCGAGCACCAGATGCGCGGGCGTCTCGCCGAAGTAGGTCTTGAGCACGCGCTTGAGATCACGATCTTCTAGCCCGTCCCACCACGACTCGAAGCGTTTCCACACGCCTTCGCCGTAACGCGCGATGTCATCGCCGCTCCGCAGCGTTTCCGGCGGCTCGTTGTCGGCGATCTTCACCGAGTATTCAGCACCGTCCCAGGTTTCGAGGAAAGACTCGCCGATGCGGAACACGTGATAGCACAGCGTGCGGATCACCCGCTCGCGGTGCGGGATCACGCGGTCATGAAAATGTTCCGCCGGAAACTGGCGCGCGTAGCGCGCGGCGGCGGCGAACACCATTTCATATTTCTTGTAGAGCTGCTCCGGCGACAGCCGGTCCTTGCCCGGCATTGGCAGGCCGGCAAACTTGGCAAAGGGATCGAGCATCTGGCCGAAGGCATATTGATCGCCCTTCGCCAGCACCGGCACCTTGCGGATGCCGTACTTGTTGAACAGCAATTCACGCCCGCCGGGATCGTTCAGCACGTCGATCACGACCATGTCCACACCGTTTTTCGAAAGAAACTCTTTCGTGCGGAGGCAGCTACTTCATCCAGGCTGGGTGAAATAAAGAAATTTGTCGGCGGGGATGTCGGTCAATGTGGTCATGGGAATTTCCTGCGGCAGAAGCGGCATTGTAGTGCCATCGCTGCCGCCCGTGATAAATGTAAAAATATAAATTAAAACATATACTTATAATTAATCCACCGGGGTGGGCCACGATCAGTAGCCGCGCACCCGGTCCACTTCCGTCGCAAACGGCTCACCGGCCACGAAGCGCCGCGCGTTCTCGGCAAAGATGTCGGCAACGACCTCTCCGCGCTTGGCGTGGCCACCGCCGATGTGGGGCAGCACGATGATGTTCTCGGTGGTCCAGAACGGATCCGTACTCGGCAGTGGCTCCTCGCGGAACACATCGAGCACCGCGCCGGCGATGGTCTTCGCCTTCACCGCGGCAATCAGGTCGTCATCCTTGATCAGCGGACCGCGGCCGAAGTTGAGCAGCCAGGCCGTGGGCTTCATCGTTTTCAGCCGCGCGGTGTTGATGAAATTTTCGGTTTCGGGGGTCACCGGCATCAGCAGCACCACGAAATCCGCCTGGCGCAGCACTTCTTCCGATTGGTCGCCGCCATAGACTTTCTCCACGCCCGCCACCGGCCCTGGCGTGCGCCTGGTGCCGATCACGCGCATCTCCAGCGCCGCCGCCTTGCGCGCGAGCTCCTGCCCGATCGCACCGAGGCCGAGGATGCCCAGCGTCTGCCCCGCAAGCAGCGTCGACTGGCGGCGCGCCCAGCGGCTCTGCTTCTGGTCCTGCACGACAAGCGCGTAGGGCTTGGTCAGGTGAAACAGCGCGCCCAAGATGTTCTCCGACATCGAATGGCGGTGCGAGCCGCGCGCACAGCACAGCGCGACTTCGTCGCGCAGGCCGGGGGCGCCGAGCCAGGCTTCGACGCCAGCGGTCATCGCCTGGATCCAGCGCAGCTTCGGCATGCGGGCAAGCAGCTTGCCGTGCTTCCAGCCGGCGAGCACTTCCACCCGCGGCAGGATGTCCTCCGGCGGCGTGCCCTCGCGCGGCACATGATGCAGTTCGAAATGATTGCCGAGGCCCGCGCGGGCGAGGGATTGTTCGTAGGCCTTGAAATCATCCAGCCACAGCAGACAGACCGGCCTGCTCATCGGATTGTGTCCTTGATGAAAAGCGCCGCCTCATCTGGCCGGCGCAGAAAAAATAACCAACTAGGCTTTCGCGCGTTTGACCGGGCTGCGCAAAGTGCCGATGTCCTTCTGGATGATCTCGCAGACGTCGCCGTCCTTGAGGTCGGGCTCGGTGACGTCGTCAGTGCCGAGCCAGATCACGTCGCCCGGATGCAGCGTCATGTATTTGGTGATCTCGGCGATGTAGTGCTGCGCCGAGAACAGCATCTTTGACGTGTTGTAGCCGGCGACGCGCTTGCCGTTGATGTGAATTTCGACGTCGAGGTTCATCGGATCGAGCCCGGTGGCAATGAACGGGCCCATCGGCTTCCAGGTGTCGCAGTTCTTCGCGCGCCACAGCGTGCGATCCGACTTCTGCCAGCTGCGTTCGCTGACGTCGTTGCCCAGCGTGTAGCCGAGGATGCACGACAGCGCGTTGGCTTCGGTGAGATGCTTCGCCGTCTTGCCCACCACCGCCACCAGTTCGCCCTCGAACTGCACCGGGCCGGTCGAATCGGCAGGAATGACAATCGCTTCGTTGGTTGCTACCAGCGCATTGTTGGAACGGTAACCGACGTCGGCCTTCTCCGGCATTTTCACCGGCAGCCCTTTGCGCTTGGCAGCCCACTCGATATGTGCGGCGTAATTCAACCCCGCGCAGTAGAAATTGCGCGGCTCGACCGGCAGCAGCACCTTCAGCGACGCCAGCGCATAAGTCTTAGCAGTGGTCTTCCAGGCGTCGAAAGGGGATCCGTCGAGTTCAGTGACTTTGTCGCCTTCGACAAGACCGTAGAAGGTTCGGGATTGGTGCTGGAAGCGGCCGAATTTCATTTTGATTGGCTCTCGGAGAATGATGCCCGGAATTCACTCGTTCATCTGCAAAGCGGATCGAATCTCATTTTAGATCATGTGTCTTTACAGTCCGGCCTGTTTTGAACTTTTCGCCAGAGGGTATGATGGTAGAAGAAATAACCTGCATCAGGCCAGGAGACCACATCATGACCAAAAACGTCGGCAACACCGAACGCGTGATCCGCATCGTTGTCGGAATCGGGCTGCTCAGCCTGATCGTGATTCTAGAAGGCAACGCCCGCTGGTGGGGTCTGATCGGACTGATGCCGATCGCCACCGGGGCCATCGGCTACTGCCCGCCGTATGCGTGGATGGGCATCAATACCTGCGGCAAGGAAGAAGCAGCGCCACCGCAGTAATTGCACCTCTGCCGCAGGAACGCGCAAGCAGGTGGTGTCCCGCGCTTGGACAGCGGATGGCTGAAGCTATAATCCTCATTGACGCACAACCCCATCCCGGAACATGCCCAAACCGCAGCACGAACCCGCTGACCTCAGCGACCTGATCAGCAGCGCCAGTGACCAGATCGCCGTCGGCGAAGCCCGCCGCAAGACCCGCATCTACCAGAGCAATGTCTTCCAGCGTGCGCTGCCGGTGGTGCTGGTTGTGACCCTGCTGATATCGTCCGCCTGGGCGCTGGAGTCTATGTGGCACCACCTGGCGCCGCATTCCGAGGAAAAGGTTATCCGCGACCTGACCGCCATCGTCGAGCAGGCCCGGCACGCCATCGAAACGGTGCGCATTGAACAGGGGCGCCTGCCCGAAGTCATCCCCAACGCGTCGCTGGCCAGCGTGGTGTTCTATGATTACCGTGGCGAGGCCTACCGGCTGATCGCGGAATCGGGCAGCGTGCGCGTGACGCTCAATCCCGATGGCAGCCAGAAAATCGACAAGGGAAATCTGAAATGAAATATCTGACCAACCGCCGCGTTGCCGGTTTCACGCTGCTGGAAATACTGATTACCGTCGCCATCATCGGCATCCTGGCGGCGCTCGCCATCCCGCTCTACGGCAACTACACCACCCGCGCGCGCGCCACCGACATCCTCACCAAATACGACGCTGCGCGTTCCACCGCCAACGCCAATACCGCTGGGGATAACGTGATCAGCCAGTGCGACGAAGTGCTGAAGCGCTTCGTGGCACCGACCATTCCCGACGAATACGCGCGCATCGCCTATGCGTTCGAGGCGGTCAGCAGCGGCAGCGAGTCCGGCTACCGCCCGGTGCTGACCGTGTGTTCCCGCGTCGCCAACCAGGGCGCTCAGGGCGTCAAGGTTGCGCGCGCCGCGCACGACGAGATCGTAAAAAGCATCGCTGTCGAGAAGGGCGCCGTGCTCACCGACACCGTGGTGAGCTTCGCGCTGCCGCTGACCGATGCTCAGCGGGTCGTATGCCGCGTGCCGGTAGGTGGTCCGTTCACCGCCTGCGGCGATCCGGTAGCGGTGCCAACGATGCCGGCGCAGAGTACTCCGACGCCGCTACCGCAATCCACTCCGACTCCACTTCAACAATCGACCCCTTCTATTACGTCGTGCCCGCCAGGCAAGGATTTAGTACAACTACAGCAATTAGGGCAAATGAGTAACGTCACGCTTTGTGCAGATGCGTGCCCGCCGGGCACTCAACGTGATCTCGCTAACAACCCGCTCAAATGCGTGAGCGTGTCTCCGCCCGTGACGACGACCCCACCCACAATCTCTTGCACCGGCGGGCGTCAGCCGAGCGCTGACGGCAAAGTCTGTGTGTGCCCTTCGGGCCAGCAGTATGACGGCGCGCAATGCTTCACGCCTGCAACCTGTTCTGGTGGACAAGTGCAAAGCGCCGACCAGAAGAGCTGTGCATGTCCCTCAGGCCAGAAATTCGACGGGGCACAATGTTTCACACCCGCAGTCTGTAGCGGCGGGCAAGTGCAAAGTCCGGATCAAAAAAGCTGCGCCTGCCCGGCCGGTCAGACGTTGCAGAACGGTCAGTGCCGCAACCCTGCGCCTGTGGTTCAGCGACCATCGGTGCAACAGCAGTTGAATACCTGTCTCGCCGATTGCGCATCGATTCACGCGCCGGGGCAACGAAAGCATTGCGAAGACCGCTGCCGCTGACTGCAACAAGCTTGAATACGGCACGTGCACTCCGGGCCCTGTTGCCGGCAGCGGCACTGCTGCTTGCGGCCTGCGCCGGGCTGGACGCCGCGCCGCCGGACCACCTGAGCAACACCACCTGGCGCCTGCAGGCCATCCAGTCCATGGACGACGCGCAGGGCACCGCGCGCGTCCGGGACTCGCGCCCATTCACGCTGCGCTTCGGTACTGATCATCGCGTGAACCTGCAACTCGACTGCAATCGCGCCAGCGGAGAATGGAAAGCACAGTCGGGGCCCGGCGATGGCGGCTCCCTGACATTCGGCCCGATCACCGCCACTCGCGCGCTGTGCGCACCGCCGCATCTTGATGAGCGCATCGTCCGCGATCTCGCCTATGTGCGCAGCTACCGCATCATCGACGGCAAACTGTTCATGTCACTGATGGCCGATGGCGGCATTTATGAATGGATACCGCACCATGAATAGAATATTCCCGTTGCTGCTGGCTGCGCTGCTGCTGGCAGTGGCGTCCGTTTATGCCGCTGAAAGTGAAAGGACTGTGAAGCCCGTGCATTTTGCCAAGGGCAGTTCGGACACGGTCTTCAAAGACAGCATTCTCGGCTACCACACCATCGACTACCAGTTTCGCGCCGCTGCCGGCCAGACGCTGAAAGTCAGCCTGCAGACCGCCAACGGCGCCAATTATTTCAACATCCTACCGCCGGGCTCCGTCGACGTCGCGATGTACAACGCCTCGACCGGCGGTAACCGGTTCGAAGGCCTGCTGCCCTACGACGGCGTCTACTCGGTGCGGATTTACCTGATGCGTTCTGCGGCGCGGCGCAACGAACGCGCCTATTTCAGTCTGGCGATCGACGTGACCGGGAAACCGCTGGTTGCGGTATCGGCGAAAGTGGACGCAGTCATCCCGGGAACTCCCTTTCACGCGATGACCACGGCACCCTGCACGCCTGCCTACACGCAGGCCCGTGAGTGCGAAGCCTGGGTGATCCGGCGGGGGTTTGATGGTACCGCCACCGTGGAACTGCGCTGGGACAAGACCGCGAAGCTGCGCATCCTCTTCGTGAAAGGAAAACCCGTGGCAAGCGACACGATGCATGCCATGACCTACACCCGCGATGAAAAAGGCTGGATCGTGCGCTTCGGCAAGGATGAAAGCTTCGTGGTGCCCGAACCGCTGGTGTTCGGCGGCTAGAACTCATTTCATAAATGGCCTGCGCTTGCCGGAACTTTGTCGCCCGCTGCGTTGCTCCTCGCCTTACCTATCTGTAATGTCTTGTCGCAGCCTCGCGGGCTTCGCGTTCCAGCTTCGCTCGGCTTATTTATGGAATGAGTTCTTGTTATCAATCGTAAGCGGTTAGCGCGTCATCAGTGCGCGAGCCCGCGCCGCGATGTGTTCCGGCGTCACCGGATGAATCAGGTAATCAGGGATGCCGTGGGTTTCCAGTGCCTCGCGCACCTGCGCATCTTCACAGCGCACGATCGGTAGCGCCGGCAGCTGCGCCCACGCCAGCGCCATGCGCAGCGACTTCAACAACTCGAATCCCGTTTGTCCCTGCGCCGGATCGATGTCGGCGACGATCAGCGCCACATCCTCCTCGCCTTCGACGATGGTGCGCGCCTGCTCCGGCGTCGTCGCGATCAGCGGTGTGAAATGGTCTGCGCTCAATGCTTCGCCAATCGCCTTTGCCTTTGTTTCGTCACGGTGGAATACCAGCACGCGCAGCGATACCTCGCCTTGTTCGCCGCCGCCCATGGCGAGCTGCGCTTCACTCGGCGGCGTGCGGTTGAAGCCCTCCGCGGTTCCTTTCCAGAAGCGCTGCCCGATCACGCGCACTGCTTCCTGAACCGAAGTATCGCCCGAGATCACGTGCACGGCTGCCGTGACTGAAATGGATGACAGCGGCCCCTTGCTGATTTCGCGCAGCCCCGGCACGCTGCGGTCGCCATGCGAAATCTGGTGCGCCAGCTCGGATGTCATTTCAACGATTTCAGTGACCGGCATGCGGCCGGCATAACCGGTCTGACCGCATTTCTCGCAGCCCACTGCACGGTAACCCGGCCATTCGTTGGTGACCTGGCGGAACAACAACTCTTCGGCGCGGTGCGGCTCGGTGACCGGAGCACGGCAGGCCTTGCACAGGCGACGCACCAGCCGCTGCGCCACCACGCCGGACAGCGCATCGCCCAGCACGGAAGGATCCACGCCAAGATCGATCAGGCGCGGGATGGCGGTGAGCGCGTCGTTGGTATGCAGCGTCGACAGCACCAGGTGACCGGTCAGCGCGGCCTGCATCGCGATTTCGGCGGTTTCCTTGTCACGTATTTCGCCGATCAGCACCACGTCCGGATCCTGGCGCAGGATGGAGCGCAGCGCGCCGGCAAAGGTCAGCCCTGCTTTCGGATTGACTTCGACCTGGGAGATGCCCGCCACCCGGTATTCAACCGGATTTTCGACGGTGATAATGCTGACGCCGATCTTGTTGACCTCGGCGATCATCGAATACAGCGTCGAGGTCTTGCCCGAACCGGTCGGGCCAGTGAGGAGCACCACCCCCGAGGTATTGCCGAGCATGCGACGGAACGCGCGCAGTTCCGCAATCGAAAAACTGGCACCGCTCAGCCGATAGACGCGGTTCTGGTCGAGAAAGCGCATCACCAGCCGTTCGCCACGGCTCGCCGGCAGCACTGACAGGCGCACGTCGAAGTCGTGATCGTCGGAGACGATGGACAGCCTGCCGTCCTGCGGTGCGCGGTCGTTGGTCGGGTCCATGCCGCCGTGGGCCTTGACGTAGCGGATCAGCGCCGGTAACACCGGCCCCGGCAAAAATGCCAGCCGTCGCAGAATGCCGTCGACGCGGATGCGCACCATGCCGCCGCCGGCGAAGGGTTGCACGTGCAGATCGGATGCGCCGGCTTCGATGGCGCGCATGATCAGGCCCTGCACCAGGCGCACGACGGCACTCTGCTCGTCCTGGCCGGCGATCGCCGCCTTGCCGTCCGAGGAAAATAGCAGCGTGCCCAGCGCCTGGCTCTGACGTTCAGCTGCGCGGGAGTAGGTAAAGGTGATCGCGGACTCGATGTCCTCGGGCGGCGCGATAAACAGCTTCAGGCGGCGGTCGGAAACAAAGCGGATGCGGCGTACGCCGCCGCCTTCGTAGGGGCAGGCACAAGCCACGTGCAGTTCGCTGCCTTCTTCACGCAGCGGGATAATCATGGTTTCGCGAGCCAATGCCTCGGGCACCAGCCGCGCCGCATTGGGATCGGCGTCTTCGAGCTTGTCCGAGAGCGGCACTTCCAGTTCTTCGCCCAGCGCTTCTGCGAACTCCCACGGTTCCACGCCCGATGCCTCGCACAACGCATCCCAGGCCTGGCGCATGGTGCGGCCCAGTTTCACTTCGCTGATTTTTTTGTCGTCGGGAAACGCCGCCTGTGCAATCAGCCGCAGGCGCTCCAGCGGCGTCATCAGGTTCAGCTTCGAAGCGTCAACGGGAAAATGATCGGCGGGCATGACTGGGCCTGTTCAGGGAGCGCCGATTATCGCACAGGGTCGGCGCGCATATCCGGTTGTTATTATTGAAAATCCGGCTTCGGATTGCGGCATCGACGGCCATTCCATCCCCGCTTCCGTGGCAGTTACCGCCTCGGTCACACCCACATGATTGGCGGACATCCTGCGTCGCAATGGGGTTATATTCTGCTTCTGGCGATGCTCTCCACAAAGACAGTGCGCACCACAGAAGCTCGCCCGATCGTCAATATCAACCCGATGACAAAACTGTTCGTCGCGTTCACCCCGCGCACGAACCCTTGACGGAGTCCGCATGACCGCGAAGCGCCCCAACATCATCCTCATCACATCCGACCAGCAACGCGCCGACTGCAACGGCTTCGAGAACCCGCACATCAAGACTCCGCACCTGGACTGGCTGGCGCGCGACGGCACGCGCTTCAATGCTTGCATGACGCCCAACTTGGTGTGCCAGCCCTCGCGCGCGTCGATACTGACCGGACTGCTGCCGCTGACGCATGGCGTGTGGGACAACGGCGTCGATCTCGACCCAAACGTGGGCGCACAGGGATTTGCGGGCACGCTGGCGAAAGCGGGTTACCGCAGCGCCTTCATCGGCAAGGCGCATTTCGCGACCAAGGCGACGTTCGCACCCACCGGCACGCCGGAGTGCAACAAGAGCCAGGCGAAATACGGCCCGAACTGGTACGGCCCGTACATGGGCTTCGAATATGTCGAACTGACAGTGCTCGGCCACACCCACCGCACGCGGCCGATGGATCGTCCGCCCATGGGTCATTACGAGCGCTGGTTCATCGCGCGCGGCAAGAATGAAGAAGGCTACAAACTGTGGGCGCAGTCGACGCGCCCCGAGACCGGCGCGGCGCAGACCTGGAGTTCGGCGCTGCCGGTGTCCTGGCACAGCAGCACCTGGACCGCCGACCGCACCATCGACCTGCTGACGCATCACGATAAACAGAAACCGCTGGCGCTGTGGGTGTCGTTCCCCGATCCGCACCATCCCTTCGACTGCCCCGAGCCGTGGAGCGGGATTTACGATCCAAAAAGCATCGTCCTGCCGAAGCACCGCACCATGGATTTCGAGCGACGGCCGTGGTGGCACAAGGCGCAGCTCGAGGGCACGCCCCAGCTTGCCGATCCGGAAATGCGCAAGTTCCGCGCCGAAGGTTCGCGCACGCCGGTACAAACCGATGCCCAGCTGGCCGACATGACGTCCAACTACTACGGCATGATTTCGCTGATCGACCACAACGTCGGACGCATCCTCAACGCGCTTGACGATCTCGGCATGACTGACGACACGCTGGTGGTCTACAGCACCGACCACGGCGACATGCTCGGCAACCACGGCCTCTACCTGAAGGGTCCTACGCCGTACGAAGACCTGATGCGGGTGACCATGGTCGCGCGCGGCCCCGGCGTTAAAGCCGGCCAGGTGGTGGGCGAGCCGGTGTCGACGCTGGACCTCGCGGCAACGTTCTACGACGCGGCCGGCGTGAAATCACCACATGAACTGCAGGGCCGCAGCCTGAAGGACCTGCTTGCAGGCAAAGATGCGCCTCGCACCGCCGCGTACAGCGAATGGCATGTGCATCCATCCCGCTGCGGCGTTGGCCTGCAGCTGCGCACAGTGCGCACCAGGGACTGGAAGTGCACTTTCGAGTTGGGCTCGGGCGCCGGCGAAATGTACAAGCTGAAGGACGACCCGAAGGAGATGGACAACCTGTTCGACGATCCGGGCTACGCCAAGGTCAAGAAGGAAATGCACGACCTGATGCTCGCCCGTCCGGGCAAGGTTCAGGAAAAGCTGGCGGAGCCCATCGGTATGGCATAAGGTTTCAGCACCGATCCCGGTGACATCGGGTGTTCCAGAATTTTTTACGAGGAGAAATGAAAATGAAAAAAATAGTACTCGGCATTCTGTTGTTCGGCGCATGCGCCGCGGCCTTTGCGCAGAACTGGCCCAACCGGCCGATCCGCGTGCTTGTCGGCTTCGCACCCGGCGGCACCTCCGACCTGTCGGCACGGCTGCCGGCGGATCTGGTGTCGCGGGAACTGGGACAGCAGGTTCTGGTCGAGAACCGCCCCGGCGGCTCGGGCAGCGTCGCCATCGAGGCACTGACACGCAGTGCCGCCGACGGTTACACGCTGGTATCCGGTTCCGATTCAGCGTTCTACCAGCCGGTGATCCATCCAACACTGCCCTACCGTGCCGACAGAGATCTCGCACCGGTCACCATCCTCGTCAATCAGCCCATCATCATCGCCGTGCACCCGGCGCCGGGCTGGAAGAACATCAATGACATGATCAAGGCTGCCCGGGCGCAACCTGGCGAAGTGCCGTACGCGATTTCTTCGCCCACGGGCACGCAGGCACTGGCCGGCCTGATGTTTTTCCGGCTGGCCAAGGCGAATCTGACGCCGGTGCCGTACAAGGGCGGCGGTCAGGCGGTGGTCGATCTGGTCAGTGGACAGGTGCCGATCGCGGTACTGGGTTCGGGCCCGATAGTGCCGCAGGCCAAGGCGGGACGCATCAAGATGCTCGCCGTCACCTCCGGCAAACGCTCGAAGGCGCTGCCCGAAGTGCCGACGCTGGCCGAGCTCGGCTACCCGGAAATCGACATTGCGCAGTGGTTCGGCATCATGGGCAAGGTCGGCACACCGCCCGAAATCATCAACCGCCTGTCAATGGCCTACAACAAGGCACTGGATGATCCCAAGATTGAACAGCGGCTGTTCAGCGTCGCCGCAGAAACGGTCGGCGGCACGCCCGATGAAATGGCGGCACGCATGAAAAAGGAAATGGCGGTGTGGGCCAGGGCGGCCAAGGAAGCCGGAATGGGAAAACGAAAATAAATCATGGCTAAAGATTCAAAACCCAACATCGTACTGATACTCGCCGACAACCTCGGCTGGGGTGAACTGGGCTGCTACAACGGCGGCCTGATCCGCGGCGCACCGACGCCGCGCATCGATGCGCTTGCCGCCGAAGGCCTGAAGTTTCTCAACTTCAACGTCGAAAGCGATTGCGTGCCAACGCGCTCGGCGCTGATGACCGGACGCGCACCAATCCGCACCGGCGCCATGCAGTCCGTGCCGGCAGGCCTGCCGCAGGGACTGATACCGTGGGAAATCACGCTGGCGCAACTGATCTCGGCGCAGGGTTACGCTACCGGCATCTACGGCAAATGGCATCTCGGTGATCGCGAAGGCCGCTATCCCAAGGATCGTGGTTTCGACGAGTGGTACGGCATTCCGCGCACCACCAACGAGAGCATGTTCACTTCGACGCCGGGCTACGATTCCTCGGTGGTCGGCCTGCCTTACGTGATGGAGGGCCGCAAGGGCGAGCCTGCGAAGAACGTCGCCGTCTACGACCTTGAAATGCGCCGCCGCATCGACTCCGACCTGATCACGCACACCAACGACTTCATGCGCCGCGCGGTGAAAGCGAAAAAGCCGTTCTTCGCCTACGTGCCGCTGACCCAGGTGCATTTCCCGACGCTGCCCCACCGCGATTTCGCCGGCAAGACCGGCGCCGGCGATTTTGCCGACTCGATGGTGGAAATGGATCACAACGTCGGCCGGGTACTCGATGAAGTCGAGAAGCTGGGTGTTGCCGACAACACGATCTTCTTTTTCGGCAGCGACAACGGGCCGGAATTCCGCAAGCCGTGGCGCGGCACTGCCGGCATGTGGCGCGGCACCTATCACACCTCGATGGAAGGTTCGCTGCGCGTGCCGTTCATGGTGCGCTGGCCCGGCAAGATCGCTCCGGGCCGCGTCAGCAACGAGATCGTGCACATCACCGACCTCTACACCACGCTGGCGCACGTCGCCGGCGCCGAAGTGCCGGATGACCGGCCGATCGACGGCGTCGATCAGCTCGATTTTTTCCTCGGCAGACAGGACAAGTCGAATCGCGAAGGCTTCGTGTTCTACATCAAGCAGGAACTGCGCGCCGCCAAGTGGCGCGACTGGAAAATGCAAATGGTGTGGGAGCCGGAGCCGAACACCGGCCCGATCCACCTCGAGACGCCGTGGATATTCAACGTCAAGCGCGATCCCAAGGAAGAAACCGAGGTCGGCACTGAAGAAAACTGGGTACGCGGACCGCTGCGGCGGATGATCGACGAATTCCGCGACAGCCTGAAGCGCAATCCGCCGATCCCGCCGGGTGCGCCGGACAATTACGTGCCAACACCTTCGAAAAACTAGCCGACTTTCTCGTGCAGCAGGGTGTTGGCCTTCAGCGCCTTCTCATCAATGGTGACGCCCAGCCCCGGTCCGGTGGGGACATTGACGTGACCGTCGACGATTTTGAAATCGCTTTCTGGGCACAGCGGATCCTTCACCGTGGAATTGAGTCCCAGCACGAATTCGGCGGCACCCATCATCCGCGACAGCGGCACGCTGGAATAGAAATGCGCGCCCGCCGCAGCCTCGAGTTGTGACTGCATCGCCAGACCGCCGGCATTCAACTGGATGTTGGCCGCTTCGGCAATTGCAGCAATTTTCCGGGCAGGCGTGATACCGCCGATCTTGTAGAGCTTGATGCAGTAGGCATCGATCGCGCGAGCTTCGGCCAGGGCAAAAGCGTCCTGGATCGTGAACACGCCCTCGTCGGCCATCACCGGCACGCCGCCCGCGGCACGGCGGATTTCGGCCATGCCCTTCAGGTCGCGGCGTTCTATGGGCTGCTCGATGTAACCCAGGTCCATCGGCAGGATTTCGGCAATCGCGCGCAATGAATCGCCCAGCGTCCAGCCGGCGTTGGGATCGATGCCGATCATGATGTCCTTGCCCACGGCCTTGCGCACCGCGGCGAAGTTGGCGACATCGCGCTTCCAGCCGCGGTGATCGGCCATCTTCAGGCACAGCACCTTGATGCCGAATTCGTCCACCGCGCGCTGCGCTTCGGCAATCATGGTCTGCACGTCCTCGGCCATGCTCACCGACCATTCGAGCGGGATGCGCGGCTGGCAGCAGCCGCCGATCAGGTTGTAGACCGGCGTGTTGAGCGCCTTGCCCGCTGCGTCGCGCAGGGCAATGTCGAGCACCGCGCGCGCCGCCGGGTTGCCATAGAGCCGGTTGTCGAACATCGCGTTGATGCCTTCGCTGTCGAAAATCGAGCGGCCGATCAGCGCCGGGCCGTAAATCTCCTTGATCGCGGCAACCATGCTCTGCGTGGTGTCGGCAACGAAATGACCGGGACTGATCGGACGGATCTGCCCCAGGCCGGTGACGCCGCCGGCGTGGATCTTGACCAGCACCGGCTTGCCGTTGATGCTGTCGAGCGGTCCAGTGTCGTAGACGCCGCTGGAAAAAATGCGCTTGAGCCTCTGGGTCAGCGCGGTAACGTAAATCTCGATGCGTTCGATTTTCATGCTTCCTCCGGATAAGTGCGCCGCGACTTCAGTCTTCGGTCTGGAATTTCAGATATGACGAGCGGCCGCCGTCGGCGGCGATGGTGGTGCCGGTGATCATGTGTGAATCGTCCGAAGCAAGGAACAGTGCAATGGATGCAATGTGCCCCGGCTCGCCCAGCGAAAACGGATACAGCTGTTGCGCCAGCTTGCGGGCACGTGCAGCCGGTGACAATTCCTTCGCCGCCATCATCTCGCCATAGCGTTTGATCTGGCGCTCGGTCAGCACCGAGCCGGGTGCGACAGCATTGACGCGGATGTTGTGCGATGCGTACTGCGCCGCCAGTGTCTTGGTGAAGGCAATGATGCCGCCCTTGGTCGCTGCGTAGGCGGGCTTTATCGAACCCATCAGCCCGAGGTGCGAGGTGACATTGACGATGACCCCGCCGCCGGCCTTGAGCATGTGCGGAATGCCATGGCGGCAGGTGAGGAACGGGTGCAACAGGTTGAGGTTGATGGTGTGGTGCCAGACCTTGAGGTCCATTTCATGCACCGGCAGGTCTTCCTGCAGCGAGCCGCCGGCACAGTTGAAGATAATGTCGAGACTGCCGAACTGTTTGACCGTGTTCGCCACCGCGTCGCGCACGCTGTCGTCGCTGGTGACGTCGGTTTCAATGAACAGCGCTTCACCGCCCGCTGCGCGGATCTCGTGTTCGGCATCTGCACCCGCTTCACGGTTGAGGTCAATGATCGCAACCTTCGCACCTTCCGCAACAAAGGCTTTGGCAGTTGCCCGGGCAATTCCGGCGCCGGCTCCAGTGAGGAATGCGACCTTGCCCGCCAGCTTGCCGGGGACATTCGGAGACTGAGCCATGTGAAGGGGTAATCCGGAATGGATGAAAGGCTGTCGATTTTGGCGAAGCCGCGGTGACAGATCAAGCATCGGACCAGATTGTCGAAGTCATAGACCAAAACCCAGCCCGCATCGCGGAATCGGCGGTCTGGCCATCATTGAAAGATGGTAGAACCCGTTTTTGACGATCCCCATCAGCGCATGTCCATCTCCCTGAAAAAGCTCGCTGAGCTGCAAACCGAGCCGGCACCCGGTGTTCCTGCGCGCCTGTACTCGCTGCCTGCGCTGGAACGGGCAGAAATCGGCCGCGTCTCGCGCCTGCCGGTATGCCTGCGCATCGTGCTCGAATCGCTGGTGCGCCACTGCGACGGCGGCAACGTCACTGAAGATCACGTGCGCGCGCTGGCGCAATGGCAGCCACAGGGCGTACGCAACAGCGAAATCCCGTTCATCGTCGGCCGCATCGTGCTCAACGACACTGCCGGCATTCCGCTGCTCGGCGACCTCACCGCGCTGCGCGGCGCGGTGCAGCGGCACGGCCTTGATCCGGCAAAAGTCGAACCCGCGGTCCAGGTCGACCAGGTGATCGACCACACGCTGACCATCGATTACCACGGCAGCGCGGCTGCGATGGCGAAGAACATGGCGCTGGAGATTTCGCGCAACGAGGAACGCTTTCGTTTTGTGAAGTGGGCGATGCAGGCCTACAAGGGCATCCGCCTGATCCCGCCGGGCTTCGGCATCCTGCACCAGGTCAACCTCGAACACCTGGCGCCGGGCGTGCTCGCGCGCGACGGCATGTACTTTCCGGATTCGCTGGTCGGCACCGATTCGCACGTGTGCATGATTTCCGGGCTCGGCGTCGCCGGCTGGGGCGTCGGCGGCATCGAAGCCGTCGCCGCGATGCTCGGCGAGCCGGTGTATTTCCTGACACCGGACGTGGTCGGCGTGCACGTCAAAGGCAGGCTGCGCGACGGCGTCACCGCCACCGACCTCGTGCTGCATGTCACCGAGATGCTGCGCAAGGCGAAAGTGGTCGGCAAGTTCGTCGAATTTTTCGGCGAGGGCGTGGCGCAGCTGTCGGTGCCCGACCGCGCCACCATCGCCAACATGGCGCCGGAATACGGTGCGACCATCGGCTACTTTCCGGTCGACGAACAGACCAGCCGTTACCTGCACGACACCGGGCGGCCGAAACTGCAGGTCGAGGCAATGGAACGCTACTTCCGGCTGCAGGGCTGTTACGGCGCACCGCGCTCCGGCGACATCGATTACACGCAGGTGCTGACGCTGGATCTTGATGCCATCGCGCCCTGCGTCGCTGGACCGAAACGGCCGCAGGACCGCGTGCCGCTGGACAACATCAAAAGCCATTTCGCCGAACAGCTGACGCTGCCGAAGGAACAGGGCGGCTACGGCAAAAGCGCCGGAACGCTCAAGGCGGATCGCGGCGTCGGCGACGGCAGCGTGGTGATCGCGGCGATCACCTCCTGCACCAACACCTCCAACCCCAGCGTGATGCTCGCTGCGGGACTGGTCGCGCAAAAGGCGGTGGCGCGCGGGCTGGCGGTGAAACCGTGGGTGAAAACCTCGCTGACGCCGGGCTCGACGGTGGTGCGGCAGTACCTGGACAACGCCGGGCTGCAGGCCAGCCTCGACCGGCTGGGATTCACCATCGTCGGCTTCAGCTGCGGCACCTGCGTCGGCAATTCGGGCCCGATCGCGGCGGAAGTCGAAACCGCGATCCACGCACAGGATGCCATTGCCTGCGCGGTGCTTTCCGGCAACCGCAATTTCGAGGCGCGCATCCATCCGGCGGTGCGCGCCTCCTACCTCGCCAGTCCGCCGCTGGTGGTGGCGTTTGCGCTGGCCGGCCGCGTCGACATCGACTTTGCAAGCGAAGCACTGGGCAGCGGCAGCGACGGCA
>Ga0222713_10000769_pt1 | contig 36279 bp, 31 predicted proteins | sample C33_649DmetaG_FD_165061 | JGI IMG/M metagenome (GOLD analysis project Ga0222713, IMG submission 165061) | Estuarine water microbial communities from San Francisco Bay, California, United States - C33_649D | ecosystem: Environmental > Aquatic > Marine > Unclassified | place: USA: California... | reverse complement strand
GCTATCAAGTATCGGCTGAACGCGTGCGCCAATTAGAGCAAAAAGCATTTAAAGAACTGCGCCACGCACTGATACAGCAAGCCGCATGAGCTATGACATGACAAAAAAAAAGCGGAATCCTGATCGGAATTTTGTCAGTGAAATTGATCGATTTTTAACTACTTTTGATAAACGACATCCAGAGAGGTCGGCCTCACAGGAAAAAGAAATTGAAAAATACCAAGTACTCATGAGGCAACGCGACACAAAAACTAATAATCCATAGTGCCCTATGTTTCTAGAAATTGAACTTAAACTCCGTATTGCACCTCAAGATGTTCATCTCTTGCACCAACACCCTTTATTACAGCGCCCTTCCACACAAGCAATTTCCGTAGAACAACTCATCAGCCGTTATTTTGATACCTCTGACCTGGCTTTATGGCAACAAGGCTTATCCATGCGTATCCGAGAAGCCGGTGGTCGTAGTATTCAAACCTTAAAAACAATCGGTGAACAAATAGGTGATCTCCAACATCGACATGAATGGGATCAACCCGTGACACAAACGAATCCCAATATTGACGAATTTTCGGATCCCAACTTAATTGCTAAACTAAAAACCATCCTTGGCCATAAGCAATTAATCGAGTTGTTTCATACCGATTTTAAACGCAGCGCATGGAACTTAAAAACCGATAAGGGAACACTTATTGAGTTGGTTTTAGACCAAGGCCATGTTAAAACCGCTACACACCAAGCCGTATTACACGAAATCGAGCTTGAATTGAAGCAAGGGGACAGCCAAGCGCTCTACTTAATAGCAGACCTTCTCAAGCAAACGATCCCGCTCATCGTTGAAACCCGCAGTAAGGCGGAACGAGGCTACCTACTCTATAATGACAATAAAATGTCCTCTAATCATGGATAGTTAATTACCCAAAATTACGTTAATATACTGCAACTTAACAAAAATCTTAAACTTATGCTAAAAAATATCGCCACTCCTAAGCGCCAAAGAGAAAAACTCATTTTAATCGAAGGCGTCACTGAAACAGGTGAAAAATTCAGACCCAGTGACTGGGCTGAACGCATGTGTGGTTGTTTGGCCAGCTTTACTAATCGGCGGATGGTCTATTCCCCTCAACTTAGACCTCTGATCGACCAGGAAAGTCGCACTAAATGTCTCGTCATCGACCCCAAACTCAAAGAAACCAATCCCGATATTTTTAACTGTGTCATGAAATTTGCCGACGAAAACCACTTAAAGATTCATAAGTCGTATACAGCACCTGAAGAATAAATCCTAAACTATCTCTTTAATTTCCAAGACTAAAGAAAAAGCCCGATCTAAATCCCATACTAAAAGTAGTTATTTTAGTCCTCTAATATACTGAAAATTAAACCTTTGTTAACAACAAAAAATTTTTATAAATCGTAGGATTTTTATTTATATTGTTAACAAACAACCTGATTGTAACGGACAAGAAAAACACATCGGTTTTGTTTTCCGACAATGCTGCTTAGCATGCATAACGATCAACGCATGATATTGTTGATAAAGATCGGCGCTTTTAGGCAGCTGTGCTTCAAAGAATTGTCGACAGTACTCATAGTTTTTCTTACCGCAAATCAATCCTAAGCGCTGTAACAAACGTCGCGTATACGCATCGATGACAAACACCGGCCGATTAAAGGCATACAACACGATATCATCCGCCGTTTCAGGTCCGATACCCTTCACGTTAAGTAATCGTTCACGCAGATCATCAGTACTTAACTGATCTAAACCCGCATAAGCACCTTGCTCTAAATACCAACGACAATAATCCTGTAAACGCTGTGCCTTAATCCGAAAATAACCACTGGGTTTTAAGCAGGCTTCTAAATCTTCAGTTTGCAAACTTAAAAGTGCTTCAGCCGTTAAAGGTATTTTTTGCTTCAAAAGAACTAACGCTTTTTCAACATTCGACCAATTGGTATTTTGCGTCAATATCGCGCCTATCATGACTTCAAAAGGGCTGTCGGCCGGCCACCATGCCTGGCGGCCGTACCTACTCAACAAATTCTCATAGATGCTTAATAATTTCTGCTGTGTATCTAACATATCAGGAAAATACACGATTTTACGCCGCTCAAGCAATCTCGTCTTTGAAGCCCTATAGATACAATAGAAAAAATTTATTTTTTTACCGGGCCAGGTGGCGGATTATAATACTAAGTATTACCCATATTATTCCGCTCGCAACCGTTACTTGTTCCAGTAAAAGTATTATTTAATGCTATCCCGAATCTTTGACCGAACGTCACATCATCACTTTCATTAACCCGAATTAAATCTTTATCAAAATCCTCGTTTATTTCACTCTGCAAGTAACTCATGTAAGTTCTACTCGTAGTATCCTGGGTTGAATTTTTTGTAAAAAATTTTCCAATGACTTTTTGTGTGCCATATTCACCTATTTTAAACAATAATCCATTCGCCAACATATTTATTAAAGGCAATATAAAATGAAAAAATGCGTTACTATTTAAACCCGCACTTGTTAGTTCTACGAGTAAGCTTGGATTAATTAAAAAGGTATAAAGCAAGATTGATGCTATTGAATTTAATGCTTTATTTTGAATTCTTCGCGTCAATTTCTCGCCAAACTGCGCAAACAATAAACCTAAATAATTCACGAGCAAATAATAAGCGAAGCTTAGCCAAGCATCTTCTATACCTATCGAATCAGCGGGTCCCGCTAAGAATGAATTCATTACCGCACTACCTACGGCTAAGGTAACGGGTTTTAAGCCATAAGAAATGATAGGGGAAGAATAAGAATGCTTATAACGTTCAGCCATCTCATTATAGCCGCCCGCTATGATACCACTGGCCAAAGCGGATATCGGTATTCCGATAGTAATTGCTAATTTTGTTTGCTCATAGGGAATCAATTCAGTTTCTTTTGGCTTAGAGATAGTAGCATTTAGGTGAGCGGTAGAAAATCTTTTAAAAAAAGTTTTAATCGTTTGCAATTGGGTGGCACTACATCTTTTCTCAGCTACTGCATAAGGAGATAGATTTTCCTTATTAACGCTCACTTTAGCCCCATAATTGAGAAGTAACTCTAAATATTGAGTGTCGCACTGATCATAAAAATAAAGAAAGTGTAATAGCGTATTCCCACTATTCGTATCGCAAAAATTAGGGTTTGCTCCTTTTTCTAACAAATTTTTAAATTGATCAAATTTACGCTGAAAAATTTTAAAAACTAACTCACGTCCCATTGCCTCTGATGTGAGTTCTTTTATTTCCAAAAGTTCTGAATGGGGATCTAATTGCTTCCCAGCTGAGCTTTCTCTTTTTTTTGCTGGCATTTTAATTCTCTTTAATAAATAAGATTACAGGACCTAACCAGGCGTAAATCATAAATAGTGAAGATTAAGAATTCATTAAGATTAAATTCAGAATTTAAAAAATTGATACGAAAAAATAAGAAAAGGCAGATTTCTAACAGCCTGATGGAAAAATTATGTAAGTCGTTAAATTATTTTTTATAATTAAACAAAAAATATCTAGAACTAGATAGTAATCACGTAAAAATTTTTTAAATCTTAGCTTGGATCAGAACGTAAATGCTATAAAAAAAATAATAATTATTTTTTTATTTAATATAAAAAAAATAAATCGATTTTTTTCTTAAGGATTTCTTAAGATTCTATAACTACGATAAACATAATTTTTTGCAGGGGTATATATGGATACTAATAATAGCCTAAATTATTTAACTCTATTAAATCGGTTATTTCAAAATGGTTCGATTACAAATATTTTAGATAAAGGCAGTAACGATCTTATTTCAAAAAAGCATTCCGTTTCAGAAGAAAAAATTATAAATCTCTTAGGATTGCACTCCCATGTTTATAGCAAACTTTATAACGCAATCTCCGGTAAAAATTATCTATTCACTGAATATGCTTCCAATATAATAAAAAGTTACTTTAAATTTATAAGCGAACTCATTCAGATTCCAAATTTTATAAACAAAGAAATTAAACATCATTCAGGCAACGAGACCTTTATCTACACTCAACGTCTACTTGAAAAAATTATAAGTCTTGATTCTAATCCAACCCAAATCTCAAACGATCCAAATTCAACTCCAAGATATCCGTTGGATATTAAATCTCCGTTAAACAGTTTTCTGGTGGGATCAGGTCGACTTGCTTTACAGCGCAAAAACAATAATGAAACTTACAACTTTATTGAACCAGGGGCTCAGAAATTGATAAATACCGCCAAACGCACGCTTAAACCTGAAGAATTAAGTGAACTAAGATATCAATTTTTAACCCAATATTTTGAAGATCGTGAGCTTGAAAGCGCATGCCTAAACGTCTTCAGTACCCATGAATGCGCTCCTTTGACGACAACAACGACTCCCCTCATAATAACTTCAGTAGATCCAGTTAACCTCACAACAAAAGCAGGGATAACGACAACAGAATTACCCGTAATGGAAAATAGGACATTTCACTTAGGATACAAAATAGGTACCGCTATGAGCTTCGGTGCATTGACAGGATTTTTAAACGGCGGAAGTCAAATTTTGTTACACATCGCTGAACAAAAACAATGTTCATTGCCAACACAACGCTTCTTAGCTGTCACTTTAGCATTGGCTAATTCTTTAGCGATATCAACTTTGCCATTGATTTATTCCATTGTTGAAAATTTAGCGAATGAAGAAACCGATTCGTTAGTGAACTCTCAAAAAGTACTCACTTGCACCTATGCCTTCATTACCTCCATCGCGTTACAAGGCATTAATGCCGCCGGTATGCGCTATACTTTTCCTAAAAAATTAATATTAAAAAATCTTCTCAATCTATTACCACTATTTGCCGGCTTATGGATGCTAGCTAATAGTGATGAAAGTCTTATGGAACACCTAATTATTCTTAGTGCAAATGTATTAACGGCCCTAGCCGTCAGTTCAATGACCTATTTTTCATTTAACCGATGCATTTCTGCAAAAAATCAACTAAAAGGTGATACCGAAGCAAGTAAAAATACAGCTAGACAAGAAGTAAAAAGCGGTAACGCGAATACTTTTGTTACTGAAATACAAGCTTTAATGCCTCCTATAAGAAAAACATTCCACTATTTATCTGAAAAAAATCTTAACGATATCAGAGAAAAATCACTTAAGCTAAAAGATTTACTTGAAAATTTCATTTCTTCATTGAAAGAAAGTATAAATAATCACAATAAAAATAAAAACACTAATCCTAATAGTCAAGCTGAAACTCTAATAGCTGCATATGAAGCAGTTATTGAGAATAAAAATACGATTTTACAAAAATTAAATCCACCGTTTATGAAGGTGCAGCGACTTCATGAATTATTAATGGAGGAAAAGCATAATGAGGCTTGTAAAGAGTACACTGATTACAAAATTTTTAATAGCGTAATGGAACAAACTGGAAATGTATTTAAATCTATGGAAATTTACTATGAATCAACCACACAAAGTGATAATTTGCGCAATGTTTTAAACGAAGCAATTGGTTTTGTTCAAGGTAAGGAAAAAAATTTTGATTCCGACACACTAGAAAATTTAAATGCTATTTCTGAATCATTAAACACATTATTATCCCCAGTGAAGTTGTTTATCGGAATATATAATACCTTCAACGCCGGCCGTAAAGGGGAAATAAAGGGTGAACAAGTCGCGAGCACCAAATTTTTCTCTATAGCGAGTGATCATTCGAGAACCTCTACTGTTTCAGATGAATCTGATGAATCCAACCAATCAACACTATCTGGAAACAGTGTGTTTAACCCCATCGATTCACAACAAGAAATCCCTTTCCTTCGGGGCGCTAATCCTAAAATTTAAGTCAAAAAAAACAACGGTTCGTTTCAGCGAATCACTTTGCTAAAAAAAGCCTGTTATTCAGGCTTTTTTGGTTATGTTAGCCCTGTAAAATATTCCGATAATCGATGGCTAATTTTTTTAGATCCAATTGATTAAAAAACAATGAATAACACATCCAACAACTTAACGCCGCTAAATCGCGAAACTGATGCGGCATATGATACGGTTTGACCAGTAATCCCTCTTCAAAAAGGTGAGAAAGTAAACGTTGATCCTCTAGACTGGTTTTCCCGACAAATAATAAATCGATTCGATCGACTAAGCCCTGTTCAACGGCTAAACGCAAATAATTGTAGATTAAAATAAAACCTTTACTGTAAACCAAATCCTTAGTAAAGGGGCCTAATCTCGGTAAACTCCCACGAAAGATTCGAACACTGCTTTTGTAGCTTTCTTCGGGCGTATGGGCTTGCTCAAGAAAAAAATTAAAGACTTGCAAAAAATCTGCCCCCTCTTCGGCCATCGCAATGCCAGTGACCCGATCGGTTAATTTTTTAATGCGCATCGGCGAAGAAACAAAATGAAATAACTCCATTATAATCGCCAAACCTTCTTGATTAGCAATCGCTGAAGGGGGGCCTTTCCCTAAAAAAGTACAAATCGGTTGATGCATGCCATTTAGTGTCGTGCCCATATGCACCCAACCTTCATGCACCTCTAAAATACGGAGATCTCGTTCACTAAATAAGGCATCTTTGCGAATCTTGATCGTTTGAGCACCGGCGGCCGCATCTGCAATGATACCGTCACTGACAATAACCCAATTCTTTACTTTAGACTTTTCTTTAGATTTAGAAGATTTATGCGTTTTAAAATACACGGATAAACGCTGATTCAAAATATCGGCGGCTTGCTGACTATCGTAGCGCTTCTCATCTAATTCATTCTGTGTTTTATCTTTGATTTTCATCAAGGCTTGTGAGACACTCGGCACTAAATCCTTTAAACGAGGCGCATTCACATAAAAGGCATCATCGGCACTGCCATACAATTCTTGTGATAACGCACTAAATTCTGGTTTACCGCGTGCCATTATTAAGTCTAATACATCCTGATATTCTCGACACATGCGCAACATGATGTTACCAATACTGCTGATTTGTCCGACTTCACGATTAATATCCCGTTCAAGCGTTTGAAATTCTTCGCGTTTTTTATGAATATCAAAGGCTAACTTATTTTTTTGATAATATGCCGCATCAACTTTAGGTAATTGTTTGCATTGCTTTTTAAAAAATTCGGCTTGGATTTCGGGGCCCCATTTAATACTATCTAAAATTTTTATGGTATCCTGTGCCTGAACAATACGATCGGATAGTTCACGTAAGCGTGCACGATAGGCCTTTTCATCACTTTTCATTCATCCCTACTCCTTTAGTCTATGTCGAAAATCAAACGACCTAGCAAAAATTTAGCTTAAATTCGCTAAATTATCCTACTTTTATTTGTGGTAATGCGATGACTTGTCAAACCTCACCCTCTAAAAAACTCAAGCATTTATTAAATATTAAATTAAATTTATATAAAAAATACATCCCGTTAATCTTATCCTAAGCTTACAAAGTTATAATCATTTGTACAAAAATAAAGCAATGCTTTTTTACATTAACTTTCGCACATAAATTTATGCCATTTTTCAAACGCAAATACAGTGAAAATACCCGAAATAGTTCTATTGATCCTAAAGACGAGCTTACTGTTAAATCAAGTTGCTTTACAAAGGGTAATTTTAATTTAGATAATGACACTAAAAATAATCCAAGCCAAGAAAATAAATTAAATAATAACGCTGCGCAATTTAAAAAATTTTTAGAGGATTTTATTGCCGAATTAAAATTCCTTAGTAGTGAATTTAAATTTAAATCCAAAAAAAGCATCCCCGGAGACCCTGATTCTATTTTAGAAACAATCTGTATTACTTATGGACTCCGTGTTTTTAACATTATCATTCCCAAATCTTCAGATAATTTAACAATTGACAATCCCTTATTCAAAAAAATAGCGTATTTTATTGCTAACCCAACTAATAATAAATCTAATAATACAATCTATTCTAAACAATTGTTTATCGTACCTAGCAAAACCATCTCTATCGTTGAACTAGAAACATATCCCGATGCAACTCAATCATCTAATAATCTAACAATTTATAATTCGAAAGCATTCGGTAAAGAAGCGAATAAAAATTTTAAAAATCTCGCTAAACAACATACTTATCAATTTAAAAAAACTGAATTATTGGAGAGTGATTCCAGTTATTATTTTATAAAAAATTTAATCCAAAATTATTTACAAGATTGCTTATTGCCGGATAATTCTTCACCTCATTTATTTGAAGGGTTACTCGCCACTTTCATCCATAAACTAAAATTATCCGGCTTGAAGTTTACAATAGAAAAAATCAATGATAAAAATGAATCAATAAACAACTCACAACTAATAAAAACTTCTTCAGCAAATTTTGAAAAAAAACTAGAGTACGTGCGAAGAAATAGCATCTCGATAGCCAGTACCCTTGAAAGGAATCGTAAAAATAATCTTGCTTCAGGTTTGACAACTGGAAATCTAACTATTTTTCATAGGATTCAGTATAAAAATAGTGTGTCGACTTTACAAAAAGTAATAGAACATTCAGGAACTTCAATTAATTCTACCAAAAAAACCTTACTTCCCGTGGCTGACGAAAAAGGCATTGCCGTTATTGAAGTCATTACTGCAAAGAATGACACTTCAACTTTGATTATTCACGATCCCAATCAGATACTGAAATTAATCCGCAAAAAAATAAACCTTATTGCTAAAGAAAATCAATATCGATGCAAATGGAATCCTAACAAGGATTATGGCTCTGATTGGCAATCTCAAACACAATGTCAATTAGCGGCTTATCATTTCTTAAAAAAATCAATATTAAGCCACTTGAAGCCTAATGATCCGATAACTATTAGAATTAATAAATCGAGTAATGTTGTATTACCGAAGCTTATTTTAGATGAAATTAAGGCTAATTTAAATCTCACTAACGACCAAGAAATCGACCGAGCAATTGATTGCCTCAGCATTAATCGCTGTGATGGAGGAATGTTTAATCTTAAAAACTTTGTCAAAAGCGTAAGGAATCATTTAAGCATTATTAATCTCAATGCCGTAGCTCCTAAGAATATTTTAAACAGAGAGCACAACATGATTCCAGACGAAACACAGAAAAAACCTAGGATTAAATGACTTACTGCATGATCAGAATATCAATACATGGAATGATTGTTGTCTTGCGAACTGGTCAACTTTATTAGCTAAAAATGAAGTCACTTTACCTCAGAATATGTTGGAAAACAGGCATTACTTACTAAAATTTCCATCAAATTTTTTCCTTATGAAAGGTAAAATGGCGGTATTGAGTCCAAAGGAAAGTACCGCGCCTTCATCAACTTCCTCGATGAGAAATTTTTTAGTTGAAGCTAACGGTAAAAAAATCAAAAAAGAATTTTTCTCGCATGATTTAGCTGAGTTACTTAAAAAACTCCTAGAAACTAAAGCTTATTCATCCTCACAACAAGCTACCTTCTTTAGCCCGCCTGTTACAACAAGCTCGCCAATAACTTCATCTGATCTTCTGAATCATTCAAAGCCGGGATATAATTAAAACACTTACCACCCGCCTTTAAAAACAAGGCTCGATAACGTTGAGAAATCTCTTCCAAGGTTTCTAAACAGTCGACAGCAAAGCCAGGACAAATGACTGTTACCTCTTTGATACCGCGTGCCGGTAATTGTTGCAATACCTCATCACAATACGGTTGCAACCATTTAGCTGCGCCAAAACGGGATTGAAATACCACTTGATATTTATCATCGGCTAGCTGCAATTGCTTTGCCACTAAACGTACGGTGGCAAAACATTGTTGTTGATAGGGATCACCGAGCTCGACACCACGTTGTGGCAAGCCATGAAAAGAAAACAACAAATAACGATGGGGTGTCGATCGATATTGTTTGAGTTGTTTTATCAGTCCTTCAATATACAGCGGATGATCAAAATACGATGCAATAAAACGTATGTGTGGAATAACACGTGTTTGCTGTAGCAACTGACTGATTTTATCAAAACAACTGGCCGTGGTAGCGGCAGAATACTGCGGATATAAGGGCAAGATCGTAATAGACGATACGTTTGCTGCTAACAATTCTTTCAAAGCAGTTTCAATACTGGATTGACCGTAACGCATCGCCAATACGACTTTATAGGCTTCACCTAAATTAATTTGTAGCTTGTTAGCTAAGCGCTGGGTATAGACCGCTAACGGTGAACCTTCATCCATCCAAATACTTTGGTAAAGTGTGGCCGAACGTCTTGCACGCAGCGGCAAAATAACCCCTTTTAACAAAGGTTGCCAAAGCCATGTCGGTAATTCCACCACGCGTCTATCGGATAAAAACTCCGCTAAATAATCACGTACGGCACGCTTATTCGGTACTTGCGGTGTACCTAAGTTAATGAGTAATACACCTTTCACGTGCGAATGCCTTTCCCACGGTTTAGTAGATAAAGGTTAATGAAAAATAAAACCACACAACTCACGAATATAATAATGAGCGCTGAAACCGCCGGAATATCGCTGATACCTAATAAACCATAACGAAAACTATTGACGATATATAAAATCGGATTAAATAAGGATAAATGACGCCAAAAACTCGGCAGTAAATCGATCGAGTAAAATATCCCGCCCAGATAAGTCAACGGCGTTAAAATAAACGTAGGCACAATCGAAACATCATCAAAAGTTTTGGCAAATAAACCGTTAGTAAAACCTGCTAATGAAAATAGGATCGTGGTTAATGGCACAATAGCGAATAACACAAAAAGATTATAGGCAGGTAATTGCGTAAAGAATAAGGTTAAGAGGGTCACCAATAAGCCCACCAGTAAACCACGTGCGACACCGCCGGCAACAAATCCACATAATAATAAATAATGGGGTAAGGGTGCGACTAACAGTTCTTCAATACTGCGTTGGAAACGCATACTAAAAAAGGAGGTCACGACATTGGTGTAGGCGGCAGTAATCACGGACATCATGATTAAGCCGGGCGCAATATATTGCATATAACTGTAACCTTCGATAGAGCCCAGGCGTTGACCAATTAAATTTCCAAAGATTAAAAAATATAAGGTCATCGTCACCAATGGCGGCAATAAGGTTTGCACCCATATACGCAAAAAACGTCTTATTTCTTTGCGTAATAAACTTATAAAGGCGATCCAATAGATTTTTGCTTGCATGGTTTAAAAGTTCTAATTTAATCCTCGGTTATTAAGCTTTTCGAAGTATTGGATTTTCCTTGATCAGGACGAATAAAAAATATTTGCCTTTCCATTGTTTACCTCTTTTATATTTATGAATTTACACCTATAGAGTCATTTATTTTTGTTCGCGGCAATCAGATTTAAAAAAAGCTCTTCTAAACGATTGGCTTTATTACGTAAACTTGTTACCTCGATATGATGACCTTCTAAAAATCCAAATAAATTATTCAGCGATTGTTCCTTGGCCACATCAACTTCCAACGTCACATTATCTAATAAGCGCATTGCAAACGGCGATTGCGGTAATTTGACCAGCGGTTTTTTTAAGTCAAACACAAAGGTTTCCATATTTAAAGTCGTTAAAAGTTGTTTCATACGGGTATTTTCGATAATGCGACCTTTATCAATAATCGCAATATTCTTACAAAGATATTCCGCTTCTTCTAAATAATGCGTCGTTAAAATAATGGTTATTCCTTGTTGATTAATGTTGCGTAGAAATTCCCACATCGAACGTCGTATTTCGATATCAACACCCGCCGTAGGCTCATCTAATATTAACAATCGGGGATGATGCACTAAAGCACGTGCTATCATTAAACGTCGTTTCATACCGCCCGATAATTGCATGGAAATCTGATCGCGCTTATCCCAAAGATCTAATTTTTTTAAATACAACTCCGCCCGTTGTTTGGCCAAACGTCTGGGTACTCCATAATAACCGGCTTGATACACAATTACATCGATCACCTTTTCAAAGATACTAAAATTAAGTTCTTGTGGCACGATGCCAATACAGGATTTAGCCGCTTCTAATTCATTATCAATACTGTGTCCAAAAACTTTAACCTGCCCTGCGGTTTTATTAATAAGTGAGGCAATAATGCCGATGGTCGTCGATTTTCCAGCACCATTCGGACCCAACAGTGCAAAAAAATCCCCTTCATCGACATTAAGATCCAGGTTATTCAGGGCTACAACGCCATTTTTGTAGATTTTACTGAGACCGAGTATACGCAATGCTTGCATAAGTTTAAGAGCACTTTAAAATAAATAAGACTTTGTCTTGACAATAAGAACTGTTTTTAAACAATCTATTTTTATAGCCGTTTCAAAAAATAGTGATACAAAGTTGCTGGGGTCCTGCCGCTTCCGGCACCCTGTGTTGCTTAAACGCAACACAAGGGACCCGCCTACGCGTTACCCACTTTTTTATCTATTTTTTGAAAATGCTATCAATTTAAACAATGAGTATAACATGACAAACATAATACCATTTCCTAGTGATCGACAAGCTAAATTGTTGTTACCTGGCCCTGCGGGACAGCTTGAAGTCATGACCACTTTTCCAGAAACACCACGAACACCACTAACTATTGCAGTGATCTGTCATCCGCATCCTTTGTTGGGTGGCACGCTACACAATAAGGTCATCTACACCTTGGCGCGATGTTTCAATAGCATGGGGCTTGCTACGGTGCGCTTCAATTTCCGCGGTGTCGGTCAAAGTCAAGGCGAATATGATAAAGGCCATGGTGAAAGTGATGATTTATTAGCTCTCTTAGCTTGGCTAAAAAAAAGTTGTCCTGGATCTCATATTTGGTTAGCCGGTTTTTCTTTCGGTGCTTATATTGCCGCTCGCGTTGCCAAGATTTGGCCAGTAAAACAATTGATCTGTGTCGCACCTCCGATTGAGAACTTTCCATTTAAAGAACTTCCACCCTTTCCATGCCCTTGGCTTGTCGTACAAGGCGATGAAGATGAAGTCGTATCACCGACTGCCGTATTTTCTTGGCTAAATTCCTTAGCGCAACCCCCCGAAATCATTAAAATCCAAGGAGCGAGCCATTTTTTTCATGGCAAGCTAATAGAATTGCGCGACAGTTTAAGCATCGCACTCAATAAAAACTGACTAGAATAATTAATATTTGTGCTAGGATTTCCTCGATGACACCTTTAGCGGCCTATCGACAACACGTATTACATCATGAGTTGCAAAGTGATCCGCAGCAAGCCTTAGCCATGCAACAATTCCAAGCCGTTTATGATGAATTAGTCTCACCCAGAAAATGGTTACGCAGAAAAAAACCTCAACAAGGATTGTATCTATGGGGTGCTGTGGGTCGAGGAAAAACCTATTTAATGGACTTATTTTACAATCATTTACCAGTGGCTAAATCTCGTTATCACTTTCACTCGTTTATGCATTACATTCATGCCGAACTTGCACAACGACAAGGCGTAACGAATCCATTGAAGCACATTGCGAAACGCTTACGTAAAGAAGTTCAATTGATTTGTTTAGATGAGTTTTTGGTTCATGAGATAGGCGATGCGATGCTATTAACGCAATTATTAAACGCCTTATTTGCAGAAGGTATTGTTTTAGTTACAACGGCCAATACATGCCCAGAAGATCTCTATGCGAACGGTTTACAACGAGAACTTTTTTTACCCGCCATTTCGTTGATCAAACAACATTTACGTATTTTTCACTTAGATAATCACATTGATTATCGACATAGGTATGCCAATCATATAGAAAACGGCTTAGTTTGGGTAATGGATCCACTCCAAGTCCAAACTTTATTTGATGAATTAAGCAAAAAGACGAGTGTTCATTATCAAGCGCTTACGATTAATGGGCGTCTTGTTTCGCATTTAGGTTGTACCGAACAATTAATCTGGTTTGATTTTAGTTCTATTTGCGCTATACCCCGTAGTCAATTAGATTATTTAGTCATTGCACAGCGTTTTTCAACGGTTTTAATCAGCGATGTCAAACCCATAGCCGAATACGAAGACAATCTTGCGCGCTTGTTTATTCACTTAATCGACATTCTTTATGATGCTAATCGAAGGCTTATTCTTACATCCACCTTCCCTATCGAAGCGATTTATGCCAAAGGTCGATTAAGTTTTGAATTTGAGCGAACTAAAAGTCGTCTAGCCGCCTTTAAACAAAAAACGCTACCGCGCGCTTAGCGAAAACATCGTTAAAAATTCAAGTGCGAAACGTTAATTAAAAAGGCGCATTGAGCGCCTTTTTAATTGAACACAACTAAAACTATACCGCCGCTTTAAGTTTTTTTAAGGGTTTTATTTTCACCACTTTTCGTGCAGGTTTGGCTTTAAAAGTCGTAGGTTCCCCGGTAAACGGATTGATCCCTTTACGTGCTTTAGTTGCGGGTTTTTTCACTACAGTAATTTTATACAAGCCGGGGTGTGCAAAAGCACAACCGGCTTTGACATGCGCATGCATAATCGCCTGTAATGTTTCTAACACCTCAGCAATTTTTTTCTTAGGTAATTCAGTGCTTTCGACTAAACATTGCAATAATTCTGTTTTAGTAAAAGACTTTTTTACTGCAGCAAGTTTTTTACTCGCCGTTGCCTTAGGTTTTTTACGCACTTTAGTCGTTGAAGACTTTCTTTTAGCTAATTTTTTAGCCATGGTTTATATTCCTCTAAATTTTAAGGAGTAAAGAGAAGGTTAGGATTCTATAAAATAGCATATTTCTAGTTTTTTGCTAGAGGTCCTACTAAATATTTTATGTTTCTTTGCTTTTGTAAAAATGATGCGCTTCGTATAACATTTTACATGTTAGCAAGTTAGTGCAGTCCACCATGCAAATCAAAAAAGCATAATCCCCATTTTACACATGCTGTAGAATTTGTACGAGGATCTCGATAAAGATGAGTAGAATGATCACAAACTCTAGAATACTTGAATGACGATGTTGTAATTGACTATTTAACATCTCTAAAATTTCATGGGCGACATCCAACTTATGATTCAAAGCAGCCACTCTTTTGGGAATGTCCAAAAATTTTTCAGTCATCTCATAATAGGATTCAAGATTCGAATAACGCCAAAAATATTCGGGAACATCTAAATATTCACTACTCAAATTAACTGAACTTCGTGTCAAGAAAATTTCACCGATACGTTTTGAAATCTCTGATCGGGACAGTGAAATTTTTCCATAACGCGCTAATTCTTTAGGAAAATGATTATTGGCTAAAACCGTTTTATTAACGGATTCTTCATAGGATTCAAGCTTTATCGACTGTGCTAAACCATAAGAAATGGCCAGTTTAATTTGTACATTATCCGACTCGCTATTTTCTATCGTAATTACATCCACATTGAAACGCTGATGCGGGAAAAGACGAGTGTCTTTATCGAAATAATAAATAAACCGATCCATTTCAATTTTTTCTAAAGGATCGATAGAAAAAGGTTTAATATCTTCAATTATTTTTTTCTCTTGTTTTTTACTGAGATTCCAGGTCACGAAACAACCATGATTAAAGAAAAAAATATCCATTGGCTTATTTGGCTTAGTCACATACAAGACATTGCGAAATAATTTGGCAATAAAGTGCTTAGAGCGAAAAAAATCTGCCAGTAAGCTCAATTTATAATTAGCGGCTGTACAAAAAGAAACACAACGCATAATTCAAATGTCATTAAAAAAACGAATGATTCAATGATACCGCAAATTAAGTCGATTTTTTATTTTTATGACAAGTAATCGACGATAGAGTAGGCTCTAGCGTTGTTTTAGCGTATCCGATCACCTGAGGTATTCCATTTTTCTGTAAACTAATGCGATCGACTGATTGCCATTGAATTTTAGCAGTTTTTGTACTATTTGCTCGAATAAGCTTTTCTATCTTTAAAGGATTAGGTAATGCTTGCCTTTGCAAAGGTACGTGTGCCTCTAAAAAAAGTTGATTTTTTTTCCAGCCAAACTTATCAGGCAAATCGATAATTGTGACTTTTTCTCTTCGACGTATTTCTGCAAATAAACTCTCGATATCTTCTGGAAAAAGCCGAATACACCCTGCACTACTTCGTCGTCCAATCCCTTGCGAATCATTGGTGCCATGAATTAAATAAGTGGCTTGCTTAAGCCGCATCGCATAACCCCCTAAAGGGTTATCTGGACCGGGAGGTACTTTTACGGGCAAATAGACGCCCTCTTTAGCCCGATCTTTCCGTATGGATTCGGGCACTGTCCAAATAGGATTACGCATTTTTTCAGCAATCCACGAAGGTCCTAAAGGAGTATCCCACCCTTCTCGACCTATTCCTACCGGATAAGTGATGACAACGTGACGATGGGGTGGATAATAATAAATACGTAATTCGGCTAAATTGATAACTAAACCCTGTCGTTTAGGCGGTAAAATAAAACGGCTCGGAATAACAATAATGCTACCCGTTTTAGGATGTTCGGGATTGATCATGGGATTGGCTTCAACTAATTCAAAATAACCGATATCATAACGCCGGCCAATTGTATTGAATGTATCTCCAGGTAATGCTTGTGTCCATTGCACCTTTCCAACGATATCGTCTCCCTTAGGTGGGAGCACAAATGTTAAAGCAGTAGCAGAACTTACAAAATTAGAAAGGAAAAAAAAACCGACTCTTAAATACTTGAAGTATTTCTTAAAACGTTCAATAAATGCAATAAAAGACATTCGTGTAAACATAATGATTGGTAAAAAAACAGCTTTTTTTAAACTTCGGTATTGTACATTGAATCAGTGATTACGCAACCGCATTCGGATTGACATGCATTTCAATTTTTTGCGATATAAATTTATTGTCAACTTTATCTGCGGCACTTTTGTGTAGGTGAGGCACAAGCGCTCATTTTAAGTGTGTATGAAGACATCTTCTTGCGTAAGTCAGAAGATTTTATTCTATACTACAGCTATTTACTTTTACTAGGTTGTGATTATGCTTGCGATAAGCAAATACCGTCCGCGATTACACAACATACAAGGATTTTTTCGAGTCGATAAACCGTTGTTAATCGGGCTGCTCATCCTAGTCTTTGTCGGCTTAATTATACTTTATAGTGCAAGTAATCAAAACTTAAGTATCATCGGCAAACAAGCATTGCGCCTGTTGATTGCTTTTTTTGTTATGTTAATGCTTACACAAATATCACCTTCTACTTATCGCGCGTGGACTCCTTGGTTATTTATTTTTAGTTTTAGCTTAATCCTTGCGGTATTAATTTTAGGCGTTGTAGGTAAAGGTGCTCAACGTTGGTTAAATCTAGGGCTATTAAAATTTCAGCCGTCTGAACTCATGAAATTATCCGTCCCCATGATGTTAGCCTGGTATTTGCATGATAAATCATTGCCCCCTTCTTTGTTTGACCTATTGATTACGCTTATTATTATCCTTGTTCCCACATTATTAGTCGTAAAACAACCGGATTTAGGGACGGCTTTATTAATCGCTGCATCGGGTTTTAGTGTTATTTTATTAGCCGGTATCAATAGACGTTGGCTGCTACTCGGAAGCTTACTTCTGTTAATCATCGCTCCGCTGGGTTGGCATTTTATGCATGAATATCAAAAATTACGTATACTCATCTTCTTAAACCCCGAAAGGGATCCACTCGGTGCGGGTTATCATATCATTCAATCAAAAATTGCTATCGGTGTGGGTGGAATTTTAGGCAAAGGATGGCTGCAAGGGACGCAATCGCATTTACAATTTTTACCTGAACATACTACGGACTTTATCTTTGCCGTTTGTGGTGAAGAATTTGGTTTAATCGGAGGCGTTGTGCTACTGGGTCTTTATTTTTGGATCGCTGCACGCGGTCTTTATATCAGTATGAAAGCGCAAGATACTTATTCGCGTTTACTCGGCGGAGGATTAAGCCTAAGTTTTTTTATTGCCGCTTTTGTTAATATCGGTATGGTCAGCGGATTATTACCCGTCGTCGGTATACCATTGCCTTTGATTAGTTATGGTGGAACCTCTTTAATTACTTTAGTCGCGGGTTTTGGTATTCTAATGTCAATTCAAACACATAGAAAGTTGGTCGGTAACTGAGGATAACCGCATGATGAAGAACAAAGGTTCGTATAATAACCTACGAGCATTTCTCTTACTAATGATACTGAGTCTAACCGCTTGTACCGCTTATGCCGACAAACCTGAAGTCCGTTCATTTATCGACAGAATGGTAAGTAAATATCATTTTAACCGAAAACAATTGCAACAACTCTTTAATACGGTTAAATCAAGCCGATCAATACTACATTCTTTTATTACACCTAAAGAACATTTAAGCTGGTCAGACTATCGACCTATTTTTGTCACCACCAAACGAGCCCATCTTGGCGTAAAATTTTGGGATGCACATGCTAAAACATTAGCCAAAGCAGAAAAACAGTATGGTGTTCCCGCCTCGATTATTGTGTCTATTTTAGGCGTTGAAACCCGCTATGGTGAAATCATCGGTAAATACCGTGTCATCGATTCTTTGAGTCTCTTAAGTTTCAATCATACGCGCCGATCCGAATTTTTTAAAAACGAACTCGAACAATTTTTGCTACTAAGTAGAGAAAATCCCGTGATAAACCCCAAAGTAACTCGAGGTTCTTATGCCGGTGCTATTGGGAAAGTTCAATTTATGCCGAGTAATTACCGGCATTTATCCGTCGATTCCACACACAAAGGTTATAGTGATCTTATCAATAATTCCGACGACGCCATCCTTAGTATTGCCAATTACTTAAAATATTTTGGCTGGGTGAAAAATAAACCCGTGGCGATTCCAGCACGCATTTCGCCACACACTCTGCTCCATTTACCTCAATCGCAGGAAAACTTGACTATCAAAGATTTTTCAAAATATCCTATTTATCCGAAAAAAAAGGTATCGAAGCATCTCAAACCTTTTTTAATTGTATTACCGCTTAGACACGGTAATGAATATTGGTTAGGGGTTAATAATTTCCAAACGATCAAACACTATAACTCCAGCACGCTTTACGCCATGGCCGTTTTTCAATTAAGCGAATTAATCCATCACCTCCATCAACAAGAGCATCCTCCTCATGCCCATAAAAAATAATGCGGAGCATGGAAGCCTATTTTTTAGAATTTTTAACCGATTGATTTTATTTCTAATCTTGTTGTGCCTCACCGCCTGTTCATCTACAACAAGTAACAATTATCGTTACCGTCTACAAGAAGACAAAGCACCACGCTTTAGGATTAATGCGAAGCGTATTCCTAATGCAAAACCCCGAGCAGAACCTTTAAGTAAACGTGGCAACCCTAAATCTTATGTTGTCTTTGGACGTCGCTATTACGTCATGAAAAGTGCGAGAGGCTATCATGCTCGAGGCATTGCTTCATGGTATGGTATGAAGTTTCATAACTTTCAAACCTCTAATGGCGAAATTTATAATGTGGCCAGCATGACAGCGGCGCACAGAACCTTACCCTTACCTACCTACTTACAAGTCACTAATCTACACAATGGAAAAAAGATCATCGTGAAGGTGAATGATAGAGGTCCTTTCGTTGATAATCGCTTGATCGATCTGTCTTACGTAGCGGCTAAAAAACTGGATATAATCGCAACCGGTACCGCACCGGTTTCCATCGTTGCAATCACACCAGGCGTTACCTGTTTAGCGAGAGCGAATCGATCCACACAGCGTATTAATAAACATTATGCCTCAAACAAATCGATCACTTACATTCAGTTGGGCTTGTTTAAGGAACATGCATCTGCAAAAAAACTCGCGTTATTAGTCAAGGATTGGACGCGTTCGCCAGTTAATGTAAAAAAAACCTCAATTCACAAACGATCGTACTATCAAGTGGTTATCGGACCTTTACCTAATAGTAAGAGTTCAGAACAACTAACACATCAGCTAAAGCTGGCTGGATTAGACCCTCGCTATAAGCAATTTAAACCTTGATGCGAATTGCCGATTTTTTATATGTCATTTAAAGCGATCTATCATTCTTTCCTTTTCTTCTGTGGAGTCATTCTCCTTGTTGTTCTACTGATACTTAATTTTATTTATCCATTAACGCTTGGAAAAACGAATATTCTGTACAGTGATTTCGGGAAATTTTATCATTCTCAGCAGCTGTTTATTCAAGGGAAAAATATCTATGCACCGGTCTATTTCGTAAAAAACAAACAACCTACATCGATACAGTCTACTCAAACTAAGCCCGTAGCTTCCAAAATTGCAAAACTCAGTGGAAATTTAAATCCGCCTTTCTTTACATTAGTGAGCTTTCCATTGGCTTATCTTAGTTATCCGCATGCCTTAGTGGTATGGACGCTCATCTCAATGATAGGCGGAGCATTAGGAATTTTGCTATTACAAAAAAAACAAGATCCTAAGAATTTTTCAGTCGCTTGTGCATTATTACTATTAATTGCCTTGTTCAGCTATTTTCCTAGTTTTGTGAGCTTACAATTTGGCCAAGTCAGCTTATTGTTAATCCCTTTATTAGTTTATGGTGGATCTGCCGCGCGTGATGAAAAAGTGATCTGCGCGGCCATTTTTTTAGGAATAGCCACCAGCTTAAAGCCCTTTATCGGTTTATTTTTGTTTTATTTTTTGATGCGCAAAGAATGGCGTGGGTTATGCGTATTTTTACTCACACTACTCAGTTGCGCTTTAATTGCCGCAATTTTTTTAGGATTCGAGAGTTATGTCGCTTATTACCATGCCTGCCAACAAATAACCTGGGCAGCTTCAAGTTGGAACGTTTCCTTTTATGGTTTTTTATTACGCTTATTTGGCGGCATAGAAAACAATACCGCTTTATTACCTATCCCCGGACTCATTACAATTCTTTACCCCACCGTGGCCGGATTATTTTTTCTCGCCATTCTAAAATTTTTGCGCCCTGCACCTTCTATCCCTACCGACAGAAAACAAGATCTTGATTTCTGTATTATGATTGTGGGCATGTTACTGCTATCCCCTTTAGGTTGGCTCTATTATTTTCCTTTACTCGGTATTCCCATCTTAATTTTATGGAAATTTGCAAATAAGGGGATTTATCCTATCGCTTTGCCGTTATTTTTAATGACGTGCCTTTTTCTAAGTAATATCCCAATAAGCTTATACAACAGCGATCTTATCCAGGGAAAGAATGTTGTGCGCATATTTTTCGGCTCTTCACTGTACTTTTTAGTTTTGATAGGTTTAACAAATTTATTATTTTGGCTGCGTTTCTCCGGCAAAATAAACAAAAATTCAAGTACGAAGCGTAAACCTTTTGAAAAAACACCTTCCTCTTTGTTATTATTAGTCGGTATTATGGTTTTTCTGCCCGCTTACCAAGGGATAGGTAAAGCCACGCACCATTGGATGTTACACAGTAAACAGGATAGCCAGCAATACGCACTCGTTGCTCACCAGGATTAAATTTTATGTTGAACTACCCTTCGATAAATCCGATTGCCTTTAGTCTAGGACCTCTTAAGGTGCACTGGTATGGCCTTATGTATGCGGTAGGATTTATCGGCGCGTGGTTACTCGCTATTTACCGAGTAAAAAAACCCAATAGCGGCTGGACAATTGAAGAAGTTAGTGATCTCCTTTTCTACACCGCACTCGGTGTTATTTTAGGCGGACGTGTCGGTTACATGTTGTTCTATGATTTAGGTAATTTCTTAAACCACCCTTGGATTATTTTTAAAGTTTGGCAAGGTGGTATGTCATTTCATGGTGGGCTTTTAGGAGTCCTATTCGCTTTTTATTTATATCATCAAAAAACAGGAAGACACTTTTTTGATATCACCGATTTTGCTGCGCCGTTTGTTCCCATAGGTTTAGGTGCCGGTCGGATGGGTAACTTTATTAATGGTGAATTATGGGGCCGCTTTTCCGATGCGCCATGGGCTATGGTATTTCCACATGCCGGAGGCTTGCCAAGACATCCCTCACAGCTTTACGAATTCTTTTTTGAGGGAGTCGTATTATTCATTGCCCTATGGATCTATTCGAATAAAAAACGGCCGCGCATGGCTGTTTCAGCGTGGTTTGCTATTTTATACGGATTTTTCCGCTTTAGCCTCGAATTCTTCCGAGAACCCGATCCACAACTCGGCTTTCTCGCATGGAATTGGTTAACCATGGGTCAGTTACTTTCTATTCCAATGATCTTTTTTGGTTTATTTTTGTTATATAGAATATACCGTAATAAAACTTGACGTGTCCTATTCAATTTTATTTCATGAAACATACACCCCCCAAAAAAGAATTATAGGATGTATGTTGTACTAAATCCGCTTTTTTTAAATGCAATCCAAAACCTTTTTCTCTGAGAGCAAAACATTACTCCTCTTATCTATTCCACTGATTATGAGTGGCGTTATTGATACCTCAGTAGGATTTTTTTCGAATATATTCCTAGCGCATCTTGGATCAAGTAGTTTAGCCGCCGGTGCTCTCGTTAATTGGGTTTTTACCACGTTGATGGTAATTATTTGGGGCACACTGTCGGCCATTACCACCTTAGTCGCTCGATATTATGGAGCAAAAAAAATTAACGAAATAGCCTATGTCTTCTATGCTGGCCTATTTCTGGCGGCTGTTTTAATGTTACCCGCCATGCTATTACTATGGAATCTTTCGCCACTCTTTTTGTTTTTTGGTCAAGTGCCAGAAACGGTTAAATTAGCCGAATTTTATCTCCATGGCCTCACTTGGGCCATCATTCCTGATTTTATTATTACCGTATTACTCCAATTTGTTGCGGGTTTAGGTCGGACCAAAATTAACTTAACCTTCAGCTTACTCTTCGTTCCGCTGAGTATCTTTTTCAACTATAGTTTAATGTTTGGCCGATTTGGCTTTCCAAATTTAGGGATTGCTGGAATTGGCTGGGGGGCTGCGCTAACGTTTTGGATCATTACACTTGGATTTAGTATTTATTTTTGTTTAAACAAAAGTTATCGAATCTATTTTAAATGGCCCCATTGGAAAAAAATAATGCCTCAACTCTATGAGATTTTTCAAGTCGGTTTACCTTTGGGCTTTACCTATTTTTTTGAAGTCGGATTTTTTCTGGTCATGAGTTTAATGATGGGCCACAGGAGTGCCGATACATTAAGTGCCAATCAGGTCGCATTGCAATTTTTTTGGTTATTTTCAATAGTCACTTTTGCATTGGCGCAAGGTATTACGATTCGAGTCGGTCATAGCGTGGGCCAAAATAACAAAACCGCCGTGAATAATGCAACTTATATTGGTATCTTTTATGCGACCGCTTTTATGTTGTTGATTGCCATCCTTTATTGGGGATTTCCAGAAAAACTTATCGCTATCGATTTTAATCTACACGATGTCAATAATGCGAACATTGTGATGCTCGCCAAAGAGTTTTTAGGCTTAGCTGCTCTCGTTCAACTTTTTGAAGCACCGCGTTTTGCTTTATTCGGTGCATTACGTGGTTTAAAAGACACTCGATTTACCTTATTTACTTCGGTTTTAGTTTTTTGGATTATTGCTTTACCCTTAGGTGCTATCGGGTTATCTTATGGTTTGGGGGGCTACGGGATTTGGTGGGCTACCATCTTGGCTGAAATTATCGGTATTTTTTTGTTAGTATGGCAATATCGCCGTATAACACAAAACTATCTTCCTTAAACTATCTACCTTGAGTCGACACTATTGGATGCACTTAGGTTTTATATGTCACAGCAAAATCCACGCCCTATTCTATTACTTATATTAGATGGCTGGGGTTCTCGGCCAGAAAAAGAGCATAATGCGATTGCAATGGCGAATACACCGCATTGGGATCAACTCATGCAAACCTGTCCACACACGCAACTCGATGCATCCGGTTTGGCCGTTGGTTTACCCGCAGGTCAAATGGGAAATTCAGAAGTCGGACATCTGACGATGGGTGCCGGCCGAGTCCTCTACCAGGATTTAAGCCGTATTAATAACGCGATTGAAACCGGTGAATTTTTTAAAAACTCTTGTTTACTAGCTGAATTAAAAAACATTCAAATCCATCAAAAATCGGTGCATATCCTAGGGCTTTTATCACCTGGCGGTATTCATAGTCATGAACAACATTGGTATGCACTACTCGAATTAGCCGCCGAACAACACATTCAACCATGTTATCTGCATCCTTTTCTTGATGGTCGCGACACGCCACCAAAAAGTGCAATCACTTATTTAGAAAATCTTGAAAAAAAATGCGCACAATTCGGTGTGGGTAAAATTGTCAGTCTAATCGGTCGTTACTATGCCATGGACAGAGATAAGCGCTGGGAACGTACACAACGAGCCTATGATTGTTTGACCTTAGGTGAAGCACACTACCAGGCAGCGACTGCAACACAGGCTTTGCAGTTGGCCTATGATCGAGGTGAAAGTGACGAGTTCGTATCACCGACAATGATCGTGGAAACCAATCAATCCCCTATAAAAATTGAAGACGGCGATCTCATTATTTTTATGAATTTTCGTGCCGACAGAGCGCGTCAACTGAGTCATGCCTTTCTTGATAAGCAATTTACAGGCTTTGTAAGGCGATCTCATCCACACCTCGCAGGATTTATTTCTTTAACCGAATATGCCGCAGATATACCGAGCCAAATCGCTTTCCCGCAACAAAATTTGCAGAATGGTTTGGGTGATTATTTGGCCGAGCATCATTTGACGCAATTACGCATTGCAGAAACCGAAAAATATGCGCATGTTACTTTCTTTTTTAACGGAGGTAATGAAGTTCCTTTACCAAAGGAAACCCGTGTCTTAATACCTTCAAAAAAAGTCAGCACCTACGATCTCATACCTAACATGAGCGTTATCGAAATTACCGACCATCTGTTAAAAGCAATTAAAGAAAAAGAATATGATGTCATCATCTGTAATTTTGCTAATCCTGATATGCTAGGACATACTGGAAATTTACCTGCTGCCATCCAAGGCATACAATGTATTGACGACTGTATCGGAAAGCTCATCGCTTGCTTGCAAGAATATGGAGGCGAAGCCCTCATTACCGCCGATCATGGTAATGCCGAATGTATGTTCGACAAAAAAACGGGGCAAGCGCATACCGCGCATACGAATGAACCCGTCCCCTTCATTTATATAGGCCGTCCCGCAAAAATAAACCCTATCCCTCACGCCAGCTTAGCAGATATTGCACCGACTCTTCTAAGCTTGTTAAATATAAGCAAACCCAAAGAAATGACCGGCCAAAGTTTGCTCATACTGGAATAATTTTTATCGCACATGGGTTTTTATTACTTGGATTATTGGCCAATAAAACCGCTATTTTAAGCCGCTTTCCTCGCAAATTCATCAAAGTGAATTACACTATAAAATAGAGCAGTCAATCATGCGGCTCACCCAATTTTATACAGATACTCAATTAAAAGGATAAAGCTTTTATGCCTGTAAAAACACTCTTTTTTTTCTTGCTTACCTTTGCATTATTAGGTTTTAGTAGCTCACTTTTTTCTGACCAAGCAACGCCTTTCCAAGAGGAAAAACTTTCTCAAGACGTTTTACGATTTAATCGTGAGCTTGAAATAATCAAAAATGAATATGTACAAAAAACGTCTGAACATGAGCTTTTACAAAATGCGATGCAAGGCATGGTCAGCGGACTCGATCCGCATTCAAGCTTTTTAGATGCGGATGATTTAAAAGATTTACATACCGCCACTACCGGTGAATTCAGCGGTTTAGGACTTGAAGTCGGTATGGAAGAAGGTCTATTACGTGTGGTCACACCTATCGATGATGGACCTGCACAAAAAGCCGGCATTAAGCCAGGAGATTGGATAATACGTATTAATAATTTACCTATTCAAGGTTTGAGTTTACGCGAAGCCGTAAGAAAAATGCGTGGTCAAAAAGGGAGTTCAATACAATTAACGATCGTGCGACAAGGTCAACACAAACCACTCCTCGTTAATTTAAAACGTGAAATTATCCGCATTCAAAGTGTTAAAGGACAAATGATCGAGCCAGGTTATGCCTATATCCGGATTAATAGTTTTCAAGCCAGCACACGCCAAGATTTAAACCAGATGATCTCAAAATTGCAACACCAACAAAAAACGCCCATAAAAGGTTTAATCTTGGATTTGAGAAATAATCCCGGTGGCCTATTAACCTCTGCAGCGGAGGTAACGAATGCTTTTCTAGATACTAAGAAAATGCACTATAACCAACTCATTGTTTATACACAAGGCCAATCATCCGAGGCCAATATAAAGATTACTGCCAAACCCAATGATCAAATCTATGCGGGAACATTATTCGTTTTGATCAACCAGGGCAGTGCATCGGGTGCTGAAATCGTTGCGGGGGCACTTCAAGATAATAAACGTGCCGTCATTTTAGGTAGGAAAAGTTTTGGGAAAGGATCAGTGCAAACAGTGATCCCGCTCGACGAATCGACCGCACTTAAACTAACGACCGCTCTCTATTACACACCCTCGGGCCGCTCCATTCAAGCATCCGGTATTTCTCCTGATATTACATTGGATGAATTAAAAATAAATTCTTTAGCTGAAAATCCGACCGAACCTATTTATTTGCATGAAGCAGAATTAAAAGGCCATTTAAAAAATGGAAACTCCAAAGAAAAAACCTTTTTTTCGTCTCCAGCAAATAGCCATGATCTTATAAAAAAAGATTATCAATTATTTGAAACATTAAACCTGTTAAAAAGCATGGTTGTTTTAGAAAGCGCCCACAATTCAGGATAACTTACCTATTAATTCAATTTAATTCGATAAATGCTAACTCAAAAAAAATTGATCATGAAATTTATTTATATTTATTAAACATAATTTAATAAAAACCAATTGCGTTTTTTTATTTTTGCTTTATAATTTTTCGGTGGAATAAGCGCCGATTTGAGCTACAGCTTGCTGGCGCTATATTAAATTTAGCTAAAGCGTCAAAAAACCACCTGCTTTAGCCAGGTGTTTTTTTTGCTTTTTTTAAGACCCACTCAGAGTATCAGGGATGATGGTATTAAAAATCTCGTATCTATTCAGCACACCGCTCACGTGCGGTTTTTATTCTCTTTATTTTTATCGTCTAAGTAGCCTGTTTAATCACATGAGGACTACTTTCTCTAACATTAAAAAATTTAACTTTTTTAAGGGAAAATAATTATGTCTAGTTATCTAAACTCCTCTCATGTACTGGGTCTACCACGAATCGGTGCCCACCGAGAAATGAAAAAAGCCGTGGAAAGCTATTGGCGAAACGAAATTTCTATCGAAAAATTACACTACGTAGGCGAACAAATAGAAGATAAAAACTGGCAAATGCAAGTCGATGCCGGTCTTGATTTCGTAACTGTCGGTGATTTTTCTTGGTATGACCATGTCTTAGACCATAGCGTTTTGTTCGGTGTCATTCCTCATCGTTTCCAAGAAAAAAACAGAAAAGCCGATCTTAATACACTTTTCTGTATGGCACGGGGTCAAGCCCCCCATGTAAAAGAAACCACTGCCTGTGAAATGACAAAATGGTTTGATACCAATTATCACTATATCGTTCCTGAATTTAATAGCACTCAAGATTTTCAGTTATGTACCGATTCTTTATTTGCCTCGATCGATCGCGCTTTAGCGAAGGGTTATCGAGTAAAACCCGTTTTACTCGGACCTTTAACCTATCTCTGGTTAGGCAAAACGAAAGAAAAAGCGTTTGACAAACTCGATTTGTTAGAACATTTATTACCCGCTTATAATCAAATTTTTTTGGAATTCCATACCAGAAAGATTGAATGGATACAACTGGATGAGCCTATATTAGTCTTAGATTTAGCTGAAGATTGGCAACAAGCTTATCTTAAAGCCTATCAACAACTCAATTTTAATCAAATCAATTGCTTATTAGCCACTTACTTTGGTTCAATAAGCGACCATTTATCGCTTATCAAACAACTCCCTATAGCCGGCTTGCATATCGATTGTTGTACTGCACCCGAACAACTGTCCAATTGCTTAAAATATTTTCCAAAAAATAAAGTTCTGTCTCTCGGACTCATTAATGGCCGCAATATTTGGCGTGCTGATCTCAACAAAATATTAACACTATTACAGCCTATTAAAAAAGTTTATGCAGATAACTTATGGATAGCCAGTAGTTGTTCGTTACTGCATACCCCTGTTGATTTAAATAACGAAACCAAACTTGATCCGGAAATAAAAACTTGGCTCGCTTTTGCTAAGCAAAAACTTTCCGAAATAGGATTGCTTTCTCGTGCTTTAAATTCAGATGAGCAAACGATTATTGATTTATTGAAAGAGAATCAAAATGCATTGCAAACACGTAATACATCCCCACGTATCCATAATAATTTAGTACAAAATCGTATCCAATCCGTCACTCAGGCGCTCGCTCAACGCAACATGGATTATATTTCGCGCGCTAAACAACAACACGCTGCGCTACGATTACCTTTATTACCGACGACAACGATTGGTTCTTTCCCTCAAACGTCCGATATAAGAAAAATTCGTCAAGAATATAAATCTGGGAAAATGACTTATGAAATCTATCAACAAAAAATCAAACAACATATTGCGGACGTCATTGTTCAACAAGAAGTTTTAGATCTGGATGTTTTAGTCCATGGTGAGGCCGAACGCAATGACATGGTGGAATATTTCGGCGAACTGCTTAATGGCTTTGCTTTCACCCAAAACGGCTGGGTACAAAGTTATGGATCACGCTGCGTTAAACCCCCTATTATTTATGGTGATGTCAGCAGACCACAAGCCATGACGGTCAAATGGTCCGCTTATAGTCAAAGTTTAACAAAACGTCCTGTTAAAGGGATGTTAACCGGTCCTGTGACGATTTTAGCGTGGTCTTTCGTCCGTGATGATCAATCCCGCGAAGCCACAAGCCTGCAAATTGCTTTGGCGTTACGCGATGAAGTGATCGATTTAGAAAAAGCCGGTATACGTATTATTCAAATCGATGAACCCGCTTTCCGTGAGACTTTGCCTTTACGTCGCAAAGATTGGCAAAAATATTTAGATTGGGCGGTTTTTTCATTCCGCATTGCTTCCTCCGCTGTCCAAGCTACGACACAAATTCATACGCATATGTGTTATTCGGAGTTTAATGATGTTATTGAAGCGATTGCTGCACTCGATGCCGATGTTATTACGCTAGAAAGTTCTCGTTCGCAAATGGAACTGTTACAAGCATTTAAACACTTTTCTTATCCTAATGAAATTGGACCCGGTGTTTATGATATTCATTCCCCTCGCATTCCAACCCAAACTGAAATGATGCAACAATTAAAGCGCGCATTACAATATATCCCTATTGACCGCCTTTGGGTTAATCCGGATTGTGGCTTAAAAACGCGTAATTGGCCCGAAGTCACTGTTGCATTAGCCAATATGATTGCTGCCGCTAAATCACTCCGTCAGGAAACAGCGCTTGTTACGTCGGATTCAGTGGGCAAGGAGCCTTCATATGTCGTTACATCAAAAATTTAGTTTCAGTTTTGAAGTTTTTCCGCCTAAAACAAAAAAAGGCTTAAATGATTTAAATCAAACGCGAAGAAAATTGTCTCAGTTAAAACCGAACTATTATTCAGTCACTTTTGGGGCTGGAGGATCAGTACAACAAAAATCATTAGAAGTGGTTCGATTATTTGTAAACGATGGAATGGCTGTAACACCCCATATTTCCTGTGTCAATATGACGACTTTGCGTTTGCAAGCATTACTCCGCGAATACCAACAATTGGGTATTAAGCAATTACTGGTCATTCAAGGCGATTTACCCAGCGATATAACCCAAATAAAGCTTGAGTTTAATTATACGACCGAACTAATTACAGCTATCCGTAAACTAACCGGCGACTATTTTCATCTTATTATAGCCGCCTATCCTGAGTTTCATCCGCGCGCTACCAGTCCTGCGATGGATATCGAAAATTTTAAGCGCAAAATTGAAGCCGGTGCAAACAGCGCTATTACGCAATTTTTCTTTAATAGCGATGCCTATTTTCGATTTTTAGAAGCCTGTGACAAAAGGTCTATACATATTCCAATTATTCCTGGCATTACGCCCATTATGAACTATCAAAAACTCGTGCAATTTTCAACCGCTTGTGGCGCAGAGATCCCTCTGTGGTTACATAAACATCTTAAAACCTATCACAATGACCCTATTTCCTTACAAGAAATCGGTATTGAATTTGTCACCAAACTTTGCCATAGCCTATTAAAAAATGGCGTTAAAGAATTTCATTTCTATACCTTAAACCGCTCAGAACCTACCAATTGCATTATTAAAAATCTCATTAAAAATGAGTTATGCCTAGAAACCTATTAATTAATTTAAGCGATTTCTTTTACTGGAATTTCGGTCATTGCCGCCAGTTTGTTGGTTTTTTCAAGCGTGATCTGCAAGACTCCCCGTTTTAAAATAGCGCTCATTTTTTTTGTGTCGGCATTATCCGGCAAAGCCATTTGATAAGAAAAATAAGCGTAATTCTCGTTTTGCTTAGCATCGTTACGCTTATTTTCTCTGGTTTGGACAAATAATACGCCTTGTGAAACAGATACTTTAATCTTGCGTGGATCGACGCCCGGCACATTCAATGAGATTAAAAATTGCTTAGGATTTTCTTGCAGCCTAAATTGATTAAAATGTGTAGAATTTGCAAAAAACTGTTGAGTCATTGCCGAATCCAGCTGCAGAATTGTATTAAATCCCTTTTGAAAAGAAGTCCAGACATCCATCGGAGTCGATTGTTCAATGGGGTGGTTACTATCCTTAGTTTGGGATACCCTCGAATCAGTCGGTGTAACCGATTGACTTAAAGCCAAGGTTTGACTTGCAAAAGTCGCTAAACTCACGGCAAGTATCATTGAAGTCTTGAATGTAGGTTTTAGCATAGTTTTCTCCTATAACGGGTTTTTTAAGCTATTTTAAAAGATCGCGATATTTATTCAAAGTCTGCTGCTCTGTTCAACCAATATTCTCACCCCAAAGCTGAGTGTTTTTTGATTCTAACATCGTTTGTATTTATTTTTCCTGCTGATAAGCAAGATCCAAAAATTCTTATTCCTTTTAATTTGACTTAATCATTTGTATACTTCCTTAAGCGCATTCCCTTAAGGAGAAATAATGAATAACCGATCGATTATTCGATTACTCAGTGCTTGCTTGCTGGGTTTTCTGGCTGGACTCGCCACCATGCTGCTTATCTATCCTTTTGTTTTTCCACCTCCCGTACTGAACGAGCAAATCTCGAACATTAAAACTAAAACTAAGATTGCAACGGGTACATTTATCCATCCCAATCCAAAAGATTTTATTCATTACGGTAAAGGGTCAGTCAGCGTATACCAAACTAAAGGCCAGCATGAGATTTTTCTGAATCAAGATTTCAAAGTCGGTCCAGGGCCCGCTTTTCACGTTTTTCTAGCAAATGCTAAAAGCATTAAAACCAATTCGGATTTTCAGCATTCTAAAAAATATGATTTAGGTATGTTAAAAAGCTTTCAAGGAAGCCAGGTTTACAAGGTCCCAAACCAAGTTAATATGTCAAAAATTCATTCCGTAGTGATTTGGTGTGTTTCATTTTCTCAGCTCATTACATCCGCTGAATTAAAAAATAATTGAGCCCGATAAAATATTTGATCGTTTTTATCGTACTCCCCCCTGTTAAATTCAAGTGGCACGGTATAAGTCCCTGATTTAATTTGGCGTGATAATATTAAACATAGGAGGAAAATTATCAAATAAGTCCATAAAATCTTGAAGTTTTTGTTTACTTCCAGTTAATTTAATGTCGCCATCCGAAATAGCTTGCATGATATTTTTTTGCTTTAAGGTGAGCTCATCAAAAATGTTTCTATTAAGATATAAATCCGCATCAGCGTTTTTGAATTGTTTTTTGGGCGTATAAATCAATACCGAATTGACTACTTCTAATGCATAGGATTGATTTTTATCGATTAAATTAAGATTAATTTGAATGTTCTTACCCGCTGCTTTTTGGCTATTAAGCCTAATACCCATATAATCAAGATACATTTCGATAGGCATAGCGCGTAACGTGTCTGGACTTGCCGTCTCAGTTCCAGTAGCGTCTGGTACACCGTGTCGTAGTTCATAAGCACCCATCAAATATTCATTACGCCAGGTTGCATTTTCAGTTTGGTAACCTAATTGCTCAAAGGCATCGGCTTCCAAATGACGTGCCGTTTGATTCTTAGGATCCGAAAACACCACGTGATTCATCACTTCAGCCACCCAACGATATTTTCCTTTTTCATAGTATTTCTGTGCTTTATGTATCACTGCATCGGCACCACCCATAAACTCAACATAAAGTTTACTCGCAGGAACCGGCGATAACGGATCAAGATGCGCCGGATTCGAATCATACCAACCCAAATAACGCTGATAAACCGCTTTTGCATTTTGACTCACAGATCCATAGTAACCCCGGTTATACCATTCATTGCTCAAGGATAAAGGTAATTTAAGCTGATTGCCGACTTCAGTCAGTGTATAGCCTTGATTGATTAGATGCAGGGTTTGATCGTGGATATATTTATACAAATCCCTTTGCTTGCTTAAAAAATTCACTATATTTTCTGTACCCCATATTGGCCAATGATGTTGCGCAAACACGACGTCGGATTTATTTCCGAACATTTCAATCGTCATGTTTAAGGATTTCCACCAACTAGCGGCATCTCTCACTTGTGCGCCACGTAATGTATACAGATTATGTAAGGTATGCGTTGCATCCTCTGCCATACATAAGGCCCGCTGCTGTGGAAAATAAATGATCATTTCAGCGGGTGCTTCGGTATTAAGTGCCATTTGAAAGATCATTTCAACACCCTCAATAATTCGTTTTTCACCGGTTTTGGTAATCAGATCAGTGGGGGGTATTAATGTAACATCACCCAGTGACACTGTTTTTCCTAAGGCCGCATCAACCTGACCCGTTTCATTTTTAGGTAATAATGCTCCATACATGTAGGTTGCACGCCGACTCATGGCATTTCCCGCATACACATTTTCACTGACGGCAGCTTCTAAAAAATCTTGAGGGGCGAGAATTTTTACTTTGCCCTTGGCCACCGCTTCGGGTGTGGTAACCCCTCTGACGCCACCATAGTGATCCGCATGACTATGTGTATAAATGACCGCAACCACTGGTTTTTTAGGGCGGTATCGATAATACAATTCAAGCGCTGCTTGTGCGGTTTGTTTCGTTAACAAAGGATCGATAATAATAAGACCCTTACTGCCTTCGATGATATTTATATTTGATAGATCATAACCTCTGACCTGATAAATATTGTCCTTAACCTGATAAAGACCATTATTCATATTGAGTATCGCTTGACGCCAAAGACTAGGATTAACCGTTGCCGGAGTTTGCGGCGAAGCTAATAAGAAAGCATAATCTTTAAGCGACCAAATAACTCGTCCTTGACTATTTGTAATCTGTAAGTTGGGAATATTGCCGATCAAGCCATTTTTTGCATCAGCAAAATCTTGCTTATTGTTGAAGGGTAAGGACTTTACAAAAGATTGATTGATTTGTTGAGTCCATTGCGTCACCTGTTTAGGTGCTAATTCATTGGCATAAGCATTAAAAACAAAGCATAACAGAGCAAATGCAATAAAGTTTTGTATCATAAAGATCTCTAATGGATATACTTCAAGAAGTTAATGGAAAAAGAATGTCTTCAATTAACATCTTTAGCATGCCTCCTTGACGAAACTCTCTTACCATTAAGGTCGAAAAAATCCTCGCGCTTCTACGTTGGAAGTTATATTATTTTTTAGTTTAGCATACCTCTGTAAATCTCCCATTGATACCTCAGATTTGAAATAGAGTTATTCATTATTTTGGTCTAAATTTTGCTCTGATTTGGTATGGTGTTTTATATGATTTACCCTATAACCTTGGGCCCTTATCATTTGGAATAGTTTTTTAAATCCATACCGTGGATATTCCGTTAATATCGATACTATTTGCGTTTCGGTAAATCGTTTCTTCTTCATCTAGAATCTCCGTCTGGTTAATTAATTTAACAGAAACTCTATTTCCTACTTGCGGCATTATAAGGGAGATTTACCACGGCTGTTTGACAAGCTAATTAAAGAACGGAGCGGTGACTCCGTTCTTCTGCTTGTCTCATCGTATGATCTTAAACCTAGTGATACGTATCAGTGCCTCAGAATTCTTTGGTGGTTCTGTTCCATGACGCCATGCGGAATTGTTCGGTTAAAGAAACCCACTAAGGATTTAGTGATGTGTGATAATCGTTGTTTCCCTTGATCAACGCGCTGTTCGGCCTCCACTAAGGCCCTTCCCTTCTCTACTAAACGATCAGGATCCTCTTTAATCGTGAATCTTACTATTAAACTCTGAGCAATAAAAAATTGCGTTAACTTTTTTAATGTCTGGCTCACATAATGGGTTACAGGAATACCAAGGTGCTCTAATAATAAGGGCAATTGTGGTAAAAGAAATAAAGCCATTCCTAGGTAATAATAGCTGGGATCATTGTTTATTGAAAACAGGCTCAATGCCGCACGTAATCCCCAGGCGATCATAGAAATAGGCGCGTAATCGGAAAATAAAAACTCGAGCATACTCGGTAGATACGCAAAATTAGAGTAACCAAACTGTAATAAATCAGCTAGAAAACGTGTCGCTTGTTTGGCGTGGCGAAAATTTTTACGGGATACACCCAAATAAAGCGCTTGTAGTTTAGGATGCAACAAGGCCGTTTCCAAACAGACTGACGTTATGGTCATGAGGGGATGGGTTTTATCGCCCGAACAAAGCTGCTGCCCTGCCGTTAAACAACGTGCTAAATAATGGCGATGGTCTTGATCGCGCCAGTGAGGTCGTAAACCGAATAACTGGAAAAAATCCCCTACAGAGGTATGTAGTAAGCATTCACTTGCAAAATAATTCAATCCCACAGAATGTGCTAATTGCTTAAAAAGCTGATGTGCCGCTTCATCTTGTAAGCGCTTATTGCGTTTTATTGCTTCATGACTCCACTGTGTTTGTAACCATTGTTTGGCTTCATTAGGAAGATAAGGAAATAAGAATGCCATAGACACAGGCTGAATCTTTCTCAAATCAATGCGTTGCCTACACCCTTTATCCGAAATAAAAGAAAGATAATTCGGACTGGCCGCCACTTGCCAATTTAAATGGGTAGAGTTAGACGATGGCCATTCACTGGGGTACCCCAACCTATCCCAAAACAGCACTGCAAGCTCTGTCGAAGCATGAGGCTTTCTAAGCCAAAGAAGCGCTTCTCTTCCGTTGTCGCAATAACCTAAAAAACCAATCGAGGATTCATTCTGTACACACTGTATCTGTTTGAATACTTCTTCACGACAAACAACTATCGAATTGGCTTCTGCTGTAGACGTGCTGGTAACACTTGGGATTGTTAACAACGGAATAGATACCTCGACTACGGGCAACACGCCAGGATTATTTTGACGAAAACGTCTTGTCAAGACACAGTATACACTGCCGACCACCACACCTAAGATAGCGGATAGGGAGGAAATAATTAACGCTGTCGACATCTCTGGAGCTTTTTCCAAAGTTTTTAGCCTTCTTTCGACAAAGCGAGGTCCCTCTACTTCATGATGATGCCTACTTTGATGAGCATAATGTGTAAAGTCCAGGTTTGATAAAAGGCTTTCTTCACTTTCAAACGACAAGCAATAGAAGCAATTGAAGAAAAAAATAAAACAACAAGAATGATGGCTATTTATATTTTCTCCACTTCGATCTAATAGGCACTCTCTCGCTTTTTTCAAAAAGGAATAGAGGGGGTTATTGTCATAACGCGTAATATCAAAAATAGTTCTATTCCAAGTTTCATCTTGCATGCCCTCTAAAAAAGTCCATTGGCCTGTGACCGTCGAACCAAAAAAACTAATGTCTCGTCCATTTTTTTTATATTCCATTTTTCCGTTAAAAGGAAAAATTAATGTTTTCTTAGCGAGACTAAAAGACTGATAAAAGGTGACTTGATAGTAATTCAGAAGGATTTGGGGAACATCGAAGGTATAGGCATTTTCATTTGAAATATAGAGACTAAGATTTTTTTTATCACGAAATAAAGGGAAAAAAGTAGGTAGCGAAGGAGGTACTTGATCAAGAACACATAAAAAAACATCCTGATGAGACATTGCTAATTCTGCAGCCATTTTAGTGTGAAA